>Ga0114975_10000295_pt1 | contig 37192 bp, 29 predicted proteins | sample S_130626_EF_Meta_FD_87031 | JGI IMG/M metagenome (GOLD analysis project Ga0114975, IMG submission 87031) | Freshwater microbial communities from Lake Simoncouche, Canada to study carbon cycling - S_130626_EF_MetaG | ecosystem: Environmental > Aquatic > Freshwater > Lake | place: Lake...
GAAGTCCTTGGTTTATCTGTTTTTTGCAACAAGAAACTGGTGCTGCAGGCATTGAAGATCTGGTGAAGACGCCCGCCACATTGGCTTCATTTTCAAAAACTACTAAAAGCAGATCATCGCGATTTTTATATTTTATACCGCAATTAGTGGTGGCGATTTTTACGCCTTTGATGGGAATCATGTGATAAATTAATTTTGGATTTCTTTAGCGAATTCAGCAACTTTGTTCAAAGCCGCTTCGCAAATTTCTGCATTTGATTTATTCGCAGAAAAATTTTCGTCAATCTCTTTCACAAAAGCCGAGCCAATTACAACTCCATTAGCGCCAATTTTAGCGAACTGGCCAGCTTGTTTTGGTTCTTTGATACCAAAACCAATCACAACTGGTAAATTTGAGCTGTTGCGGATTTTTTGCAGGTTAATTTTATTATCTTCCAAATTGGCCGATTTTGTGCCTGTTATTCCAAGCATGGAAATTAAATATAAAAATCCGCTGGCAGTTTGAGAAATTTTGGCGATGCGCGCCTCATCTGTGGTTGGCGCGATTAATTGAATTAAATCGATATTTGATTTTTCTACAGCTTTAAAAACTTCGGCATTTTCTTCCATTGGTAAATCAACAATTAAAACGCCATCAACACCTATTTTCGCTGCTTCAGAGAAAAATTTATCACAGCCAAATTTGAAAACTGGATTGTAATAAGTCATTAAAACAATCGGAGTCTCAGAATCTATTTTTCTAAATTCTTCCACCATCAATAAAGTTTTTTGCAAAGATGCGCCGTTTAAAATAGCGCGTTTAGAGGCATTTTCAATTGTTGGTCCGTCGCCCGCTGGGTCAAGAAATGGCACGCCAAGTTCGATAATGTCGGCGCCTTTTGCAGGTAAATTTTTTAAAATATTTAGCGATGTTTCGTAATTAGGGTCTCCCGCGCAGATATAAGTGACAAAGGCGCATTGGTTTTTGGCGGAAAGTTCAGAGAATTTTTTGGCGATTCGTTTCATTTTAGTTTCTTAAATTTTTTATAAAGCGTTGTCATTTCGAGCGTAGCGAGAAATCTCATTGGGTTGATGGGAGTTCAAGAGTCATGAGATTTCTCGCTACGCTTGAAATGACAGAATGTGGCAAGACATTTTGAATAGTGGCGAATTTACTCCTCAACTTTTTCTTCTATCTCAGGCTTTTTTTCTTTCTCAACATCTTCAGTTCCATATAATTCGGCTCTTTTCACCCAACCCTTTTTATTATTAATTTTAATCGCACACCAATCATCCACACATTTTATATATTCGCCAATCACATTATTTTGCAGGCGAAAAAGGATGCGCGACTTCTCTTTGCTTTTGTTATACATATTGACCGATTCTTTAGTGGTGCGCACCATCAACATTCTTTTTTTAGTCAGCAAACTTTGATTAACCCAGCCAGTTTGTTTTTCGTAATCTTCAATTTCGTTCCAATTGTCATATTCGTTAATTACACGAACTGGAATTGATTTGATTTTGTAAGTAAATTTAATTGGATAATTTTGTCCCGGACCTGCGCGGACATTTGTTTCTGAGGCTCGAAGTGAAGAGTAATAATTAGTTTCCTGAATTTTCTGCGCACCCAAAACAGGCTGCGAAAAAAAGAAGGCGAGAGTAAAAAAGCTGATGAAAAATTTTTTCATTTTATTTTCATTTATTTTTTTGAGACTTTTTTTCGTGATAAATTTTACCACCATTTTTTAGGTTTAGTTGTTTAGCGCGAGTCACGGCTAAATCATCTTTATCAACATCTTTAGTGATCACACTTCCAGCGCCAATTACCGCGCCATCAGCAATTTCAACTGGCGCCACTAATGCGCTGTTAGAGCCGATGAAAACATTTTTACCAATCTTGGTTTTGAATTTGCTGTAACCATCATAATTGCAAGTGATTGTGCCAGCGCCAATGTTTGATGATTCATCAATTTCGCTGTCACCAATATAACTTAAATGATTTATTTTTGAGCCTTTTTTGATTGTCGATTTTTTGATTTCGACGAAATTTCCAACTCTAACTTCCGCGCCCAAATCAGTTTCTGGTCTAATTCTAGCAAATGGGCCGATCACAGATTTAGCGCCGATTTTAGCGCCCTCAATATGGCTAAAAGAGCGGATTTCAACTTCCGCAGCAATCTCAACTTTTGGGCCAAAAAATACATGAGGTTGAATTATCACATCAGCGGCAATTTTAGTGTCGTAAGAAAAATAAACTGAATTTGGATCAAGCATTGTGACGCCTGATTCCATCATTTTTTTTCTAATTTGGTTTTGTTTTAAGCCTTCAACTTTGGCAAGTTCGAAGCGAGAATTTATACCCAAAACTTCATCTTCATGTGTTTCGATAAAAGTGCGCTTCAAGTCCATTTCGCCTGCAATTCCAACGATGTCGGTTAAATAAAATTCTTTAGCAGCATTTTCATTTTTAACTTTTGCCAAAAGTTTTTCGATCAATTTTCCTTGAACTGTAACGACGCCTGAATTGCACAGTGTAATTTTTCTTTCTTTGGCATTTGCATCTTTGGTTTCAATAATTCTTTCTAAATGTCCTGTTTTATCAACCACCAAGCGGCCATAGCCATTTTCTTCGAAGCAGTGAAAACCTAAAACACAAAGAGCGTAATCATCGGTTTTCTCAATCATTTTATTGATAATTTGTGAAGAAATTAAAGGCGTGTCGCCATATAAAATTACAACTTTTTCTGAGATTTTTGATAAAGCTTCAAGACCAGTTTGAACAGCGTGCGCCGTGCCTTTGCGTTCTTTTTGAATGGCGAAGGAAATTTTAATTTCTGGATGCGCTTTGATAATTTTTTCTTTGAATTGCTCCATCTCTTCTGAGATCACGATGACAATATTTTTGGGCTGAGATTTTTTTGCGGTATCAATCACCATATTCAACATTTCGCGAGCAGCAACTTTATGCATCACTTTCGGCAAATCTGATTTCATTCTAGTGCCTTTGCCTGCTGCAAGGATAACGATGGAGAGATTTTGGGTCATGTTGTGAAAATTTGTGAGTGGCTCCTGATGGACCCCGTCATGCGACGGGGTGACACCGAGTTTTTAGTTAGCAGCTTTGTTAACTAATTTATTTTTTGCAATCCATGGCATCATAGCGCGAAGATCTTCACCAGTTTTTTCAATCGGGTGAGCTTTGCCTTTAGCGCGTAGAGCGTCGAAATTTTTATTTCCAGATTTAAATTCAGTCATGAATTCTTTTACGAATGCACCTGATTGAATTTCACCTAAAATTCTTTTCATTTCTGCTTTAGTTTCTGCAGTAACAACTCTTGGTCCACGGCTTACATCACCATATTCCGCAGTGTTTGAAATTGAATAACGCATGTTGGCGATTCCACCTTCATAAAGAAGATCAACAATCAATTTCATTTCATGTAAACATTCGAAATAAGCCATTTCAGGAGCGTATCCAGCTTCAGTCAAAGTTTCAAAACCAGCTTGAATTAATGCAGTAACACCGCCGCAAAGAACAGCTTGTTCACCGAATAAATCAGTTTCGCATTCTTCTTTGAAGTTAGTTTCGATGATTCCAGATCTGCCACCACCTACACCTGAAGCGTAAGAAAGAGCGATTTGTAAAGCGTTGCTCGATTTGTCTTGAGCAACTGCAACTAGACAAGGAACTCCGCCACCTTTTACATATTCACCGCGAACTGTGTGTCCTGGGCCTTTAGGGGCAACCATGAAAACATCTAAATCAGCTCTTGGTTTGATCAATTGGAAATGGATGTTTAAGCCATGAGCGAAAGCTAAGGCCGCGCCTTTCTTCATATTCTCATGTAAATCTTGAGCGTAAATATCAGCTTGAAGTTCATCTGGAGTTAAAACCATTACAACATCCGCCCATTTAGCAGCTTCCACATTTGAAAGAACTTCGAAACCAGCATTTTGTGCTTTTGCAATTGTTGGAGAACCAGCGCGAAGTGCAATTTTAACTTCTTTAACTCCTGAATCTCTAAGGTTTTGAGCATGTGCATGGGCTTGAGAACCATATCCGATGATGGCAACTTTTTTAGATTTGATGATATTTAAATCGGCATCACGATCGTAATAAACTTTCATTAATTGATGTTGGTTTAATTGATAAATTCGCTTAGTGCTTTGACGCAGGACGGCTTTTTTAAAGTTTTCTCTAGAAATATTTTAAAATTTTTCTGGGGGAGATTTTTGCTTTTCGAAAAGCAAGATCGCTATTCCAGCAAATAATGCCATTAGTGCAATAATTTTTTTTGGAAATTTTACAGATTAAATAATTTTAGCACTCTCTTCCTTGAAAAGGAGGCAATCTTAAGTCGCTCCTCTTCTTTTACTCATAAAATATTTCCCGTATGTCCCATTGACATAAGGGACGGGGATCCCAGCAAAGCAGGGCGCGACTCGTGTCGCGTTTCCGTATCCCGAAGGGATAAAGGACAAATATTTTTTTGTTTGAGTGAGTTGTAATTGCTAAAGCAATTATCAAGGAGGGAATCTTTAATCTCTCCCCTCTTTTTCAAGGAAGGGATGGGAGTGTTTATTCGCGAGCTCGGATTGGGATTTTTTTTGGAGAAAGTTTGAGACTGAGATTAAATTCTTACCTTGAGAATAACCACCCCAACCCCTCCTTGAAAAGGAGGGGCTTTAGACCTATCATGGAATCGAGTTATAGTTTACTTATTAAAATCCTTCAATACTTCCAAATAAACCTGCTGCAACTTCAAAATATCCACCACTTCGGCGAATTCATTAATTTGATGTGCGGTTTGGTTGATTAATCCGAACTCTATAACTTCGGCGTATTCTTTAATGAATCTTGCATCAGAAGTGCCGCCAGTGGTGCTAAGAACAGCAGTTTCGCCGCAAGTTTTTTTGATGGCTTTGGATAAAGACTCTGCCAAAAACTTTGGTGAACTTAAGAAAGATTCGCCGCTGGTGCGGTGAGTTAATTCAAAACTCGCACCCATTCCTTCGGCTGATTTTCTGCAAACATAATCAACTAAATCGATGATTGAGCTGGAAGTGTGAGCATCATTAAAACGAATATTGAAGTTCGCGGAAGCTTCGTTTGGAATTACATTATTACCCAAATTCTGCGAAATAATGGCGCTGATTTCGAGATTAGTCGGATCAAAAAATTCATTGCCATTGTCAAATTTGTGATCTTTCAAAATTTTCAAAAGATTGATCAAAGTGGTATTTGGATTTACGGCATTTTCAGGATAAGCAATGTGGCCTTGTTTGCCGATGATTTTCACTGAAAAACCAATGCTGCCGCGCCTTCCAATTTTTACCATATCGCCAAATTTTTTCGAACTTGTTGGCTCACCAACGATACAGTGAGTGATCTTTTTGTTAGAATCTTTCATCCATTCCAAAACCTTTTTTGTGCCGTTTACGCCATCAGCTTCTTCATCATTAGTGATTAAAAATCCGATGCCGAAATTTGGTTTTCCTGTGGCTAAAATTTCTTCAACCGCAGAAACAAAACAAGCAATGGCGCATTTCATATCAACTGCGCCGCGGCCGAATAATTTATTATCGACAATTTTGGCAGCAAATGGATCGTGAGTCCAAGCATCTAATTTTCCTGCGGCAACAACATCAGTGTGGCCTGCGAAATATAAAACTTTGTCAGCATTATTTGGGTTATAAACCGCGTGTAGATTGTTAACTAAGTAAGAATTGTCGCCGTCATATTCTAAAGTCTCGCAAGTGAAGCCGAGATTTGAAAGATGGTCGGAGAGAAATTTTATCACTTCATCATTCTTTCCGCTGAAAGATGGAATTTGAATTAATTTTTGAGAAAGGGTGATGGAGTTGTGATTTATCATTTTGGATTAATTGTCTGTTTTTTTAAATGACCAAAAACCGGTGGCCTGAGCGGAGTCGAAACCACCTGAAGGTTCCTGCTGCCCACTTGTGTAAGCTTTGCAGCAGGAACCTTCAGGTGGTTTCGACTCCGCTCAGGCCACCAGTTATGAAGTGGTTCTGGAATTTTCAATTGAATATTCCACGGTTAAAGAAATAATAAAAGCTTATTTAAATCCCCCCAATCTTCTAAATCAACTTACAACAATGTTAGATATTAAATGGATCAGAGAAAACGGCGCTGCTTTTGACGCTGCGATGGAAAAAAGAAATAATCAAACTCGCGCAGAAAACTTACTTGCGCTTGATGAGCAAAAGAGAAAAAAAATCTCTTTAATTCAAGAATTGCAGTCACAAAGAAATAGAATTGCTAAAGAAATTGCTGAAGTGAAAAGAGCTGGCGGATCGGCGGATCAGCTTTTGGAAGAGTCAAAAAAAGTTAATCAAGAAATGTTCGCAGCTGAAGGTGATTCTTCAATTGATGAAGAGTTGAATAGAATTTTAGCAATCACGCCAAACATCGCCGACGCTTCTGTGCCAGAAGGTAAAGACGAAAATGATAATATTGAAATCGAAACGATTGGCACGCCAAAAACATTTTCTTTTGAACCAAAACAACATTTTGAAATTGGTGAAAAGCTTGGTATGCTGGACTTCGAGCAATCTAGCGTAATTTCAGGTGCCAGATTTTCAACGCTAAGTTCGGGCCTTGCAAAGTTAGAGCGTGCGCTTTCTAACTTTATGCTTGATGTTGCTGGTGAATTTGGATTTAGCGAAATTTCTCCACCAAATTTAGTAAAAAGTGAAGCGATGTTTGGTTCAGGTCAATTGCCAAAATTTTCAGAAGAAGCCTTTAATGTGAATGGCGGAGAATATTGGTTAATTCCAACTTCAGAAGTTTCTTTGGTTAATATGGTGGCTAAAAAAATTCTAAATGAAGATGAACTTCCTTTGCGATTCACCGCTTACACTCCATGTTTTAGAAGTGAGGCGGGGTCTGCTGGCAGAGACACTCGCGGCATGATCAGACAACATCAATTTAAAAAAGTTGAGTTGGTTTCAATTACACTTCCTGAACAATCAGAATATGAACATCAAAAAATTACTAACATTGCTTGTGAGATCTTGAAGCGTTTAGAATTGCCTTTCCGCAAGATTTTACTTTGCACGGGCGACATGGGTTTTTGTTCACAAAAAACTTATGATTTAGAAGTTTGGTTGCCAAGCCAAGGCAAATATCGCGAGATTTCTAGCTGCTCGAACTGTGGTGATTTTCAGGCTCGCCGCATGAATGCGAAATATAAGAGTAAAAAAGATGGCAAGAATTATTTTGTGCATACGCTGAACGGATCGGCTTTGGCGGTTGGAAGAACAATTGTAGCGATTTTAGAAAATTATCAAAATGAAGATGGTAGTGTGAATATTCCTAAAGAGTTAGTTTCTTATATGGGTGGAGTTAAGGAGCTTTCGCTTTAAGAAAAATTTTTCCACCAACTCGTCATCCTTGGCCGCAAAGCGGCCGAGGATCTCACGAGTTTTGGTTTAGAGTTTAAGAGTCATGAGATCCTCGGCCCAAAAGGTCCAAGGATGACGAGTTTGGTAATAAAAAAGATGTCAGAAAATAAAAAATTCACTAAAAAACTAAATTGGCAAGACCCCCTAAAATTTGCCCAAAAAATCGCTGATAATTATGGTGATGAAAGCTGGGCTTTTTTATATTCGGGCTTAAGTGTTGATGTCAAAAAATCTGTTTCTTATATCGCGATTTGCCCTAGGCAGGAAATAGTTGCGGATGGTTTTAAAAGTCTTGAAAAAATCGCAAAAAACCAAGAATTATGGTTCGGATATTTATCTTACGAACTTGGTCATGAATTAGAAAAATTCCCTGAAACAAAAAATTCTCACATCAATTTACCAAAAATTTGGTTCATAAATTTTGGGCTGGTTTTTAAATTTGATCATGAAAAAAAAATTCTTACTGCATTTTTTGATGATGAAAAGAACTTAGAAGAAGCCTTGAAATATCAGGCTTTAGAAGTTTTACAAGATGAAGTAAAAATCAAAAATCTTGAATCAAATTTTTCTAATGAATCTTATCTCGCAGAAATTTCTGACATTAAAAAAATGATCGCGGAAGGTGACTTTTATCAAACTAATTTAACCAGAAAATTCTTCGGAAAATTAGATATTAAAGATAAAAGCCCATCCGCTTATTTCTCTTTATTTGCAAGGCTTTGCAAGATTAGCCCTGCTAATTATTCGTCATTTTTATCTTTCAAAAAAAATTACATTATTTCGGCAAGTCCAGAATTATTTTTGGATTTGGACGAAAATGGCATTGTGAAATCAAGGCCGATAAAAGGCACCAGCGCTAGGTCGCAAGATGATCTTCAAGACGAAAAAAATAAATCAGATTTACAAAATAGCCCAAAAGAAAGAGCTGAAAATTTGATGATTGTGGATTTGGTGAGGAATGATTTGTCTAGAGTTTGTAAGACTGGAAGCGTTGAGGTGAAAAATCTTTTTGAGGTGATTAGTTACAAAACAATTCATCATATGGTTTCAGAAATTGTAGGGCAGGTGGATGAAAAATTTAGCGCGCTGGATGTGATTAAAGCCTGTTTTCCTGCGGGTTCAATGACGGGAGCGCCAAAGGTGAAGGCGATGCAAGTGGTGGCTGAAAAAGAAAAATTAAATCGCGGAATTTATAGTGGCTCAATTGGGGTGATTGGCGGGGAAGAAGTTAATTTATCTGTAGTGATTCGTACTTTAATTTGCTGTAGTGATGATTTCGAATTTCAAGTTGGCGGCGCGATTACTTTTGATTCGGATGAACAGAAAGAGCTTGAGGAAATTTTTAATAAGGCGAAAGGAATTTTGAAGTTGCTTGGAGAATCTGGAATTCCAAAGATTTAATTTATAAATCCATCTTTATCAATAAAGGCTCGTCATCCTTGGACACAAAGTGGCCGAGGATCTCATGAGTCTTAAACTCACACAGCCAAATTCATGAGATCCTCGGCTCTGCGAGCCAAGGATGACAAGAGCTTTTAGGTGACGAATTTTTTTAAAAACCATGAAACTAAACCAACTAAATTTAGATAATTCCTTCCAAAAACTAGGTGATGATTTTTTCTCGGAAGTTATTCCAACTCCGCTTGAAGAATCTTTTATTATCGCCATCAGCAGCAAGGCTTGCGAGCTTATTAATCTCGACGAATCAGAAATCTCCACCCCCGAATTTATTGACGCAATTTCTGCCAAAAATCCTCATTCAGAATTTTGCTATTTAGCCATGCTTTACGCTGGCCACCAATTCGGCCACTTAGTTCCGCAGCTTGGTGATGGTCGCGCGGTTTTGCTTACACAAATTAGAAACGAAAAAAACGAAAGTTGGGATTTAGTTTTGAAAGGCTCGGGCCTAACGCCTTACTCGCGCATGGGTGATGGCAAGGCAGTTCTTCGTTCTTCGATTCGTGAATTTTTAGTTTCTGAAAGCATGTTTCATCTAGGAATTCCAACTTCGCGCGCTTTATGTTTAATTGGTTCGAAAGATGTGGCGGCTAGAGATGCTTTAGAGCCAGCGGCGCAAATAATTCGCCTTGCTAAGTCTCACATTCGTTTTGGTTCTTTTGAAGTTTTCTTTTATCGCAAACAAAGCGAGAAAATCAAGATTCTAGCCGATTACGCCATTGAACAAAATTTTCCGCAGCTTGTAAATCACGAAAAAAAATATCAATTATTTTTGACAGAAATTGTCAGCAGCACCGCCAAAATGATTGCCAAATGGCAAGCTTTCGGCTTTTGTCACGGAGTGATGAACACTGATAATATGTCGATTCTGGGCATCACTTTTGATTATGGTCCATTTGGATTTTTAGATGAATATAATCCTGATCACATCTGCAATTCTTCCGATTATTCGGGGCGCTATTCTTTCGCGAACCAACCGCGAGTTGGGTTTTGGAACTTACATGCTTTGGCAATTTCTTTATCAAGTTTGATTGAACCGCAAAATCAGCAAGAAATTTTAGAAACTTATCAGGAGATTTTTCTTGAAGAATATCATTCACTGATGGCGCAAAAATTAGGATTTTTGGAAAGTAACGATGAGGTTAAGAGACTTACTTATGACTTGCTAGATTTGCTTGAGAAACAAAAAACTGATTACACATTTTTCTTCAGAAATTTAGCGAAATTTAAGATTGATGAGATTGAGAAATTTGAAATTGATGCGGCATTTAAATCTTGGTTAAAAAATTATAATAGATTGTTGAAGAAGTTTGAGAGGGTAGATGAAATAAGGGTCGGGGCCATGAATAAAATTAATCCAAAATTTATTTTGAGAAATTATTTGCTACAAAAAGCGATTGAAAAAGCGGTTTGGGAAAATGATTTTTCGGAAATAAAGAAGTTGCAGAAGATTATGGAATTTCCATTTGAAGAGCAGATTGAAAATGAAGATTACGCAAAAATTCCTCCCGCCTGGGCGAAGAAGATTAAGATTTCTTGTTCAAGTTAGTTTAGTGGTAACTTTGTAGTAACTACAAATAAATCTTCGATCTAAGCCATCTAAAAAACCGTCGGTTGAGCGGAGTCGAAACCAACGGAAGTTTCCTGCTGCATTGTTAATCCGCGGCTAGAACCTTCCGTTGGTTTCGACTCCGCTCAACCGACGGTTTTTTTGACTTAATCGAAAATTCCAATCCAAAAATGACACAAAATTTTAAACCCCCGCAGCCCTATTTAAAGGCCTTCTCTTTGATGTCTAAAATATCCTCACAAATCTTTCATAAATGATCTAGACAATTAAAACTCGCAAAACTAAAACTATGCTAGAAAAACAATATATAGTGGTAGTGATGCAGTAAACTGCACTAAATCTAGTAAATTCTTTCAGCTGGCGGTTCAGGCAGCAATATCAAAAGTCAAGCAGGTTTTAAAAAAAATATGACAAAAAAATCAGTAGTGAAAAATGCGAAGCCAGCCAAGGTTTCTGCCGAAAAAACAGCTCCAAATAGAAACTTCACAGTAAAGTTAGATAACCAAAAAGATGACAGATTAAGTGTCTTTGGCAAAGCGGTTTTGAAAGATCGTTATTTGCTTCCAAATGAATCTTATCAAGATTTATTCGCTCGCGTCGCGGCTTATTATGCTGACGACCAAGCTCATGCAACTCGTCTTTACGACTATATTTCAAGCCTTTGGTTCATGCCTGCCACTCCAATTCTAAGCAATGGTGGCACAGATCGTGGTTTGCCAATTTCTTGTTTTTTGAATGAATCAACCGACTCGCTAGACGGCATTGTAAAATTATGGAATGAAAATGTTTGGCTTGCTTCAAAAGGTGGCGGCATTGGAAGTTATTGGGGAAACTTGCGTTCAATTGGCGAGACAGTTCGCGGCAACGGCAAAACTTCAGGAATTGTGCCATTCATTAAAGTTATGGATTCACAAACTTTAGCAATTTCTCAAGGCAGCCTAAGACGCGGTTCTGCGGCAGTTTATTTGCCAATCAATCATCCTGAAATTGAAGAATTTATCGACATCAGAAGACCAAATGGAGGAGATCCAAATCGTCGTTCACTTAACTTGCATCATGGAATTTCCGTGACTGACGACTTCATGAAAGCCGTAGAAAAAGATGGAGATTTTGAATTAAAAAGTCCATACACAGGCAAAACTCTTGAAACTGTAAAAGCGCGAGCTTTATGGATTAAACTTCTTACTACCAGAATTGAAACTGGTGAGCCTTATATTTTGTTTATTGATGCAGTAAATAAAGCTATTCCAGAGCATCACAAAAAATTGGGTCTGAAAGTTAAAACTTCAAATCTGTGCAGTGAAATTACTCTTCCAACTGGTATTGACCATTTAGGAAATGACCGCACTGCAGTGTGCTGCCTATCTTCGCTGAATTTGGAATATTATGATGAATGGAAAGATCATCCACAAATCGTTGAAGATATCATGCGTTTCCTCGACAATGTTCTGCAAGATTTTATCGATAAAGCGCCAGACATGATGGTGAAAGCTTCTTATTCTGCAATGCGCGAAAGAAGCGTGGGCCTTGGTGTTATGGGTTTCCACTCATTCTTACAAAGCAAAAATGTGCCGATGGAATCTGCCATGAGCAAAGTTTGGAATAAGAAAATTTTTCAACAAATTAAAAGACAAGTTGACCAAGCTTCAAAAGATTTGGCCGTTGAAAGAGGCGCTTGCCCTGATGCTGCCGAAGTTGGCGTGATGGAAAGATTTTCTAACAAATTAGCAATCGCTCCAACAGCTTCAATTTCAATCATCGCTGGCAATTCTTCTCCAGGAATCGAGCCATTTGCCGCTAATAGTTTCACTCAAAAAACTCTAACTGGATCTTTCAATGTTAGAAATAAAAACTTAGTGAAATTGCTAGAAAGCAAAGGCCGCAACACTGAAGATATTTGGTCTTCAATTACTATTAATGAAGGTTCAGTTCAGCATTTAGATTTTTTAGATGAGCATGAAAAACTAGTTTTCAAAACCGCCCAAGAAATTGACCAAAGATGGATCATCGACCTTTCAGCCGAACGCCAAGAATATATCTGCCAAGCCCAAAGCTTGAACTTATTTATGCCGGGTGATGTTTCGAAAAAAGAACTTCATGAAGCACATTTCAGAGCATGGCAAAAAGGCTTGAAGAGCTTGTATTATTGCCGATCTACTTCAATTCAAAGAGCAGATAAAGTTTCGAATAAAGTGACTAATGATGCGATGTTTAAGGTGGAAGAAAATGTTGCAACTATTGCTACTCAAGCAAAACCTAAAATTGCTGAAAAAGAGCCTGAGAGTAAGTATGATGAGTGTTTGGCTTGTCAGTAAATTATTTTTATCTGACATACAAATTTTATTCCAAATAAATTATGGAAACATTGGTAACTAATACTCCATTTTATCTAGATTGGAACTTTTGGACGGCAATATTGGCAGCTATCGCTATTATCCTTTCTCAGCTTCCACCAATTTGGATGTGGTTTAAAAAAGCAAAAATTGATTTTGAATTACATCCAAAAATTATGATTACTCATAGAATTGGTAATCCAAATCTTCAGCTACATGTTTTTTTGTCAAATACTGGTGCACGGAAAATAAAAATAAAAAAAATCAATACTCATGTAGAAAGCGACCTATTAAAGCAAGTTACTATTCCATCTCAGACTTATCTTCAAAACTCTTATGATAGAAATAGTGTTTTATTTACTACTTTCTCAATTGATGCAAAAGGTGAATGGAGTCACATCTTAAATTTATATAATACTTTTAATCGAGAAGACGAAAAAGAGTTTTATACTATGAAAGATAAGGTTCGGATTGATTTAGAAGAGAAATTAAAATTACAAAAAAGAGCTGGGACAGAAGATGATCTGGTAGAAACTGATCCTCAAAATGTTGATTCTATGAAAGCATTTTTTAACAAACATTTTATCTGGAATGAGGGTGAGTATAAATTAACTGTCGAAGTTATAACAGATCAAGAATCTGCTAATATTTCCAAATCTTTCAGATTTACTATCTTTGGATTTCATAAAGAGCGGCTAATGTCAATTTTAGAGAGATATAAATATGGAGAAGATCTAGTATGTGATTCGGCGGAAAAGAACTTGGCACAAGCTATACTTAATATCACTGAAGTTTAGTTTATCAGTTATTTAACCGTTCGCAGGACGGGGTTTGTAACCCCGTCCTCACTTTCAGTTCCATTTCTTTCACTTTTTTTCTTTACGACAAAAACACCCAAAACCGCCGGCCTAAGCGGAGTCGAAACCAGCGGAAGGTTCTTGCTGTACAGTTTATAAAGTTCGCGGCAGGAGCATCCGCTGGTTTCGACTCCGCTCAACCGGCGGTTATGGTATTTAGAGGACTGCGACAAATACATCCAATCTAAGCAAAAGCCTTAAGCCCCACAATTCCACCAATAATAATCATCAAAAAAATCGAATTTATTAAAGTTAAAGCTTCGCCAAAAAATAAAGCTCCAAGCAGAACCGATCCTACAGCGCCAATTCCTGTCCAAATTGGATAAGCAAGTCCGATGGGAATTATTTTTACGGAAAGAGCTAGCAAAATCATGCTAATTGACAGAGTCACAACGAAGAGAATTGTCGGAATAACTTTAGTGAAGCCATCTGATTGTTTTAAAAAATAAGCCCAAACGATTTCGAAAATTCCAGCGGTGATTAAAGCAATCCAAGCAAGGGATGGTGACATATTTTATTTTTGTCCTTTATCCCTTCGGGATACGGAAACGCGACACGAGTCGCGCCCCGCTTTGCGGGGATCCCCGTCCCGTATGTCAATGGGACATACGGGTTATTTTTTATAATTTTAACTATGGGAAATAGTTTTATTTGCTTAAGAGACTTTCTTATTTTCAATAAAAACATGATTTCCACTATCAAGAGTAACCCAATGGCCATCTCCAGATTCATTTGATGATAATTTTTTTGGTTTTTTGTCTTTTAGTTCTTTATTGGCTTTGGATTTTTTGGAAAATTCTTTTTCGTAAGAAAGTACTGTTTCAACATATTCTATAATTTCCTTCACCTTGGCATTTGTTGCTCCAGCTTTTTTTAAATATTCTTTTATCACTTCCAATTTTGTCGGATCTTGGCCATCTGCTTTTGCAGCCATTTGCGCTTTGGCAAGTAAGGTTTGGCCAGCATTATAGGAGGCAATAACAAATAATTTTCTTTCATTAATATCAGGAACAAGAAAGGTAAAAATTTCTGCTTTACCCTTCTTGTCTAAAGTGAGAGTGGTATTGTTACTAAATAATGAATTCAATCTAACTAAATAGAGTGCTGCAATATTGGAGGCATCATCAATATCAAATCTGACATCATTTCTTTCAGTGATTTTAGTATCGCTAAATTCTTTTGCGGTGCTTTTTTGAATTTGAAAATGACCTGCAGCACCAATTTCTCCTTTTTTATCCTTCTTAAGAATATCTTTATTTCCAAAGCTACTTTCTCGCCCATAAATTGCTTCAAGAGTATTCACAGTTAAAGCATCATTATTGTAAAAAATTCTGGAGGCATTTTCTAGAGCCTGAACTTGATGCTGTGATCTATCTTGAATCCAAGAATCAACATTTGATTTTTTATTAGTCATAAATTTTTAAAATGAGTTAATAATATTAAAGCCAATAATCCTTATAGTTTTCCTTCAAAATTCTAAATTCATAATCCGAAACTTTTGTAGGTTCATCCCAGATAAAGCAAATTTTACCAGAATTGGTTAAAGCTATTTCAAACATTCGTGCTGGGTTTTTATCAAACACAACTCCCACATCATAGCTATTTTTCCCGCATTTTTCATCTTCTTTATGCTGAGATATATATTCGACTACAAATTTTTTAGGAAATAGTTCGCTAATATATTCCTTAATTCTTTTGTGAAGATCGCCGCCATCAAGAAGTACATCGCGAGTTATGAAAATCATATATCCTACCCTTCCTTTAGGATCATCATAAGTTCCCATAATATTTTCTATAATTTTTCGATCTTCTTCTTTGTTTGGATCTAATTCTGCATAATGATCCAAAACCTTTCTTAATTTTTGTGGAATGCCAGTTTTGTAAGTGTCTCTTGGCATTTTTATTGTTACAATGCCTTCTCCTTTACTAAAAAAATCTTTCTTTTCATCATCATCACTCTGCCTTTCATAAGATATGTGATAGGAATTATATGTCGGATAAATCGCTGGTAAATCTGTAAAAAATAAATAGGAAACTATCTCAAATTTTTTGGATAAAATTATGTAAGTGATAGGATTTTTTTTGTAATCGAGATAGAGAAATAGCGATAAAGAAAGGAATGAAAATGAGAAAATTAAAAAGAAAATTGTGAGTTTTTTCATGATGTGAATTTTTAATTAGTGGGTGATATTTAAAAATTACGGAAAAGTTTTTTCTGAGAATTTGAAGGCGAGTTTTAAAGCGGGAGTTTGATAAATTGTCAAATATTTTTGAGAGTTTTTGATGTGTGGATTTAGGAAGAAAGGTTGGTGGTGCAAGCGGGGTAAAAAAATAAAAATTCTCTAAATTGCGGAGCCTTGATTTTATTGGTTTTGTAGGCGATGGCAAGATGTCCGCAGAGTTTGTTGATATGAAAAGCGCCAGAGCGAGTGGGTCATTTTGCGAACTATAAAAAAATCTCACCCATAACTCTTTTCCACTCTATAGCTCTAGCGTCATTTCTATTTTCAGCTTTAACTAACTCGATTGCTGCCTTCCATAAAGCCCAGCCACAAGCTCGATTCCAAGTATCTTCATCTAAAGCAAGATTTTGGTAAAAGATTTTACGACTTTCATTTTTAAATAAAGTCCAAGCGATTGTTAAATCACAGGCTGGATCACCAACTGCCATGCCGCCAAAATCAATCACGCCAACTAAATGTTCATTTTTAAGCAAAATATTTCCCGCCGCTAAATCACCGTGAATCCAAACCGGATTTTTATTCCATTTTGATTGCAAAGCTTTCCCCCAAATCACATCTGGCAAATTCAATTTAGCTAAAGCTTCTCTTGCTTCTGCATCGTAAATTGAAGGATGAGCGCCACGAAAGAAATTATGATCTCCAGCTTGAGGAGCGCCGTCAGTATCAATCTTATGAAGTTGTTTTAAAAATTCAGAAAGTTCAAAGGCGATTGTTTTTAAAGTTTCATCATCAAGCGAAAGTTGATTGGAGCTAGTTCCATCGATCCAAGAATAAATTGACCATGGCATTGGATAAGCATCAGAAGGTTTTCCAAGTGCAATTGGTTGCGGAATTTTTACCGAAAGATTTTTTGCCAAAAACGGCAACCATTTTTGTTCGATTACAACTTTTACTGTATAAATTTCAGCGCTCGGCAAGCGCACCAACATATCATTACCAAGACGAAAAGTGCGATTATCATGACCTTGAATTTCAACTTCATGAATTGGTAGATGGGAGTATTGCGGAAATTGCTGCGCCACGAGTTTTATCAATATATCCTTATGAATTATCATCGTAATTAATCTAAATTATAACTAATTAAATCCGTCTTTGCTTATACCTTTAGTTGGATCATTTTTGATTTTTTCTACAAAAGATTTTTCTTGCTCAGATTTTTCTAAACCTAACTTCTCAACCCAAGAATCAAATTTTGTTAGATTTTGCTGATATTTCATTGTCGCCTCAAGGCCTTTTCTTACTCCTCGCGAAACATCCGAGCCAAAATCAGGCTTAATGGAATCTTTACCTGAGTGATCTTCGGAAAAAACAATAATCCCACTATCTAAATTTGTTGAAAACCAAGTTTGTGAGCTGGCAATTCCACCATGATGTTCAATAGAGTTGCTTTTTGAATTATAAAATTCCGCTCCATATTCTTTAACTGCCTCTTGAAATTTTGGATCTTGCCATCTCGCACAAAGATGCCTTCCAAATCTTTCCATATCATCAAGCGTTGTCCAATAACCACAAGCTGGACTGCCGTAAATATGTGGAGCAATTGGATCATCATGGCTATAAACCGCATCTTCCGGTTTTGCTGCTGAAAATTTTTTTATTCCCGCTGACTCCAAAACCATTTCACGCAATATCTCTTCAAAGCCTTTTTTCTGATCTTCTGTTTTGCCTCTGTTGTAATAATGCTGTGCAGCAAGACCTTCTAAAAGAATTCCCAAATCACTGTAGAAATAACCATTGTCTTTAACTTCTTTATCGTACAAATCTGGATCGGCAAATGGCAAATAATCCTCTGGTTTTGTCAAAGGAACAATAGGAGTTCCAGCATCAATATTATCTTGCACATGTTTAGAATAACCAAATTTACCATATTGTGTAAAATCTTGACCGCGATCCAAATAATCTCCAAGTCCACTTCTATGCAACATTAAATCCGGGAGTGTTTTGGTTTTCAGCCTTTCTTGAACTTTTTCTGGTAGTGATTTTCTAACTTCCTCATCTAACTGAACTGGTTTTTCTAAATCATCTTTTGAGATAAGCCCACTTGCAATCATTTCTGAAATTAAAACTCCGGTAAAAACCTTTGATACAGAATGAGTTGCAAAAGGTTTATCTTCAACAGGCTCTTCATATTTTGAAGCCTTATGTCTTACCCCACTTTTATCAGAAACAAAAACTACGCCCCGAAAACTTTGCTCATCAGCAAATTTTGAAAGAGACTCTGTGGTATTATCTCCAAGAATTCCGTCATGATTAATTTTTAAACCGGCAGGCATTGGTTTTGACATAGCTAAGATAAGTTATTGAGCTTGGAAAAATATTTTCAACACGCTACCGCAAATTTTTGCAAAAAGACAATTTATTTTTGTACGGTTAATTAATTTGTTTCAAAAAAGTTCGAGAAATAAAAAAAGCCCGCTCGCTTACCAAGATGAAGTTCGAACCAAATCGTGCGGAGCCAGTATTTACCGATGAAGTAATTTTTTTAAATTACCTCATGTCTAAAAAGTTTCTCTGAATCTCTGAGCAAGAGGTTACGAACAAAGCTAGCATTTACAAGGCTTTGAGGCGCATCAGATTTTAAAAATTTTTCAAATGACAACCAAGCGGGGTGCAAAATTATGTTTTCTGCCACATCTTGTCTCTGAGAAGAGTTGGTACTGCTATCTCTGTTACAACTAACTTCAAAAATGTCTCTTAGTAAAAATTCGACCATTTCTTGACTTTAGAAACTTCTCAAATTTTTCTGCTTTTTCTGATTCTTCGAAGGCAAAATAATTTTTGATTTTCCACGGAATGAACTTGTTGGTGTGGATTGATTTGCCCGAATTATGTTCTGATAATCTTCGCTTTAAGTCAGATGTAGAGCCGATATAGAAACGATCTGGATTGGATATGGAATTGAGGATGTAAGTATAATGCATTTTCTTAGGGTGATAAGAAATTGGTGTTGAGTTTGTTTTAACAGTCCGCTTACGCACTTCGTGCTACAGCGCGATCATCCGTTTCGCTAATCACTCCACCGCTATTGTGCTTCGCCCAATCGCGCTGTAGCGAAGCGAAAGCGGATGGTGGAGCTACGGGGAGTCGAACCCCGGACCTCTTGCATGCCATGCAAGCGCGCTACCAACTGCGCTATAGCCCCCAATATTTCCAACATTTTTACGAGTTACCAAAGTCACTTAGCTTGTCGAAGTGTGACATCGAGATAAGAATTAATTGCCAAACATTTCTTTTCAGTGATTGAAAATCATACGGAGGGAAATAACCTTGAAGGCGCATATCAAATAAGCTTATTTATAAAAATTCAATTCAATTTTTTACAATGTCGATGATTAGAATTACCTTTCCTGATGGTAATGCGCGTGAATTTTCTCATGGTTGCACAGGTGCGGAAATTGCTCAGTCAATTTCAATTTCTTTGGCGAAAGTTGCGCTGGCGATTAAGGTGGATGGCGAGTTGCGCGATCTTTCTCGGGCAATAGAAAATGATGCCAAAATTGAAATTATCACACCAAAAAGTGGCATGGATGCTTTGGAAATTATTCGTCATGACGCTGCTCACATAATGGCGCAAGCCGTGAAAGAATTGTTTCCAGACACTCAAGTTACAATTGGGCCAGCAATTGAGCATGGATTTTTCTATGACTTTGCGCGCAAAGAACCATTTGCTTTGGAAGATTTAGAAAAAATTGAAAATAGAATGCGTGAAATTTCTAAACGCGACGAGCCTTTGGTGCGCGAGGTTTGGAAGCGTAATGAGGCCGCTAAATTTTTCTCTTTAATGGGTGAAAAATATAAGGCAGAAATCATCGCATCAATTCCTGCCAACGAAGATATTACACTTTATCGCCAAGGTCAGTTTATCGATTTATGTCGTGGGCCGCACGCACCATCAACTTCTCATGTTAAATATTTTAAATTGATGAAATTGGCGGGCGCTTACTGGCGCGGCGATTCTAAAAATGAAATGTTACAACGCATTTACGGAACTGCTTGGGAAAGTAAGGAATCTTTGGAAGCGCATTTGCACATGCTGGAAGAAGCGGCCAAAAGAGATCACAGAAAAATTGGTCGTGAAATGGATTTATTTCACACTCAAGAAGAAGCTGCGGGTTCAGTGTTTTGGCATCCGAAGGGCTGGGTAATTTATCGCGAAATTGAAAATTACATTCGCGCCAAATTAGAAAAAGCTAATTATGTGGAAGTGAAAACTCCGCAAATGGTGGATAAAATTTTGTGGGAAAAATCGGGTCACTGGGAAAAATTCCGCGAAAATATGTTTGTGTCAGAAAGTGAAGAAAGAACTCTGGCGATCAAGCCTATGAACTGTCCGTGCCATGTGCAAATTTTTAATCAAGAGTTAAAATCTTATCGTCAATTGCCTTTAAGAATGGCGGAATTTGGAAGTTGCCACAGAAACGAACCATCTGGTTCGCTGCATGGAATTATGCGAGTTCGTGCTTTCACACAAGATGACGCGCATATTTTTTGTGAAGAAAGTCAGATTAATGCTGAAACAGTTTCTTTTTGTAACTTACTAAAAGAAGTTTACCAAGATTTTGGTTTTGAAAATGTGAAAGTGAAATTCTCAACTCGCCCTGAAAAGCGCGCTGGCAGTGACGAAACTTGGGATAAATCTGAATCAGCTTTGTCTGAAGCTGTGAAAGTTGCTGGCCTTGAATATGAACTTCAACCTGGAGAGGGCGCATTTTACGGCCCTAAATTAGAATTCACTTTGGTGGACGCAATTGGTCGCGAGTGGCAATGTGGAACTTTGCAAGTTGATTTCATTTTGCCAGAAAGACTTGATGCGCATTATGTAGCGTCAGACGGTACAAGAAAAAGACCTGTGATGTTGCACCGCGCCATTCTTGGAAGTTTTGAAAGATTTATCGGCATGTTGATTGAAAATTATGCTGGTAAATTTCCACTTTGGTTGGCGCCAACCCAAATGGTGGTTGCCACAATTACTAATGATTCTGATGAATATGCTGCAAAAGTTATTGAGACTTTGAAGGCGCAAGGATTCAGGGTTGAAGGCGATTTAGATTCACAAAAAATTAATTATAAAATTCGCGAACATTCACTGAAAAAAGTTCCTTATATTTTGGCTGTTGGAAAAAAAGAGTCAGAAGTTGGTGCAGTTTCAGTGAGAAAATTTGGTGAAGAACATCAGAAAGTTATGAGCTTAGAAGAGTTTATTGAACTTTCTAAAAAGCAAATTTTGGAAAAGAAGTAATATTTTTTGATACTTACAAACTCGATTTCACCCTTCGACAGGCTTATACCAAACAAACTTTGTTGAGAGTAAAGATTTTTAGTTTGGTATAGGGTGACATTGTGGATTATATTCCAACATTAATTTTTCACACTTTGAACTTCAAAGAATTACAAAAAAAATCCTGTTTGCGTTTGTTAAAAATGCATTATGAAAGTGGAGTTGGTCATATTGGTGGCAATCTATCGGCGCTTGATGCTTTGCTATATTTATATCACTATATTTTGCAAAAAGATGACCAATTTATTTTATCAAAAGGTCACTCTTCAGGCGCTCTTTATATAGCTTTATGGACGATTGGGAAAATTTCTGAAGAAGAATTATCAAGTTTTCATAAGGATAACACTAAGCTTGCGGGGCATCCAGTAGCTAACTGGATTGATGAAATTCCCTTTGCCACAGGAAGTTTAGGACATGGTTTGGGGCTTGCTGCAGGAGTGTCTTTGGGAAATAAATTACAGAAAAAATCACAGCGAGTTTTTTGTTTAATGTCAGATGGAGAATGGCAAGAAGGCAGCAATTGGGAATCTTTGATTTTCTTAAATCATCATCAATTAAATAATCTGACAGTTTTGGTTGATTGCAACGGATTGCAGGGTTTTGGCACTACTAAGGAAGTTGCTTCAATGGATTTAGAGCGCTTACAAAAACTTTTTTCAGAGTTTGATTTGGTGGTGGATGTGATTGATGGACATAAAGAAGAAGAGTTGAAAAAGGCACTTTCTTGCGCACCAAAAAAACCTCACATCATTTTAATGAATACTCGTAAAGGCAATGGCGTGTCTTTCATGGAAAATCAAATGCAGTGGCATTATTTGCCGCTTACTTCTGAGCTTTATCATCAGGCAAAAATGGAGATAGAAGCTTTATGAGAAATATATTTTGCCAAGAAATAATTAAGGCTTTTGAAAAAAAACCTTTTGTTTTTTTAAGCGGAGATCTTGGATTTAAAGCTCTGGAACCACTTCAAGAAAAACTTGCTGATCATTTTATTAATGCCGGAATTTCTGAACAAAATATGGTGAGCACGGCGGCAGGAATTGCCAAAACTGGCTTAGAAGTTTTTGTTTACAGCATTGCACCTTTTATTTACGCCCGCCCTTTTGAACAAATTCGTAATGACATTTGCCTGCATAATTTGCCTGTAACTTTAGTTGGCAATGGCGGCGGCTATGGTTATGGCGTGATGGGCGCAACTCATCATGCAATAGAAGATTATGGATCGCTTTTATGTTTGCAAAATATGCAGGCTTTTGTGCCAGTATTTGCATGTGATGTTGCTTGCGCAATTACTCGCATCAGAGAAATAAAAAAACCCAGCTATTTGCGTTTAGGGCTTGCTGAAAAATTAGATGGAATTGATGAGGTTGCTTATGGAGCTTGGCGCAAAATGCTGAAAGGAAAATTAGGAACTTTGATTATGACGGGCGCAATTTCTGGAAAATTACTGAAAGAATTTCAAAAAGAGTCAGAAAATAATCGACCTAATATTTGGATTTTAAGTGAAATTCCACTTAGTGAAAAACTTCCTGATGAGCTGCTTTGCGATATTGCAGAAACCCAGAAATTATGTGTTTTAGAAGAGCATGTTGCACAAGGTGGAGTGGGACAGATATTAGCCGCAAAACTTCTTACCTCGGCGGTTGCAGTTAAAACTTTTGTGCATCTGCATGCGCAAGGATATGTTTCAGGATTTTACGGTTCGCAAAATTTTCATTGTGCGGAATCTGGTCTTAGTAAGGATGCGGTTATTAATGCGTTAAAATAATAGGTGATTATCTCTTTACAACAAAACGCTGTTTACAAAACGCTGTCATCTCGAACGCTAGTGAGAGATCTCATGAGTTTATCTACTAAGACTCATGAGATCTCTCACTAGCCTTCGAGATGACAGTTTTGGTTGTAATGGGATAATTGCCTAAGAAATTTATTTAAATAATTATGACTCAATCTTTGGAAGAAAAAATTGTCACCTTGAAAGGCCCGATTCTGGTAATTGGGGCGAGTGGATTTATTGGGTCCAATTTACTTCGCGCCTTACTTGCTTATCGCAATGATGTTTTCGGCACAACCACAACTTTGCCAAATTGGCGTCTTGATGGCATTGATTCGCGCCATATTATTGAAGGAGATTTGTTAAAAGAAGATGCTCTGACAAATTTGCTTGATGATGTTAAACCAAGAACAGTGTTTAACTGCGCGGCTTATGGAGCTTACTCATTTCAAAATGATATAGATTTGATTTATAAAACTAATGTCATTTTTGTAACGCGCTTAATTGAAGAATTAAGCAAAAGGAAAATTCATTCTTTCATCAATGCTGGAAGCTCTTCGGAATATGGAGATGACGCGAGCGCACCTTTAGAAAACAGTCAGTTAAAAGCTAATAGCCATTATTCAGTTACTAAAGCCGCTATTTCAAATTTAATTTATTATTACGGAAAGAAGAAAGGACTGCGCGCAGCCAATCTGCGTCTTTATTCAGTTTATGGGCCATATGAAGATTCTTCGCGTTTAATTCCGAAAGTGGTGGTGAAAGGTTTGCAAAAAGAATTTACAGAATTTGTAAATCCGAATATTTCGCGCGACTTTATTTATATTGATGATGCTTGCGAAGCCTTTATTGACGCGGCTATTAATCTTACGGAAGAATGTTACGGCGAATCTTTTAACATCGGATCGGGCGTTAAAACTACAATTGCTGATATTGCGGCTCTTTCTAAAGAAATTTACAACATTGCGCAAGAACCTGTTTTTGAAGCGCAAGCGCGAGCTTGGGATGTTGAAAATTGGTATGCTGAACCTAGCAAGGCAGCAAAAATTTTACATTGGCAAACTAAAGTTTCTTTAAAAGATGGACTGCTAAAAACCACTAAATGGGTAAAAGAAAATCTGGCTATATATTTGAGTGACAAGGCTACAAAAAAACCTTTAGATGATATTGATAAGGTTCACAGCATTTCTGCAATTATAGCTTGTTATAAAGATGCGCAGGCAATTCCTGAAATGTATCAGCGCATTACTAGCGTGATGCAGAAGTTGAAACTGGATTACGAAATTATTTTTGTGAATGACAACAGCCCAGATAATAGCGAAGAAATTATTGCGACGATTACAGAGTCAGATAGTCGCGTGATTGGTATTAGCCATTCGCGCAATTTTGGTTCGCAAGCGGCTTTTAAAAGCGGCCTTGATTTAGCCACTAAAAATGGCTGCGTTTTGATGGATGGCGATTTGCAAGATCCTCCAGAAATGATTGAAAGTTTTGTACAAAAATGGCGAGAAGGTTATGAGGTAATTTATGGCAAGAGAGTAGGGCGCGACGCTCCTCTTTATATGAGATTTTTCTATAAGCTTTTTTACCGCGTCTTTGCGGCATTTTCTTACATTACAATTCCTAAAGATGCTGGTGATTTTGCTTTGATGGATAAGAAGGTGGTTGAATGTATTTTGCGCTTTCCAGAGCGAGATTTATTTTTGCGCGGCATTCGTGCTTATGCAGGATTTAAGCAAACTGGAGTAGATTACATTCGCCCTGAAAGAAAATATGGCCGCACCACTAATAATATTTTTAAAAATATTGGCTGGGCCAAAAAAGGAGTTTTCTCTTTCAGCTATGTTCCGCTTAACATATTGAGCGCCTTTGGCTGGGTGATGTTGTTTCTTTCGGCTTTGCTTATGATTATACAAATAGCAGTAAAATATTTTTTCCCACTTTCAGTTCCTCACGGCGTTACAACTACACTATTATTGGTGACATTTTTTGGCTCGCTAAATCTTTTTGCCATCAGCATTTTAGGAGAATATATCGCGAAGATTTTTGAAGAAGTGAAGGGGAGACCTCATTTTATTCGTAAGTCGATTATTCGCAGAGGCAATATTGTGGGAAGTGCAAGTGCCAAAGATATTTTTGGGAAGAGTTAGCTCTCTCGTTGTCATTCACGCGAAGGCGGGAATCCAGTGCGATTTAGCAATTTTAAAAAACTCACTTCTGGATTCCCGCCTTCGCGGGAATGACAGCGATGGATGATTGAGAGTAAATTAATTAATTTATACAAATGAAAGAATCACAGTTAAGAACCTGCCCAATCTGCAAATCAGAAAGCCAACATTTGCATTTGGAAGAAAATTTTCAAATTGAAAATCTTACATCTTACAGCTTCGCTTCACGCAAAGAGCCTGAGCCATTTCATCTGCGTTTATATTTATGCGAATCTTGTGAATTGATTTATGCTAATCCGGCTTTGCCGCAATCGATGATTGAACAGGAATATAAAAATGCGGCTTTTGATAGCAGTATTGAAGCTGCTTATGCGGCAAAAACTTATTGTCGTTATTTGCCAAATAAATCTTCAATTAAATCGGCTTTGGATATTGGTACGGGCGGAGGAGAATTTCTTTTGGAATTGCAAAAATGCGGTGTTAAAAATCTTCACGGAATTGAGCCTTCAATCTCCTCAATCAACACGGCACAAGAAATTGTTAGAAGCTGCATCAAACAAGGATTTTTTAGTAAAGAATTATATGAAGGCCAGAAATTTGATTTGATTAGCTGTTTTCAAACTCTGGAACATGTGTCTGATCCTTTAAAATTAAGCCAAGATGTTTATTCGCTATTAGAACCAAATGGCAGATTTTTTACCGTATCTCATAATTTTCAGGGCTTAGTAAATCGTTTGCTTGGCGTAAAATCTCCAATTTATGATGTTGAGCATTTGCAACTTTTTTCACCAAAAAGTTTGCAACAAATGCTTGAAAATAGTGGCTTTAGAGAAATAAAAATTTTTCCAATCATTAATAATTATCCTCTTTTTTATTGGATAAAATTATTGCCCTTAGTGCCAAAGAAAAAACAGCTAGTGGAATTGGTGAAAAAAATAAAAATAGGCTATTTGCCAATCACTTTGCCAATAGGGAATTTGGGAGCGATTGCGATAAAATAAATTATGAAAAATCACTCAAGCGACATTTCGAGAAATATATTTCAGATTTTACAGGTCTATTTAGCCATTTTTATCATCATTCTTGTCTCTTATCTGGTTTTTAGATTTTACGAATATCAGCCAAATAAAGTGCCTGAGCAAAGAACTCATGTCTTAAGAAACACATTGGACGCCAGAGTTTTTGAATTGAAAAACACTCTGCAAGAGGCGTCGCAGTATTTGGTAAATATAGAAGGTAAAGAAAGATTATCTTATGTTTTGTCAACTCTCTGTTCATCTGCGGCAGTTTTTTTATCTTTCTTTTTACTGCACTTAGCTCGAAGAAATACAACATATTATCCCCGCCTAATTTCCACTCTTAATAACAAAAATTTCTATTCTGCTTTAATCACAATCTCAACTTGTCTGCTATTTTGTTTGGTGATTTCTATATTGATTTCAGATAGTTTTTTGGTTTTCACAGCTCAAAAATTTGAATTATATTCTGCGCCATTTGTATTCATTATGGCTCTTTTAATAGCTCTTTCTGGCATATTTTACAGCAGCTTTGCCACCAAAGCACTTGAGAAAAGAATTTCGTTACTCTTCATAATATCGGCCATAGCCTTATCTTTATTTATTGCTAGCTTCACGCTGTTTGATGAATATTCTTTAGGAAAATATTCCATAAATTTTAGCCCCGTAGTTTTCCCGATAATACAAACTTATTTGGGCAAAGCCCCTTTGATAGATTTAAAAAGTTTGTACGGTTTACATCCTTATTTTTTACAAATATTTCTATATTTATTTCCCGCGAAAATACTGACTTTAAGCTGTGTTTTAGCTGCCTTGCTCGTCATCTCTCTTTTATCAATAGCCTTTTGTTTATTTTCCGTAATCCGCAATAAATTAGTGGCGTTGATTGGTTTCTTAGCAATTATTTATTGGCAAAATTTTGCTGGTAATTATTGGCCAGATCCCACAGCTGTGTCTTTTCAATATGAGCCCATTCGCTTAATATTTCCTTCCTTATTGTTAAGTTTTTTATGCGTATTCTTAAAAAATCCAACTCAGAAAAAATATTACTGCGGGCTAATATTTTTCTCCTTTTCCACCCTTTGGAATCTTGATACGGGAATTCCAACCTTCTTGACATTAGTTATTATTTTGGGATATGAGAAATTTTTCTTAAATAACAAAGAAGATTTTAAAATTTCTAAAGCCTCTCAGCATCTAGCTCAATCATTTGGTATTTTAGCCACTATCTGGTTTGTTTTTCTAACTTCTTTAAAAATAAAATATGGCCAATGGCCAGAAATTTCATTTTTATTTTATGGGCAAAATGCCGCTTTTAATTTTGGCTATGCGATGTTGCCAATACATTTGGGAATATGGCTAATAACGGTATTAATTTATATTGCTGGCGTGACTCTGGCCAGTGACAATTTTTTTAACAAAAGACACTCACTTCAAGATAATTTTATTGCTGTTTTAACAATTCTTGGGGCAGGGTTATTCACTTATTTCATCGGCAGAAGTCACACCTCTAATGTCTTTCACTGCGGTTATCCAGCTGTAATTTTATTAACTATTTTTGCTGATAAATTCTGCGCTTCTTTTGCTAAAAAAGATCTCGTCTTCTTCCTTCCTAAATTTAAAATAGATGCTCTGATATTTTCATTGCCTCTGCTATTAATTTCTTATCTATCTTCAGCTTTTCTATTTAACTCCTTCAGCTTTTCTCCTCTAAAAGATAATCTAATTTCTTCACGATTTTATAATGATTCCCAGCAAATAAAACCTTACTGGGTTCAAGAAGCTGATTTTATAAAAAAATATATTGGTGATGAAGGCTCTATTCGCAACGATACCACGATTATATCTTTAGGTGATCAAGATTATTATTTTGCTCTTGAATTGCGCGCCAAATTTCCATTTAGCTTCGCCAATCTTCGCCATATGTTTTATGAAGAAGAGTTAAATGAATTGTATCATTCAATAGAGATAAGGCAGAGTCGATTTGTAATATTAATATCAAAACCCAAAGAGATTTTTCCGATTTTATCGAATGAAGAAATGGCTAATTTAGAAAAAAAATTGCTTAGTAATTATCAAGTTTTGGCCAAGTTGCAAATTGATCAAGAAAACAGCGTTACCATATATAAAAAGCCCTAAATTATATAAATAACCAATGATGAAGTTATCCAAAAATCTGCTACTTTATTTTTTATCGCCACTCCTCAGCTTAACAATTTTTTGTGTTATTTTTCAAATTTGGGCAATTGATTTGAACCTGCCAATTTTTGACTATAGCCGAGATTCTCTAATGTCATTTTTTGAAGCTAAAACCGTTATTGATAGTGGCTGGTTCTTCTCTAACAATTTAGTGGGATTACCAGGCAATTTCGTCTTACATGACTTTCCAATGCATGCTGACAGTTTGAATTTTGCCTTGCTGAAAGTTTTTTCTTATTTCTCCTCAAATCCATTCTTAATCGTAAATTGTTTTTTTATTAGCAGTTTTGTTTTGGTGTCTCTTTGTTCTTTTGCAGCTTTAAGGGCTTTAAATATAAGCCTTAACACCTCTTTGCTAATATCCATAATTTACACCTTCATACCTTATCATTTTGTTCGTGGAACTCATCATTTATTCTTATCAAACTATGCTATAGTGCCGCTAATATTACTTCTAGCGATATGGATGTTGAATGGAGAAATCGAAACTTTTGTTTTAAATAAAAAAAATCACCAAAAAAATAGCATCACTTTTTCTTTCACTAAAAAGTTTTTCATCGCTTTATTAATTACTGTTTTTGCAGCTGCCAGCGGCATCTATTATTCATTCTTTGCCATTATAATTTTTACCTTTGTCTGGATTTTAAATGGCATGAGAAGTGGAAATTTCTTTGAAATAAAAAATTTTGCTGCCCCAATTTTTATTGCAGTTATTGTCACAATTCTATTTTACCTAAACCTGCCAAGCATGGTTTACTGGACGCAAGAGGGTTTTAATAGTTTTGTAACTTCTAGAGCTCCGCAAGAAAGCGCAACTTTTGCGCTTAAAATCATCAATTTATTTTTGCCAACTGCGAATCACTATCTTGATTATTTTACCAATTTGCGAGGCTCATTTGATGAATTTGCTTATGAAGAAGAAAGTGGGGCCGAAAGCCTTGGAATTATGGGCTGCACAGGATTTTTATTTTTAATAATGTGGCTGATTTCTAAGGACCAAAAAAATGAAAATTCCTTCTTCCAAAAAACTCTTACGCAATTTTCTTTAAATGAAAAAGAGCAAAATTTGATTTCAGATTTAGCAATCTTGAATATTTTTTTAGTGTTATTTTTCACCGCAAGCGGGCTTGTTATGTTCATCGCTTTGCCTTTTCCTTTCACCAGAAGTTATGCCAGAATATCGATATTTATTGGCTTCATCGCTTTATTGCTTTTGGCAATAATTATCGACAAGGTTTTCCAGAAAAAACTTTTAACTTCCAAAAATCCAGCGGCAACTTGTGCGTCAGTTGTTTTAATTTTTAGCGTTTTTTCTTTAGTAATTTTTGACCAAGTTGGCAAAGTTGATATATCGCCAAAGTTTGAAAATACTCTTTCAATTCAAAGTGATGCTTTGAAAAGAAAATTTTTCAGTGATCAAAAATTCATCACTCAAATTGAAGAAAATTTGCCTGTCGGTTCTGCTGTTTTTATTTTACCTTGCGAAGGTTTTCCTGAATATCGCGGCAGCCAAGATTACGAACTTTTAATTCCTTACTTACATTCGAAAAACTTGCGTTGGTCTTATCCAGCAATCACAGGAAGATCTAGTTATTTATGGCAGGAAAAAGTTTCTAACATGAAATTTTCTGATTTTTTAAGTGAAGTAAGAAAAGAAAATTTCAGCGGAATTTTAATTGATCGTTCTCACTACGCTTCAGATAGAAGCTGGAAAGAATTGAGAAAGATGGAGATGGAATTGAAAATGAAATCAAAAACCCCAGCAATAATTTCTCCGAATAATAATTTAGTATTTTTTCAAATTTAAAATATTTTTAAGGAGAAAGTAGTTTTCTAAGTCAGCTGTCTTTTTTAATTATTTTTTAACAATTCCAGCTTCTTCTTCCAGCGCCAAAGCCACATTTAACATGCTTTGTTCATCAAAGTGATTAGCAATTAATTGTAATCCTAAAGGAAGTCCGTCTTTGTCAAAACCAGCAGGAACTGACATTGCAGGCATTCCAGCAAGGCTTGCAGGAATTGTGAAAGCGTCATTTAAATACATTTTCACTGGATCAGCGCTGGCAATATTTTTAGTTTGATCAATTGGGAAAGCTGCGTTTGGAGCAACTGGTGCCAAAATCACATCCACCTTTTTGAAAGCATCTTTGAAGTCTTGTAAAATAAGTCTTCTAACCATTTGAGCTTTTTTGTAATAAGCGTCAAAATATCCAGCAGAAAGCACATAAGTTCCAGTTAAAATTCTTCTTTTAACTTCATCGCCAAAACCAAGAGCACGAGTTTTTTCATACATTTGGTCTAAAGTTAAATGTTCTTCTGGTGTTCTAAATCCATAACGCACGCCGTCATATCTAGCCAAATTTGAAGAACATTCGGCAGAAGCTAAAACATAATAAATTGCAGGAGCGTAAGAAGTGTGAGGCAAAGAAACTTCAACTATTTCAGAGCCACGATTTTGTAAAATTGCTTTTCCTTTATTCCATAGCTGCGAGATTTCTTCTGGCATTCCTTCCACAAAATATTCTTTCGGAATTCCAATTTTTTTGCCTTTGATATTTGAATTTAAAAGCTGTTCGAAATTTGGAACTGCTTTGTTGATGGAAGTTGAATCTTGAGCATCGAAGCCAGAAATAACGCGTTGTAAAAGTGCCGCATCATAAACATCTTTAGCAAAAATTCCCGCTTGATCAAGCGAGCTGGCAAAGCCAATCATACCAAATCTTGAGCATCTGCCATAAGTTGGTTTAATGCCGACAGTGTTGGTGAAAGAAGCTGGCTGTCTGATTGAACCACCAGTGTCTGAACCAGTTGCGCCCAAACAAAGATTAGCAGCAACTGCAGCAGCTGAACCACCAGAACTTCCACCCGGAACTAAATTTTCGTCAGAACCATTTTTCTTGTAAGGATTAATTACGGGCCCAAAAAAACTGGTAATGTTAGAAGAGCCCATAGCGAACTCATCCATATTGGTTTTTCCAAGTGAGATTGAGCCGGCATCAATTAATTTTTGGCTAACTGTCGATTCATATTGTGGCACAAAATTTGCCAACATTTTTGAAGCAGAAGTGGTGCGCACATTTTTGGTGCAAAATAAATCTTTAATCGCCAAAGGAATTCCCTCTAGATTTCTGGCTTGTGAGGCAGCAATTTTTTCATCTGATGTTTTTGCTAAAGCAATTGCTGAATCAAAATCTTCAGTGATGAAAGCATTTAAGTGACGATTTTTTTCGATATTTTGAATGTAAGCGGCAGTAACTTCTGAGGCTGAAAATTTCTTAGTTTTAAAGCCTTCGATGGTTTGACGGATTGTTAATTTTGTAAGTTCCATAAATTTAATTTGAGGCTTGATCGATTAATTTTAGTAATTCTTTTTTGCTTAAAAGTTCGCTAGTTAAAAGCCCGCTTTTGGCGTTAGGTCCGTAAATAGCGTTAAAAGGAATGGCAAATCTTTGATGTTTTTTAAGAAATTGCATAACTTCTTCATTGGGCTTGGTGATGTCAGCGCGCATGATCAAGATATTCTTAGAGTTTAATTTTTCTATCACTTCTTTGTTATTCAAAACCGCTGCTTTGTTTAATTTGCATGTAATGCACCAATCAGCTGTCACATCAACCAACACAGTTTCGCCTTTTTCTACCAAGCCATATAAGGCCATTTCATCAAATTCGATGATGTTACTAGCCTCTATTTCTTGAGTAGTTTCAGTCTTTTTTTGCAAAGTAGTTGGCACAGAAAATGCCAAAGAAATTACAGTGACGAAAGCGAAAAATTGTAAAAATTTTGATTTAATTTCGAAGCATAATAAAAGCAACATCGCGAAAGCTCCAGCCGCCAAAGCCTGTAAGAAGCCAACATTGTCAGATAAAATATAGATTAACCAAATTACGGTAAGTCCTAAAAATAGGGCCATGATATTTTTAACTTTAACCATCCAATTGCCAGGTTTCGGTAACAGATAAACCAATTTAGGAGCAATTAACAGAATGATATAAGGCAAAGAAAATCCAATTCCGATGGCAGAAAAAATCAGAAAAATAATTAAAGTTTCTTGAGTTAAAGCAAAAGAAATCGCCGAACCAAGAAATGGTGCAGAACAAGGTGTTGCAAGAGCTACTGATAAAACTCCAGACAGAAAATTAGGAATAAAAATATTCTTTTTACTTTCTGTTTCAGAGATTTTTTTATTTAAAATATTGGTCAAAATTTGATCAAAACTAATCTCAAAAGCTCCAATCAAATTGCCGATCAAAAGCACTAAAATTACGATCAAAGAAATTAGGAAATAAGGATTTTGAAATTGAAATCCCCAACCAAAAGAATTTCCTGTGGCTTGAATGGTGATGGCAAAAATTGCAAAAACCAAAAAGCAAGAAATTATGCCGCAAGCAGTGGCAAAAAATGCAAAGCGAATTCTAGAAATAGTGGCGTTCGAATGTTTTATCACCGACATTAATTTGATGGATAAAATCGGTAAAACGCAGGGCATTACATTTAAAATTGCGCCACCAATAATTGCTAGTAAAAGCGCGTAAAACAAGGCTGAGCCACTGGTTTTGAAGGTGAATTGCGGGCTTTTTACTACTTTTTCTTCATCTGCTTCTTCAGCCTTTTCTTCAGCCTTCACAGCATTTTTAGAGATAACTTGGCTTGGATAAAATTTTTGAATTAAGGCTAAAACTTCTTCATCAGCTTCTTCATTAACATTCAAAGAGAAACTTTCGCTGGCAGGCACGCAAACATCTTTACAAAGCCCGTAATTAAGCTTGGCGATAAGTTCAATTGGTTGATCATTCTTCTTTAAATCAATCTCAATAGGTAAAATTACTTCATCGTGATAAGTGCTATATTTATAAACTTCTTTGCCGATTGTTTCTTGTTCTTCTTTAGCTTGCGGCCAAATTATAGCATGTTTTGTATAGTTTTTAGAAGCAGCAAAATCAATGCTTGGCGGCATTCCAATTCCTTCAGATCCTTTGCCATATATTTTCCAGCCTTGTCCTACTTTAAAATGCAGGCCAACAACTAATTTTTTCTGCCCTTTGTCATCTTCATAAAAGCTGGCAATTAATCTGCTTTTTGCACCTTTGCTTTCATTTTCTTTCCAACTACTGCTTGCGGCTTGAGCGCTGTTTGCGCATAGAAAAAATATTGCAAAAAATAGAGAAAGAGTTTTTTTGAAATTCATTTTGTGAAGAATTTGAATAGTTAGGAATAAAGCGTGATTTAACTTATAAAATCTAGGTGTCCAATTTTCTTTGGTAATTTTCTTTACCAAATTTGTGATTTGGTTCTTGAAATAATCATTATCAAAAGTAATTATTCCTCGGTTTTTGGCTTACTTTCTTGTCTCCAAATCTTCTCTTGCAGATTTTTAATTCCAAATATTTTTTAAAATGACTGTTCAAATCAATCCGCTTGAAATTTTGCATGTTGATTCCAAAAAAGTTTCTTGTGCTGGTGAAAAAGTTGAGGGCATTGCTGGAGAAGGTCATCCACAGGTTTATCTTGATATGGGGAAAAATGATTTTGTAGTTTGTCCTTATTGTAGTAAATATTTCACTTATAAAGAGTCCGAGCATTCTTCTCGCGCTAAAAATCATTAATACTAGTAAATAAAATGACAAATGTAGCAATAGTTGGCCTGCAATGGGGAGACGAGGGCAAAGGAAAAATCGTTGATTTTTTATCAGATAAATTTGACGCCGTAGTGCGTTTTCAAGGTGGTCACAATGCTGGTCACACCATTAAAGTTGGTGATAAAACTTACAAACTTAGTTTGCTTCCTTCAGGCATCATCAGAGATAAATTCTCAGTAATTGGCAGTGGCGTGGTGGTTGATCCAATCGCGCTTTTTAACGAAATTAAAAAATTGGAAGATCAAGGTTTAAAAATCAGTCCAGAAAGATTGGCAATTGCCGACAATGCTTGTTTGATTTTATCAATTCATCAAGAACTTGACCAACTTTTAGAAGCAGAAAAAGGTGACAATAAAATTGGCACCACGGGCCGCGGAATTGGCCCTGCATATGAAGATAGAGCTGGTAGAAGGGCAGTGAGAATTTGCGATTTGCTTGATGAAAAAGTGCTTCGTGAAAGATTAACCAATCTACTTTTTTATCACAATTTACTACGAAAAAGTTTAGGCGCAGAGCTAGTTACAGTTGAAAAAATTATCGCTGAATTAGCACCAATTCGTGATCGCCTTTTATCTTACGCGAGACCTTCATTTGAAATTTACAAAAAACTTTCCACTTGCGGAAATGTTATGTTTGAAGGCGCGCAAGGTGTGCTTCTGGATGTTACTTATGGAACTTTCCCTTTCGTTACTTCTTCAAATACTATGGCCGGCCAAGTGGCTCTTGGTTCTTGCATGGGAGTTTCTGACCTTCACAAAACTATCGGAATTTTAAAAGCTTATACAACTCGCGTTGGATCTGGTCCATTTCCTACAGAATTAAATGATGAAACTGGTCAATTTTTGCGAGTTGAAGGAAATGAAGTTGGAACTGTAACTGGTCGCGACAGAAGATGTGGTTGGTTTGACGCAGTTTTGGTGAGACAAGCAATTAAAATTTCTTCAGTAAAAGAAATCGCTTTAACCAAATTAGATGTTTTAGACAAATTAGAAAAAATCAAAATTTGCGTAAGTTATAAAATTAATGGCGAGACTTATGATTACTTGCCGCAAGCTAATCATTTATGGTCTAACATTGAACCAGTTTATGAAGAAATGGAAGGCTGGCAAGAAGTTACAGTTGGCACAAAATCGGTTGATGATTTGCCTGAAAAAGCTCGTAAATATATCGCTAGAATTGAAGAATTATGTGGCGTGAAATCTGCCATCATTTCTACTGGCCCAAAAAGAGAAGAAACAATCATCTTGAAAGATCTAACATAATTATGACGCAGAATCAGAAAGAATTAGTGGTAATGCAAATTCTTCCGTCTTTACAAAGCGGCGGAGTTGAAAGAGGTACTATTGACATTGCTAAAGCTTTAAAAAAAGAACATATAGAATCTTTGGTAGTTTCATCTGGCGGCCAATTAACTCATCAGTTAAGTGAAGCAGAAATTAAACATATCACACTTCCAGTTCACAGCAAAAATCCTTTCGTCATTTATTCTAACATTAAAAAAATTGTTAAGCTGATTGAAGAATTTAAAGTTACCGTAGTGCATGTAAGATCAAGAGCGCCAATGTGGAGTGCTTATTATGCTTGTAAAAAAACCAACACTAAATTGGTTTCAACTGTTCACGGAACTTACTCAGTAAAATTCTGGAAATGGGAAAAATTTGCGCCGAAAGTTTTTTACAATGCCATAATGCTTAGAGCCGACGCCATCATTGTGGTTTCTAATTTCATCAAAGAATATTTGATGCAGAATTATCACAAAAAGAATCAGGTTTTTGATGAAGAAACTTTAGGCAAAATTACAGTTATTCAGCGTGGTGTTGATTTAAATTATTTTAATTCGGACAGAGTTTCAAAAAGTCGTGTGATTAATTTAATTCAAAAATGGAATTTGCCAGAAGATCGCAAAATCATTATGTTGCCAGCACGATTCACTGAATGGAAAGGTCATGAATTTTTGATCGAAGCTTTGACAAAAGTTAAAAGCGATTTCTGCTGTATCTTAGTTGGTTCTGATCACGGTCACAAAAATTTCCGCAAAAAAATTGAAAATATAGTCACTAAATCAAATTTAGACGGCAAAGTAAAAGTGGTGGGTGTTTGCCAAGATATGCCAGCAGCTTATGCCGTTTCTCATTTGGTAATTTGTTCAAGCTTACGACCAGAAGCTTTTGGCAGAATTGCGATTGAAGCCCAAGCCGCGAATAAAATTATCATCGCTACAAATATCGGTGGTTCTCTTGAAACTATCTTAGATGAAAAAACCGGATTTTTAGTGGAAGTTGGCGATAGCGATAAATTATCTGAATTGATCGATAAGGTTTTAGGATTTAACGAAGAAGAGTTGAAAAAGATTGGAAATGATGCCAGAGCTCATGTTGAAGAGAATTTTTCTAGTCAAAAAATGTGTGAAAAAACCATTAAAGTTTATCGCAGCGTGCGTGATTAATTGCAAAAAATGATATTTTATTTGTCCTTTATCCCTTCGGGATATGGAAATGCGACACGAGTCGCGCCCCGCTTTGCGGGGATCCCCGCCCCCTATGTCAATGAGACATACGGGTTTTATTTTGTGAGGAATTATGAGCAAAAAAGACATTCCTTTCGTTGAATTAGAAGTTGCTCAAATTCGACTTTCAGATGGTGCAGATGTAGTTCTGAAAAATTTCCAGCAAAGCTAGATGGTCTTGAAATTATAGCGCGGCATTATCACAAAAAATATAATATCGATATCAGAGTTTCGGCTTTGTCATTAGAAGATTTCTTAAGCTCTGAAAATGATCAGATTTTACGGGAATTGGCAGAAGATCCAAATAAGAAAATTGGGATTATATTATTTAGCTTATCTCACACGCTTCCTATTTTTGTTTCCAAAGATCTTGCTGGAAGAGAAGTCGTGATAATTTTTGATTCCGTAGCTTCTGAAAGAATGTCATCAGAAGCGCCACATCATTTTAGAGATATTAAATTTTCTAAATAAAGGCGTTAGACAGCGTGATCATTTTTCTTGCGTAACTGACTCAATATCAATTTTGAAAGATGCTTTGAGAATTGATGATTTACTGAGTTTGGTTGAAGTGCGATCTGTCTATACCAAAATAAAAATCTATTGATCGCATTAGCTTCGTCTTTTTGGTAAAAATTAAAACTTAAAAAAACCAGCGGTATATTGATACATCAAGTTTTTTTAAGTTTTAATTTTCCCTCAAAAATACTTTGCTACTGCGATCAATAGATTTTTAGTTTGGTATA
>Ga0114975_10000297_pt1 | contig 37117 bp, 24 predicted proteins | sample S_130626_EF_Meta_FD_87031 | JGI IMG/M metagenome (GOLD analysis project Ga0114975, IMG submission 87031) | Freshwater microbial communities from Lake Simoncouche, Canada to study carbon cycling - S_130626_EF_MetaG | ecosystem: Environmental > Aquatic > Freshwater > Lake | place: Lake...
AGTTATATTTCCATACCATTTTATAGTCTGTGAATTACTATTAATGATTACGTTAGCATTTGGTACATACGCCGTTGCACCTTGTGATAATATCAAACTAACTGTTGTAATTCTAGCATCGACTGTTGAAACATTTGAAAAACTAGCAGTAAAATTACTAGACATACTAGCATGATAGAAAGTAGCTGCCTGCGACACATCATGCACTACTGTTCCTGTAGCACCGGTCTTATAAACTAATGGTTCAACTACTGCATTGTATGTTAATGTACCTGCAATGTCTAATCCAGTTAATGTACCCACACTTGTTATTGTTGGTTGTGAAGATGCAGTAACTGTATTTGCAGTATTAGCTGATACAGTTCCCGATGAAGTAACGTTTGTAGCGATAATATTACCTACAGTAGTATTAGCAAACGTAAACGTTTCTGTTGTGTCTACCATGTATGGTTCTAATTTTGTTAATGGCATATATTTCCTTACGCTGTAAATGTCACTGGAGTAGTTCCAGTAAATGTGTGATATGAATAGCCACCCGAAGAAGAATATGTACCACCACTACCTCGTTGAGCACCAAGATAACGAATAATTACTTTACCTGCTGTTCCTGATGTTGGAGTTCCGGAGCCATTACCACCATTTCCGGCATCATTTGAATATCCAGTCCATGATATAGATGGCGGTAGTCCGGGATTACTACCGCTGGGTTGTGAAGCACCTGAACCACCGTTGTTTAAACTTGAACCAGTAACATAAGTTCCATTTGCATAGTTTCCGCCACCTGATGCTTGGCCACTTGTTGCTAGGTTAGACTGTCCTAATCCACCGTAATATCCGCCACCACCTCCACCACCTCCGCCACCATCACCTGAGTATTGCGTTCCGTTTCCACCTGTTAAACTAGTTCCATTAGCTCCGTTTGGTTGACTTCCTCCGCCGGGTGTTGCTACATCATTTGCAGTACCTTCGGCGGCACCACCGCCGCCTGCGCCGCCGCCTGCAACTAGGTAATATGTAGCTCCTGAGTATACTCCACTCCATCCACCGCCACCGCCACCAGCACCTGACGATGGGGATCCGCCAGCGCCACCACCAATGCCGCCGCCGTTTGCTCCAGCTGAGCCGCCGCCACCGGTAGTACTTGATGCTCCTACGCCACCGCCCCCGCCAGCTACAACACTTAATGTTTGTGATGTTGATACAGTCATAGTACCATAAACTGCGCTACCGGCACCGCCGCCCGCGCCGGAAGTAGATCCATCAGTGCCGCCGGCACCGCCTCCTCCACCTACAGCAATTATATCAATAGAATATGTTGGTGTGGGCCAATTACCACTAACTTGTAATAAAGCCATTTCTCCCAAAGACCATATGCCAATGGCGCCTGAAGCCGAAGTTTGTACCTTTGGTCCTATTACGCTTCCATTGACTCTACGCATTATGCTAATGACTCCCAACTAGCTACTACATGAATTGATGTGCCCGCACCAGCAAGTGCAGTAATTTTATCAGATTCTTTTAAATAGAATGGTCTATTAAAAACGTCTAGTGAACCATTTCCAGGCACTTGAGTCTGGTATAACATATAAAATGTAGTTGTCGTTGAATTCTCATAATAACCAATAGTTACTGTTACTGCGCTAGCAGTAATATTAGTAGCAAGAAAAGTATTAATTTTAATAGTTTGATTAGTGGTGTTTGTGATTATATCTTGACTGCCAGTTGTCAAAATTTTCCCTGTACATTGCCCATAAACTGATGATGTGTTTAGTAAATTTGGTATTGCCATATTATCCTCCGAATATTATTCCCATTACTAAGGCTCTAGAATTAATAGTTGAAGTTATACTAGTCCAACTTACTCCACCTGAACCATTGCTAGATAGCAATTGCCCGTTTGTTCCACCTGTAATTACTAAGTTACTAGCAGAGCCTAAATTTGCTCCAGTAACTTCTATATTTGTTACTGCTAACGTGTTAGAAGTATTATTGAATGTCAAGTTTGCACTACCACTCAATGCACCTGAGTTATTGTATTGTACTTGTGAATTAATGCCGCCCACTATTCCAGAATTAACCGCAGGACCAAACGTCATTACTTCAATTGGTGCATTGTTTGGGGGTGCTGTAGTAAATGTTAGTGTTGTTCCACTTACATTATAATTAACTTTTTCTTGTGTGATACCACCAACAGTTACTAGTGTATAGTTTTTATTTGTTGGGCTTGTGCTTAATGTAAATGTAGTGTCAGTGCCGTCGCCAGTAAAACTATCAAATGTTAATCCAGTTAACACACCAACTGTAGCCGCATTCCATGACTTAATTTCAATAATTGAACCAACATCAGGTATACCAGTAAATGTTACTATGTTAGTTGATAATGTATATGCTGACTTTAACTGACTTACACCGTCAATATTAATACTGATAAAGTCTGCACCACCTGGTGTAAGACTTAATGTGAATGCTGTTGAGATACCATCACCCGTAAATGTATCAATGTATACACTTAAAGTAGGTAATGTAGCAGGATTACGTGTCCAAGAACTATAAGTACTGTTGTAGGTATATGTGATACCATTTTGTACCGCTACTTGATTATTTGCTGGACTACTTGGAAATGCCATTTTTTACCTTATTCTATATTTATAATCACCAACTTGTTGTTCCGCTAAATTTAGCCCAAGTATTAGTGGCCACACACACATACAAATTACCACTACTATATGCCATTTGTCCGGGTGTTCCTATTGCGGTATTACTTATGGGTGCAGTAATATTTAAAAATATATTTGCAAAACTTAATCCACCTGCGCCATTACTTACTATTGCTTGACCATTACTACCGCCTGCTATAGACACATTTGCTAAATCTAATGTTGTTGGAGTAGATGTAGATGTTGTAGGACTTGATACATCAACCCAATAACTTGCCGAACCATCACTGATGAATTCGTATAATATATTACCTGATGTGTTAAACCATTGGTCACCTAAAATGTTACCGCTTGCTGGTGGTGCGGTAGCTGAAGTATAAGTTAAACTTGTTCCGCCACCACCACCGCCACCTGCGGGTACTGCCCAACTTAAATTACCGCCACCGTCAGTCTTTAAGAAATAATCGGCTGCACCGCCACCAATTTTAACGTTACTAGCCGTACCTAAGTTTGCAGTTCCAGAAACATCTAGACTTGTTAATGTACCAACAGAAGTAATGTTTGGCTGAGCCGCAGTTATTACTGTGCCTGCTGTATTAGCATTACCATAGAAGTTACCAGTAAAGTAATTAGCAACTACTGCATTACCTAAATTAGCATTTCCACTAGTAATGTTACCAACAACTGAAAGATTTCCTGTTACGTTTGCATAACCACCAATATTTGCACCAGCTGAAACAACTGTTAAAACATTTGTAGCTCCACCAACCGTGAAACTTACATTACCACCGCTAGTTGCAATAAAGACATTGCTAGTACCATTAAAGATATATCCTGCACCACCCAAACCAGTCAACTGACTACCATTACCTACAAAGTAATTAGCAGTGACTGCGTTACCTAAGTTAGCGTTACCAGATGTTATGTTGCTAGTTACTGCTAAGTTACCTAATGTACCTACGTTTGTTACATTATATTGATTTGCTGTACTTAGTGTGCCAACTAATGCACTTGCTCCAATTGTACCCGCATTTGCATATACATTACCGGCAGTTACGTTACCTGTACCTAATAATGCTAAGCCGGTACTTGTTATATTAGCCGCTGTTGTGCCATTAACTGTGAACGTAATATTTGCACCAGCTGTTGGTATTCTAATATTACTAGTACCATTAGCAAGTTGTCCGGCAGCATCAATACCCGTTAAATAAAATCCATTACCTAAGAAGTAGTTACTACCTACACTGATATTACTTGTAGTTGTTATAAACCCGGCATTGACATTACCCGTAGTTATTAGATTACCACTACCTAAGTTAGCATAACCTGCAATGTTTACACCAGTTGAAGTTACAGTTACTACGTTTGCTACACTTGTTACTGATATAGTTACATTACTATTAGCGGCTACTACTACGTTACTATTACCATTAACTAATGATATTGCTGTTGAAACACCTGTTAACTGACTACCATTACCCAAGAAGAAATTAGCACGTACATTACCTAAACTATTGAATGTTGTAACTTCACTTGTAACTGCTACATTGCTACCAAATGCAAATTCTGCGTTTGAATCATCCCATCCAATAAATGCGTCAACTGGCGCCGCTCCACTGTAATAGTGTAACAATAAGCCGCGGTCTTTGTTGTCATCTGCTGCCAATGCCGCGCCATTTGCTCCGCCACCTAATTCAAATATTGGATCAACTACCCGTGTAGTTGTAGAATTAACTGTAGTAGTTGTTCCTGATACTGTTAGATTACCACTAACAATTAGACTTGTTAGTGTGCCAACTGACGTAATATTGGGTTGTGCGGCTGTTGTTAATGTACCGGTAAAGTAATTAGCAATTACATAGTTTGCACCAGATAGGTTGCCACCACTACCAGAAGTAGTGATATTACCGGAGACATTCATACCAGTTGATGTGAATACTACTGTGTTTGCTACACCACCTATACTTACTGTAATATTACCATTAGCTATTGGAGTGTTTACATTACTTGTTCCATTTGAAATATAATTTGCACCGTCAGCAAATCCAGCATTACCTACAGTTAATGTATCTACACCTGTTAACAATGCACCATTACCGATAAAGTAATTAGCAGTTACTGCGTTACCCAAATTAGCATTGCCGCCCGTGATGTTACCGGTAACTGTTAGGCTTGTTAGCGTGCCTACGCTTGTGATATTAGTTTGTGCCGCAGTATAGACTGTACCTGCAACTAGTGCATTACCAACCTGCCCCATTACATTACCGCCGGCTACTGCATTAGCAGTTGCGGCATATGACACTGCACCGGATACATTAGAACCAGCTACTGCGTTAGCGGTAGTAGCATATGCTATTGCACCTGTTATATTACTGGCTTGAATATTACTTAAATTATTACCGCTACCACTAAAGAAATTTGCTATTACTAAATTACCAAGATTAGCATTACCAGTAGAAATATTTCCAGTAACAGATAAACTTGTTAATGTCCCTAGACTTGTTATATTACTTTGTGCGGCTAATGTGATATTACCTGCATAGGCTGCAAAGTTTGCATTTGCTACCGTACCAGATATATTTGCACCAGTTAGATTAGTTAATGCCGCACCGTTAGCAGTTATGTTATCTACTGTTAACCTATTTGTGCTTTTATCAAATACAAAATTTGCATTTGAACCAAATGAACCACCGTCATTAAATTGTACTTGTGTATTTGTACCTGCAACTGTTGCACCGCCACCGCCTCCTCCAAAATTCCAAGGAACACCATTAGCGTATAATAGATTGTCAGTTTTTACATAATTTGCAAGTGCAACATTACCAAGATTAGCATTTAAGGTGACAAGGTTTCCGGTTGCTGTTACATTATTAAATGTGTAGTTACCGGTCTCATCTACTATTCTGGGTCTTATTTTTTCTAATGCCATTGTGGTTAACTACTTATTAAATTATCTTTGCGTTTTAACCCAACCTTGTGTACTATTGTAATAAACTAAAGTAATTGCAGAACGGTTTACAGTAAGAGTTAAATTACTTGCAGAACCTTCAATATTCCCACCGTTTCTTGCAATAGTAATGTTTTGTGTACCTGCATTACCTGTAGCATCTATGATGCCAACTTCATCACCTAAACTTGCTGATGCTGGTAATGTTAGTGTTACGGCGGCTGTAGTATCTATTAAATATCGTACACCTGAAATTGCAGTAGTGCTTGAATTAATGCCTTGATAAACATAACCCAATGATCCGGCTGTACCACCATTAATTATTGTGATTTCAACGATAGCACCATTTGGTGGAGGATCATCAAACGTGATAACTGCACCAGTTAAAGCATATGCATCTCTTGGTTGAAATACACCACCAATTGCAACTAGTGTATAGTTGATATTAACTGGAGTAGAACTCAATGTTTGCATTGTCCAAGTACCGTCACCGGTGTATGTATCAACGCTGATTGTAGTTGAAGGTAATGCTGACCAGCTTAGTCCACCCGATCCGTCTGTCTTTAAGAAGTAGTTTGCTGAACCACCGGTGATATGTACATTGCTTATTGCACCCAATGCAACATTACTTGTACCAGTTAAGTTAATAATACCTGTACTAGTAACTCCGGTTAGAGTACCAACTGACGTAATATTTGGTTGAGCATTAGTGTAAACAGTACCTGATATTAATGCATTTGATACTTGTCCGGTAACATTAGCACCAGTCAGACTGGTTAAACTACTACCATTACCAATTACATATCCACCTTCTATGTTGCCGGTTGTTATTAAATTACCACTACCCAAGTTTGCATAACCTGCGATGTTGACTCCAGTAGTTGATATTGTTACGACACCGGCAGTACCACCAACCCCCACTGTTACATTACCATCAACTGTAGCAATATTTACATTACTTGTACCGTTTGCTATTTTAAAAGATGATGTAGCTGAAACTCCGGTTAACTGACTACCGTTACCAAAATATACATCAGCACGTAGATTACCATAACTAGTGAAAGTAACTACCTCACCGGTTAAAGATACATTACTACCAACACCAAATTCACCATTGCTATCATCCCAACCCATGAATGCGTCTAGTGCGGCTCCGCCACTATAGTAATGCAATAACACACCGCGGTCTTTATTGTCATCTCCGATTAATGCTGCACCATTTGCACCGCCACCTAATTCGAATATTGGATCAACCACACGTGTAACGGTTGAGTTGACCGAAGTTGTTGTTCCGCCTACGATTAAATTACCAGTTAATGTTAGATTGGCTCCTCCAATATCACCTGTAACACTTAAACTACTTAATGTTCCGACTGAAGTGATATTAGGTTGTGCGTTTGTATAGACAGTACCCGCAATTAATGCATTACCTACTTGACCTGATACATTAGAACCAGTAACAGCAAATGCAGTATTTGCAACATTTGCATTTGGAACAAATCCAGTGACATTAGCACCGGCAATGCTTGTTAAATTAGCACCACTACCACTAAAGAAGTTAGCTATAACTAAATTACCTAGATTTGCATTACCACTTGCAATATTACCAGTAACATCTAAACTACTTAATGTGCCAACTGATGTAATGTTTGGTTGAGCATTTGTATATACTGTTCCGGCTATTAATGCATTACCTACTTGACCTGATACATTACCACCTGTCACCGAGTTTGCACTTGCTGCCACTGTTGCTGAACTTACAGTACCAGTTACATTTGCACCTGTAATTGCTGTTAAAGAACTACCTGTACCTGTAGTTAGTAAATAGCTAGAAGCTATAGTACCACCAAGATATGCTGAGTTATTTGCATTTGCTACTGTTCCAGTAACGTTAGCACCAGCTAATGCTGTTAATCCGGAACCATTAGCAGAAATTAAATCTACCGTTAATGTTTTAGTAGTTGAGTCAAACGTTAAATTAGCACTTGCTCCCAACGATGAATTATTAGCATTATTGAAGAAAATTTGAGTATTTGCGCCCGCAATATTTGCGTTACCCGTACCTGCTGCCACTGCGCTCCAAGTTAAGACACCTGAACCATTAGTTTTTAAGAATTGACCATCAGTGCCACCGGCAATATGTAAATTTGCTACACCACCTAACGTTACGTTTGCAGTTGTAGTAAAGTCAACTATACCAGTAGCATTACTAACTATTAATCCACTTAAGCTACCAACACTTGTTATATTAGGTTGAGCATTTGTATATACAGTACCGGCAACAGTTGCGTTAGCTACTTGACCTGATACGTTAGCGCCCTGAATGCTGAACAGTGCATTACCGTTGCCACTAAAGAAATTAGCAGTAGCTAAATTACCTAAGTTAGCATTACCAGTGAATAGATTTGCGGCGACATTGGCATTTGCAAACGTGAATGTGTCAGTTTGGTCTATGCTAAACGGTTTAATTTTTAATAGTGACATGGTTATTCCTCTTTATATTGTATTTATCTTATTTTTGGGTTATTGATCTGTGACTTCAATCCAACTAGTTGAATCTTCATCCCATGTATACATTTTTTCATCAGTTGGCATTGCAACTGGTGCATCATACTGACATGTAGTTTCATTCAATACCCAGCTATTGAATGGTTTAGGTGGTATAAATGCGTCACGACCAGAGTCGTAAGTATATCCTATACCAGCATAATTCTTTCTTAATGGTGTCCCACCTAAACTGTGTACTCCACCATGTGTGTTATAACTTGTTTGTACGAAAGAACTTGGATCTCCAAACAAACCAGTATCAATTACTGCTTGTTCTATAACAAGAACTTGTCTTACAATGTTATTTTCATCTATTTGTGCAAAATGTGCCATTTAATTTCCTTTAATGTTAGAATGTTATACTGCCGGATGCAGTAAATTTATATGTTCTATACCCACCTGACACTGTTACTGTTGGTGATCCAGTTGTTGAAGAGGCTACCGGTGAACTATCTGCATAGCGAATAATTACAACTCCGCTTCCGCCCGATACAGCTACACCGCTTCCGCTATTACCGCCACCTCCACCTGTATTAACAGTACCAGAAACAGAACCAACACCACCTATTGCTCCTCTGCCACCTCCACCAATTCCTCCAGCAGCAAAAGTAGTTTTGCCAAGTGCTGATGCACCGCCGCCGCCGCCAGCATAATAATTGCCATCGACCCATTGATATCCGGAGCCACCGGCTCCACCAAAGCCGCCACCGGCTTTAACGCCGGCTGCTGTGGCTCCACCTCCGCCGCCAGCAGATGCAGTTCTTGCAGTGGCTCCTCCACCAGGACCTCCACCATCATATCCTTGTCTTGGGGGACCAGAAGTTCCTGAGCCACCGACTGTACCTGAGTTAAATGATGCTCCGCCGCCAGAGCCACCTGCTTTACCATTGCCACCGCCCGTACCAGTTAATCCGCCACCACCACCACCAATAGCAGTTTTAGTTGTAAAACCAGAACCAGACAATACCGAATTAGTACCATTTGCCGCAACTGACGAACCGCCGCCGCCCACAGTAATTGTGTAAGATTTACCAGCTGTGATGCTAAGGTCAGCACCAGATAATATACCTCCGGCACCCCCGCCCCCGCCATAATCTCTTGATGCACCAGATTCACCGCCTGCGCCGCCACCAGCGACCACTAAATATTGTGCTACTCCACCGTCGGGTGTAGTACTTGTATCATTAATTGTCACTTCATCGCTGAGAGCAACAATTGGACCACTAGATGAATCTGTTCTTATACGAACTTTAAATGTTTCACTACCCTCAGTTAGTGAATCAGATGTTGGTGTTACTATAAATGAACCTACTCCAGCAGTAACAGTAAAAGAACCGGTAACTGATGAAAAATCCTCAACAGCCGAACTAAAATATGGATAGCCAAGTACTTGCCAATATAATATAGTACTGTCAGCTACATATGATGTATTAATTACAAAACTACCAGAAGCACCTTCATTAATACTAGTTGGAGTTGTTGTAAAAATATAGACCGGTGTGGTTTCGGCGTTATAATTTATACCTCCACCAAAACTGATTCCACCGCCTATTTCCATGTCGTTCTCTTAGAATGTTATACTGCCGGATGCAGTGAATTTGTAAACTCTGTATCCGCCTGCTACTGTTATTGTAGGTGACCCTGTTGTTGTCACTGCGGCTGAAAATGCATCTGAATAGCGAATAATTACTACTCCGGAACCACCTGTGTTACCGGCGCCACCATATGAACTAGCCCATCCACCGGCGCCACCACCCCCTCCGGTATTATCAGTTCCGGGTAAACCTGCATTATTACTATGATTACCGGCACCCCCTCCACCTGCTCCACCGGTACCCTGTGTTCCTGAACCATTTCTAGTTCCACCACCGCCGCCACCCGCGTAAGTTACACTAGATCCAGAAATGCTAGATGCTTTACCGGCACCACCATTACCTGCAGTGCCATTTGTTATACCATTTGCGGCGATACCTGCGGCAGTAGCACCGCCGCCTCCGCCACCTAAATAAGTTGGACTGGTAGTTCCAGTACCGCCTGTGTATCCTTCTACCGGGGTATATCCACCTGCATTACCGGTACCGGCTAATGGGTGTCCTCCGGAGCCGCCACCACTTGAACCTCCATTTTGAGAAGTAACTGTACCAACGCCTTGATCTGCACCTACACCACCTCCTCCTCCAGAGGCAGAAATACTAACTGCACCACCAATTAATGATGAATTAGTTCCAGCACCACCATTTTGTCCAGGTACGCTGGTTGCAGCACCTGCACTACCTCCACCGCCAACAGTAACATTATATTGAACACTTGTAGCAACAGAAACGGTAGATTCTCTTAATCCACCTGCGCCCCCTCCACCGCCACTATTTGCGGCGCCTCCGCCCCCGCCTGCAACTATCAAATATTCTATTGTTGATACAACATATGCTATAAATGTAATTCCACCGGGTTTTAAAGCAAAACTTCCATCAGTGTTATAAACATAAAGATGATAAGAACCTGCACTTTTTGCAGGTGCAGTAAATGTTAAACTTGTTGAACTTACATATGTAGTTGTACAACTAGTAGTGTCAACATACACTGTTGCGCCGGCGCTGAATCCAGATCCAGTGATAGTTAATGTTTCCCCGCCTGCCGCGTTAGCCGAAATTGTTACACCTGCATACGCCAATGAAGTTATTTTGGGACTTGTTGAAATTCCTGCGGCAGTTAAAACAGGAGTAAGTGCAGATGATTTTATATTTTTTAAATTAGTGGTTGCCATTATAACTCCAATACTTTCCAGCCATATGTGCTGTTACTGTATACTAAACCAAAACTACTCTGGTCTGCATCTACTAATAAATTATCAGCTATTCCTTGAATCTTATGACCATTTCGTGCAATTGTTAAATTGTTTGTAGCAAACGATCCTGCCAAATCGTTGATACGAATTGTATCGCCCAATGTTGCGCTAGTTGGTAATGTCATTGTCTTAGCACCACCTGATGTGTCAACAAAGTATCCATTGTTTGCAACCATAGTTGCATTGCTACTTGCTATATTCCAAGTTAGTGCAGGACTACTACTTCCGCCGCCACCGGCTCCACCACTAAATGTTGTTACTTCAATAAACGCTGATGCCGGGGGAGCGGCATCAAATGTTAATTGTGGACCCATTAATGAATAGGACGACTTGGGTTGTAATACACCCTGAACTGCAACCATTGTAACATTTTCACTTGATGGGGTAGTAGATAACGTAAATGTAGTATATGAACCATTAGCAGTAAATTCATCTACAGTGGCAGTTAGTGCAGTTTGTGCCGCCCAACTTAAACTACCTGAACCATCTGTTGTTAAGAAATAACCACTTGTTCCACCAGTAATATGCAGATTACTGATATTACCTAAACTTACATTAGCACCATAGAAGTCAACATTACCCGATACACTTAAACTTGTTAATGTACCAACTGAAGTAATGTTTGGTTGTGCGGCTGTTGTTACTGTGCCGGCCGAAGTTGCTGAACTTGCGGCAACTCCGGTTAATTGACTACCATTACCATAATATACATTAGCACGAACATTACCATATGAATTAAATGTTACGACTTCACTCGACACACTAACATTACTACCAAATGCAAATTCTGCATTTGAATTGTCCCAGCCCATAAATGCATCAACTGCTTGTGAGGTATAGTAATGTAGTAATTGACCACGGTCTTTGCCATCATTCGTACTTAATGCGGCTGCATTTGATCCGCCACCTTGTTCAATGATTGGGTCTTTTACATATATATTTGTTACGTTTGTATATTCCGTTGCACCACTAACTATTAGATTACCGGTAATAATTGCGTCGCCAGTTAATGTTAATAAACTAGTTGCGCTATTAAATGTGAAATTAGCACTTGCACTTAATTCATTGGCAGTATTAAATTGTACTTGCGTATTGCTACCGGCAGCACCGACACTTGCGCCGCTAGAAATTTGACTATCAACATATGTTTTGGTTGCGGCGTCTGACCCATCCACTGGATTAACAACGTTTTTAAGTAACGTTGCTGAGGGGAAGGTAAGGGTTGCTGCTGCCATTTTATGAAGTTGTTATAATTGTTGATATTGTTGTAAAACCAGTAAAGCCATAAATTGAATAGTTATAACTTTGTCCGGCTGATGTAATAGTTTGTGTACCGGTCACTGTTGGTGTATCTACAATATCAAATCCACCAAACACATGTTTGAATGTATGACTTGCTAAACTACTACTATTACTTGGGTAATTAGGAATAACTAACCAAAGATAATCACCAGAAGTTGTGTTAGTAGAAGCACCTTGACCTGTTGCATAAGTGTTACTGTTACGATTGTCGCTTACAGTAAATGTCGGCACTGTGCTATTAGCTGTTATTTTATAAAACAATGGATAATATTTTGTTGCCGCAGTTACTGTACCATTAACAGTTGCAGTCATTGTTCTACTCCCAGCACCAAAGGCGCCTGCACCATAATAATCACTACTTGTTATAGTATAATTCATTGTGCTATCTAATGAAGCACTTGTTCCTGATGTTGCACCTACACTTGTTAGTGTACCTGAAGTACCGATCACTCCACTGTATGTTACATTTCCACTTGCTACGGTTGCACCGCTTGAAGTGGTTGCATTCCAGTTAAATGTTTGATTCAAGCTCCAATATGGAATTGATGAATTTGCGAATGTTCCGCTTAGTGCTGTAACGTTAAATGGTACAGCCGGGGTATTAGTTAGTGAAGTTCCGGTAGCAGTGTATGCACCTCTACTTGTTGTTAAGTTTGCAGTTACCGCTACAGTTGAATTAGTTTGTGTATTGGCTGCTGTTAAATATGCGCTAGGAATTATATATGTTCCGTTAGCTGTAATGTTCAGTGCTAATAGATTTGCTCCAGTTACATTACTGCTACCAATATTGATGTAGTCACTACTTTGTACATTAAATGTAGCATTTGCTAAACCAAATGTTACATTTACGTTTTGTGTATTAACCGTTCCAGCAAGAGCATTTGAATAAGCATTCTTAGTTGCAGAACCAGTATACCAAACATCAGTTGCACTTAATGAAACAGGCCCTAATTGTGCAATTGTATATTTACCGCCTGGAAAGTTTGCATCAGCATAACTAACTGATACATCAATTGCAGAACCAGCAACTAGGTTAGCAATGTTTGATACTATGCTAATACCACCGGATGACTGTAGTGCATTACCTGCACTAACCCAATTTAGATTACCTGACCCATCAGTGCTTAATACATAACCACTTGTTCCACCTGAAATATTTAAATTACTTACATTGGATACAAAAGTTTTACCACTGAATACTGTGTTTGGTAAACTCAAATTACCATTGTTAGCCGTTACTGTTACGTCTGATAAATGTAAACTATTACCTGAAAGATACAAATCTTTGAATTTACGACTACTAGAACCTAAATCATATGTGCTATCAACAGATGGTATTAAATTGCTAGTAACATTACCAGTAACGCTCAAATCAATAACTGTTATTTTGTCTACTGTTAACGTGTTAGATGTATTATTGAATGTTAGATTGGCACTACCAGCTAGATTAGTACCATCATTATATTGAATTTGTGTATTAGAGCCTGCAACGTTAGCATTACCTGAACCACTAGCTCCGGCAGCCCAACTTAAATTACCATTTCCATCTGTAATTAATACATAACCATTGATTCCACCTGTAATTCGTACATTTGCGGGAGGACCTAAATTAGAAGAACCTAAAACATTTAATCCAGTTAATGTTCCAAGACTTGTAATATTAGGTTGTGCATTAGTAGTTATTGTCCCTGTCAAGTAAGTAGCACTTACTAGATTACCACCAGACAATGAGTTTGCACCGCCCATTGTAGTGTTAAGTAGTGTACCAACTGATGTTATATTTGGTTGAGATGATGCAGTAACTGTAGTAGCAGAACCACTTAAATTACCTAAGAAAGTATTAGCACGTACATTACCTAATGTATTAAATGTAATAATCTCACTTGATATTGTTACATTACTTCCAAATGCAAACTCTGCATTTGAATTATCCCAGCCCATGAATGCGTCAACTGGGGCAGTCGTATAGTAATGTAATAATTGACCACGATCCTTTAAGTCATTGGTCGCTAGTGCTGTTCCATCTACACCGCCGCCTTGTTCAATGATCGGGTCTTTAATGTTTAATGTGGAAACGTTAGCATATACTAAGCTTCCGTTAACAATTAAATTTCCAGAAAATGTAGCATTATTACCAGTTAAACTTCCAGTAACTGTTAAAGAAGTTAATGACCCAACACTTGTAATATTAGGTTGGGCATTTGTTGTTAGTGTACCAGTGACATAATTAGCAATTACTAGATTGCCCAAATTAGCATTTAGTGCTGTAATGTTTCCTGAACTGAATACATTACCTTTTACGCCGATACCACCGGCTATTTTTAATGCACCTGTTACGTTACTGGTAGCGGCATCTTGACCATCGATGTCCAACACCGTATCAATTGTTGCGTTACCATATATTCTTGTGCCTGAACGTAAGAGTGCCATGCTGTTTTTATACCTTACTTATATACTTATGATATTCCAGATACTTCGTCAAAAACTCCGGAAATTTTTAGTACACCCGTATTTAGCTGTTGCATGGCCTTACTATTTTCGGTGCCTGTATATTCATCCAACGTATAAGCAAACACCCCATTAGGGGTGATGCTTATGTTTGCTTGGCTGACTTCACTGAACCCTGTAATGTTGTCTTTGTTACAGTACAGGTTCCCTGTATTACTCAATCTTGCCGCAATTGTAGCCATAACATCTCCAATTAATTGAAGATGAAGTCTAAACTACCTGATGTTGAGTTGTATTGAATGTATGCCGCACTGTCTGTGTTGCCACCAGTTCCAACTGCGAAACCAACTGCCTTACCGGCGTAGATATTGCCTTTAGCAGAAATACCACCTTCAGTATGAATTGCACCAGTAATTGCATTAGTTGCATCAGTTGTACTGTTTGCAGTAATATAGTTGTTAGAAGTAATATTGTTTGCAGTGATATTACCTGATGCTTCAACAACACCTACTACGTTTGCACCTGTACCAGAAACAGTAAGAATTGTAGTACCGGCAACTACTGTTACAGCACTGCCGCCAGAAGATGCAATACTTACATTACTTGTACCATTAACAATTCTAGTTGTATCGTTAGATACGAAACTTAGGTTACCTGCGCCATCTGTCTGAATAATTTGACCAGCAGATCCGCCAGTAATAGTTACATTACTAATTGCATTTAAGTTTGATGTTCCACTAACTGCCAATGATGTTAATGTACCAACACTTGTTATGTTTCCTTGACTTGCGCTTGCTGTTGTCAATGTACCTTCTAAGTATGTAGCCTTAACTGTACCTGAGTTAGCATAAAGATTTGCACCAAAAATATTGCCAGATAGATTTGCAGTAGTACCGTTTAATGTTGTTACATTAGCGGTAACAGTTGTTAATGTATTAGTACTTGCATCAAATGCTAAGTTAGCATTATCGGTTAACTGATCCGTTGAAACTTCAGCAAACGTGATGCGTCCACCAGTTAAATTAGTAACAATAACGTTGGCTGCTGTAAGTGTGCTAGTAACGTTTGCGTTACCTGTAACTTTCAATTCGTTACTTGCAAATGTCAAATTAGCACTATCTGTCAATGACTTGTCACTATCAACAAACGGGATACGTGTTGATGTTAAGCTTGTAACAATAACTTCGGCTGCGTTTGCAGTGCCAGAAAGTTCAACATTACCAACAGTTAATTTTCCTGATCCAAATGTGAATGCGGAGTCATCAACTAATTTACCACTTGTGCTTGCATATGTCACACGACCAGAAGTCAGTGTAGAAACAAATACGTTAGAAGTTTCAACTTTACCAGTAATGTTTGCATTACCATCAACTGTAAAGACATTACCTGTTGGGTTAAATGTAAACTTAGCACTTGATGCAAAATTATTATCAGTGTTGAACTGGATATAATTATTTGAGCCAGATGCTTGTTGCAAGTCCCAAGCAACACCGTTTGCATAATATAAATTATCAGTTAAAATACCGTTTGTTGCAACAGTATTATCAATTTTAATGTTACCATTAGATTGTAAACTTGTTAGATTACCCAAACTTGTTACGTTAGGTTGTGATGCTGTTGTTAATGTACCTGTTAAATAGTCAGTCTTAACATATCCACCTGTACCAACGTTTACGCTTAGGTTGCCACTATCATATAGTAAATTAGAACCGTCATTACTTAAGTCACCGTATGTAGACACAGTTTTAACTGTACCTGTACCTGTACCAACACCTGAAGCAGTGAATCTTGTACCTGCTAGGCTATTGGCTGCACCAATTAAAGTAAAGTTAGTTGTACCTGGTACAACGATTTCATAGTACCCGCTTGCTACAATAGCAGTAGCATTTATAGTATTACCAAAATGGTCTGTTACGTTAGTAGCAAATTGAATAGAACCGTTTGCACCAGCTACTTTAATGTTACCAGAAATATTACCAGTAACGTCACCTCTAACGTTACCAACAAAACTACTTCCAGAACCCAATGTAACATTACCTTCTGAGAATACAACACCACCAAAGTTAGCATTGTATGCATAGATATTGCTTAAACGTAAATCACCAAGATTTGCGGCTCTTTCAGCATCAGTAGTTCCTGGAACTGTAACAACGTTATCTGCTACTGTTACATTCTTAGCTAGTATGAATTCAGTGTTAGAAGTATCCCAACCCATGAACAAATCTTTATTTGTACCAGCAACACGTGTGTGCATTACTAAACCACGGTCAAATGCATCATTAGTTGTTAATGCCGCACCGTTTGCACCGTTACCTAAATCAAGTAAAGGATCAGTTAATTGTGAAGTTGTAGTATTAACACTAGTTGTTGTACCAGTAACTGTCAAGTTACCTACAATAACTGTATCTTTTGCGGTTAACCAACCACCAATGTTTGCATTACCGGTTGAGTTAATATCTATGACGTTAGCAATATTAGCAAGTAGATAGTTAACACCACTGATGTTAGCAGAAGCGCCACTCATTACAATATTACCAGCAACTCCCAAATTACCTGAACCAAATGTTAGACTTGAACTATCTGATAATAAACCACTTGCACCACCAAGTACAACACGTCCAGAAGTCAATGCATTAGAACGTAAGTTGGCTGCAATAACATCGCCTGCAATATTTGCACCAGCATTTAATACCAAGCTGTCTGTAGTTAAAACATTACCTGTTGTGTTAAAATTCAAGTTAGCACTTGCAGCAAAATTTCCAGAAGTATTAAACTGTACTGCACCGTTTGTACCTTGAGCTTCTTGTAAATCCCAAGCATCACCGTTAGCATAACGTAAATTATTTGTTAAAATGTTAGTTGCGGCTACATTACCTGTAACTGTTAATACAGTACCATTAAATGTTAGATTTGCGCTATCTTCTAATTTGCCAGCTGTACCCGCAAGTGTAACACGACCAGATGTTAGATTATTTGAAGTTACATTGGCTGCAACTAGTGCACCAGTTAAATCAACATTACCAACTTCTAGTTTAGAACCAGCTGTTGTAAATTTGAATGTGCTATCATCAGTTAATGACTTGTCTGTATCAACGAATGGAACACGTGTTGATGTCAAGCTTGTAACAATAACTTCGGCTGCATTTGCTGTACCAGCTAGTGTAGCGTTGAAAACTGACAATGTATTACTTGTTGAATTGAATGTTAAATTAGCACTGTCAACTAATGCTTTTCCTCCGTTAGCAAAAGGAATACGTGTATCACCCAAACTAGTAACAATAACATTGGCTGCATTTGATGTACCAGACATTGTTACATTGTCAACTGCTAATGTTTTAGTACTAGCAGTAAATGTTATGTTAGCAGAGCCAACTAATCTGCTATCACCGTTTAAGAAAGGAACATTATGTTCTGAAAGGTCTCTTACGATTGCACTACCGACGTTTGCAGTACCAACGTTACCAGAACCAGTTGCAATCATTGATTTTACGTTTGCAGTACCATCAGAAAAGATAGCTGCATTTGAATTGACTTTCAATGCACCAGTACCAACAGTCAAATTACCATTATTATTAAGTGTAACATTACCACCGGAAGTTTCTAAAACTACACTAGATGAAGTTAGATTAGCGTATGAAGTTCCACCGTTTAATATAGCAGTAGTGGTAGCTAAAATTGAAAGATTTGCACCTTTAATGTTACCAGTAGCGGCAGTCATGTTGATGTTGCCTTCAATGTTTGCCGCGCCACCTAATACTAAAGCAGTTGTGCTTACTGTATTGCTTGATTTGTCAAACGTAAAACCTGCTGTTGCGTTTGTAGTACCACCGTCGTTAAATCCTACTTGTGTATTCGCACCAGGAGCACTTGTAGAACCACTGATAGAACCATGAATTGTCCCACCAACCCATAAATCACCAGCAATACCTGTACCACCGCCAACAATCAATGCACCTGTTGTTGTGCTTGTACTTGATGCTGTAGCAGCCGCGTTAATTTGACCTGTAGCTGTAATTGTACCGTTTGTTGTAATAACTACATTACCTGTTGTAGATGCATTACCAATTTGTAAACCAGTTAAGTTACCAAGACTTGTAATGTTACTCTGTGATGCATCAGTAACTGTACCTGCATAGTTTGCATAGTTTGCTTGTGCAACCCAACCAGTAACATTAGCACCAGTAATATTTGCTAGTGTGTCGCCTTCACCATAATAGTGAAATGCTTTAACGTTACCATGTGTGTTAATAACAATGTTACCTGATGTTTCTGTAGCTGACGAACCAAATTCAAACTGTCCGTTACTTGTATGCCATCCCATAAAAGCATCAATAGCACTACCATTGTAGTAGTGCATTAACAGACCACGTTCTTTACCGTCGTTTGTTGATAATGCCGCGCCATTAGCACCGGCACCTAATTCAAAGATTGGGTCTTGTAATTGTGTAACTGTACTGTTAACTGATGTTGTAGTACCGGTAACTACTAAGTTACCACTGATTGTAATATTTGCTACGGTAAGTGTATTGTCTACTTGTAAACCACCATAAACTCTAGTACCGTCTTTTAATTTTGCCATTTTTTTCTTCCTTTGTTTCTAAAAAGTTATTGTAGTGATTTACACTATACCTGTATATTCGTCAAACTCACTTTGAACTAGCAATTTACCATTTCTAAATTGTTTCATTGCTCCGTTGAATGTTGTTGATGAAGGTGAACTTGCATCAAATGTTGCATTGCCGTTATTTGTAACTGACTCAGTGCTATCCGAACTGTCAGTTACTAAACTACTTGAATCTATTACTTTTAATAATAGTTTTGTACTTGTTCCAGTGATAGCAGTTATGTTTACCCCTGAAAGTTGTGTTTTTTGTAATGGATTAATTGGTGTACTGAAAGTGTTAGTGTATACTGCTACGCCTTTTACGACTCTAAATTGTGTAATCTTACCTACAAAGTAGCCATCTCTTACACCTACTGTTGGGCTTTGTCCACTAATACCTAAATCAACTTCACCACCAATTGCTAATGCACGTGAGCTTTGTGAATCATACGGTGAGTTATCTACTATTCTTGCTAAACCATTAATATAAACTTTAGCTACTCCACCGCTTTTAACTAATGCGATATGAGTCCAAGCATTAGCAGAAAAAGAATTTGATCCGCTACCAATTGGTGAGCCAGAACCTTTCCAATAGAATACTTGAGTTCCCATTACTTCAACGTTATCTCCGTCTGGGAAACACCATAGACGTTGATAGGCAGCTGAAGTTGAATAGAACCATCCTTCAATTGTAAAATTGTCTGTACCAAACTGGAAATCTCCAGAACCTGCTAATGAAAGATACTGAGTTGTACCATTTAATAAAATTGATCCACCTGAGGGCTGTCCTGAAGGCAATGTAATTTCGTCTAATTCACCAGCAAAGATATTTGTCTTTGTAACTTTGTGATTAGAACCAGTAACTTCATCAAATCCGGTATCTAAATCCCCAGGTGTAATACCAGCAGTGTATAGTGTACCATCATTTTTTAATCTTGCTCCAATTGTTGTCGGTGCGCTCATGTTTTTCCTTAATTATTTAAACTGAAATTCAAAGCTATCAACCCCTGAGTTGTAACCTAAACTTCCTTTTGGTGTTGTTCCGCCGCCAGTTAAGTTGATGTTACCACCTACAGTTAAATCTTTAGCTATCCCTACACCCCCTGAAGTGACTATTGAGCCAGTAACCGTGGACGTAGAGTCTGTAGTACTATTTATCGTAAGTGTATTATTTACTGATATAGCGTTGAAATTTGCGCCATCTGCAACAATATTTCCCGAAAAAGTAGCGGTTGTTGCATTGGCATTTATTAAATACCCATTAATATCAATATTACCCGAAAGCGCAATATTTTGAAATCTATTGGCTGCATTACCTATAGAATAAGTAGCATTTGCATTTGGGATTAGGTTACTAGCAACATAATCTTTGACTTTAAGAACAGAAATATTAGCTAAATCAGTGACTGTGATATTAGCTACGTTAGCGTTACCCGATGAGGCATCTAAGGTTATATTACCAGTTCTAAAACCTTGCTTAACGTTAAAACTCTTATATGTCATCTTCTTATTCTTATCAATCTTTTATGTAAGTAGCCAAATAATTCAATACTGTGGTAGTTGCACCAATCCTAGAAGCATAGAGATTTACATTTCCACCAGCTATACTTGTGCTTACGCTTACAATATCTGTATCATCAGAACTGATATATCCATAAACAGTGATATAACTATCTGTATTATCATGTATAACTAATGCTTCTAGTGCTTCATAAGTTACACTATTTGACACTTTTATTATATATTTAGCAGTTCTGTAAGTAGCGATTGGGAAGGTATCAATCAGTGTGTCAGTAACGATGGTAATATTTGCACTGTTTCCAACAATGCTTCCCGTTGCTAGTGTACCAGGAACTTTTACAGTTGAACTTGATGTTCCGATTGTAATATTACTAATTGCAGACGAACCTATTCCAGTGAATATCCCGGCTGCTCCACTTGTTGTATTTGCGGCAATTGTTGCATTACCTATGCTGATTGCGCCATAATTAGAATCAGCAGTTGAATTAATGCTTATTGTTCCGGTGATTGACGTATTGGCAATCAATAAAATATTACCGGTACCATTCGGGTCAATAACAATATTATCATTTGTATTAAGACTACTGATTGTATTTCCGGTAATGTTTAAATTACCCAAAGTCGCATTTGAAATACTAGAACTACCGCTTGAACCAAACCCTAAATCACCTGTATATCTTGCACCAGTAATGTAAATACTTTTACCAGTCACATTAGTTGTAATGGCAGTTGGGATGTTTGTTCCGATGAAGTGCAATACACCAGATTGGTAGTCAAAGTACCATTGGTCATCAAGCGCAGTTGGGCTTGTTACACCCGCAGCCGTAATCTTGTTTCCAGCAATTGTTACTTGAGTTGTTTTATTTGACCCTGTAATTCCTGAATTAGCAATGTAAACGCTGATAATGTAATCAGCACCAAACTCAGGACTGATCCAATCCGTATAATTAGTTTTCCATGTTCTATTGTCTGCGGCAGTTATATCTTCTGTACATTCAACTGTTGTTGCACCTGAATAAACAGTTACTACTGCGCTTGATGTTGCAATACTTGCTGGAATACTACCTGATTGTTGCCAAATTCTATCGCCACGAATCAATAACGGGCTAGAAATACTTTCTTCAAAACCCTGTTTAATAGTTCCTAAATCAGTCTTAGTCTTACCGTAGGCTATTTTCTTCCAAAGATAATCAACTTTTTGTGAGTCTGAAATAGCCATTAACTAAAGCTCCATGATGTAATATAATCACTTGATGCTAGTGCAATACTAAACAGTACTTGATTACCTGAATTTCCCGATGAACTTGTACTACCTTCACCAAACGTTATTTTGTACGTTGCCCCGGATATTACCGATCCAGTTGGTACAACTGAACCATCAGCACATCCGCTATCATTTGCTCCTGCTACACCAGCGCCAAAGTAAGGCTGATTAGCGTCTAACCATCCGTTAGTTGCATATGGTAGTGAATCTGTTACTCCTGGTACTGCAAAACGCAATCCAGAAATTTTACCTGTTATAGTAATATTAAAGCTACTCTTACTTGCTCTTACAAAAGCACCTCTAAAGTACTGTGTACCACTACGTCCAGTTGATAAGTCAGGACCTGCGGGCAAGTAACCAGTTGACAAGTCAGTTGCAAAATTCTTTAATGTATTGAAACGAACAATAGCTTCATCAGTGCCTGCTACTGTTTGAGCGCCAGACCATAGACTGTTTGTATAATAATTTGTAGCTGTTACATACACTGGAGTAGCGCCTGTTGCGCTAGCAATTACAATACGTTTGGCAGCATTACTGTTTGCTACTGCACCAATTGGGATAGTACAAGTGATATTATCTTCTACAAATCCTGATGGGGTAGCAGTAAAAACTTGAATCTTTTTAGTATGTGTTGCGTATGCGCTTGAACCATTAACGTTAACTGCTAAGAACTTAATAGTCTGAACTGCGGCTACACTAGCTACGCCAGCAACAGTAATTGTTTGACTACCAATTGTATATTGATTGCTAATTGTGTTACCTGTATTAGCTTTTGGTATACTACTAGATAAGAACGTAGTCGCCCCGTCTAAGTTAGCATATGTTTTAGTTTGTGTAGCAATTACGTTTCCTGTTGTACTTTCATCATTAGTTCCGGCTTCAATTTGGAATGGAGTAGTTGTATTTCTATATGTTTGACCAATCCAGTTATATATATTTGCACCAGTCATTGTGATTGTTGGGCTACCTGTGTTGTAATACGGGATACCCGAAACATAACGATATGTTCCGTTTGTTGCATTACTGATTGTGGCGACTGATACATCAACAGTTGGTACGCTTGTTACATCGTCTTTTACAAATTCAACAATATTTGTATTACCTGTAGTTGTATGACTTAGTTTAAAGTTGTTTACTCCAACAGTCAGTGCAGAGTTTGTCTTAGAAACTTTTGCTGTAAAGCCTTTATATAATGAAGGACTGTAAATTGATGCACTAAATGCAATTGATGTTCCGTTAGCATCTAATAAATTATAGTCGCTTTCTGCTGATAGAACCAATGAACTATTAGTACCAACTTGACTGCCAGTAGTCAATGTAATATTGCCCTCTTCGCTGCCGTTAACAAAAGCACGTAGATATCCACTGTCGCCGTTGTAAGCATAAGTTGACAGTACGATTGTCTCTACTGGAGTTCCTGTAGTCACACGACTAACACTTGATCCTGCTGTAATAGTAACTGCACCACCTGTGTTATTAGCAAAGTTGGCTGCAAGATACGGGCTTGTTCCAACACTTGCTTGGAACGCTACTGTTGTTTTACTACTCAACCCATTTGGTGCAGTAATGCTTGGGTTATAAATCTTAATAGCAGAAGTACTATTTGGTCCTGTTGCAATATATGCTGGAGTTGCTGTGTTATGACTGTTTAGTGTCAATGTAATTGTTTTTGTACCAGTACCAGAGTTTTGTCCGGTAGCATACATATGGCTAATTCGTCCACCACCGACACCACCGGCTACACTATCACTACTAATTGTGTCCGGGGTAGAACTATCACCCCAATTAATTGTATAAGTTACTGTAGCACCTGTAGTATTTGTAGTAGTATTATCTAAATAGAATGTTTCACCTTCGCTCACATATAATGAGATACCTGACAATGCACTACCACCTGTAATACCTCTGTACAAGCCAAAACTTACTACTGGATTAGCAGTATAAATTACAATATAATCTGCCCGGGTAAAACTTGCTTCGCTACCTTTACCAGAGCCACCGTTGTTATATGCTCTGACTGTCACATCAAATGGGCTGTCTACATTGGTTGCGTAAGTATGAGTTGGTGTAGTAGAACTAGTGTTATTACTGTAAGTACCATCACCCCAATTAATATCATATCGATTTGGATTGCCTACACTTGTAATTGTTAGTGTTACTAGTGTACCTGCACCACCTGCTGTTGGGGTACCGGTAAAGCTAACACTCTTAACATACGTATTATTTCGCACGTTTTCAAGTGCTTCATTTAAATCATCAATTGCATCAGTCACTTTAGTTTCCGTTGTCCATGAAGTTATTGATCCGGGTGATACTAAGTCTGCATCTACTGGGCCTCCCAATGGGATTACATTACCTACGCTACCAGAAATTCCACCGGTAACACTAATAGACCCGTTAATAACAATATTGCCATCAATGTTGGCGTTTTGTTCTACAATTATATTTCCAACTCTTAGTGTACCGTACTCGTTAAAAGTTACAACATTGTTCGTTACTGATACATTACTGCCTAATGCAAATTCTGCATTACTAGTGTCCCATCCTATAAATGCATCAATTGGTGTTGTGGTGTAATTATGAATTAGTGTACCACGATCCATATTATTGTTTGATATTAATGGATTACCATCTTCCCCTCCACCAATTTCAGTTATTGGATCTGTCACGTAAGTTACAGAACTTTGAATATAAGTTACTGCACCTTTAACATCTAAATTGCCTAGAATAGAAGCATCTCCGATTACAGATAAATTATTTGAAGATATGTTACCTTGTGGATCACGTAATACAATTGTACTTCCGGTAGCTTCTGTATTTGAATTAATGAAACCGGTACTAATATCGACCCATGCGTAAGAAAGATTTTGCGGGTCTCTAAAAAATTGATAAACCTTAGTAGTATCTGTATCTAACCACTGGTCTCCTAATTTAGCATTGGCAGGTGCGGTTGCCTGTGTTACAAATGTTGGTACTGTTTTTCCATCACGTGTGATATTATTACTAACGTTTAAATTGCCAGGAACTGTTAATGTATTTGATGTTTTATTAAATAATAAAAAGTTTGCTGATTTAAGGTACCCGGCATCGTTAAAAAGTATAGCACCGTTTGCTCCGACGATTGTAACATCGCCACTAAACACACCTGACATGTTAGTAGATATGAAATTGTTTGCAGTAATATTTCCAGAAACTACTACGTTGCCAGTTACTGATTGTTCCCCAACTAATGTTAAACTAGTTAGTGTTCCTAAACTAGTAATATTAGGTTGTGCATTATCAGAAACAGTATTAGCAACAGTAGCCTGTGTTGCTAAGTCAGAGGTTGCTGAGTGCCCAGCTTCATCAGCATAAACTGCATTTGCTACACTTCCAGTAACATTTCCACCAGCAATATTTGATATATTACTACCATCACCGGCTAAATATCCGGCTGCTAGTAATCCAGTAACGGTTAGATTTTGTCCAAATGTAACAACTCCGCTTACATCCAAATCAACAAGAGTACCTACATTAGTTATGTTTGGTTGATTGTTTCCTGTAATGTGTATTGCATAATTAGCAACGTTAGATTGTCCTGCATTGTCTGCAAACACAGCATTTGATACTTTGTTAGTTACGTTTGGTCCGTAAACATTATACAACCCTGATGCTTCACCTGCAACATTTCCAATAGTTAGCATTCCACTAACAATTCCGCTATTAGCAGTAAAGGTGTCTAGTGCAGTAGGACCATTGACAGTTAAGAAATTTAATATACCAAGTTCGTTAATGTTTGGTTGAACATTATTATAAACCAAATTAGCAATATATGCACTATCTGCTGTTAAACTTGATCCTGCAAAATTAGCATAGTTTGCATTAGCTACATCACTTTCAATGTTTGCACCATTGATATTAGAAATTTGATAACCATCTCCGGCTAAGTAAGTACCAGTGATTGTATCACTAGCGGATATATTAGAAACGTTTATGTTTCCTGAAACAATTAAATCTGTTAAGGTACCCACGCTAGTAATATTGGGTTGATAGTTTGTAGTGACTGTGCCTGCACGTAATGCAGTATTTGAAATATTTGCAAAATTTGCAGTGTTAGCTTGTTTAGCTAAGTTAACGTTACCAACAACATTTGCACCGGTAATATTTGCAAGGTATGTAGCATTTCCAATAAAGAAATTAGCAGTTACTGCGTTACCTAAGTCAGCATTTCCTGTAGTTAGATTACCTTGAACATTCAATAATGTCAGTAGTCCAACTCCGGTAATATTAGGTTGATCTCCTATTACTACATTACCTGCAAAATTTGCATAATTTGCATTTTCAGCATTATCAGAAAATATTGCATTAGCAGCTTTACCGGTTACGTTTGCACCGTTGATATTAGCAAGATTACTACCATCACCGATGAAGAAATTACCCCTAACTGCATCTCCTAAATTAGCACTACCGGAAGTTACAACACCGGTTACTGTTAAACTTGTTAATGTACCAACGCCTGTAATATTTGATTGAGTTCCTTGAGTTACATACTCGGCCAATCCTGCGTTATCTGAGAATATTGCATTTGCTACTTTACCAGTTACGTTGGCCCCGGTAATATTGCTTAAATTGCCACCTTCACCAATAATGTGAGTAGCTGTAACACTACCGCCAAGATTTGCACTTTGTGATGTAATAGGACCATCAACAATTAAACTATTCAATCTTCCAAGACTTGTTATATTTCCTTGGTCGGCTGCGGTAACATGTCCTGCTAATAAACTTGTTCCTGCACTTACTGCATATGTTGCATTTGGTACATCACCTACTACATTTCCACCTGTAATGTTGAATAATCTATAACCATTACCAACAAAGAAATTAGCAGTTACTACATTACCAAGACTTGGATTAACTGTAGGGCTAACTGCTAAACTCGTAAGAGTACCAAAGCTTCTAATGTTTGGCTGTGCTGAATCGTTAACTGTATTTGCAACTCCCGAAGTTGTTGCGGCATTTGCATAAACTGCATTAGGTACAAACCCAGTAACGTTTGCGCCAAAAATATTTGATATTCTACTGCCATCACCAACAAAGTAATTAGCTTTTAAATTACCATATTCGTGTATGATTAATGTATTTGCAACTAAGCTTACGTTACTTGCAACAGAAAATTCTTGATTTGTATCATCCCATCCAACAAATGCATCTACTGCACTTGTAGTAAAATAATGCATTAATGTACCGCGGGCATTATACTCATCCGCTTCAGTTAGTACACCACCTGTTGGGTTAGAACCCAACTGCATTATTGGATTCTCTATACGTAATGTTTCTACGTCAGCATAAATTGCATTACCTTCAACAATTAAGTTACCGGTGATTGTTGCGTCACCACCAACAATTAGTGATGAATTAGCAATTAGTGCTCCAGTGACTGTTAAATTAGCTAAATTGCCAACTTGAGTAATGTTTGGTTGGTAATTACCAATAACGGTAGTTGAAGTATTAGATTGAGTACTATTGAGAGTGACCAATGCATAGGTTGCATAGTTTGCGTTAGAAACTTCACCAAATACGTTTGCCCCTGCAAGGTATGATATACCAATACCATTACCAGCAAATGATGTAGCAGTAAGTGCTCCGGTAGTATTATTGTATGTTAGATTAGCATCGCCGGCAAATACACCGTCATTATTAAATTGAATAGATTGATTGCTACCACCGGGTAAGGTTAGTGCCGCATCTTTAAAGAACAATGTACCAAATCCATCAGTAGCAACTACTTGGTCTGGGTTGCCTCCCAAGATGCTGATATTGCTTATGCTACCCAAGTTTGCAAAGTTTGTAACTTCTAGGGTATTGGCTATTATATTACCATTGCTGTCAACAACTTCAATTGTGGGTTCTAGTCCTACTGAATACCCTGCTATCGAATTAAACTTTTTTAATGCCATAAACTTTTATCTGGCTCTCTTAAATTGTATTAAACTGTGTAGTCCACACAGTTGCATTACTACTAGAAGGGCTAACTGTCAATCTTACGTTACCGCCTGCTAACGACACAGCTAACACACCGGTTAAACCTCCCATATTTACACTCCCGTATATAGTATAGTCTACCGCAGTACCATTATGTACTGCTGATACAGACTCAACACTATATTTAGCACCCGCGGCCTCTTCACCTTTTACAGTAAAGATTACACCTCGTATACCAGTTGCGCTCACTGATGCTATAATTTGATTTGGTAAGGTGCTATTTGTAGTCACCGTAGACCATGAAATTCTCGTTTGCCCTAACGAAACACTGTTATTAGATGTTATATTATTTGATGTTAAGTTACCGGTAACTGTTACATTACCTTTTACACTTGTTACCGTACTTGAAATATCAACAACATTAGCAGTACCTGTTGTGCTGATTGTAACATTGCTATTTGGATATACCGAAACATTACTATTTCCGCTAGCAAGTCTATTACTTACAGGGGTAGTAAATGCAATTCCACCTAAACCATTTGTAGTTAATACTTGCCCAGCAGTACCGTCATTTGATGGGTAAATTAGTCCACCTGCTACTAATTGACTGAGGTTTGCTGTACCACTAACTGTTAATCCAGTAAGTGTACCAATACTTGTAATTTGCGGTTGCTCTGAAGTTTGTACTGTTCCTTCTAAGTTACCAATAAAAGCATTTGCTTTAATATTAGCATACTCATTGGATTGTACTACTTCATTTGGATATCCAGTAACATCTTGTCTAGCTTCAAATTGTTCAGTAGAACTTTTCCATCCAAAGAATTGATTATATGATGTTGATCCGTCTAGTCTATAATTTTGAAATATTAATCCACGGTCTTTACCGTCATATACTTCAGCATCAGCTCCGTTAGCTGACCCGCCTAGTAGTATTAATGGATCTTCGATTGCTAAATTAGTTACATTTACATATTGCGTACTACCGGAAACTGTTAAATTGCCATTGATTGTTGCATTACCTTGAGCAAATATATCTTTGGTGTTTACATTATTACTAGTGATGTTACCTATGAAGTTAGCTTCACCGGTAGTTAATACGCCACTTACAGTAGTTAAAGAGGTTGTACCAATATTGATACCATTTGCAGAGACATAAACTTTATTCCAAACAAAATTTTCATCGCCTAATTGATATGTTGCATCTCTGATTGGTATTAGATTTGATTTAACTCTATTTGCAACTGTTAAATTATTAGAACTTAAATTACCTAAATATGTAGGTAAGTAACTAGCAACGTTACTGTTACTATATGTTACAAACGGATCACCGTTACTGTAGTAATATTGATCGGCTGAAATGATACCTGCTATGTTTGCTCCGGTATCACTAACAGTGAGAATATTAGCGGTACCATTAATACTAACAGTTAGATTGCCGTTATTGTCTACACTTGCATTACTTGTACCATTACTAATATTTGCAGTGTTTAATGAAATAAAACCTAAATTACCAGAGCCATCTGTTACAATTGCTTGTCCAGGTAATCCATCTACTGACGGATACTTTATTCCGCTTGCTGTTAATCTATATGTAGTGGTGCGACCACTAACATTTATTGACTGAGTATTTGCAGAGGTGTCAATGTCTAATGAATATACAGTTGCGGCGCCACTAACTGATAATGAATTTAATACACCTACACTTGTAATACTTGGTTGCGTTGGGGTAGTTAATTGTCCCCCAAGAAATACACTTGTGATTTGTGAAGCATTAACTGAGGATACTTCAAAGCTACCTGTTAATGTCAATACATTTGAATCATGGTCAAATTTAAGTGCGTCACTCGCACCTGCATTACCTAAATTATTGTAAAGAACAGAAGTGTTGGTTCCCGGTACAACAATATTACCAGAGACATTTCCAATAACGTTACCCAAGAAATATGCGGCTGTTATATTCCCGGTTGCTTCAACTTTACCTTGAATGTCAAGTGTGTTAGTTAATGGATTGAACTTAAGATTATCACTAGCACCAAATCTAGGGGGTACGGCGCCACTATTAAGTTGTAGTGCATACTGAGATCCTGCTGGTTCAGAGAAATTATACGGTGTGCCGTTAGAGTAGAAAAGAAAGTCAGTATAAACACCGTTAGCCGCCGATACATTACTAGTAGTAATGTCACCGTTGGGTAATACAACAACATTAGCAATTTCTCCTACGGAGAAACCACCCATTGAGTTAAATGCGGTAATCGTTACTGACATTTTTTATGCCTTATTATTTATATGTAGTAACCATTATTTTATAACTGGCTGGGTTAGGAGATAATGGTGAAACTGTTAATTCTATATTGCCCGTGTTGTATTGTACCCTAAAGTCTCCAACACCACCGTTAATATCAATGGTACCAAATTCTAAATAAGAAATCTGAGTACCTAAAATGCTTGCAAGTAATTTAGTTGTTTGTCTAGCGTTAGCGGTAGTATCGTCTGCTATAATCATATACTCAACTGCTGAATATACTGTTCCACTAACAGTTTGTAATACTTGGTTAGGACCTGCACTGTTAGTACTTGCAAACAACATTTTTGTTGAACTGAATTCGTATGATCCGGCACCCATTGTAAGAGAATTAGCTACTAAATTTCCGTTTATAGTTACTAGATTGCTAACTTCATTGAATGTAAAATTTGTATTACCGGCTGCTATTCCGTTTTTAACAAAAGCAATAGTTGTATCCGGGGCATCAATTATAACATCAGCAAGAATATTTCCTACTAAATTTCCATAAAAATTATTTGCAGTTACATTTCCAACAGCAACAATATTTCCACCAACATTAATATTGCCGCTAATGTTTGCATAAGGTGCTGTTATATTTCCACTGTCATTGATAATTGATACAGGGGGAATACCAACTGTATATCCGCCTGCTGAGTTAAAAGGTTCTGCTGCCATGTATTATCCTAGATTTATCATGTATTTATCATTATAAGCAAACACGCACCCAACAAAAAAGCACACAATTGTGTGCTTGATTGCCTCCCCATCCCACTGAGATAATAATATTTATCTTAGTTTTTAATTTTTGCCAGTCTTAATAAACTGAAAAATCGTAACCAAATATAACCTAAATCTACTTCGAACCATCGTCTGCTTAGTCTTGCAGAAGCAGGGTTAAGATGATGATTGTTATGTAATTCTTCTCCACCTATCCATATTCCAAAAGGTAATATGTTAGTGCTTTTATCACGTGTCTCTCCGTTGCGATAACCCCACCAATGACCCAAACCATTGATAACACCTGCCGCCCAGAATGGAATCCATATCATTTGTATTCCCCAGATTACGAATCCTATGATACCAAATAGTGTTAAGTTTATCCACAACATAGTTAGTATACCTAAAAAGTTATAGCGTGAATACACATTACGTTCTAGCCAATCGTTAGGTGTGCCTTTTCCATATGTTAATATCATTCGTGCGTCTTTAGCGGCTAGGTAGTAATAATAAACTCCCCTTGATAATATGTTTTTAATTCCAAAAACATGCGGGCTATGCGGATCACCTAGATTGTCTGAATATTGATGATGCTTGCGGTGTATTGCTACCCATTGTTTTGTAATCATGCCTGTTGTCAACCATAACCAAAATCTCATAAAGTGACTTAGTATAGGATGAAATTCTATTGATTTGTGTGCTTGTCCTCTGTGCAAGAACAGTGTCACACACATGATTGTAATCTGTGTGACTATTAGTGTGTAAATTATTGTATTCATATAGTATATAGCAAAAAAGGGCGCATAAGCGCCCTTTTTGTCTTAAATCTACGTTGTAGATTATTGGAATGTCAAGTTACTGACAGCGATTTCACCAACATAGTCAGCCGCGTTACCGAAGCTAGATGCTGTGTTTGTCAATTCGATGTAACCATAACGTGTCATAAATGATACGACTGGTTCGAATGTTGATGGGTCTAGAACAACACCACTGCTCATCAATGGAATGTATGGGCAATAGAATGCTGCCGCGTCTGTCTCGCTAGAACCTTTATAACCAACCAATACTGGTGTAGTATCAGGAGCATAAGAGTCAACGAATACACGCATAGCGCCATTCAATGTACCAACAAACTTAGTGTTTGTAGGAGCTTCGAATGTACCTTCTGTTGTACGTGCAAATGCACTTGTTGTAGCAGATTGTAGAACTGTTAAAGAAGCAGATGAAACAACTGCCCAGTTACCAGCACCACGACGAGTACGTTGTGCAATCAAGTTAGCAACACGATTGATAAGAACAGCTAAAGCAGCGTGTTCATCACCAACGTAAGTAGCTGTACCACTTACTGTAGCTTGGTTGAATGTGTACTCAGTTGTTGCTAATGTACGTAGAGATAAAAGAATCTCTTGGTCAATTTCAGCAGTAATTTCTTGTGCTAAAGCTGCCATGATTTCTGCTTCTACGTCAATACCATGCTGAGACTGTGCATCTTGTGCTGCCTCAAATGTCCAACGTGCTTGCAATTTACGTGATTTAGCTTCAACAGCTTGACGTAGAATTTGAACAGAGATTTGTTTACCGCCGTTACCTTCTAAAGTAGCTGTATTGTTACCTGTGTAACCAGTTGATGGTGAACCATCTTTAGTCATTGTAGAATAAGCCTGAGCAATTTTGAATGGGCTCAATGCTTCTTCACCAGCTTGGATAGATGTAGCAGCCGCACTGTTGTCTGTTAAGCTAGAAGCATAACGAACACGCAATGTGTGAATCTGACCAACTGGTCCTGTCATTGGCTGAACGCCTACCAACTCGTTAGCGATAACTGTTGGCATTACACGACGGATAACTGGAAGAATAACACGGTTAAGTGTTGCGATATTGCCTGCTGTGGTTGTACCAGCAACAGATTCTTTCAATAGTGACTTGCGAGTGTTTTCTAAGATCACACCCATTGTTGAGCGGCGATTACCTTTAAGACCTTCAAGTAGGGCTTCTTTGGTCTCGTCCCAACGGCTTTCTAATAGAACTTGTGACATGTTAATATTCTCCTAATAATGTCTTTTGTTTAGAGCCCTGCCAAACGTCTAAGGTCGATTACGTTATCACGGTCTTCAACTTCAACTTGTTTTGTGGCAGATTTATCACCTGTAACTGCTCTAACTGTTTCTGAAATCATAGACTTTTTAGGTTCTTTCTTTTCAGTAATGTTATTAAGCACTGCGGGTAGATACTTATCGAAGGCGGTCTTCAGACGAGGTGTTTGAGTGCCTTCTAGTAAGTTCTTCATCAATGAAGCTTTTTCAACGTTTAATGTAGCTAATAACTCGCCCATTATTCTTTCACGTTGATTAGATTCTTTGATAATACGAACTTCACGTTCTTTACTTTCAACCAATGCTTTTGCTTTCTTCATTGATTGATAGGATTCAGCTAATTTCTGATCCTTTTCTTGGATTTGTGTCATTAGATTACGTGTGTCAGCTTTCTCATTTAAATGAGTAGAACTGAACTCGCTTGCATATGATTCAAATATACGGCGACCAAAATCGTTCTCACGTGCAATTTTGATATCTTCTTTCAATTGGCCGATTTCACCTTTAAGATGTGCGCTAACAACTGAATTCATTCTTTTTGCTGATTCTGTTACGAATTTTGCTTTTAATGTTTCTAATTGTTTACGACCTTCAGCAACTAACTTGACCTTAGCTTCAACAACTGCTTGCTTGTCTTGTGCGAATTCTTTAATTTCGCGGGCAAGAGCATGAACGATGAATTGTTCTAATTTTTGTTGACTTTCATTTTGAATTCTACGGTCATTACGCAATTCTTTAATTTCTTCGGCTAATTTCTCAACCATAAAATTATTGAATTTACCTGCGCTTTCACGTAGTTTTACTTGTGCTTTCACACGGTCTTCATTCATTGCTTGTCTTTCATATTGAAATTCTTGAATTTCTTCTGATAGACCATTGGTAACCATCTTGTCAAGGGCTTCGACCATTACATCTTTATCGTGTTCATAACGTTGTGCGAATTCTTCACGTAATTCAGCACGTACTTGTTCCTTAGCTTCATTCAATTTAGTTTCCCAAGCTTCGTTTATGGCGATGCTTGTTTCTTCATTGATAATTCCAGATTCAAGTAATGGTTTGATAGCGTCTAGCATATCTTTTTCCCCTTATTTAATTTTGAGGTCTCTAATGAGGCGAGTTACTTCCTCTTTTAGATATCTCTGAACCTTACTATCGCTCTGTGCGTCTTTTGCTATATCTAACATTCTATGACCATTTCTCATATTCATAAGACCTTCATAGATTGCTTTAGGATAAGCATTAGGTGCGCTCGGTTGAGCAACAATATCCACAGTGACTATTTCAAAGTCACTAACACGGCCACTACCATCATCCACGTTGCCGCTTCCTCTGCTAGATACGCCTAGTTTGACACCACTCTCCAACATGGTAGACACTAATTGCCCCATTGGAGTTGGTAGAATTTTTAATTTGCCGAAGCCGTTTGGACCATCCATCCACATATTAGTAATCATATGTGATACACGGTCTAAATTGATTTTCAAATCATCCGGGTGATCCACTTCACCAAGAACTGAATGACCTTCTTTGATTTGTTCGTTGAGTGTATTAACAGCAGATTCAATCTCAGAAACAGGATACACACGCTCATTAGCGTTGCGTACCCCACCCTGGATGAAGATACCTTTCATATAAAGGCTCTTCAAACTGCCTTCACCCGCACTTTCAACCACCATACTAGCGCGGTCGAATGTGAGGTTTTCTCTAAGATACAAAGCCATTGCTCTCAGTCCTTATCTTTTCTTGATAACTTGTTTTGTAGATTTTCTAGATTCACCAACAATAGATTTATTGTTCTGACTCTCTCCACCTTTGCCATTTGCTGGCTTGGCTACTGATTCACCTTTGTCGCTGAAGTTTTTGCCACCTGGAGCATTTTTGTATGTACCAGGAATAGTTTTAGATGTTGGCTTTAGTAATCCACCTTGTGTACCACCTTTACCAGCTTCTTGGCTACCTAATGCATTTGGTTTAGCACCAGTTTGAATAATCTTTGGTTTTGTCAATGCAACACTTCTTACGTTGTCACCGTTATCACCACCGATGTTGCTGCCATATAAGCCAGGAACTTTTTTCAACTGTACTGATTCTTCTAGTTCGCTTTCAGGTGTTTTTTCAACATATAGATTTTCGTCTAATTCTTCTTCTTCACCTTCTTCATCGCCCATGTCGTCATCACTGCCCATGTCGTCATCACTGCCCATGTCGTCATCGCCGCCTTCTTGACCCATTAGTTCTTCGAACTCGGCCATCAACTCGTCTAACTTGTCTTCCAAGTCAACTACTCGGTCTTCTAAATCTTCTTCGCCGCCCATTTCCATGTCATCGTCACCGCCGAATTCATCGTCACCGCCCATGTCATCACCCATGTCATCATCTGAATCAATGTCAGCAAATTCATCATCTTCTTCGGACATAGCTTGACCGGTCTGGTCACCTTGAACTTGGTCCATCATTTCATCAACTGCACCGCCTTCTGAGTTTTGTTCAACAGTTACAGTATAATTTTCTTGTAATTCTTCATCCATCATTGATTCATAGATTTCGCGGCTTTTTTCAACTACGATATCATGGAACAATGCTTTAGCTTGTTCTTCATTCTCATTGATAATCAAATCAATAAGTTGTTCAAATTTTCTATTATCCATTGTATGTTCTCCTATAAGAATGGCTTTGTAAGATTATTTAGTACGTGGGTACTAAAACAACCGATTAACTGCTGTTTTTTTACGTTTTTACTTAAGATAATAGATTTTTATGATAAATCTATTACATACTAGGAGCCGCAGGGGCTTCTACCGGCTTATATTGTTTGCGTACTTTTTTGAGAGTTTGCGTTCTTTCATAGTCACGTACTTCACGCATTTTACGTAACTTTCTTATTTGACGTAAGGTTAGTTTAGTCTTACGGCTTTCTTTCCATTTAGGTTTGCTGTTATCATCTTTTTCGTCTTGATAACCTTGTATAGCTGGATCGAACATTTCAAATAGTTTCATACAACTATTTATCACATTGTCGGCATTCCAGCTGGAGCACCAGCTCCTCCTGGTGGCATTGCTTCAGGACCTGCTACGCCAGGGGCAACATTAGGATCCATGCCCTCTGGATTTTCTTCAGCATCGGCAGCTTCTTCTTCGTCCGTATCCAAATCACTTGCACTAATACCGATACTACGTAAATCACTACCCTTAACATCAGTTTCTTCTGGCTCTTCACGCTCCTCTTCCCACATATCTGCATTTTCTTTGATTTCTTCTTCTGACATACCCAAGAAACGTTTCAATGCAAAACGTTTACTGATATAAGGAAGTGCTTCTATTGCTTGGAATGTAGCAACACGTGCAGTATCTAGTTCACTTTGACGGTATGATGCAAAGTTTTGTGGTTCATTAAAACTAATATCAAACAAACTTGACTCAATGTTGAATCCTCTCCAACGTAGGAATAATTTGAATTCTTCATCTAACTTCTTACTAATGTATTTTTGTAAACGTTTGCAATATTCGTTGAATCTAAACTCTTGTATCATTGCTGTGCCAACACGCCCATCGTTTAGTGGGGTTTGCCCATCATCAGGTCCTGTTGGTAAATAACTACTTGGTACACGTAGACCACGTGCTAATCTGTTATTGAAGTACTTCAAGTCGTCAATTTCACCAAGATTTTGTCCACCTTGAAGCATAGTAACATCACTGCCACGACCATCTGCCGTGACTGGAAAGAAGTAATCTTCGTTAATACTCAATGGATTGTAACTGGCATCCATAATGCTAGTGCCACCTTGTGTACTCGGGATACGTCTTTGGTGAATCTCGTTCTTAATACGGTCAACAAATGCCATAGCCATGTGACTTGGCATGTTACCAACGTCAATTTTAAAAACTCTACGCTCAGGGGCACGGCTTATACGATATATAAGAATAGCAT
>Ga0114975_10000300_pt1 | contig 36850 bp, 33 predicted proteins | sample S_130626_EF_Meta_FD_87031 | JGI IMG/M metagenome (GOLD analysis project Ga0114975, IMG submission 87031) | Freshwater microbial communities from Lake Simoncouche, Canada to study carbon cycling - S_130626_EF_MetaG | ecosystem: Environmental > Aquatic > Freshwater > Lake | place: Lake...
GAGGCGCAGCGAGCAAAAATTGAACGTATTCTTGATTCCATTGGCTCAAAAGAGTCCGACCATATCTTGGAAATCGGTTGTGGTTGGGGCGGAGTGATGGAAAAGGCACTCCATAGCAATATTGCTATCACAGGTTTAACCCTTTCTACCGAGCAAAAGGCGTTTGCAGATTTACGCTTAAAAAATATTCAAGCTAACCGCGAACAAGCTCCGGCATTTGAAGTACGCCTTCAAGACTACCGTGACTGCCAAGAGCAGTTTGATGGAATTATCTCTGTTGAAATGTTTGAGGCCGTTGGTGAAAAACATTGGCCAGAATATTTTCAAACGATTGCTAAGCGCCTAAAAGCTGGCCGCAAAGCTTGTATCCAAACTATTGTGATTGCTGAAGAACTTTTTGAGCGCTATCGACATAACACTGACTTTATCCAGCAATACGTATTTCCAGGCGGAATGCTTCCATCACGGGCCAGCTTCCGAGCGAGTGCCGCACAAGCTGGCCTAAAGGTTGAATCTGAATTTGCTTTTGGTGCTGATTACGCCAAAACGCTTTGCATTTGGAGAGATAGCTTTAATCATAAACTTCAAGAAGTACGTCAACTCGGATTTGATGAGGCTTTTATTCGACTCTGGAATTTCTACCTCATGTATTGCTCTGCAGGATTCTCAGAGCGCAATATCGATGTGGTGCAATTCACTTTAAGCCATGAGTCTCCCACAAACTCATTGAATGCCCTAAGCGCATGAAGCAACTAGGCATCGATCACTTCTCTGGCAAACGCGTTTGGATTATTGGCGCTTCGAGCGGTATTGGTGAAGCATGTGCCAAGGCTTTAATGCAAAAAGGGGCAAAGCTTGCCCTTTCGAGCCGCAGGGTTGAGCGCCTCCAAGAGATAGCAAACTCTGCGCCTGGAGAACAGACATTAATTCTTCCCGTCGATGTAACCCAAGATGATCAGATCAACACTGCCTATCAAAAGATCATTCAAGCCTGGGGTGGCATTGATTTACTACTGTTTGTTTCGGGGGTTTATGTGCCCCTGCGTGCTGATAACTTTGATATCAATATTGCAGAACAGACGATTGACGCTAATCTTCTAGGCCCCATGAGAGCGGTAGCAGCTGTTCTACCTCACATGCTTCAAGAGCACGCTGGTCACATTGCCATTGTAGGGAGTGTTGCTGGCTATAGTGGACTACCAAAGGCCTTAGCTTATGGGCCGAGCAAAGCTGCAATTATTAATTTCTGCGAAACCTTGTATTACGACTTATTACCCCAGGGTATCAGTGTGCATATGATTTCACCGGGGTTTGTTGCTACTGAAGCCACAGCTCAAAATGATTTTGAAATGCCCGCGTTAATTACTGCTCAAGAGGCTGCAAGCGAAATATTATCTGGTATTCAAAAAGGTGAGTTTGATATTCACTTCCCAAAACGGTTCTCAGGATTCTTAAAATTTCTCAGAATCCTACCGTATCCACTGTACTTTTGGATTGTCCGTCGCTTTGTAAAAATTTGAGTAGGCTTACTAAATTAATAAGCTTTACTTGTATTTATCTTTACGAATCTTTTCTTCAAGGAAATCCATCACTCCAATAGCTTTAGCCTTAGTGCCAGCAATAGATGGTGAAGTGACATATTTGCCTTGCATCACAATAGTAGGCACACCATCAATGCGGTAGGCATCAGCTAGCTGTCTTGCCGCACGGGCTTTTGAGGTAACTGCAAATGATCGATAGGTAGCTAAGAAAGTATTGCGATCAATGCCCTGAGCAGCCGCCCAGTCAGCAATTTCTGACTCTGTTAATAAGCGTTTATTTTCTTTATGCATGGCATACATCACTTTTTCATGCAGGGCATCGCCTTTGCCAAGCGCTTCAAGGGTATAGAAGAGTTGGCTATGTGGCATAAAGTCATCCCGAAAAGCAACTGGAACTCTTTTGAAGACAACATCTTTAGGCTGACGTTTCACCCAACTAATGAGCTCAGGCTCAAAGTCATAACAATGGGGGCATCCATACCAAAAGAATTCAATGACCTCAACTTTTCCCTTGGTTTCAACTGGCTGCGGAATCGGAAGAATGCGGTAATCAAAACCTTCTTCAATTTTTTGACCTTGTGCAAGCACAGCCCCACTTAAACAGAGGAAGGCGAATAAAGTAAAGATTCTTTTGCTAAATGAAATCATGGTTTGCCAGATTTAATAAGGGTTGGTTTGATACCCATGCCATTTAACTTATCGCGCATAGGATTTGTTTCTTCAGGACTGCCATAAGGTCCAATACGAACTCGCCACAAGGTATTACCTTCGCTAGTGACTTCACTCAACTGAACCTGAATTCCTTGCATTGCCATAGTCGCTTTTTGTGCATCAGCATCAGCTCGCTTTACAAATGCACCAATTTGAAGATAGTACTGTGCATCAGATTTTGCTGCTGGCGCAGATGAAGTCTCAGGTGGCTTCTTACTATTGAGTAAATCGCCAATGGGATCTGGTCCAGAATTGGCAGAAGACTTGCCCTGCAAAGGCTTATTTAAATCTACTGGCTCCGAAGGAACTGTAGTTTCACCTTCAGCAGGAGGAGGGGCAGGTTTGATGATATTGAGCGGCAAATTAGGCGCGCGCATCCCAGGTCTTTCTTGGGGGGTATTTTTAGAAAGGTAAAAAGCAATCACAAAAGCAATTCCTAATCCTACCCCTAGGCCCAGAATAAAACCCAAAATGGTACCGCCGAATTGAGTATTACTACTCACGTGATTCATGAAGCCATTTTGCTGATTCGGTTTTTTCATTATTTCCTCATCTTACATGTCACTTCATAAGCAGTCACTACATCTTAGCTGGTGCAGATACGCCTAATACTTTTAAACCATTTTGCAAGACTTGGCGAGTGGCTGATAGAAGGGCTAACCGTGCTAATTTCAAATGCTCATCATCAACCAATACTCGATCAGCATTGTAGAAAGTATGGAAATCACCAGCCAAATCACGTAAATAGAATGCCAATGCATGTGGTGCTAGATCAGCAGCCGCATCAGTCAGTAGCTCTGGATACTCCGCTAAACGTCTTAATAAATGGTCGGATGCCTTACTATCTAAGAGCGATAAGTCGGCCGCTGCCAAATCGCTTGTTTTTCCACTCCATTGGCTCAGGATTGAACTAATACGCGCATGAGCATATTGCACATAGAAAACAGGATTCTCGTCATTTTGCTGTAGCGCTAGATCAATATCAAATACAAATTCTGTGTCTGCTTTGCGAGAGATTAAAAAGAAGCGAACAGCATCACGGCCACGCTGCAGTGCCAAATCGCGTTCTTGAGGGGTCATTTCAGGTGTGACGCCGCCTGACCACTCTACTAAATCACGCACAGTCACATAAGATCCTGCACGTTTAGAAATTTTGACTTCTTCACCGTGACGCATCACCGTAACCATCTTGTGCAGAACATAATCTGGATAAGTTTTTGGAATATCCCATCCACGCTTTTGGGCCACTCCCTGCAATCCTGAGCGAACGCGAGTAATCGTGCCATGATGATCGCTACCCTGGACATTAATCACTTTTTCAAAGCCACGCTTCCACTTGCTTGCGTGATAAGCCACATCGGGAACAAAGTAAGTAAAGCTGCCGTCTGATTTGCGCATGACACGATCTTTATCATCACCATCATCTGTCGTCTTTAACCATAAAGCACCTTCACCTTCATAGGTTTTTCCGATGCTTTGAAGATCCTCAACAATTTGAGCAACACTACCGTCAGTGTACAAAGAGGACTCTAGGTAATAACAATCGAATTGCACGCCAAAGGTTTTTAAATCAATATCTTGTTCATTACGTAAATACGCTACTGAAAATTGACGAATTGCCTCAAGATCATCCCTAAACTGAGGTGATGATTTAAAGGCAGCAGCAATCTCAGCAATATATTCACCGTTATAAGCCTGTTCTGGCCATGCCGTATCACCAGGCTTTAATCCACTTAATCGAGCCTGTACGGATAAAGCCAGATTAGCGATTTGCACTCCAGCATCGTTGTAATAAAACTCACGATGCACTTTGATGCCTTGGGTTGCCAAAAGATTGGCTAATGCATCACCTAATGCAGCCTGTCTACCATGCCCTACATGCAAAGGCCCAGTTGGGTTTGCTGAAACAAACTCAATCATTGCGCTAGTAACAGGACCAGCACCCTGAGATATTTCTCCATACCGAGAACCCGAGGATAAAATTTCTTTTACTACTGAGGTTTTAGCGGCATTGCTCAGTCTGAAATTCATAAAGCCTGGACCGGCAATTTCACAAGCAGCGATCAGTTGGTCAAAGCCAGTTTGTTTTTGTAAGCGCTCCACAAGCGTCTGGGCCAACTCTCTTGGGTTCAATTTCCAGGCCTTAGAAAGCTGGAGAGCGATATTACACGCCACATCTCCATGATCAGCAGCCTTAGGGCGCTCTAGCCGTACTTGCGGCGCCTCACCTAAGCCTCGCTCATCAGCTAAGCTCTGTAAAGCCTTAGTCAGCATCTCAATTAGGTGATTTTTATTAGTCAGCAACATAGAATAGTGAGTTTATCAGGTGGTAAGCTATCGAAATGATCTATCAATTTCGATCCAAAGCTGGAGCAGATGTCATCATGCTGGCAGATTTAAGCAAGCGAATTTTTGACATATTAGGCCGCCCATTGGAGCCTAGGGGAATTTTTACAATAGAACAACTGCCAGGACTGATTGGCACCCTAGAAACTGCCATCCTAAAAGATTTAGAAGAGCGGTCACAGATCAAGACGGGTAATCAAGAAAACTCAGAAATACCTAAACTGGCAGATCGGCTGGGCCAAAGAGCTTATCCCTTTCTTGAGCTCTTAAAGCAAAGCAATGCCCAAGATGAACCTGTGATGTGGGGCGTTTAATCCAGAGAGCTAGATAATTGGCGACGTACGTCGTCAATAGATTCACCACGACGTTGGGCTAAGTCCTCTATCTGGTCAGTAGATAACTTACCAACATTAAAGTAACGAGCCTGTGGGTGAGCCAAATAGAATCCGCTAACACTCGATGCGGGATTCATTGCCATCGACTCAGTCAAAGTCATTCCAATATCTTCTGAGCCTATCACGCGTAATAAATCCTTTTTGACTTCATGTGCAGGACAAGCAGGATATCCAGGCGCTGGTCGAATGCCACGGTATTCTTCATGGATCATTTGGTCATTTGTCAAAATCTCATCGACAGCATAGCCCCACAAATCAGTTCTTACTCGATGATGCATGAGCTCAGCAAAAGCTTCTGCCAAGCGATCAGCCAAAGCTTTCAACATAATAGCGCTGTAATCATCATGCTTTGCTTGAAATTCTGCGACCTTTTTCTCAACGCCATGGCCTGTTGTCACTGCGAAACAACCTAGATAATCAGGCACTCCAGATTCTTTTGGCGCAACATAATCTGCCAAACAACGATTCGGTCTACGGACGCCATCAATGATTGGACGCTCAGCTTGCTGACGTAAGTTATGCCATACAAACAATGGATGCTCGCGTGCTTCATCGCTATATAAAACAATGTCATCACCGACAGCATTGGCAGGGTAAAAAGCAACTACCGCATCTGCTTGTAACCATTGGCCCTTAATTAATTTATCTAGCAGGGTTTTAGCGTCTTCAAATACCTTACACGCTTCTACGCCTACTACTTCATCATCTAGGATTGCTGGAAACTTTCCAGCTAAATCCCAAGTCTGAAAGAACGGGGTCCAGTCAATATATTTAGCAATATCGGCTAAGGCAAAGTTTTTAAAAACTCGACGACCAATAAACTTTGGCTTCTCAGGAACATACTTATCCCAATCGATTAACTCACGATTTTTGCGGGCCGCCTGCAGAGAAATGGTAGGCGATGCTTTCTTATTGGCATGTTGCTCACGAATACGCACGTAGTCGTCGCGTAAGTCTTGAATAAATTTCTTGGCACTCTCATCCGATAGGAGGCTAGAAGCTACCGAGACTGAGCGGGACGCGTCAGGTACATAAACAACTGGACCATCGTAATGAGGAGCAATCTTTACAGCAGTATGTACACGAGAGGTCGTAGCGCCACCAATCATTAACGGAATTTGTCGCTCACGGAAATAGTCATCACGTTGCATTTCTTGGGCAACGTAAGTCATCTCTTCAAGGGAAGGTGTAATTAAGCCAGAAAGACCTACGATATCAGCCTTCTCTTCCTTAGCGCGCTTGAGAATTTCAGCACAGGGAACCATCACCCCCATATTAGCAACTTCAAAGTTATTACATTGCAACACTACAGTCACGATGTTCTTACCAATATCATGCACATCGCCCTTAACGGTGGCCATGACAATCTTGCCTTTTGCTTTCGCCTCACCGCCGCCAGCAATATGTAGACGCTTTTCCTCCTCAATATAAGGAATGAGGATGGCCACTGCTTGTTTCATGACCCGCGCACTCTTTACCACTTGTGGCAAGAACATTTTGCCCTCACCAAACAAATCGCCAACCACATTCATGCCGTCCATGAGTGGGCCCTCGATCACCTCAATTGGTCTTCCGCCCCCACCCATAATTTGCGCACGAAGCTCTTCAGTGTCTTCTTCGATAAAAGTAGTAATGCCATGCACTAAGGCATGCGTTAGGCGATCACGTACTAACTCTTCACGCCAGACTAAGTTTTCTACTTGCTTGGCTCCGCCACCCTTAAATTGGTCTGCGATATCCAATAAACGCTCTGTTGGCGTTTTTCCATCTTTTTCTTTAAAACGATTCAGCACAACGTCTTCGACGCGCTCACGAAGTTCTGGGTCTAGATCTGCATAGACTCCAAGCTGTCCTGCATTCACGATGCCCATATCCATTCCTGCCTTAATGGCGTGGTACAGGAATACTGTATGAATCGCCTCGCGGACACGGTCATTACCGCGGAATGAAAAACTGACATTAGAAACGCCACCACTTACTTTGGCGCCTGGAAGATTTTCCTTAATCCAACGAGTGGCGTTAATAAAATCTACCGCATAGTTATCATGCTCTTCAATTCCCGTAGCAATGGCAAAAATATTCGGATCAAAAATAATATCTTCGGCCGGAAAACCGGTTTCATTTACTAAGATTTCGTAACAACGCTGACAAATTTCTGTTTTACGCTTGAACGTATCAGCTTGCCCAACTTCATCAAAGGCCATAACTACTGAGGCGGCTCCATAGCGGCGAATAAGTCGCGCTTGTTTTCTAAAAGACTCTTCGCCTTCCTTTAAAGAAATGGAATTAACGATCGGCTTACCTTGAATACACTTAAGACCTGCTTCGATCACAGTCCATTTAGAAGAATCGATCATGATTGGCACACGAGCAATATCCGGCTCTGAGGCAATCAAATTCAAAAAGCGCGTCATCGCCGCTTCTGAATCTAACATTGCCTCATCCATATTGATGTCAATCACTTGAGCACCATTTTCAACCTGCTGACGGGCTACTACGAGCGCCTCATCAAATTGGTTATTCAGAATCATGCGAGAAAATGCTTTAGATCCCGTAACGTTAGTGCGCTCGCCGATATTGACAAAGCCCACAACTGGCGTGACATTAAACGATTCAAGTCCAGACAACTTCATTGCAGGTGCCGGCCGTTGATTTTTTGATGTGCTCACGCTGCTGCCCCCGTATCTTCACGATAAAAGGCACGGGGTTTACGCTTGGAAACCGCATTTGCAATTGCACGAATGTGCTCGGGCGTTGTACCGCAGCAGCCACCTACGAGATTGACCAAGCCATCTTTAGCAAATCCATCTACTAAGCTCGAAGTAATTTCTGGCGTCTCATCAAAGCCCGTATCACTCATAGGATTGGGTAGACCTGCATTGGGGTAGCAGGAAACTGCTGCATCACAAATACGTGCAAGTTCAGCAATATATGGGCGCATCAGTGCAGCACCTAAAGCGCAATTTAATCCAAACGTCAGTGGCTTAATATGCCGCAAACTATTCCAAAAAGCCTCAACTGTTTGACCAGACAGAATACGTCCTGATGCATCTGTTACTGTTCCAGAAATCATCACTGGCAAACGCTCACCTGTCTCTTCAAAAAATTCATCTAAAGCAAACAGGGCGGCTTTAGCATTGAGCGTATCAAAAATCGTCTCTACCAAAAACAAATCTACGCCTCCAGCAAAGAGGCCTTCAATTTGCTCACGATAAGATGCTCGCAATGCATCGAAGGTAATGTTTCGTGCACCAGGATCATTAACATCGGGAGAAATACTTGCAGTCTTTGGTGTTGGTCCAATAGCACCGGCAGCAAAACGAGGCTTATCAGGCGTACTGTATTTGTCACATGCAGCCTTAGCGAGCCTAGCAGAAACTTCATTCATTTCACGTGCTAAGCCGGGCATTTTGTAATCCTCTTGTGCAACTGAAGTAGCACCAAAGGTATTGGTTTCAATAATGTCTGCACCAGCATCTAAATATTGTTCATGAATCTTGCTAATAATTTCTGGGTGGGTCAGCACTAGCAATTCGTTATTCCCTTTTAAGTCACCGGGATGATCTACAAAACGAGAATTTCCAGGCAGACCCCGGTAATCTTCTTCTGAAAGCTTGTACTGCTGAATCATGGTTCCCATTGCTCCATCCAAAATGAGAATGCGCTGCTTCAGCAGCTCAGGAAGTGCCTGACCACGTGTATACGGCTGGGATAAACCATTAAATTGCATTGCTTAACCGGGAATAATCTCTAGAATCCCTTATTCTATTGGAAAAGCCACTTTTTATTTAACCCGGAGCCTGCTATGTTTGGAACTATTCCTGAATTTAATCAAAGCCTTGATATGTTCAAAACCATGTGGGGGCAAGGTGCGGCGGCGCAAGCAGGGCAATTTCCCTTTACTTCAGACGCATCTAAGGCCGCTGGCGGCTTTACTTCGGCCTTTCCAGGCCTAGATGTAGAAGAATTAGAAAAACGCATCAAGGATCTCAAGAGCGTTGAAAACTGGCTAAATCTCAACCTCAATATTCTTAAATCAACCATTCAAGGCTTAGAAGTTCAGCATGCCACCATGATGGCTTTAAAGTCTTTTGGTGAGGCCGTTTCTGCCGCTGGTGCGGCCGCCTCTAGTGCCACCGAAAAATCAGAGACTAAAACCAGTGCTAAACCACGGAAAACCGCAGCACGCCGTCGTCGCAAAGCTGGCGATGCAACTTACCTCGACGAAGTAGGTAATTCAGATGGGCAATAGCCTCGCCCATGGCAAAAGTAAGCTGATGGATATCTAATTCGCGCTTAAACAAAACCGGCACAATCTCTCTAGCATGTGCCGGTTTTTTACATGCACTCAAGGTATCTTCTAAACGTTCATCGTGGTGTGTCTTAAGCTGAGCAATCCTTGGCTTCATGCCTTTAAAAGGCTTGCCGTGCGAGGGCAGCACTAGGGTATCGTCTGGCAGCGGTAAATATTCATCCAGAGAAGCGAGGTAGAGCCCCAAAGGATCTGCATCAGGGTCCGCGTCAAAGACGCTAACGTTAGTAGAAATGCGTGGCAATAACATATCCCCAGAAATTAACACGCCAAGATCTTTGCAAAACAGCGAGGCGTGCTCTGGTGCATGACCGAAGCCCATAATGACTTGCCACTCTCGGCCACCAATCAGAATCTTCTCACCATTAATAATCCGCCGATATTGTCTTGGAACCCCGGGGACCATATTGCTATAGTAGTTAGAACGGCCCCGAATTTTTTCTAAATCCTCCGGTGTAGTGAGGCCATGTTTTTGAAAATGGTCTGCAGACCCACCGCCGCCGGCCCTTGAGCCAATGGCTGCACCACCCTCTTTATGACTTAACCATTGAGCAGTTAAATAATCTGTCATCGAAATCCATAAGGGCGCCTTCCATTTCTCACATAGCCATTGTGAAAGCCCCACATGATCTGGATGCATATGCGTCACAATGACTCTCAATACTGGTAATCCATTTAATTCATTTGCAAATATTTTGTCCCATGCAGCCTTAGTTTCATCATTGGCTATACCGCAATCGACAATGGTCCAGCCATCTACTCCATCAATTTCATCACGCAAGATCCATAAATTAATATGGTCTAAAGCAAATGGCAGCCTCATTCTGAGCCAACGTACTCCTGGCGCCACTTCAATGCTACTACCCAAGTCTGGAAGCTGATCTCCGAGAGGGTAATGAAGAGCGCTTTCAGAAGCTAAGGGAGGTTTATTGTTCATATATTTATTTAACCGATTATTGATTGACGTCGACGATCAAGCGACCACGCACATTACCAGCCATCAGTTCTTGAGCATACTTTAAGGACTCCTCCAAATGAATTTCATGAGAAATCTCATCCAAGGTTTTTAAATCAACTAGTTTGCTTAATTGCTCATAAGCAGCAATTCTTTTTGCGCGAGCCACGGTAACACTATTGATGCCATATAAAGTGATGCCACGCAGAATAAATGGTGCCACACTAGAAGGAAAATCCATGCCTTGCGCGAGGCCACAAGCAGCAACTGCGCCATCACTCTTCGTTTGAGCACAAGCGTTCGCTAAGGTATGACTTCCAACGCTATCAACTACAGCAGCCCAGCGCTCTTTTGCCAAGGGCTTTCCAGGGGCAGATAAGATGCTACGCTCAATGACCTCTGAGGCACCAAGCTGCTTTAAATAATTCGCTTCGGATAAACGGCCCGTACTAGCGACTACCGTAAATCCCAATTTACTTAAAAGCGCAACGGCAAAGCTACCGACGCCACCTGCCGCACCAGTGACTAAAACTTCACCATCACTTGGCTTAAGACCATGAGATTGCAAAGCCATCACACAGAGCATGGCGGTATAGCCTGCAGTGCCAATGGCTAGAGCCTGTTTGGCAGTAAAGCCTTTAGGTAATGGAATGAGCCACTCGGCCTTGACCCGTGCCATTTGACTTAAACCACCCCAGTGACCTTCTCCAACACCCCAACCATTTAGAAGGACCATATCACCAGCCTTAAAGTCGGAGCTACTACTCTCTATTACTTCCCCCGCGAAATCGATGCCAGGCACCATAGGAAAGTTACGTACGACAGGGCCTTTACCAGTAATTGCTAGCCCATCCTTGTAATTGAGGGTGGAGTAGAGCACCCTGACCTTCACGTCGCCTTCGGGCAAGCTAGCTTCATCAAGTTCGGTCAGTTCCGCACGATAGCCCTGATCATCCTTTTTTACCAAAATAGCCTTAAACATGCATCTTCCTTTTAGATTGAAGCTTTTCCCCGCAACAAATGCGTAATAGGTTTATCCTAACGAGCATTGATGATTATGGGGGTTTCCATGAAAAAAATTCTACTATTAACTGCAATTTATAGCTTACTACTAGCCGGCTGCTCCTCAACCCAACTCGGTATGTCTATGGGCAATATGCGCCTGATTAATTCTAGCGCTTCTCCTCAAGAGGTAATGGACTTTGCTACCAACACTTGCCGGAACGACTTTTACCAAGGAGCAAGCTTTCTCTCCAAGGCAGGCAAGGAGTATCGCTTTAAATGCGTCAAAGCCGAAGAGAATGAAATCTTGATGCCTATTCCTGGAACCACTATTGCTCCTCTAAGCAAGTAATTCATCGTCAATGGCTCCATTTACTTCCCAGGAGTTGCGTAAGGGCTTTGCCTCATTCGCAACAGGGGTTACCGTCATTACCTGCCTTGATGAACAGCAGCAGCATCATGGCATCACCATCAGCTCGTTTAATACGGTTTCCTTAGAGCCGCCACTGATTCTTTGGAGCCTGAAAAAACATTCACGCTTCATGCCTTGGATGGAGCTTGGGAAAAAACACTTGATTCATGTGCTTGAGCGTTCACAAGAAGATTTAGCCATGCACTTTGCAACAGTGAAGCATGATGAATTGATAGGTGTTGATCATCAAATCGCTGATAGCGGTCTTTGTCAGATTAATGATTGTGTTGCTTATTATGAATGTGAAACTGTTTCCGTCCATACCGGTGGAGACCACAACATCATCGTTGCCAAAGTATTAAGCTTAAAAAATTATCCAGAAAAAGAACCGCTTATTTATGCTCGTAGTAAATTTGTTGGTCTTGATTTCGCCGAACTTAAAACAAATTAATTCAAATAAATAGAAACGAAGGAAAACCCATGATGCGTTTATGGGGTCGTAAAAGTTCGATCAATGTACAAAAAGTTTTGTGGTGTCTGGCTGAACTTGGACTACAAGAAGGTAAAGACTTTGAGCGAATTGATGCAGGACTTCACTTTGGAGTGAATCGCACTCCTGAGTTTCTTAAATTAAACCCTAATGGACTGGTCCCAACTCTGGAGGATGGTGACATCGTACTTTGGGAATCGAACACCATCATGCGATACCTAGCGCGCAAATACGATCAGCAGGGTCGCTTTCCAAATGACATTGCTAGTCAATATGGTTCAGAAAAATGGCTTGATTGGCAAGTTGGAACTTTATGGCCAGCTTTACGTGCGCCATTTTTAGGCTTAACTCGCGTACCTGAAAACGAACGTAAGTACGATGCCATTAAAAAAGGCTATCAAGACACCAATAACTTGTTAGAACTGCTGGATACTGTCTTAGCAAATCAAAACTATTGCTCTGGTAAGCAATTTCATATTGGCGATATTGCTCTAGGACTCTGCGTTGCTCGTTGGATATTGGTAGATGAAACCTTCCCAGAAAAAACTGGTGGTCGTATCAAGCTAAAAAATATTGATGCATGGCTGAAGCGCTTGGAAACAGAAACCTTATTTAATGAAATTGTCGAGAAACAGCTCAACATCATCAAATAAGGAAGGTTTACTGTTGCTTAAATTTATTTTGATGGTGGTCGGCGCCTAGCAATAGATACATTGCTGGCACAACAAATAAAGTAAAGAGGGTGCCAATTGATAATCCGGTAAAGATCACGATACCCATTGACTGACGACCTGCAGCGCCTGCTCCTGAGGCAATCACCAAAGGAACTACTCCCAGAACCATTGCGGCAGTAGTCATGAGGATGGGTCTTAAACGCACGCTACTTGCCTCGACAATAGCATCGAGCTTAGTGCGACCAGCCCCTTGTAATTCATTAGCAAATTCCACAATCAAGATTCCATGCTTACTAATTAAGCCCATGAGCGTCACTAAGCCCACCTGGGTATAAACGTTTAACGTAGTAAATCCCAAGTTAATAAAGATGAGTGCGCCAAATAAGGCAAGGGGAACTGAGACCAAAATCACGATGGGATCGCGAAAGCTCTCAAATTGAGCGGCCAGCACCAAGAACACAATCAAGATTGCAAAGAACATCGTTACCAAGAAACCGCCAGATTCAGCCATAAACTGACGTGAGGGTCCAGCGTAATCCATGCTGTATCCGTTTGGCGCGACCTCTTTCAAAGCCTGACGCATGAACTCCAATAAATCTTCCTGTGAAATAAATGGCGTGTTCACACCCGCTATCGTCGCTGAATTCAATTGCTGAAAGTGATTGATTGATTGGGGCACCACTCTTTGTTTAATGCTTGCAATAGTGCGGGCTTGAACCATTGCGCCACTGGGAGTACGAATGTAGTAATCCAAGATTTGATCGGGGTTTAATCTATCGACTTGCTTAACCTGAGGAATCACTTTATATGAGCGCCCAGAGACAGAAAAATAATTGACATAGCCACCGCCTAAGGCCGCAGATAATGCTGCGCCAACCTGCTGTTGCGTCATTCCTAGTGCAGCTACTTTCTCGCGATCAATCACTAAAACATCTTGTGGTTTATCAATTTTTAAATCTGAATCAACGTAGAAAAAATTTCCGCTACGACGTGCCTTATCTAATACTGCTTGTGAAACTTCATTCAACTGATCATATGGCTCTGTTGTAGTAATCACTACTTGAACTGGAAATCCTTGAGCTCCAGGCAATGCAGGGAATTGAAATGCTGCAACCCGAACACCAGCAATGGAATTCCACTTCTTTTGCATATCCTCTTGGAACTTAGTGGCATTGCGGCTTCGTTGAGTCCAATCTTTTAGTAAGACACCGCCAAAACTACTGGTAGGGCTGGTAATTTGGAACATTTGCTCATACTCGGGTTCCGCGCTAGATATCTGATAAATCTGATCGGCATAAGTCTGCATTTGATTTACGGTACTATTTGGCGGTCCTGAAGCCTGCATTAATACAATGCCCTGATCTTCAGTAGGCGCTAATTCTGCACGTGCAGTTGCATATAAATATGCAACACCCCCCAATAGAATGGCGCCCATAACAATAATGACTTGCCATGTACTTAATAAATCTCGTAGGGTACTTTGATAGCTGTGGTGAATCTTTTCAAAAATGCGATCAATCTTTTGTACAAATGGAGAAGCCTCTTGCTCTTCAGTAAAAATGCGAGAGCACATCATTGGCGAAAGTGTTAACGCAATCAAGCCCGAGACAGCTACGGCACTAGCCAAAGTAAAGGCAAACTCAGTAAACAGAGCACCCGTTAAACCCCCCTGAAAGCCAATCGGGATATATACCGCGATTAAAACGATCGTCATTGCCAAAATCGGACCACCTAATTCGCGGGCAGCAATTAAAGAAGCCTCTAATGGAGACTTGCCTTCTTTCATGTGACGATCAACGTTCTCCACCACAATAATGGCATCATCGACCACCAACCCAATTGCTAACACTAAAGCCAAGAGCGTTAATAAATTAATTGAGTAGCCCAATATCTGCATCATGAAGAAGGTACCAATTAATGAGAGTGGCATCGCAATTACTGGTACTGCCACAGCACGATAACTACCTAAAAAGAGGTAGATGACTACCGTCACAATTAATAGGGCTTCAAGTAAAGTCTTAATAACTTCATCAATCGAGCTAGTGATAAACATGGTCGAGTCATAAACCACCTTACCCGTCAAGCCAATTGGTAATTGCTTTTGGATCTCGGGAACAATATCCCGTATACGTTGCGCGACATCTAATAAATTAGCTTGGGGGGCAACCTTAATAGCGATGAACACTGATCGCTTACCGCTAAAGGCAACGTTGGTGTTGTAGTCTTCAGACCCAAGAGTTACATTGGCAACTTGGTCTAAATAGACTAAATTCACGCCATCTTTTTTGATCACTAACTTACGAAACTCTTCAAGAGTATGTAAATCTGTTCCGGCAACCAGATCAACGGCCACCATATCCCCTTTAGTACTACCTACTGCTGATAAGTAATTATTCGCCGCCATGGCGTTATAAACATCATCAGCTCCAACGCCAAGACCAGCCATCTTTTCGCGATCTAACCAAGCACGCAAAGCAAATTTTCTGCCACCAGTAATTTCTGCGTTTTGCACACCTTCAACAGAATCTAGTTTTGGCTTGACTACTCGGAGCAAGTAGTCAGTAATCGCATTATTCGGAATCTCATCACTGTAAAAACCCATATACATTGCGGCAGTGGATTGTCCAACCTGTACAGTCAATACCGGCTGTTGAGCCTGCGGAGGCAATTGATTTCTGACAGCGCCAATCTGGGTTTGAATTTGGGTTAGCGCTGCATTAGAGTCATAATTCAACTTCAAAGTCGCGATGATGGTAGATACGCCACTCACGCTAGCGGAGGACAAGTAATCGATGCCTTGTGCCTGTGCAATAGAAGCTTCTAAGGGTTGAGTAATAAATCCTGCGATTGTTTCAGGATCAGCGCCAAAGTAAGCGGTGGTAATAGTGACAATCGCATTTTGAGTTTGGGGGTACTGATTAACAGGCAGGCTACCTACCGCTTTCAAACCAAATACCAAGACGAGCGCACTGACCACCAGTGAGAGCACCGGTCTTCGAATGAATATGTCAGTCCAGTTCATCCGCTACTTATTCCTGAGGCTTTGGATTAGGCGAATTAGCTGGCTGCACCTTGTTATTAATAATCAAAGGCGTACCGTTCTTTAGCTTCAGTTGTCCACTAGTGACAACTGTTGCGCCCTCTTCAACCCCTTTCAGAATTGCTACTTGATCACCGCGCGTTGCGCCCGTAGTAACGAAGACTTGTTGTGCCTCCAAAATATCTTTCCCTTGTTTATCTTTCTTACCAGTAGATTTAGCAAGGAAGACTGTTGAGCCATATGGGTTATAGGTCACAGAAGTTTGTGGCAAAGTCAGTAGCTTCACTTGATCGCCCAACTTAATATTGACATTAGCAAACATGCCGGGAAGAATTTTCTTGTCAGGATTGGCTAGTCGAGCTTCCACTTGAATGTTTCGAGTGTTGGTATCTACTTTGGGGCTCACAGCAGTAATCTTGCCGATGAAGCTAGCGTCCTTAAAGGCGTCCGTAGTGACCTCCACTTCCTGGCCCACCTTAATTTGCTCAGCATTATTCTGTGGCAAATTAAAATCTACAAAAATCGGATCCAAGGTTTGTAAAGTCAGAAGCTTGTCGCCTGAGTTCACATATTGCCCTGGGTTGATCAAAACAATACCAATACGCCCCGAGAATGGTGCTTTGAGGTTTTTCTTGGCAACCAAAGCGATTTGTTGTTCTACTTGTGCCTGCTTTGATTTCGCATCAGCTGCACTAGTGTCAAATACATTTTTACTAATTGCCTGAATAGCTAGCTGCTGTCTATCACGTTCATTAATAACCTTAGCTAAATCAGCCATTGCCTTTAATGAATTTAACTGAGCGATATCCGATGTGTCATTTAACTTGATAAGAAGCTCACCTTCTTTAACATCTTGACCGGATTTAATCGGCACGGCCGCAACCAATCCAGCAAGCTCTGTACTAAGCTCAACACCCCTAAATGCACGGACATTTCCAACGCTACTTAACTTAGGCTGCCACTCAGATGTGCCAATCTCCATCGTTGAAACGGTGGCTGGCGGTAAACCCATACCTGAAATGAAATACTTAATCAGGATAGTCTTAGATTGATTAAAGGCAAAAATCAATCCTAGCAACAGAAAAACCCCACATAACATGATGATCATTCGACGTGGCAGCGGCTCCATCGCCATCAATTTTTGATGTAACTTTGTATTGCGCCATTTCTGACCCATGCGAGTCCAAAGAGCATGCACCCTATCACCCAGCGCCTTGAGATTTAGCCATGACCATACGGCCACAATGACCGCAAGTAACTTAGTCTTAATTTTTTCCAGAAGTTTCATTGTGATCTTTATTCGCTATGTCTTTTGGTTGAAAAGCAGGGCCAGTACGATTCCACCAACCACCACCTAATGCTGCAAATAGTGCTGCGGTATCAGCAAAACGCGTCGCTTGCGCAGAGACTGATTTCACTTTGGCTAATTGATATTGATTTTGGTAATACAGAACCGCTAAATAACTTGCAGTACCTAGTTTGTATTGCTGCTGAACTAGATCTAGTGTTTCATAAGCATAGCGCTCTGCATCCGAGGCAGATTTTAAAGCTTGTGAGCCCGTCTCAAGAGCGCGCAGTGCATCAGCTACCTCCTGAAATGCCTTAAGAACTGTCGCCTGGTATTGGTAAACGGCTTGTTCGTAATTTGCAATCGCACCACGGCGCTGCGCTAATAGTTGACCACCTTGAAACAAAGGCTGAAAAATTCCACCTGCAATTGACCATAAGCTTGCATTTGGTCCAAATAAAGCGCTGCTAGTCAAAGCGGCCGAACCAATTGCGGCCGTAATATTCAATTGTGGCAATAAGTTGGCTGTTGCCACCCCCACTAAGGCATTCGTTGACTTTAATTGAGCCTCTGCTGCACGAATATCGGGGCGCTGACGGACTAGGCTAGACGGTACTGAGAGCGGTAATTTCTCTGGCAAGCGAAGCGTACTTAAATCAAACTTAGTGATATTGGCGTTACTTGGTAATTCACCAACTAATACTGCCAATTGATTTCGAGCAAAGGCGAGATTTCTTTCATAATTAAATAAATCTACTTGTGAGTTCGATACCAATGTTCTTTGTGAAGAGACATCAACTTGAGAAACAGTTCCAATTCCGAGCTGTTTTTCTGACAACTCAGCCAAGTTGGTCTGAGCTTTCAGAATTTCTTCTGTGGCCTGCATCTGGGCACGCAAAGCGGCCTCACGAACGGCCCCAGTAACGATATTGGCAGTTAAAGAAAGGTAGGCGCCCTCTAACTGAAACTGTGTAATTTCAGCTTGTGCCCTAGCACTTTCGACAGCACGGCGTGCGCCTCCAAATACATCCAGCTTATAGGTGACATTGACAGAGGTGTTGTAGACGTTATAGATATCAGAACCATAAGGTAAGCCAAAAATTCCTGCAGGCTGAAGCTGCCTAGCTGCGCTTCCATTTAAACCAATGGCCGGAAAGTATTGCCCACCAATTTGCGCATTGACATTTTCTTGAGCAGAGCGCAATGCAGCATCAGCAGCGCCAAGACTGGGATTTTGTTGAAGCGCTTTTTTAATTAACACATCTAGCTCGGGTGATTTATAGAGCTCCCACCACTGCGCCTCAATATCCGCTCCAGCAACAAACTCTTGCGCGGTTCCACCAGGCACTCCAGGAGCAGTCGTGAGTTTTTGAGTCAGAGAACTCTCTGTATAACTTGAGGTCTTAGGAGGATCAGGTTGTTTAAAGTCTGGCCCTACTGCGCACGCAGACAATAGTCCTGCAGAAATCAGCAGAAAAAAATGAAGTCGTGATGGCAGATGTGTTTTTAAAAAAAACATGACTTGTAACAAATATCCTTTTTACAAGATTCATTTGAACACAGTTTTGAAATCATAGCCTTGTAACACTCTGATTTTTATAGCTAAATTTGTTCACAACTACAGGTAAGAGTCAAGCCCAGAAAAAACTATTCTACTGTGACACTCTTAGCTAAATTTCTAGGCTTGTCCACATCAGTACCACGCGCGCAAGCCGTGTGATAAGCCAAGAGCTGCAATGGAACAACGTGCAAAATTGGCGAAAGGTTGCCATAGTGCTCTGGAAGGCGAATCACATTAATACCTTCGCTATTTACGATCTCGGTATCTTGATCAGCAAAGACAAAAAGCTTGCCACCTCGCGCTTTGACTTCTTGCATATTTGACTTTAACTTTTCCAATAAAACATCATTGGGGGCGACTGTCACTACTGGCATTTTGTCAGTAACTAAGGCCAGGGGGCCATGCTTTAACTCGCCTGCAGGATAGGCCTCTGCATGAATATAGGAAATTTCCTTGAGCTTTAATGCGCCCTCTAAGGCGATTGGGTAGTGCAGTCCACGGCCTAAGAACAGGGCATTCTCACATTTAGCGAATGCATCACTCCAAGCAATGATTTGTGGCTCAAGTGCCAGTACAGCATGTAGTGCTTTAGGTAAGTGACGTAATTCGCGAAGCAATTCTTTTTCTTTTTCAGGAGAAATCTTGCCCGCTCGTTTTGCAATAGAAACTGCTAAAAGGTAAAGGGCAAGTAACTGTGTAGTGAATGCCTTTGTAGAAGCAACTCCAATTTCTGTACCTGCTTTGGTCAAAAAATGCCAATCTGTTTCACGTACCATTGCGCTACTTGCTACATTACAAATTGCCAATGTATAGGGATGACCTAAGGCTTTTGCATGACGCAGTGCCGCTAAGGTATCTGCAGTTTCGCCAGACTGTGAGACCACCACAATCAAAGTTTTAGGATTTGGTACTGTGGTGCGATAGCGATATTCACTTGCAATTTCTACTTGCGTTGGAATACCCGCAATATCTTCTAGCCAATATTTAGCAACACAAGCAGAGTAGTAGCTCGTGCCACATGCCAGAATCAGGATTTGATCAAAAGCCTTCCAATCGTCAGAGTTTGCGGCAAATAATTCGGGACCAAAAGTAGCAATGTTCGCCAAGGTATCGCTAATTGCTCTGGGTTGCTCAAAGATTTCTTTTTGCATGTAATGCTGATAAGGCCCAAGATCAACTGAGTCTGCTTGCGCAGGCATTGCCTTAAGATCACGCTGCACAGTCTTACCACTCTGATCAATAATCTGCACACTTTCTGCTTGCAGAATGACAACATCGCCTTCCTCCAAATACATCATCGACTGAGCGCGGCCTGCTAATGCAAGTGCATCTGAGGCTAGGAAGTTTTCATGATCACCAAGGGCAACCACCAAGGGGGATCCAACACGTGCACCGACTAAAGTATTAGGACTATCTTGAGCAATCACACCAATTGCGTAGGCACCATGTAATTGTGGCAACACTGAACGCACTGCAGCTGGCAAATCTTGCTTGCTTTGTGCAACATATGACTGATGAATTAAATGCGCAATGACTTCGGTATCCGTCTCAGAAGTAAATAGGTAACCTGCAGCCTTTAATTCATTTCGAAGATTCTCATAGTTCTCAATAATGCCGTTATGTACCACTGCAATCAGGCCGTTAGAAACATGAGGGTGAGCATTTTGTGTATCGGGCTTCCCATGGGTCGCCCAACGGGTATGGGCAATTCCTAAGGTGCCGTGAAAGTCTTTGCCCTGTTCTGCCAACTCTGAAACCCGCGCAGTAGTCCGCGCTCTTTCAATTGGATGTTTAGCATCATCTCCATTAATGACAGCAAAACCACAGGAGTCATATCCCCGGTACTCTAGACGGCGTAGGCCCTCTACCAAAACTTCCACAATATTTTGGTGTGATGCTGCGCCCACAATGCCACACATTATTTTTTACCCTTTACGGATTTTGGTGCGGATTTCCGAGGTGATACTTTTTTCTTTGCTACCTTTTTAGCTACAAGCTTTTTTTCTTTTTTAACCGGGCGCTGCCACTGTAATGAAATTTGTTTTACTCGAGATACCGTGAGTTGATTTGGTGGCGCATCTTTCGTGAGCGTCGTACCGGCCCCAAGGGTTGCACCACGTCCTACCCGCACCGGCGCAACCAATTGAGTATCAGATCCAATGAAAACATCATCCTCAATAATAGTTTGATGTTTATTCATACCATCGTAGTTACAGGTAATCGTACCAGCGCCAATATTGACTCTTGATCCGACAATCGAGTCACCCACATAAGCCAAATGATTGGCTTTACTATTGGCTGCAATTTTGCTGTTCTTTATTTCAACGAAATTACCAATATGAACATCATTTGCTAAATCTGCACCCGGTCGTAATCGTGCATATGGGCCGATAATCGATTGCTGTCCGACCTTGGCACCATCGATATGGCTATAGGCATGAATCACCACCCCTTTACCAATCACGCTATTACGTATTACGCAATAAGGCCCAATCTTCGTGCCGGATGCCACAGTAACACTACCTTCGAATACGCATCCCACATCAATCAATACGTCTGAACCACACTCAAGCGAGCCGCGTACATCAATACGCGCAGGATCAGCTAGTGATACACCCGCATCCATTAATTGATTGGCAATATTGAGTTGATGAAGTCTTTCAAGCGCAGCCAACTGATCGCGACTATTCACGCCAATTGTTTCAAATTCATCATCAGCCTGAGTAGTACGAATCGGCACGCCATCCCTTACTGCCATGGCAATCACGTCAGTTAAGTAATACTCGCCTTGCGCATTACTAGAACGCAAGGCCTTCAACCATTTCTGCAAAGAATTGCTTGGCAAGACCATGATGCCAGTATTAATTTCTTTGATTGTCTTCTGGACAAGCGTAGCATCTTTCTCTTCAACAATCTCTTGCACTGAACCATTGGCATCTCTCACAATGCGGCCATATCCACTGGGATTACTCAGGTTTTGAGTCAAGAGAGCCAGAGCACAATCTTTACCACGTACACCATCGGCTAACTTTGTCAGCTTACTTAATGTTTTCTTGCTGGTGAGTGGAACATCTCCATAGAGAACTAAGGTTGGCTCTTGTAGATCTAATTTTGGCAGGGCCTGTAACAGTGCGTGCCCAGTCCCCTTTTGTTCAGCCTGCAGTGCAGTACTGACTTTGCTAAATGTAGGATCTATCTTGCTGACATTTGCCAAAAATTCTTTAACATCTGCAGCACCGTGACCAAGCACAACGATAGGGCCCTGTTTAGACGCCTTACCCTGGATCGATATAGCAGTGCTTAACACATGCTGAAGAAGGGGTTTCCCTGCTAAAGTTTGTAGAACCTTTGGCAATGCGGATTTCATCCGCTTTCCTTGCCCCGCAGCCAATATGACGATATTCATAAAGGGGGATTATAAGTCCCTGGAATGAGGGTTCCGCAGGCTAACTCATCTAATTCAGCCTCATCAATTGCCTTATCTCCAGCAGATCTAGCGGCAATCCCTGACAGCTGGGTGGAAATCTCCAAGTTTTGGAAATCAAAGGCCTCACCATCCATGAGATGGGATGGCACGATGTGATGCATTGATCTAAAGAGATTCTCAACACGACCTGGGTATTGCTTCTCCCATTCCCGCAGCATTTGCTTCATAGCCTGACGCTGTAAATTGGGCTGACTACCGCAAAGATCACAAGGAATGATGGGGAAATTCATGTCAGCTGAGTAACGCTCTAATAGCTTTTCGGGCACATACGCCAATGGGCGAATCACGATGTGCTTGCCATCATCAGAACGCAACTTAGGCGGCATGCCCTTGAGTTTGCCAGCATAAAACATATTGAGCATCAGCGTTTCAAGAATGTCATCGCGGTGATGTCCTAGCGCAATTTTTGTGGCGCCCAACTCATCGGCAACACGATATAAAATTCCGCGACGTAAACGCGAACATAGTCCACAGGTTGTTTTTCCTTCTGGAATAACGCGTTTCACAATGCTGTAGGTATCTTGTTCTTCAATATGAAATGAGACGCCTAAACTCTTTAAGTAATTTGGGAGGATTTCAGCGGGAAAGTTAGGCTGCTTCTGGTCTAGATTGACTGCCACAATCTCAAAGCTGATTGGCGCACGCTCACGTAACTTGAGCAGAATGTCGAGCATGGCATAACTATCTTTTCCGCCTGAAACGCAAACCATTACTTTATCGCCGTCTTCAATCATGCCAAAGTCCCCAATGGCTTGCCCCACTAAACGACAGAGTTTTTTCTCAAGCTTATTTTCTTCGAAAATAACTTTACGAATATCGCCCATGATTTTTGAATTCTTTTCTTTTTTGTGAATTATGTTGGCTTGATTCGGAATACCTCAACCCCTACTGAATGACAGTCTGGATAAACATCTGGTTTTGCAGTAGTGACACGCGCAGCCAATACTTTTGGATGCATCAACATTGCCGCAACAATATCATCACAAAAGGTTTCTTGTAAATGAATGTGCCCCTGAGAAGCTCGCTCCTTAATGGTTTCCCGCATAAAGTCGTAATCTACTACCTCATCTAGTTGATCATTAGTTGGCGTATTTATTGATAGCGGTATATACAGATCAACGTTCAAGATAACGCGTTGTTCAGCCTTCTTCTCAAAATCATGCACACCGATATTGATATAAATTTCATAGTCTCGTAAAAATAAACGACGGCAGTCAGTTAAAGCAGGATGTGAAAGGATGGCATGCATAATTTATTAGCTTTATTGTTTTTATGAATTGGTTTTAAACATCACGTCGCGGGTAGAGGGTAAAAGATGCTGGCCACCATCTACATACAAAGTCGTTCCTGTAATGGCATTGGCTTGCGCTAAAAATACTGCGGCTTTAGCAACCTCAATGGGTTTAGACGATCTTTGAAGTGGCGTCATTTGATGTGCTTTTGCAAAACCTTCTTCAGTTTGATCGCCAGAGGGCAAAGAAATGCCTGGGGCCAAACCTACAACCCGAAGAAGTGGCGCAAAGTCTAAGGCCAACATTTCGACCGAGCTTAAAAGTGCTGCCTTAGATAGTGTGTAAGATAAATAATCAGGATTGAGATTAATGAGTTTTTGATCTAGCAATTGAATAATAGATGGCAGCGAGTCTTCGGCTATATTTTCTAGCTTGTTTTTCCTATTGCTTTTTTGATACTCAAACATCAGTTGCGAAAGTAACATTGGAGCAACTAAATTGACCTGCATATGATCTTGCAAGCTATTCTTGCTTAACGGACTTGCAGAATTAGCGCGATCGTATTCAAAAATAGATGCACTATTGACTAAGCAATGTAAGCCTTGGAATTGCTCAGTAACTGCCTTAAATAAGCTCGCAATAGCACTCTCATTACAAAGGTCTGCCTGAAAAGCCTGAGCCTTACGGCCAAGCCCCTGAATTTGACTCACAGTTTCCTGGGCATCGGCTGCAGATCGCCCATAATGAACAGCAACATCCCAGCCCTGACGTGCAAACTCTAAGGCAATTTCTCGACCAAGACGCTTAGCAGCGCCAGTCACTAAAACGGCCTTATTTTGCTGGGATGGTGGTGTTGAACTTGGGTTCAATTAAATTCTCTTAGACTAGCGAGCTATGGATATTACCTTGACCAGCCTTGAAACGGAGCATAGCCAGCTTCTAAGCAACAAAATAGCTGCAAAAATCGCCCTGGAAGGCGGTTGGATTGGCTTTTCTCGCTTTATGGAGATGGCTCTCTATGAGCCAGGTATGGGCTACTACAGTGCTGGGGCACATAAATTGGGTGCTGGTGGTGATTTCACGACTGCGCCTGAACTGAGCCCACTCTTTGGCGCCACCATCTGCTCAACGCTTTTGCCCCTGCTTGAGGGCTTAAAAGCACAAGGTTTACCTACTCAGATTTTGGAGTTTGGGGCAGGAACTGGCAAGCTCGCCCAATCCATCCTGATGCGCTTGGATGTCCTCGGCTTTTCATTAGATCGTTACGACATTATTGAAATTTCTCCAGACTTAGTTGAACGCCAAAAAGAGCTTTTAACAGCGAGTCTTTCTCATCTGAAATCTACCACTCAATGCAATTGGTTAAGCACCCTGCCTAAAAATTACAAGGGCATTATTTTGGCAAATGAAGTCATTGATGCGATTCCTTGTGATGTGATTATTTTTCAAGACGGTTTTTGGTATTGGTATGGAGTTGCCTACGAAAATGAAAAATTTGTCTGGAAGATAGGAAAGCCTGTTGAGCAAGACTTGCTCCCAGAGAGTTTGTTGGGTGGAAATTTCTCAGAGGGCTATGTCACTGAATTACATGCCCCTGCTAATGCCTGGATGCATCAAGTGACTCAGCATTTACACACAGGTTTATTTTTATCATTTGACTATGGCTTTACAGAAAATGAGTATTACCATCCCCAAAGACTTCAAGGGACCTTGATGGCGCACCATCGTCACCACGCCATTCAGGATCCTTTTTATTTACCTGGCTTATGTGATATCACCACTCATGTTGAGTGGTCACAAATTGCTCGCTGCGCACTTGCTGAAAATGCAGATGATGTTTATCTATCAAACCAAGCAGGCTATCTACTCAATGCAGGGATTGGAGATATTGCACTAGAGATAGGCAATCCTGAAAATCCTAAAATCTTTTTGCCTATTTCAAATGCATTGCAAAAGTTATTATCTGAAGCCGAAATGGGTGAATTATTTAAAGTCTTTGCGTTCTCTAAAAATATTCATCATTTTTTGCCTGGACATTCCTTAGAGGACCTGCCGGGCTTAGGCAGCAGAAATAGACTCTAATTCGCAGAAGACTGAAGGGCGCTAGTGATTGCAGCCAATCTTGCAGACTCAAAAGCGCTACCTATGCGCTCACCATTTGAGCGATCTTCTGCCGCAACGCCAGAAATAATATCGGCGGTACTTAATGCCTGTGCATGACGCATCGCTGCGATTAAAACAGATACCTTAAATCCAAGCCTTTCGGCAAGATCTAATAGCAGCTGTCCACGATCTGGCTTACGCCAAATATCAGCACGATTAAACCAAGCCAAGACATCGACTGCAGGATACAGTCCATCGGGATATTGATTAACTAGTCGCCCAAGGTCATTAAAGATTTCACTAAAATCACGCACTTCGATTGGCATACGAATAGCATTGGCCCATGAACGAATTTCACTCGCCGGCAAACCCATTAAAGTGATTGCGCAACGCTCTTCTAAATGATTACTTGCCTTGTCATAATGCTCTATTAACTCCTCGCGAAACGCTTCTTTTGCTAAAAGAGTAGCTAAGTTGGACGGCAATATAGTTTTAGCTGCACTCGTATTGAGCAAGACCTGAAACATATGCATTGGTTTACTTGCAACTAAACCACGCGCAAGCTCTTGCCAGATACGCTCCGCAGATAATGCATTCAATTCATCTGAATTCACAATCGCCTTGAGTGCTAGCAAGGTTTCCTCAGCAATTGAAAACTCCGGAAAGCGCGCGGAAAAACGTGCTATGCGCAGTAAGCGCAATGGATCCTCAGCAAAAGCATCTGATACATGACGAAATATCTTCGCAGCTAAATCTGCTTGCCCATTAAAAGGATCAATAATCGGACCGATCCACTGACCATCTGCCCCCACTTCCTGAGCCATTGCATTAATGGTTAAATCCCGACGCTCTAAATCTTGTTCAAGACTGACCGTTGGATCAGCATAAAAATGAAAGCCCTTATATCCGATGCCTGACTTACGCTCGGTCCTAGCAAGGGCATATTCAGCCTGAGTCTGCGGATGCAGAAATACTGGAAAATCTTTACCAACAGGGCGATAGCCACGTGCGATCATTTCTTCTACAGTGGAGCCTACTACTACGAAGTCAACATCATTTATAGGCAGGCCCATCAGGGTATCCCGAATGGCGCCACCTACGGCATACACCTTCATTACTGCATGCCTTCCAAGGTACGACGACTGACTTTAAAGACCTCTTTCAATGCATCTCTTCCACCAAGAGGCAGGATATTGGGTTGCTGCATAGATGCAATATTGTCACGCGACATTAAAGTTGGGCCAGGTAAGAACTCAAAAGCTAAGGCCTGAATATATCCAATCAATGCAGGCACTGGAATGATCAGGCAAGAGGCACCCACCTTACGTTTAGCTAACTCCACGATCTCTTTCATGGTGTAAACCGTAGGGCCTACTAAATCGTAGGTCTGATGAATCGTTTCTGGCATCGTTAGGGAATTGAGAAAAGCACTAGCAACATCATCAACACTCACTGGCTGGAATCGAGCGGTATGGTTAGCCAATGGCATCACCGGAAACAACTTGGTTAACTTAGCAAATAAATTAATAAATTGATCTTGTGATCCAAAAATGACCGAGGGTCTAAAGATGGTCCAATCTAAATGACTTGATTTAACAGCGGCCTCCCCGTCGCCCTTACTCCGCTGATACATTGAAGGTCCATGAGAATCGGCTCCTAAGGCGCTCATATGTAAATATCGTTTTAAACCATGCATCTGCATTGCAGTAATAATATTTTTCGGTAAATCGACATGTGCAGCTTTGAATACTTTGCCATAAGGCTGTGCAGGCTTGTCATGTAATACGCCAACTAAATTGATTACCGCACCATTTGCTTTAATCCGTGAGCATAGATCTTGTAACACATCAAACTCATGGACATCTGCATCTTCTAAATGTACTTTTGGCAGCATGCGCAAATCTCGTCCTGCGGCTAAATGACTAGTGGGAATTAAAACAGAGTGGCCTACAGCTTGTAATTTAGCCGCTAGAACACGGCCAACAAAACCGTTGCCGCCAATGAGAAGAACGTCGTATTTCATTTGAAACCTTTTTATTAATGGGGCATCTTTATGGTAATTCAGTTTGGGTGGCAGTCTTGGGGGCAATGGTGCCAAGTCGCTGCTTCAATGATTGTTCTTTTCCATGCATTACCGATGAATAGTAATTTGCATTTGAGAGTACGTTTTTTACATAGACACGCGTCTCGGTGAAGGGAATAGTTTCAGCAAAGATAGCGCCTTCAGTTGGACTAGTTAATCTTTCTCGCCATAGCTTTGCACGGGATGGACCTGCGTTATATGCCGCAGATGCCAAGACCCATGATCCATCTAAATCTACTAACACCATGTTTAAATAGTTACTGCCCAAAGTTAAATTCGTATTGGTATCGCTTAATTTGTCATTAGTGTAATTAGTCATTCCAATTTTCTTGGCAACATACTTAGCCGTATTAGGCATGACCTGCATTAGGCCAGATGCACCCACAGAAGAAGATGCATTAATGATAAAACGAGACTCCTGACGAATCAGGCCATAAGTCCAAGCTAAATTGAGATCGATCTGCCTTGCTATAGGAGATAGCTCATCTCGAAAAGGGGTTGGATAGCGCAAACTAAAATCATGCTCTTCCTTTGTACGGTCAGCGGTATTGACAACACGATCATACAAATGAATACGTTTGGCATATTCCGCTGCAGCAAGTAATTGCTTATCCGTCATATTGCGCAATTCCCAATTCCACTCTCGATTACCCTCAAAGCGCAAATTCATGGCATAAAGCCGCTCGCCCCTCATGAAACCTTTGCGACTTGCCATCGCATCGATTTCTTGATCACCAACCTTTGTACGCGCGGGCGCCTGATTCGATTTACCTAGCTCTTCTCGTGCAAGTTGGCCATAAAAATTATATTGGTTATCTATCAACTCAAAATTCTCTTTAGCTTTAGCGTCCTGACCCTCAACTTTTAAAGCGCGCCCATACCAATAAGTCCAGGCAGGATCACGAACTCTTACTGCAGGATTCATACCCTCAATGGCATTCTTGACCAAGGCCCAATCTTTGGCGCGCAAGCCCGCTCGTACTTTCCATTCTTGACTTTCTGCAGATAACAATTCGTTGTACCCAAGCTCTTGTTGGAAACGATAAGCATCATCAGCATTAGGATCTAGTTTCTTTGCTAAGAATTGACCGATCACGCCCCATGCTACTGCTTGATTCTCTTTGCTATACCGAGAAGCGCTCTGAGAAAAATCTCGATACGTCTTGGCAGGATCTGCTTTTGCAGCCTTTACAATCTCGGTAATCGGGTCTTCGCCGCCGAGCCGTCTGGCCATAGTATCAAAGCCTTTTTCACTTGCAGCACGCCCAATCGCTTTAGCCTCGCTGGGAGTCATCCCGCCAGCAGCAACTAATAAAGGCACCAACTCTTGGCATGCTTGGCCAAAATAACTAGGGTCTAGTAACACCGAACGCGAATCTATAGCCAGCTTTGTGGGATTTTCACCTTGAGATAATTTAGAAAGTAAGGAATAGCATTTCACTTGAGTGTCATCATCCAAAACAAACTTGGCATACTCCGCATCAAAACGTGACCAGTCTTTTCTTTTGCCCAAAACTAATACCAGTCATTACGCATACGATCAGCCAAAGCCGTCCCTTGGTATTGATTCAAAAATGCTACTACTTGAGCATCCGCACTATAGTCGCCTCTTGGGCTGCCAGCGCTATCAAACATTTGGGGCTTAATGCGAAAGTACGCCACATAATCATCAAATGGATAGTTCACTAGATTGCTTGCAAGCTGCTGGGCCCGAAACACATCATTCTTTTTTGCTGCTTCACGTAAATCAATAAACATCCGGTCTGCATCGGTGATTTCTGGTGCTGCTGCCTTACTCTCGTAGGACTTAGGTAGCTTGGGCTTTTTTATTTTTTCAGCAAAAGCATTATTGGCAGCTAAAGCCAGGCCCAAAATGAGGGCTCCCGCAATGCGCTGATATTTGCTTTTCTGAGCAACAGACTTCATATTCACAATCTAACCCTATTGATATTTACTTGGTGGTAAGGTAATTACTATAAATGGTAATTTTCGCCTGATAATCATGGATATGCACGGTAATTCTCCAAAAACTCTAAGGCAGGATTTGTTAAAACGGCGCAAAGAATTTGCTGGCGGGCAAAATCATGCCGTCACGACTGAAAACCTGATTGCAAAACTCAATCAATTCTTAATCAGCGCCGGTAATTCCTTACAATCTATCGCCCTCTACTGGCCTATCCAGGATGAAGTGGATTTACGACCCGCCTTATTAGCATGGGCAAACTCAGAATCAGGTAGACAACTAGCCATGCCTTTTGCGCGTCCTGATAAGCATCTCGATTTTTATCAATGGCAAGAGGGTGATCGCCTCATTCCCAGTCAGCATGGGGTACCAGAGCCTGATCCAAGCAATTCCAAAAGACCAGCTCTTACCCCAGATTGCATTTTGATTCCTTGCGTAGGGTGGTCTAGCTCGAATCTTGGCTCAAATACACACTACTGGCGTCTAGGGTATGGCGGGGGGTATTTTGACCGCACCTTAGCTCAACTGAGAAAAGATAAGCCAACTCTGCTCTGTATCGGGATTGGCTATGATTGGCAAAAAGTAGATGACGCTCAGTGGACGGCCCAAACACATGATGAGCCACTCGATATTCTGATCACCGAATCAGGGATTTTTCGTTAAATCCAGATTATCAGCAATCGCTAAAATTGCGTCTGCTTGATTGAGAGAATAAAAGTGTAATCCTGGCGCGCCGGCAGTTAAAAGCTGATCACATAAATCCGTTACCACCTCTTCACCAAAAGCACGGATCGAAGCAATATCATCTCCATATGACTGGAGACGCAAACGTATCCAGCGTGGAATCTCTGCACCGCAAGCATCTGAAAAACGTAGTAACTGAGTGCTATTGGTAATGGGCATAATGCCAGCAATCACAGGTTGTGCTGCACCTAAGTGATAAGCTTCATCTACAAAGCGAAAGTAAGCATCGCTGTTATAAAAATACTGAGTAACAGCTGAATTTGCTCCGGCCTTCATCTTTTGTACAAAGAATTCAACGTCGCTAGCAGGCGATTTAGCCTGAGGATGGGTTTCTGGATAAGCAGCTACATCAATGTGAAACCAATCACCTGTCTCTGCTCGAATAAATTCTACTAGCTCATTTGCGTGATGAAACTCACCGTATTGACCCATACCAGAAGGTAAGTCTCCACGTAAGGCGACTATGCGCTGAATTCCCAAATCTTTGTACTGCTGCAACATTTCACGAACACTCTCTCGAGAGCTGCCAACACAAGATAAGTGAGGAGCAACTGCAGCACCCGCCGCATGAATGTCACTTACTACTTTCAAGGTACCCGACTGTGTAGAACCACCGGCACCAAAGGTCACGGAATAAAACGCGGGCTTGAGAGCTTCACTCAAACGATCGCGGACAAGATGTAGCTTCTTCTCGCCTTCCGGCGTCTTCGGCGGGAAAAATTCGACGCTTAATTCCATGATCTTGGGCCTGTTTTTCTAGAATGGGTTAATAACGATAGTGGTCAGTTTTGTATGGGCCTTCCTTCGTTACACCAATATAAGTAGCTTGCTGATCTGACAATACGGTTAACTCGGCATTCAAAGTCTTCAACTGCAAACGCGCCACTTTTTCATCTAAGTGCTTAGGTAATGTATAAACACCAACTGGGTATTTATTTGTACCAACCGCACTCCACAATTCAATCTGCGCAATTACCTGATTGGCGAATGATGAACTCATCACATAAGATGGGTGCCCGGTTCCACAACCCAAATTCACCAAACGGCCTTTAGCCAAAATAATGATCCGTTTTTCAGGCAAGCCATTTGCTGCTGGGAAAATCACATGGTCAACTTGTGGCTTAATTTCTTCCCACTGATATTTTTCAATACCAGCAACATCGATCTCATTATCAAAGTGGCCGATGTTACAAACAATCGCTTGATTCTTCATCTTAGCCATATGGTCATGGGTAATCACGTGATAGTTTCCAGTTGCTGAAACAAAGATATCGGCTTTATCAGCAGCGTAGTCCATCGTTACAACACGGTAACCTTCCATGGCTGCCTGTAAGGCACAAATTGGATCTACTTCGGTAACCCATACCTGTGCAGACAATGCGCGCAAAGCCTGTGCAGAGCCTTTACCCACGTCACCATAGCCACACACCACTGCTACCTTACCAGCCACCATCACATCCGTTGCGCGCTTGATCGCATCAACTAAAGATTCACGGCAACCGTATAGGTTATCGAACTTGCTCTTAGTGACAGAGTCATTAACGTTAATCGCTGGGAATTTCAATTCGCCTTTAGCAAACATTTGGTACAGACGATGAACACCCGTTGTGGTTTCTTCTGTAACGCCTTTTACTTTCTCTAAACGAGTGGAATACCAAGTTGGATCTTGTGCCAATTTTTTCTTAATGGCAGAAAATAGAATGGTTTCTTCTTCGCTGGTTGGATGATTCAAACAGGCTTGGTCTTTTTCAGCGCGCGCGCCAAGATGCAATAGCAGGGTAGCATCGCCGCCATCATCCAAAATCATATTGGTATAGCCGCCATCCGCCCATTCAAAAATACGATGGGTAAAGTCCCAATATTGCTCAAGAGTTTCACCTTTGATTGCGTATACAGGGGTGCCGTTAGCAGCAATTGCTGCAGCAGCATGATCTTGGGTGGAGAAGATATTGCATGAAGCCCATTGCACTTCAGCACCTAGTGCTTCAAGCGTCTCAATCAATACCGCAGTTTGGATGGTCATATGCAATGAACCAGTAATGCGCGCACCACGAAGGGGTTGCCCTGCAGCAAACTCATCACGAATGGCGATCAAACCTGGCATCTCAGTTTCAGCAATGGCAATTTCTTTACGGCCAAAATCAGCCAAAGAAATATCGGCGATTGCGCAACGAGTTGCAACAAAATTATTTAAATCAGTAACGGTATTCATTAATGCTCCAGCTAATAACGATCCAATGCTGGAGTAGAAACTCGCTAGCCATTGAACCATGGGTTAGCGAGCGCGGTTGCAATGAGTAAATCCTGTTGAGGAATCTACTCCCTTCAAGCCTGGGGAAGTGCTGGGATTTAGCACTCCTTGCAACGCTCCTTGAAGGTATGGGGAAATTGTAATCAATTTCCCCATATTTGGCTTTAGTACAGCTCAATACCACTTATTTGATGCTTATAGCCCTGCAGCTGCACGTAATGCTGGTGCCTTATCAGTCTGTTCCCAAGTAAATTCTGGCTCCTCACGGCCAAAATGGCCATAAGCAGCAGTCTTACGATAAATAGGACGCAAAAGGTTCAACATCTTCACAATGCCTTTTGGACGCAAGTCAAAGTGATCCGATACCAATTGCGCAATCTTTTCATCGGATACTTTTCCAGTACCAAAGGTGCTCACCATCACAGAGGTAGGCTTAGCAACACCAATCGCATAGGAAATCTGAATTAAGCACTTGCTTGCTAAACCTGCAGCAACAATATTCTTAGCAACATAGCGACCTGCGTATGCAGCGGAACGGTCAACCTTAGACGGATCCTTGCCTGAAAAAGCGCCTCCACCATGAGGAGCCGCGCCACCGTAGGTATCTACAATAATTTTACGGCCAGTTAAACCGCAATCACCCTGTGGGCCGCCGATAACAAAACGGCCTGTTGGGTTCACTAAAAAGTTAATCGCGCCTTTAATTAAATGCTTAGGCAGTACTGGTTTGATAATTTCCTCAATGACCGCCTCTCGCAATTTTTCAAGGCTAATATCTTCATCATGTTGAGTTGATAAAACAACTGTATCAATTGAATCGGGCTTGCCATCAACATAACGTAAGGTTACTTGTGACTTAGCGTCAGGACGCAACCATGTCAAACGACCATCACGGCGCAATTGAGATTGGCGTTCAACTAAACGGTGTGATAAATGAATTGGCAAAGGCATGAGCTCTGCAGTCTCATCACACGCATAGCCAAACATCAAGCCTTGGTCTCCGGCCCCTTGATCCAAGCCATCGTCATGCGCCTTATCAACGCCTTGGGCAATATCCGGACTTTGCTTGTCATAAGCAACGAGCACTGCACAACCCTTGTAATCGATACCGTAGGCAGTATTGTCGTAACCAATTTCACGCAAGGTATTACGTGCCACTTGAATGTAGTCAACGTTAGCGTTAGTAGTGATTTCGCCAGCTAAAACAACAAGACCGGTGTTACATAAGGTTTCTGCCGCAACACGTGCAGTAGGGTCTTGAGCCAAAATGGCATCAAGAATCGCATCAGAAATTTGGTCTGAAACTTTGTCGGGGTGACCTTCAGAAACAGATTCTGAGGTAAAGAAGTAATCGTTTGCCATTGCATATTCCTTAAAAAATTAACACAATCAATTGGACAACTCGACGTGCCAGGAACCACAACGGCGACGCTTTAGCAGTATTTTTGAATCGCTCTGCAAGTTGTCTTAACTCAGCGATAACTGAATTTTATCTGAAAAACGTCAAATCCACCAAGCCCAAATCAAATTTGGCCCTTACGCCATCATTGAATATCATTAGGGTGTGCGAAAACCCCTGCTAAAACTTAGCCTCAATCTGATTGCTGCGCTTCCCTTACCAATAGCTCAGGCAATTGGTGCCTTTTTGGGGGTCTTGGCTTACCTTGGATCTAGCCACTATCGCTCCCTCTTTCGCCCTCAATATCAAGCAGTTGTGACTGCTAAAAACCTGCCTTTTAAGTTATGGGAGGCCATTAGAGCCTCTGGAATGCTATTTTCTGACAGCTTATGGATTTGGCGTAACCCGCAAAAAGCACTCGCTTTAGTGGAAGTACAAAACTGGGATGTAGTCGAGGCGGCCATCAATGAAGGTCATGGACTAGTGATGTTGACCCCGCATCTGGGTGGCTTTGAAATCATTCCCCGTGTCTTGGCGCAGCATTTTCCGGCAACCATCCTTTACCGACCATCACGCCAAGCTTGGTTAAATGAAGTGGTTGAGGAAGGCAGAGCCTATCCCAATATGCACTTTGTGCCAACGAACTTAAATGGGGTTCGTCAAATGACTCGCGCCTTAACTCGTGGTGAGGCGATCGGCATTCTTCCCGATCAAGTGCCCAGTGGTGGTGAAGGAGTTTGGGTACCATTTTTTGGGCGACCCGCATACACCACCCCGCTACCCGCGCGCCTAGCTAACCGGAACAACACACCAGTTGTGATGTTTACTGCCAAGCGCAAAGACTTAGGTCAAGGTTGGTTGATGCAAGCCACAAGACTCTCGCCTTTATCAGAAGATGCAACTATTGGCGCCGCCGAACTAAATGTCGCCATTGAAAATGCAGTCTTAGTTGCGCCCGAACAATTCATTTGGTCCTACAACCGCTACAAGCATCCATCTGGTGCAGAACTGCCGCCTAATAGCTAAGTAATTCATTATCATTTTAAGAATGACTTGGTTAGAAAACCTCTTCAATTTTTTAGCGCTTAGCCTTCTGCGCCTCTTTGCATTCTTACCGTATAGCCTTACTGTCCAGACTGGTTACGGTCTTGGGTGGCTTGCTGCACATATCCTAAGTGATCGTGCCAAGGTAGTGAAAACCAATTTACGTTTGTGCTTTCCTCATTTGAGTGAAACAGAAATTGATGCCTTAGCGCTTGAACATTGGAAATTATTTGGCCGTAGTGTCATCGAGCGAAGCCGAATATGGCTTGGTACTAGCAATCAAATACTGTCATTTGTACATCTTGAATCTGCTGTTCCACTAGGTGATCGCAAACCTCGGATTCTAGTGAATCCACACTTTGTTGGTCTTGAGGGAGGCTTCATGGCACTCTCTGCATTGGGCATGAAGAATGACTGGCCACGCGGAGCAGGCCTCTATCAAAAAATGAAGAACCCTTTCTTCAATCAAAAAATGGTGGAGTGGCGTGATCGCTTTGGCGCCAAATCCATTGAACGACAAAGTCGTCTACGCGATCTCATTCGCGAAACTCGCGCTGGAAATTTTGTCGTGATTGCACCCGATATTGATTTAGGGCCACGCGACTCCATCTTTGTCCCCTTCTTTGGAATCCCCACTAGTACGGTGACCTCTGTCTCTCGTCTTGCAGAATTGAGCAGCGCTGAAGTTTGCCTCATGACCACTTTGCTAAATACTAAAAAGACTGGCTATATCTGCACTATTTCTTCGCCACTTCCAGATTTTCCCAGTGACGATCCAGAGAAAGATACTGCGCGCCTAAATCTTTGGATCGAAGAACTTGTTCGTCAAAGACCAGCAGAGTACTATTGGGTACATAAACGTTTTAAACATAGACCACCTGGTGAACCCAGTCTTTAGTAGTAAATGGAATTGATTTGAATACTACTTCTGCCATCAGACGCAAACTTCGCTTCACCAAAATGCATGGTGCTGGCAATGATTTCATTGTGCTCAATGGAATCGATCAAGATCTCAGTGATATCACTCGCGAGCAATGGCAAGCCTTGGCGCATCGTCAATTTGGTATCGGCGCTGATCAAATTCTGCTGGTAGAGAAAGCTACTCGTCCAGATGCTGACTTTCGCTATCGGATTTTTAATGCTGACGGTGGCGAAGTAGAGCAATGTGGCAATGGCTCACGCTGCTTTGTCCGCTATGTACTTGATCATGGTCTATCCACTAAAAATCCACTTCGGGTAGAAGTAGCACACACTATTCTGACTCTCAAATCTCAAGCTGATGATCAAGTTGAGGTCGATATGGGTGCACCGATTTTTGAACCTGCTCTTATTCCCTTTAATCCTGAGGGATTAGCCAGTTTGCAAGAATTTCATGAGATGCTGTACGCTCTCGCTCTCAATGCGCCTGCAGAACATGATGACTGGGTCGCCGTTTTGTCGATGGGAAATCCCCATGCTGTCCAAGTAGTGGGCGATGTCGATAGCGCTCCTGTTTTAGAAGAGGGCCCTGCCATTGAAAATCATCCTGCTTTTCCAAATAAGGTGAACGCAGGATATATGCAAATCATCAACCGCAATGCAATTAAATTGCGCGTATTTGAACGTGGTGCAGGAGAAACCTTAGCTTGTGGCACCGGCGCTTGCGCAGCAGTGGTTTCAGGAATTCGTAGAGCCTTACTCGATTCACCAGTAACAGTGCACACTCGCGGGGGAGATTTACAAATCACCTGGGGTGGGATGGTTAATGATGTAGCGCAGCCAGTGATCATGACTGGTCCTGCGACAACTGTGTTCGAGGGTGAAACAGAAATCTAAAC
>Ga0114975_10000304_pt1 | contig 36679 bp, 36 predicted proteins | sample S_130626_EF_Meta_FD_87031 | JGI IMG/M metagenome (GOLD analysis project Ga0114975, IMG submission 87031) | Freshwater microbial communities from Lake Simoncouche, Canada to study carbon cycling - S_130626_EF_MetaG | ecosystem: Environmental > Aquatic > Freshwater > Lake | place: Lake...
CAATGTATGGTGTTATTAAAGACAAAAGGCTTCATAAGCAGATCGCCTCTAAAGCCTTTATGTATTTGGTAGGACGGGCGAGATTCGAACTCGCGACCAACGGATTAAAAGTCCGCTGCTCTACCGACTGAGCTACCGTCCCAAATAAGGTAAACAACTATTATAACAATAATCTTTTATGATTGACGAACTATTGGAGGATTTTTTTCTAAATACTTAAAAATGCCTTGTGTAATTGCATCAGAAATCTTATTTTGATAAGAATCATCTAATAGTTTAAGTTCTTCTTCAGGGTTGCTAATAAAGGCAGTTTCCACAAGAATAGATGGTATGTCAGGCGCTTTTAAGACTGCAAAACTAGCCTGTTCGACAGTTTTACTATGTAAATTAGCAAACCCTCCTATTTCCTTAATAACCGAGTTGCCCAACTTCAAAGAGTCTTTTATTTGTGCAGTCGTTGCCATGTCAAGTAACAATTTTGCAACTTCAGCATCTTTGGTTTTAATATTTAAACCACCAATCAAGTCTGAAGAGTTTTCTTTATTTGCCATCCACCTTGCAGTCGTGCTCGTAGCTCCCTGTTGAGAGAGAGCAAATACAGATGCACCTTTTGCACTTGGTAAAACAAATGCATCCGCATGAATTGAAATAAATAAGTCTGCTTGTACTTTGCGCGCTTTTTGAACCCTAACCCCTAGAGGGACAAAAAAATCAGAGTCTCTCGTCATTAAGACTCGGAATTCAGAAAGACTTCCCAATTGAGTTTGTAGACGTTTGGCAATCGCTAGTACAACATCTTTTTCTTTTGAGCCACGAGCGCCAATAGCGCCGGGATCTTCACCACCGTGACCAGGGTCTAATGCCACTGTAATGATGCGATTGAATTTGTTTGATCGAATCGCTGGAGCAGTGATTTCATTACTCTTTTTTGCGATTGCTGCAATCGGATCATCTTCCTCAACTTTGATATTTTTTTGTAAGAAAACCGTCATTGCGTCAGGAGGATTTTTGGGGTACAAATCTAGAACTAATCGATGCTGGTAAATACCTGCCGGTTCTAAAGGAAAGAGTTGAGGAAGAACTTCCTCTTTCAAATCGAATACGAGTCGAACGATTTTGGGTTGGTATTGACCAACCCGAACACCTGCAATATAAGGGTCATCACTTTTAATTTTTGCTACGATTTCTTTAATTTTATTATTTAAGTCAATACCTTGGATATCCACAACAAGACGATTAGGATCCTTTAATAATTGTTGTGTAACTTGTAAGGTTTCATCAGACTCAAGAGTGACGCGCGTATAGTCTTCTGCTGGCCAAACTCGAACGCCTAAAAGGGTTGCACCATAAGCCAATTCGTGAGGACCTAAGAGAATCATGAATGGGGCAGCAAACCCAGCTTGTGCAATTTGTTGTAAAGCTTTTCTTTTTCCGACATTCATATTAGGAAATGTAATTTAAAAGTTGTTTCCCAAGAGGCGAGACATCCTCGATAGAGCCTTGTCTGACAGTCTCAGAAATATATTGCAAGCGAATGATAAGATCGGCTGAGGGAAGGGTATTTTCAGCTTTTTCAGGCCATTCAATAAAATGAATTCCTGATTGATTCAGAATATCTTTGAATCCTGCTTCTTCCCACTCTAGAGGGTGATTGATGCGATATAAATCAAAGTGATGAACGGCTATGTCGCGATCATTAATCAGAATTGAATAAGGTTCGCAAAGATTATAGGTGGGACTTTTGACCTTGCCTTGATAGCCTAACGCTTGCAGAATGTATCGCACGAGTGTGGTTTTACCACTACCTAAATCACCAATAAGCCAAATATGCAAACCCTGGTTGTTGAGGGGATTGGATTGGATCATCTGTACGATCTTTTTTGCAAGATCAAAGCATGCATCTTCTGAACTTAATTCAAAAAGTAAGTTTTTGCCTACAATGTTCATTAATGGAAACCTTTAATCATCAAGAATTGCTGCTTTGGATCAAAAGTCAGGCTAAGCAACTTGGCTTTAGTGAAATGCGTGTCACTGATTTGGATGTCAGTCAAGCATTGCCATATTTGCAGGATTGGTTGGCTAAAGGTCGTCATGGTGATATGAATTATATGATTGAGCACGCAGATTTGCGCGCTAACCCACAAAAGATATTACCTCAAGCGATACGAATATTATCATTTCGGATGGATTACTTACCAAAGAGTGTACTTCAGCAAGACAACGACTGGAGACAAACTGAGTGGTCGAAAATTCATGATCCTCAGGCTGCTGTGATTTCGGTTTATGCCAGAGGGCGTGATTACCATAAAGTGCTTCGTAAAAGACTTATGCAATTGGCACAACAAATCGAAGAAAAAATAACTCCCTTGAACTATCGTGTTGCTGTGGATTCAGTGCCTTTACTTGAAGTTGAATTTGCCAAAAAATCAGGATTAGCGTGGCGTGGTAAGCATACCCTTGCACTCCATCGTGAGGCGGGCTCGATGTTTTTTTTAGGCGAGATATTAATCGATGTACCCTTGCCGATTGATGATCCCATTAGTGATCATTGCGGGCAGTGTCAAGCTTGCATGGATATTTGTCCGACACACGCCATCGTCGCACCTTATCAATTGGATGCTAGAAAATGTATCTCCTATTTAACTATTGAACATCGAGGCAGTATACCGGTTGAACTTAGGCCCCTGATCGGCAATCGCGTCTACGGATGTGATGATTGCCAACTGATTTGCCCATGGAATAAATTTGCAAGTTCAACCAATGTCGGAGACTTTGACGAGCGACATCAATTAGGTCAACTGCAATTATTTGACGTATTTTTGTGGAGTAAAGCAACTTTTGAGCAATTGATGCAGGGCAGTGCTATCTACCGAATTGGCTATGAACAGTGGATGCGTAATATTGCAGTGGGATTAGGCAATCTCATACGACATGATGTAACAAGCGCAGAAATCAAACAACAGGCTCGTCAAGCTCTACAGCAACAACATCAAAAAATTAATGATTTAGTTGATGAGCACATCGAATGGGCGCTCAGTGTATAGAGCGTAAGTACATAGAGCATTACAATAGTTAGATGGATCAAATTTTACAAGAATTAAAAGATGCAGATACTTTTAAGCAAGCCTTCCGCCTAGGTGTGAAAGCAGGCCTATATGGTCCAGGACCTGTTTTACTTGCCGGTATGATTGGCTTCGGAGCAATGGGGCATGGTGTTGGATTAAGCGTTTTACAAACCACGGCCATTTCAACTTTTATGTATGCTTTGCCAGGTCAAATTGTTTTTATTGAAATGATGTCGATGGGCGCATCATCTAGTGTGGTTGCGATTGCGGTGGCTTTAACTTCGACCCGCTTTTTAACGATGGTGTTGACCTTGTTTCCGCAAATCCCCAAAGCCCGTAAAGAGCCCTCTAGAATGTTATCAGTTCACTTGGTTGCTATGAGTGCTTGGGCCTATTGCATGAGAGATTTTCCTAAAATTAAGCCTGAGATTCGTTATGGATACTTTTTAGGAATAGGCCTTATCTGTTGGATACTTGCGATACCTGGCACCATTCTAGGATATGTTATATCTGAATATGTACCCATTTGGGTAACAATTCCGCTAGTTTTTGTTAATCCACTTTTTTTCCTCCTTTCATTTGTGGATGTAGTTATCCCCTTAAATCGCATTGCGATTATTGCTGGAGGTATTGCGGGAGCGATTTTTTATCAAATTTATCCTGAACATGCATTATTAATATCCGGACTAGGCTTTGGAAGTCTGGTGTACGGCATTGATTATTTCAGAAGAAAAAGAAAGCCCTCAGCATGAATGCCTTCGAAAGCTCCATTGCGGAATTCGGTTGGTGGGCAATTCTTTTATTTGTCGTGTTGGCGACTTATTTTTGGAGAGGTCTTGGAGTATTGTTGGCAGGACATGTATCACAAGATAGTGAATTATTTAAATGGTTGTCAACTGTTACATATGCTTTGGTTGGTGCCCTAACTTTCAAACTTATTTTGTTACCAATTGGCGCATTAGCTCAAGTGCCAATGATTTATCGAATTATTGTTTGTTGTGTCTGTTTATTCTATATGACGAAATTTAAAAGTGGTTTGAGCCGTGGATTAATTCTCGGTAGTCTGTTGATGACCGCTTACGGATTATTTTTGTTCTATCAATCGACTTAAAAAGAACTATAAAAATGAAGGTTATATAGCCATGTTCATGAAGTGACTTTTATTTCTTAATGAGAATGATTATCATTTGTTTTTGATAAATTCTTTTATGAAAGGAAGTCGTAGTGCTAAATCAAACTCGTAAAGTAAAAAATCTTATACAAAAAAGTATTTGTGTGGGGGTATGCCTTTTATCTTTTAACAGCAGTGCTGGTGAAGGTTATTTTGGATGGGTGTATAGCCTTGATTTACAACCAGAGGGTAAATGGGAGTTTGAGCAACGCTTACAGCTGACCAGAGGTCAAGCCAGTGGAACATACGATCTATGGCAAGCAAGAACCGAAATGGAATATGGTCTTAGTAATGACTTTCAACTTGCGGGATACCTCAATAGTTATTCCATTAATGCCTCTAAAAATTATACGAATAGCGAATATTGCGAACAAGAGAATAGTACTTGCACAGGTGGTTACGGAGTTCCAGGAAGTGCAAGTCACGGTAGTGGATATGCGAAAACGGGGATAGATGGAGTATCGATAGAAGGTATTTGGCGCATTACTAATCCAGTAACTTCTCCCATTGGCGTGGGACTTTATTTGGAGCCCACGATTGGCAATTTAAAAAATGCATTAGAAACACGACTCATATTGCAATCGAATTTTTTAGATGATCGCTTACAACTCGTTGGAAATCTTGTTTATGAAGTAGAAAAATTAAAATTTGATGAAGAGCCTATCGAAGAAACAATTGTAGATGTGGTTGCAGGTGTTACGTATCGATTTATGCCAAATCTTAATCTGGGCTTCGAGTATCGTTTTCATAACGATTTTGATGGATATTCATTCAATAATCAAACCCAGCGGGCACATTTTATAGGGCCAAATGTTCATTACGCAACGAAAGATTGGTGGGTAACTGCCGCCATGAGAACACAAGTAGGCGGACAGTGCTGGGCTCCTGGAACAGCAGAATGCTCAGATAGCAAAGTTTGGGATAGTCATGGTCGTAACGAATATATTGTTAAATTTGGGATGCCGTTCTAATGCAATGGCACTCACCAAGTTATCTTGCTGTTATCTGTTTGGTAACGACTGCTCCATTAGGGCAAGTTTTTGCCAAGCAGTACCTCAGCGTTGATGAAGTCAAGCAAGTCATATTTAGTGGAGAAGTCTTTACCAAAATTGACATTGAGGTTCCAGAATTAATTAAAGAAAAAATGAGAAAAGAGTCTGGCGTGCGTTACGCCTATCAACAAAAGCACATTTGGAAATCTAGCCAAGGTTCTTGGTTGTTGATTGATGAAGTGGTAGGTAAGCACGAAATGATTACATATGCGGTTGGTATAAATAACAAAGGGCAAATTCATGGAGTAGAAATTCTTGAATATAACGAATCGTATGGTGAGCAAATACGTGAAAAAAAATGGTTAGAACAATTTAAGGGACGGGCTGCTACAGAGCCGTTGAGATTTAATCAAGAAATTAAAAATATTACTGGAGCCACACTTTCCTCGAAGCATGTAACGAATGGTGTTCAGAGATTGATGGTTTTATATCGTGAGTATTTAAGTCGGATATAACATGAGAAGAAATAGACCAATGCTAGGTACATTTGTGGAATTATGGATAGAGGAAGATCTTCATATTAATCCAGAGCAAATGGCATTTAACCAAGAAATTGGAAATGTCGTTTATCAACAAATGGAAAAAGTGCAAGCTTTAATGTCAAGTCATGACAAGTCTAGTGAGATTGCACAGTTAAATCGATTATCTAAAACAGTTCCAGGCATTGTTTTTACTCTACACCCTTGGACATATGAAGTATTCATGATTGCTCAGAGAGTATTTGCGGAAACAGGAGGGGTATTTGACTGTGGCGTTGGTCAATACTCTCCGTCCTACCCAAGTAAATCAGATCAACTTCAAGATAGCGGAATAGGTTCAATAGATTTATTAGAAAACTATCAAATTAGATTAAATCAACGTTTGCAAATCGACTTAGGAGGAATCGCTAAGGGTTACGCAGTAGATAGGGGTATTGAAGTATTAAAGAATTTTGAAATTAAAAATGCCCTGATTAATGCAGGCGGAGATTTACGAATCATTGGAGGAATTGAGCAGTCTATTTATTTAAAAGAGTCTTTGTATCGTGATGCCTATATTTATATGGGCAAGTTAAAAGATGGAGCAGTTGCAACCTCGTCCACTCGGTTTGGTCGAGATAACAAGAAAGGAGGAATGTCTTATTTGATAAATCCGAAAACTGGGGAGTGCATTGAAGATGATTTAAGTTATTCGATTGTTGCACCAACCTGTGTTGTGGCAGATTGTTTAACAAAAGCATTAGCAATCGAAAAAAATATTCATGCACCATATTTTGAAACATTTGGAGCAATACCAATCATTGTGGAGTAAACATGGAAAGTAAACAGCAATTAGTAGCATCAAAAATAGGAAAAATGAGTCAATGGCACAAATATATAACCTTCATGGGAGTGATTTTAAGTGTGACATCAGGCATTGCTTGGTTTGTATCAGATGATTTGATGGGTAAACCGATTCAAGATCTAAGCCTTTGGATCAATTTACATGGAATTGTGGGACATTTGTTTTTATTGATCTTAGGCATGGCCTTGTACCACCATGTTCAGTTGACTTTTCAGATGAGAAAGAACGTCTGGATGGGAGGAACTTTTATAGCAACTTCTTTACTTTTAATTGGATCCATTTTGGCATTGTTTTACGGACGTGGAGTTGTCCATGAGCAAGCGCATGTAATGCATTTAGTTTCAGGGACTTTATCAGGAATTGTGTTTTTCTTACATATACAAATTGGTAAGAAAAGCTTTGCTATAAAATCTTTCGAAGTAAGTCAAAAATCAATCACTGCATAAAAGTTTTAGTTGGCGTTAACGGCGTATTCATTGGGGTGGATACGCCGTCTTTTTTTCAATCATCAAGATTAGGTAAAATAAAAGATTAACTATGGAGAACAAAATGCCAGCAAATCGTACTTACTTAACTCAACAAGATATATCTTCAATTTTAGTAGCCGCTGAAAATTATGCGGCACAAGCCAACTTCGCCGTCACGATTTCCGTGGTGGATGATGGTGGTCACCTATTAGGTTTATTACGCCGCGATGGGGCAGCACCAGTAACAGCCTATATTTCTCAAGAAAAAGCTCGTGCATCTGCTTTAGGGCGTCGTGAATCTAAGATTTATGAAGATATCATCAATAATGGCCGGACTGCCTTTTTGGGAGCAACCCCTGCATTACATGGGGTTCTAGAGGGTGGCGTCAACATTGTTGTTGACGGCCATACCATTGGTGCCGTTGGTGTTTCTGGAGTTAAATCTTCTGATGATGCCCTCATTGCTAAAGCAGGAATTGCTGCTTTAGGGATTAATTCCTAATTGGCCTCATAATAGAGGGCTGTGAACGAATTAAATCCAACTCCCCCAACTCTTTCCGTCGAGGAAAGTTCAGCTGAACTTTCTTCGAAAAAGCAGGAATTTACCCAACTCGGATTAAGTCAAAAGATTCTTCAAGCAGTTCAAGAGCAAGGCTATACCCACCCAACCCCAATTCAAGAGCAGGCAATACCTCACGTATTGGCCGGCCGAGACGTGATGGGTGCTGCTCAAACAGGAACTGGAAAAACCGCTGCATTTGTTTTGCCTATTCTGGAGAAAATTTCTCCCTTCGCCAATACAAGTTCATCCCCTGCGCGTCATCCAATTCGTGCTTTAGTCCTGACTCCTACTCGAGAATTAAGTGATCAAGTGGCAGAAAATGCTTTTAAATATTCAAAATATACCGATTTAAGGACGGCAGTTGTTTTTGGCGGAGTGGATATTTCTTCACAAACCCAATCCCTGCGAGCTGGAGTGGAATTGTTGATTGCAACTCCAGGACGATTACTTGATCATTTATCGCAAAAAAATGCAAACTTGTCTCAAGTGCAAATATTAGTATTAGACGAAGCAGATCGCATGTTAGATATGGGATTTTTGCCCGATTTACAACGCATCATGTCTTTGATCCCATCTGGTCTTAGACAAACATTATTGTTTTCTGCAACGTTTTCTCCAGAAATCAAAAAATTAGCCCAACAATACCTAAAAGATCCTGTGATAATTGAGGTATCGAGACAAAATCAAACAGCAGATACCGTTACCCAAATGGTGCATCTAGTTGAATCATCGAGAAAGTTAAAAGTACTGCAAACGATTTTGCACCAACGTCAAGTTAAAGGATTACCTACCCAGTGCATTATTTTTGCCAATAGTAGGATTGGATGTGCGCGACTGTCTAGAGCACTGAGTCAAAGTGGAATTAAAGCTGAAGCGATTCATGGTGATAAAAGTCAAGTAGAGCGCATGAGTATTCTTGATCAATTCAAGAGGGGTGATATTGATGCGCTAGTTGCCACTGATGTCGCCGCTCGAGGATTGGATATCCCTAGCATGCCGTGCGTGATTAATTTTGAACTACCATTTAATGCTGAGGATTACGTTCATCGTATCGGTAGAACCGGTAGAGCAGGTGCTAAAGGTGATGCAATCGCCTTAGTAGACCCATCAGAAATGAAATTACTTGCTGATATTGAAAAATTAACCAAAAAACCGTTAATTAAAATACCAACACCGAGTATTAGTTCCCAAGAAAATATGGATCCATTTTTCTATCTCCCGTATCAATCAGAAGCGGTGTCGATAACTAAACCCATTCTTGAGCCAGCGAAATCGATTACAAAATCAGTTAGTCCAAGTAAAGCGATTGGCGCCTTACTCGGTGGCGCTAAAAAAAACTAAGTTAAACCTGATTAAACCTGAATTGCTTGTTATTGCCTTTGTGTTAATGTCATTTGGGTGGTGGGGTTTTCAAGGGAAAGTCTTAGATGTTCTAAAGTAATCTGAAAAAAATCCAAAACTTCTGTTGATCTTTGTGATCGATAGCTTTAAATGGATAATTCTGCAGGTTTCGTTAAAATAGAAGTTATGCCAAGTCCAAATTTTGTTCATTTACGTCTGCATTCTGAATACTCCATCGTTGATGGAATTGTTCGACTAGATGACGCCATTAAACAAGCTGTCGCTGATCAGATGGGTGCTCTTGCTTTAACAGACCTCATGAATTTTTTTGGGTTAATTAAATTCTACTCAAATGCGCGTAGCGCAGGACTAAAACCAATTGCGGGGGTGGATGTCTGGATTTCGCATCCTACACAAAGCAATAAAGCTCATCGCGCCCTCTTACTAGTTAAAAACATCCAAGGTTACCTAAATTTATGTGAATTGTTGTCAAAAGCCACTTTAGAAAACCAACATTTAGGTCGACATGAAATACATCCACATTGGTTTTCTTTACCAAGTACGTCATCCATGGCAAGTCAACAACCTTTTACGTTATCTGAAGGGTTAATTGTTCTTTCAGGTGGTATGCAAGGAGATATAGGGCAAGCACTACTCGCTGATCAATTAGACGTGGCTGAACAGTGTGCCAAGCAATGGTGGGAACTATTTTCTGGAAATTTTTATATTGAAGTTAACCGAATCGGGCATGAACAGGAAGAAAAATATATCCACTTGGTTGCTGCAATAGCCAGTCGCCTTAAAATTCCGTTAGTTGCTACGCACCCTATTCAATTTATGCAATACTCTGATTTCAGGGCACACGAAATCAGGGTGTGTGTTGCCGATGGTGATCAATTAGGTAACCCTAAAAGAGAAGTCCGTTTTACACCAGAACAATACTTTAAGACCTCTGAGAAAATGATGGAGTTATTTGCAGATTTACCAAGTGCGCTAACGAATTCAGTAGAAATTGCGAAACGTTGTAATTTAATGTTGCAGTTAGGTAAACCGAAGTTACCTAATTTCCCAACACCAGATGGACTTTCACTAGAAGCTTTTTTAGAAAAACAGTCTCATTTAGGATTACAGCATCGCTTAAAGCATTTGTACCCTGATACTGAAAAACGCGATCAAGAGTCTGAGCGATATATGAATCGATTAGATTTTGAAATTAAAACGATTATTCAAATGGGATTTCCTGGATATTTTTTAATTGTCGCCGATTTTATTTCATGGGCTAAAAATAATGGCGTTCCTGTTGGGCCTGGAAGGGGTTCTGGGGCTGGTTCCTTAGTCGCTTATTCCTTAGGAATTACTGATCTAGATCCGTTGAGATATAACTTACTCTTTGAACGATTTTTAAATCCAGAACGAGTCTCAATGCCCGACTTTGATATTGACTTTTGTCAGTTAGGTCGTGACCGTGTCATTCAATATGTAAAAGATAAATATGGTCATGAAGCAGTCAGTCAAATCGCCACTTTTGGCACGATGGCTGCAAGAGGAGCAATTAAAGATGTGGGCAGAGCACTGCAACAGCCATATGGTTTTGTAGATGGAATTTCGAAGCTTATCGAAGCCAAGCCTGGAACACAAATCACGATTCAGGAAGCAATGAGGAACACTCCGGCTTTAGATGATTTATATCAGAATAATGAAGAAGCCAAAAATCTCATTGATCATGCAATTCAGTTAGAAGGAATTACCAGAAACGTTGGGATGCACGCTGGCGGAGTTTTAATTTCACCAGGAAAATTAACGGATTTTTGCCCCCTCTATTCACAATCTGGTAAAGATGATCAGAATTCGGGCATTGTCAGTCAGTTTGATAAAGATGACGTTGAGGCCGTTGGACTTGTCAAGTTTGACTTCTTAGGTTTGACCACTTTAACCATACTTGATCTCACCCAAAAATATATTCATCGTCTTTATCCAGAAAAGAATAATTGGCAATTGGAGGATATTCCGCTGGATGATCCTAAAGCTTTTGATATTCTAAAAGCTGCAAATACAGTTGCCATTTTCCAATTGGAAAGTCGTGGTATGCAAAATATGCTTAAAGATGCAAAGCCAGATCGTTTTGAAGACATTATTGCCCTCGTTGCTCTTTATCGTCCTGGGCCAATGGATTTGATACCGGATTACATCGCACGTAAACACCTCAAGCAAGTGGTTGTTTATCCTGATGAGCGGGTCATTCCTGTTCTTGAGGAAACCTATGGAATTATGGTTTACCAAGAGCAGGTGATGCAAATGGCGCAAATTGTGGGTGGATATTCACTTGGTGCTGCAGATCTATTACGTCGCGCGATGGGTAAGAAAAAACCAGAAGAGATGGCGATTCAAAGCAAAATTTTTGCAGAAGGAGCCATGAAGAGTGGCCTCACTCAAGAAAAAGCAGATGAGATCTTTAAAAATATGGAGGCCTTTGCAGGTTATGGGTTTAATAAATCACATGCTGCCGCTTATGCCGTTTTAGCCTATCAGACGGCTTGGTTAAAAGCGCATTATGTTGCAGAATTTATGGCGGCCAACTTATCCTTAGCAATGGATGATACGGATAAAGTCAAAATTTTATATGAAGATGCAAAAGAAAATAAGCTAGAAATTTTGATGCCAGATATTAATTCAGGTGAATACCGGTTCTTGCCCATCTTAAAAGAAGAAGATAAAACTCAAGGAGGTTCTCGAACCATCAAATATGGTTTGGGAGCAGTTAGAGGCACTGGTGAGAACGCTATTACAGAAATTGTGAGAGTTCGAGCTGAAAAACCTTTCGTACATTTATTTGACTTTTGTCAACGAGTAGACCGTCGCATTGTGAATCGTCGTGCGATAGAGGCTTTAATAAGATCAGGGGCTTTTGATGGCATTGCCCCAGGTGGTATGGATGGTCGCGCTACCTTATTAGCTTCCCTACCCAATGCCATGCAAGCAGCAGAGCAGGCTATTGCTTCAGCGAATCAGACGAGTTTATTTGCGATGCCTGGAGAGGAAGACGGCTCTGAACCAGAATATATATCGATCGCGCCGTGGATGAAAAAAACGCGGTTGCAAGAAGAAAAATCTGCTTTAGGATTTTGTATTTCTGGACATTTATTTGATGTATATGCCCAAGAAGTTCGACAATTTGTTAGAGTTTCATTAGAAAAAATCGCACATAAAAGTGGTGAAAAATTAGTTGCTGGCATTATTGTTTCACAGCGAACTAAAAAAACCAGCAATGGTGGTGTGATGAATAATATTGTTCTAGACGATGGTGCTGGACAAATGGAGTTAGTGGTCTATGAAGATACTTATGAAAACTACCGATCTTGTTTTGTTGAGGATGAGTTATTAATTGCGAAGATCATGACCAAGGTACAGCCTTCGACAGAAAACTATTCTGGAGGAATTCGGCATTCATTAGTAGCCGCGATGTCAATGCCAACAGCAAGACTTCGTTATGCGAAAAGTATTCATTTTGCGATGACCTCTCACGTAAATTTAAAAACGTTTAAAGAAAAAGCCCAATCCTATATTCATGAGCAAAATGCCTCTCGCCAAACATCCGCTGACTCTGGACAACTGATAAGCTTGCCGATGACTGCTGATCTCGTTTCAGATGCTGGAGTATGCCAAATTCAGTTTCCACAAACTTGGAATATGTATCCAGATGACCGAACAATTCAGGGGTTCAGTAATTTATTGCATCAATTAGGTATTACATCCGCCTTACAAGTTAAATACGCATTACAGGGATAACTTCTTGCAATAGATTTTCATAAGCCTGAATGACTCTTAAGGCATTTAAATCCTCTAGGCAAAGACTCCGGCTATTCGGCGTGTCATCGCAGCCAGCTTTTCTGCACGGGACACATTCTCCAGGTCCCTGCAGGATGGTCACATTCCCCACGGTCTGACTTGGTGCTCGTAAGGTATAAGGTTGGGTATGAGAAAAACCATTTGGCCAAGGACCAAAATTCGTGGGAGGAGTGGCGCCAAATAATGCAATCGTGGGAACTGCACAGGCTGCTGCAAGGTGTGTAATGGCGGTATCAACCCCAATATAAGCCTTGGCATGATGCAAGACGTTCGCTAATTCACCAAAACTGAGCTGACCAGTCATGTTGAGAATGATTTGTTCTGCATGAGGACTTAGATGAGAGAGTATTTTTTCTGCAAGTAGGTGGTCCTTTTGTTCGGGTCCACCACTCATGACCACTAAGATTTCTTGGCGTGAAAAATATTCAATCATTTGCACCCATGAATCGATTGGCCAGCACTTATAGTCATTTAGTGGGCTTGGGTGAATCACAACATATTGCTGGGAAATATCTTGAAGTTCAACAGGTAATGAATCAAATCGGGGTGGGCTGATTTTCACGGCCTTAGTCATTTGAGTTTTCTCAATAAAGGGATCTAGTAACTTTAGTTTTTCAGTCACCACATGTTGTGAAAAATAATCAATTGGAACTTGATGTTGAGTCATCCATTTTTTCCAACCATGATCTTCTTTGCCCGGGTGACAAACCCCTACACGATTAGGCGCAGAAAATAAGCCATATAAATAAGCGCGATCGCTAGGTTGTGTAATGATTGCCAGATCATATTGAAAAAATATTTTGTAAATAAGTTTCAGGAACTCCATGAGCTTGGGTTTTTTTCTCGTACCAATGATGTCGTGTAAAAAAGGATTACCATCCAAAATCCCTACAGAGTTGGTGAATCCTAAAAAATCGATTCTTGCATCAGGCCAAATTTCATGTGCGCGTTGAATGAGTGGCGTCGTGATGAGGGTATCACCGATCTGTCTCGTGGCAATAATCAATATTTTTTTGAATGACGTTGGCTTCATGAGTTAGGTAATTTTATAGAAATCAACTATTTTTCTTTATTATGATGTGTTTGTGACAGAAGATTGGCATAATTCATTATATGAAGCTCCCCCATCATCAAGTATTTCTCCGAGTACTATCGTATTTAAAGCCGCATAAGCCAATGATTATATTGGCCTTATTGGCTATGGCCGTAGTTGCTGCTACTGAAACCTCAATTCCTGCATTGATGAAGCCTTTGTTAGATCGCGGTTTCACTGGCGGACTAAACGATAAGTTATGGCAAGTTCCTTTGTTTTTGGTTGGTATTGCCTTTATTCGTGGCGCCGCACAATTTTTATCAAACTATTGGTTAAGCCGAGTGATTAATGAAGTCTTATTAATTCTTCGAGAACAAATGTTTACTCGCCTATTACACGCTCCAACTGAATTTTTCCAACAGAGTACCGCAGCAAACTTAATTAATACAGTTGTGTTTGAAGTGAACAGCGTCCTGAGCATTTTAAGTAGTGTTGCGATCAATTTAGTCAGAGACTCTTTAACGGTATTGGGTTTGTTGGGTTACTTGTTTTATCTGAATTGGCGATTAACATTCATTGTGATGGTGATTTTTCCAGTGATTGGTTACACAATTAGCCGTATCAATAAGCGCTTAAGGTCTTTAGGCCGTGATCAACAAAAATATACTAGTGAGTTAGCGTATGTTGTTGAAGAGGCAAGTGCAGGACATAAAGTTGTTAAATTAAATAGTGGGCAAGATTATGAGATGTATCGCTTTACGGAAATGGCCAAACAACTCAAAAAATTCGCCATTCGTTCTTCGATTGCAGGCGGGTTAAATCAACCAATTACTCAGATTGTTGCTTCCATTGCATTGTCAGGAGTTCTATTGATAGCCATCTTGCAGTCATCAACTGGAGAGACTACCGTTGGTGAGTTTGCAGCTTTTGTTACTGCCATGATGCTGATTATTTCTCCTTTAAAGCATTTGGCAGATATCAATCAACCATTACAAAGAGGGTTAATTGCTGCTGAAATGATTTTTGGTTTGATTGATCAGCCTTTAGAAAAACAAGTAGATGAAGTACATGCAAAATCTTTAAAAACAGCTAAAGGCAATATTGAGTTTGACTGTGTTAATTTCTCGTACCAACTAACCAATCTAGAGTCGAGCGATCCACAACGCGAAGTTCTGCGTGATATTCAATTAAATATCGCACCTGGGGAAGTGGTTGCTTTTGTCGGACCTTCTGGAAGTGGGAAAACCACATTAGTTAATTTAGTTCCGAGGTTTTATTCTCCAACGACTGGGCGAATTTTGTTGGATGGTCACCCGATTGAAGAATATAAGTTATCAGATTTGCGCTTGCAAATCGGTTTTGTAAGCCAAGACGTCATTTTGTTTAATGACACCATTGCGGCAAACGTTGCTTATGGTGTAGTGCATCAACAGGATATTGATCGTGTGAAGGTCGCTGAGGCTATTGCTGCCGCTAATTTATCTGAAATGATTCGTGATTTACCAAACGGTATTGATGCCGTGATTGGCGATAATGGTAATCGTTTGTCTGGGGGGCAAAGACAACGTTTAGCGATTGCAAGAGCAGTTTATAAAAATGCGCCGATTCTTATTTTGGATGAAGCTACTTCTGCTCTCGATTCAGAGTCAGAGCGTTTGGTTCAAGAAGCTTTAGAGTATTTGATGCAGGGCAGAACAACATTAGTGATTGCCCATCGCTTATCAACGATTGAAAATGCAGATCGCATTGCGGTTCTTGAATATGGGCGGATTGTCGAGTTAGGAACTCATGCCGAACTCATTGAGCGTGGTGGTCTCTATTCCAGCTTACATCGATTACAGTTTTCGACAAAAGCTTAGAGCAAAACAATATCGTAATGCTCTTGAGCAAAACTACCCTCAGAACGAAGGAGGATGGGTTTGCCAATAAATTCGCCTAGTTCGGCTAAATATTGACTTTGTTCTTCAAGAAATAAATCAATGACATCAGGTGAAGCGACAATCCGGAATTCTTTTGGATTAAACTGGCGGTGCTCACGGACAATTTCCCTTAGTATTTCATAGCAAATGGTTTGGGCGGTTTTTACCTCACCCTTGCCGTCGCAGACACGGCATGGTTCACACAGTTGATGCGCTAACGATTCCCGAGTGCGTTTACGCGTCATTTCTATAAGTCCGAGATTCGAAAATTGATTCACTGTGGTTTTCATCCGATCTAGCGCTAAACTCTTAGAGAGCTCAGACAAAACCGCAGTTTGATGTTCTGCAATATGCATATCAATAAAATCAACAATGATGATGCCACCTAAATTTCTCAAGCGTAATTGCCGTGCAATTGCTTTTGCGGCTTCTAGATTGGTTTTATAGATCGTATCAACAAACGTTTTCGCACCGATATAACTTCCTGTATTGACATCGATGGTAGTCATGGACTCCGTTTGATCAATCATCAGATAACCACCAGATTTTAGTTTGACTCTGCGATTGAGCGCCAAATTGATCTCATTTTCAACATCAAATAAATCAAATAAAGGTCGTTCACCTCGATACAGTTGAATCTTATCGACCAAATTAGGCATATAGGTTGCGGCAAACTGTTGAAGTTTTGTGCAGTTTTCGGCTGAGTCGATACGGATCGCTGTTGTAGATTCTTCCGCAATATCCCGCATGACACGTTCAATCAGATTGAGTTCTTCGAAGATTTTGGATGGTGTAGGTTTGGTTAAAGTGTGTTGATGAATGGTTGACCAGGTCAGTAAAAGATAATTTAAATCTTGCTCTAAATCTCTGTCACTTGCTTCCTCAGCGCTGGTACGCACAATCAAACAACCTTTTAAGTCCTCAGGAAGTATGCTCCTAAGTCTTTGTTTCAAATGGTCCCGTTCAGCTTCATCGGTAATTCTTTGAGAAATACCAATTTGTCCATTTTTTTCATCGAGTGGGAGATAGACCAAATTACGGCCAGCAATACTAATATGCGTGGTTAAACGCGCACCTTTGGTACCGAGAGGGTCTTTGAGAACCTGAACAAGAATGGTTTGTCCATCAAATACGATTTTTTCAATGGGTATATCAGCGCCATTATTAATATCAGCCACATGTATAAAGGCTGATTTTTCAAGTCCAATATCGACAAAGGCAGATTGCATACCAGGTAACACGCGCACGACTTTACCTAAATAAACATTCCCTAAAATGCCAAGGTTTTGGGCTCTTTCGATCAGAAGTTCTTGCACTTCACCGTGTTGAACAAGTGCAACCCTAGTTTCTTGTGGAGTAAAGTTAATTAAAATTTCTTCATTCATGGACATAGGATAAACCCAATTCCAGCCTTCTCCAAGAGACTGCTAGTTTCAAAAATAGGTAAGCCCATGATGGCACTATGACTACCTTCTATTTTTTCAATCAAACAGCTTCCTAAACCTTGAATAGCGTAGGCACCTGCCTTGCCAAGAGGTTCACTCGTGGCAACATAGGATTTTAATTTTTGCGTTGAGTTATTGGCAAAATAGACCTTGGATGAATTGATTACATATTCTGCTGCTTGATCTTGAGTAATTTGTATGGCGATAGCCGTGTGCACAACATGACATTGATCATTCAGTAACTCAAGCATGGATAACGCTTCTTTAGCATCATGTGGCTTACCTAAAATCATTTCTTGTCCATTTTTAGTCAGCACAACCGTCGTATCCGCACATAAGATGGGGGCCCATGGCAATGCTTGACGATTGAGGCGTTCAACTGCCGCTTGGAGCTTGAGAAGAGTAACTCGAAGTACATAATCTTTGGAGCTCTCTTGAGGAAGAGCGACTTCGAGTAATTCTGGATTTTCAAAAGGCTCAGGTAACAAGAGTTGAAACTTAACCTGCAGATCATTCAATATCGCTTGGCGTCTTGGGCTTTGGGATGCAAGATACATCATATTATTCGCGATGATAGGGGTGGTTTTGCAAAATAGTCCAAGAGCGATAGAGTTGTTCAACTAATAGTAATCTTGCAAGCGCATGGGGCAGCGTTAGACTCGATAAACGCCAAAGCGCATGGCAGGAGGCTTTCAGCTCGCTATCCAGACCATTAGCCCCCCCAATGATCAAATAAATATCTTTACCCAGGTGTTGCCACTGTACGAATTGTTCAGACATTTGTAACGTTGTTAAATCTTTGCCACGTTCATCAAGGGCAATGACAAAACTATTTTTAGGGATGTGTTCCCGAATTTTAATAGACTCTTTGGCTGGGCTTACATCAGGTTTGAGTTCTTTAATTAGGATGGGAGCATCTTTGGGCATCCGTTTGACATAATCTTGGATTGCAACTTCAACCCATTGGGGCATTTTATGTCCAACGGCAATAACAAAGAGCTTCATTCATCATCCGGGTCGTCACTAAAAATCATAGGGCCAGTTGAGGGACCTTTTTGTGAGTTTAATTTCACTCGGACTGGTTTTCCGCCCCACATGCCTTCGAGTTGATAGTAAGCTCTTATCGCTGGTTGCAAAATATGAACAACGACATCCCCGCAATCTACAAGCACCCATTCTCCGGTATCAAGACCTTCGATGGAAATCACTTCGCCACCTTTTTCTTTTACACTGGTACTGACAGAAAATGCGAGGGCCCGCGTTTGACGATTACTGTTACCAGTGGTGATAATCACTCGATCAAATAAATCGGTCAATTTTGAAGTGTCAAATACACGAATATCGACAGCTTTCACATCTTCTAATGCATCAATCACAATACGTTGTAATTTTCTTAATTCCATGCGTAAAAATTTTTCCTCATTATTTAGTAGAGTCTTGCGGTTGATAAATATGGTGGATTTGGGTGTAGTCTAACACTTGTGGGGATAAAGATTCGGCTAATTCGGAGCGAGATGCCTGTTGGTTGAGTTGGGCGCGTAATTCGGTTGAAGAAAGATCCACATGAAAATTCTCATCAAAAAACACTTTTCCGTGCGGGGCATTCCGCAAATCACTCACATTATCTGTAATGCGTTGATCAAATAATTCAATCATTTCCACGATGGTTTGAGGATGGTCTGGATCAATATGAGCTTTTGTAACAGATGGGGAGAGCTTACGACTAGCTACTGCTAAGTGGAGATAATCTGGTAAGTGTTGCCAATCATTCCAAGTGGACATATTTTGATACGTGTCAGCCCCCATAATCCAAACAATCGATTGATTGGCGCCATACAATTGCCTTAACTCTTTTGCGGTATCAATCGTGTAACTTGGACCTTGACGATCGAGTTCAATCCGACTGACGCCAACATGAGTCTGATGCTCTTTATCAAATAATAGAATTTTTAAATCTTCTACAGCAGCGACCGTTAACTCATAGCGCATATTTGCTGAAGTGATATGAGTACTTTTTTGCCAAGGTTGACCGGCTGGCAACCATAATAGTTCATCGAGTTTGAGTAACTCAATAAAATTTTGAGCTAATTTGACATGACCCCAATGAGGGGGGTCAAATGTACCGCCAAAAACACCGATCATGTGTTGAGCCAATCTCGCGGCTGTAGAAAAAAATCAGTTAGTTGATGTTCATGGCTTCCTGGCTTAATCGGGCGTTGATATTGCCACCTTGCAATTGGCGGCATCGACATCAAGATAGATTCAGATCTTCCACCGGATTGCAAACCAAAATGGGTGCCACGGTCATATACTAAATTAAATTCAGCGTATCTTCCGCGACGATATTCTTGAAACTCTTTTTCTTCTGCTGTGTAACTTTGAGGTTGATTTTTTTTCGCAATCGGTAGATAAGCATCTACGAATGCTCTGCCTACGGACTGGGTCAGAGAAAAACTTCTTTCAAATCCAAGTTCGCTGAAGTCGTCAAAAAATATACCTCCAATACCCCTTGGTTCTAGACGATGTGGCAGATAAAAATAAGCGTCACAGTTCTTTTTAAAGAGTGGATAGTATTTCTCATCAAAAGTATCGAGTACATTTTTGCAGGTTTGGTGGAAATGTTGACAGTCTTCGATATTCCCATAGTAAGGTGTTAGATCCATACCGCCACCAAACCACCAAACCGGATCTACACCTTCTTTTTGAGCCACCAGGCATCGTACATTCATATGAACCGTTGGTACTTTGGGATTCCTGGGATGAAACACCAAAGAGACTCCCATCGCTTCAAAACTTCCGCCAGCAATTTCAGGACGCTGAGCAGTAGCCGAGGGAGGAAGTTTTTTACCGCTCACATGAGAAAAAGCGACACCAGCACGTTCAAAAAAATGACCATTTTCGACAATCATCGTACGACCATAACCCTGCAGAGGGCTATCAGCCGGTTTTTTCCACTCATCGCTCAGGAAGGATTGGCTCTCAAGTTCAGAGAACGATTGGGTAATATATTCTTGTAAATTCCAAAAGAAATGCTTGAGTTCAGTAACTTGTATAGACATTATTTCGTTTTTATCGCAAGGTGCCCAATATCAGTACGATATTGAGAACCATTAAATTGTATTGTTTTTAAAGCCTCATAGGCACGAGTCTGGGCTCCCTTGACATTTCCGTCAAGACCTACAACACACAGAACTCTACCACCACTAGTCAGTAGCTTACCATCTTTGAAGCTTGTACCTGCATGAAATACGATGTGATGATTACTTTCTTCTGGAATACCAGTAATTTCATCACCACTTCTTGGGGTATTTGGATAGTTATGTGCCGCCATGACAACACCAAGGGCTACCCTTGGGTCCCACTGTAATTCGACTTGATCAAGTGTTTGGTTATCCGCGTGCATTAAAACATCAACAAAATCACTCTTGAGTCTTGCCATAATCGGTTGCGTTTCAGGATCACCCATGCGGCAATTAAACTCAAGAGTTTTAACCTCCTTATTGGGGCTAATCATAAGCCCAGCATATAAGAAACCCGTAAACGGAATACCATCTTTAGCCATTCCTTCAACCGTAGGTTTAATAATTTGACGCAATACTTTGGCATGTAATTCGGGAGTGACTACTGGCGCTGGAGAGTAAGCACCCATACCCCCGGTATTGGGCCCTTGGTCATGATCTAAAAGGCGCTTATGATCTTGGCTGGTAGCCATGGGTAAAATATTTTTACCATCTACCATCACGATGAAACTTGCCTCTTCGCCCGTTAAAAATTCTTCAATAACAACACGTGCGCCAGCATGGCCTAATTTATTGTCGCTTAACATCATATCTACGGCTTGATGAGCTTCTTCCAAATTCATCGCAACAACTACGCCTTTACCTGCAGCTAAGCCATCCGCTTTAATCACGATTGGAGCGCCCTTTTGATCGATGTATGCATGCGCGGCTGCGGCATCATGAAATGTTTCATAATCTGCCGTAGGAATTCTATGGCGTTTCATAAACGCTTTTGCAAAGTCTTTTGAAGATTCCAGTTGTGCAGCTTGTTGTGTTGGACCAAAGACCTTCAATCCTTTTGCACGAAAAACATCCACAATGCCTTCAGATAGGGGCTTTTCAGGACCGACCACCGTGTAGGCAATTTTTTCAACTTCTGCGAATCGCGCGAGTTCTGCAATATCCGTCATTGGAATATTGGTAATGCCGTGAAGATGTTTTGATTCAACGGGTGTACCACCATTTCCGGGTGCGACATAGACCATTTGTACTTTGGGTGATTGTGCAATTTTCCACGCTAAAGCATGTTCACGGCCACCAGATCCAATAACTAATATTTTCATAGATATCCCTAATTATTCATCAAAACTTGCATTGGAATAAACATTTTGTACATCATCCAGATTTTCAAGTGCGTCTAATAATTTTTGCATTGTCATAGCCAAGTCTCCTAAAAGCTCTACTTCTGTTTCAGGGCGCATGGTTACTTCCCCGAATTCAGCTTGAATGCCTTTCGCAATCAGTGCATCCTTTATGACAGAAAAATTGACTGGCGAAGTAATCACCTCTTTTGATGAATCGTCATGGACGATAACATCATCTGCCCCTGCATCGAGGGCGGCATCCATTAATTGATTTTCTTCAATATGGGGGGCAAACATAAGTTGACCGCAATGCATAAAAAGATAAGAAACACAGCCATCTGTTCCTAAATTTCCACCATTTTTTGAAAATGCATGACGAATCTCAGCCACGGTGCGTGTTTTATTATCCGTGAGGCAGTCCACCATCACAGCCACGCCTCCAGGCCCATAACCCTCATAACGAATTTCTTCATAGTGAACACCCTCGAGTGATCCCGTACCTTTTTGAATCGCTCTCGTTACATTCTCACTAGGCATATTGGCATCTTTTGCCTTATCAATAGCTAGTCTTAAACGCGGGTTATTGTTAATATCTCCCCCACCCATCTTGGCAGCAACGGTCACTTCTCGAATAACTTTCGTCCAAACCTTACCGCGTTTCTCGTCTTGTCGACCTTTTCGATGTTGAATATTGGCCCATTTAGAATGTCCGGCCATAGATTTCCTTTCAAATAAACTTTGTATGAATTGTGTAATATGTTAATTTTAGGCATTTTCTAAAGTAAAACCATAAAAGGAGATATTTCATGACAACGAATCAAGTAAAAGCCATCCGTATGAGTAAAACAGGTGGCGCAGAAGTCCTTGAATATATTGATGTTCAATTAGGGGAGCCTGGACCTGGTGAAGTATTAGTTCGCCATCATGCTATTGGGGTTAATTTCTTAGATATTTATTTTAGAAATGGCTTGTATCCATCACCATTGCCAGCTGGCGTGGGACAAGAAGGTGCGGGCGTCATTGAAAAAGTGGGACCTAATGTCACACATGTAAAGGTCGGAGATCGCATAGCCTATGCAGGTCGTCCCGCAGGTTCTTACTCTCAGGCTCGGGTGATGCCAGCAGACATTATTGTGAAGTTACCGGATGCCATTAGCTTTGAACAAGCGGCGGCGATGATGTTACAAGGTATGACCGTGCAGTACCTGCTCAACAGCACTTACAAAGTTCAAAAAGGTGACACTGTTTTATTTCACGCCATTGCGGGTGGTGTTGGCACGATTGCATGCCAATGGTTAAAAGCATTAGGCGCAACAGTTATTGGTACCGTGGGTAGCTCTGAAAAAGCAGCATTAGCAAAATCAATGGGTTGTGATCATACAATCCTATATCGTGATGAAGACTTTGTGAAACGCGTCAGAGAAATTACTGACGGTAAAGGAGTGCCCGTAGTTTATGACTCGATAGGTAAAGATACCTTCATGAAATCACTCGATTGTTTATCCCCACTTGGTACGATGGTGACATTTGGCAATGCTTCTGGCCCTGTGCCACCCTTAGACCTATCTATTTTGGCCGGAAAGGGGTCTATCAAAGTTACCCGTCCTACTTTAACAACATATGTGCTCAACCGTGCTCTATTAGAGCCGATGGCGGCAGATCTATTCCAAAGAGTCATAAGCGGGCAGGTGAAAATTGAAATTACCCACCGCTATCCATTAGAACAAGCTGCGCAGGCACAGCGCGATATGGAGGAGCGTAAAACTACTGGATCTATCATCCTGTTACCTTAAATTGGGATAAAAAGGCCACCCTGCATTTTAGGGTGGACCAATGAAAATAGAATATTAAGCATCACTATATTGCTCTATACCCCTTGAACGTGTCATAATAATCAACTTTGCCGCGGTGGTGAAATTGGTAGACACAGGAGACTCAAAATCTCCCGCCTAATAAGTGTGACGGTTCGAGTCCGTCCCGCGGCACCAGTAATAACAAAGCCTTTAAGCATAGTGCGAACTATCTTAAAGGCTTTTTCTTGGCCCTTTACCATCATGTACACGGAATCAAGGCCGACCAAATAAGCAATTAATGCATGTTTTTTGTAGTGGGTAGTACACCTTACTTGTCGAACATGACGATAATTGGTGATGGCATTCACATCATTATTTGCAATGCATTGATCAAAAGAACGACAAACTCTGTTCTACTGAGGGGCGGATGGTTTCAAATATCGTAGCTCGCATTTTCTTCTACTGATTGGCCATGATTTTGCAAAGCTTGATCGACAAGTTTTTTATTTAAGCTAGGTGAAAAAAGCTCAATAAACGTGTAAGTATAGGATCGAAGATAAGCATCTTGTTTAATTGCCACACGAGTCGTATTATTTCCAAAAAGATGCCCTGCGGGTAACATTTCAAGAGCAGTATCACGCTGTGCATCATATGCTAAAGCTGAAACAATGCCCACGCCTAAACCAGATTCTACATAAGTTTTAATTACATCAGCATCAATTGCTTCTAAAACAATATCGGGCTGTAATTTTTTCTTTGCAAAAGCATCATTAATTTTCGGGCGACCAGCAAAGGCAAGATCATAGGTAATGATGGGGTACTCCACCAGATCTTCAAGCGCTAAAGGTTTTTTCGCCAAAAGGGGGTGACCGTGTGGAACTACAACTGCATGTTGCCATTGATAACCTGGCAACGAAACCAGTTGAGGATGTTCCGATAGCCCCTCAGTTGCAATAGCAATATCCGCTTGATTGTTTAACACTAACTCTGCTAAGTGTTCAGGACTTCCTTGTTGGATACTGACTCTTACCTTTGGAAAACGTTTTCTAAATTCTGCGATGACTTGTGGCAGGGAGTATCTTGCCTGAGTATGGGTCGTTGCTATTACAAAATTACCTTGATCCGTTGCGGCGTACTCTGAGCCAATTTTTTTGAGGTTTTCAATTTCCCCAAGAATTTTTTCAATGCAAATGAGGACTTTTTTACCAGGCTCGGTAAGATCCCTAATCCGTTTACCATGCCGACGAAAAATATCTACACCCAATTCATCTTCAAGCTCTAAAATTGCCTTAGAAACACCCGGTTGAGAAGTAAAAAGAGCTTTTGCAGCATCAGTTAGATTGAAATTCTGGCGAACCGCCTCGCGGACAAACCGAAATTGATGAATATTCATAGGAAAAAATTCTTTATATCTAAAAAAATATAATAAAACGATTCTTTATTATTTGTAAATCTTATTTGAACTGTGGCAAATACCACTTTATGAAATAACTTCCGACAGTACCAATTATTTTCATTTTTAGCTTTTGAGACACATGGAATGCCATTAATTGTCAGCACCTGCTTATATCGGGCATTATTTATACCAAAACAGCTTTTATTTCCGTGAAACCCAAATAAGCGCAATGATTGCCGTCATTATATAAATCCCTAAAGGAAGAATTGCAGTCATTAGTGGAGGCCAAGAACCCAAGAGGCCAATATGTGAGAACAACGTATTAAATAAAATAAAACTCATGCCCAGAATAATGCCGCCAAACACTTTTAAACTAATACCACCAGAGCGCGCATGTAAATAACCAAATGGTAGTGCAAGACAAAGCATCACCAGAATCGTAAAGGGGTAGATCAGTTTTTTCCATAGAGCCATTTGATAGGTTTTACTATCTTGTTTATTGTCATCAAGATGTTCAATAAAACGGTTGAGGTTCACAATCGACATTCTCTCTGGAGAAATTAAAAGAACGGCTAGGATATCTGGAGTCACTTCTGATTGAAGACGCTGCATTGGAAAGCTCGTGCTTACGGAGCGAAATTTTGTATCTAAGGGGTTTTTTTGTGCTTGTTCAATGACGCGAGTTTCAGTTACTTTTGATAAGTTCCAAAATCCTCTTTCATCATAGCTGCCTGATTGAGCCTCCCGAATAACTTGAAGATAGCGATTTTCATCGAATTCGTACATGCGGATTGCAGAAATTTCCCCACGATTTTTGATACTACCCACATTCACAAACCGAATACCCGCCTTTTTAGGCCCATCACCATCAGGGTCTGAAAGTTTATCTTTAATCCAAGTACCTGTTTTAAGGGTGTTTCCTAAAGCTTCATTTAAAGCATTTGAGCGCATTTCCTCTGCTTTGGTATCGCAATAGGGTCCGACCCATTCGCTTAATATAAAAGTGGAGATGATGATCGGGATACCAATTTTAAAAAGAGTCCATAAGCCTTTTGACGTATTCAGACCAGCCATACGAAGAATCGTGAATTCGGATTGACTGGCCATTTGAGCAAAAACATAAATAGCGCCAATTAAACCAGCCATTGGAATAAGTTCTACTAAGCGACTTGGTGACTTAAATAAAATATGAATAAATGCTAGGGAGTTCGAGTAATTGCCACGTAGATTGTTGACTTCATTCAGGTAATCAAAAAAGATAAAGAGTACAGTTAATGCAAACAAAATAAAAAAGAAATTGGCGTAGATTTGGCGAGCCAAATACTTTTCATAGATTTTTGGAAAGAGTAAAAACATTACAATTTATATCCACCAGGAATCTGACGCTTCCACCAGCTGATGGCTGGGTTAATACGATGTTGAACAATCACGTACGCAATCAAAATAGCAAAGAGATGGATCGGCCAAAAGGCCCTCATAAAGGATTCTTTGCCATCTGAGACCATTGTCTGAGAAATATTTAAAAGATTACTATAGATTAGGTAGGTGAATACTGCATAAACAAGACTGATGTAATTACCTCGACGAGGGTTTACATAAGCAAGTGGAACAGCAATCAATACAAGTCCAAAAGCCATTAACGGCAATCCTATACGCCATAATATTTCACCCATAGCAATTGGGTTAGGATTTTCTAACAGAAATAGACTAGTAGATTCCTTCGGGCTGTAATCAGGTGCTTTGGAAGCCTTTTTTTCAACATCAACGGTATAGCTTTCGAACTCTAAAATTTTAAAATCACCTTTATTAGGTTCTCCTTCATATCTTTTTCCGTTTTGTATTTGTATTTGCTTAATACCATTATCTAAAAAATTGATTTTTCCAGATTCTCCCATGGCGATGGTCAAGCGGACATTCTTATGATCAGCAACAAAAATATTATGAATTTTATTGGTTGTTGCATCGATATTTTCAATAAAAAACACCCGACTGGAATTCACGGATTCAAAAAATTTCCCTGGAATCAACATGGCGGTTTCATCGCGCCCTTTAAATTTTTGTGTGATTTCAGAAGTCTGAGCATTGGTCCAAGGCCAAACAAAAATTGCCAGGATTGCGATGACGATAATCCAAGGGCTCGCGAAACGCAAAACAGGGCCATAGAGCATCCTTAAATTCAGCCCACTGGCATACCAAACTACCATTTCTGAATCTTTATGCCAACGAATTAAAACCATCATAGTTGCCACAAATAATGAAACCGACAGAATGACTGCAATGTAACCAATCACAGCTAACATAATGAGAATAACAACATCTTTGGGATTAATAGAGCCTGTAGCGGCATACCCCAGAATTCGAATCACCAGGGTAGTCATCATGATGGTCATCAGCACAAGAAAGACGGCACCTGTTGTGTAGGATAATTCTTTCCTGAGAGATTGTTCAAAAATCATTTTTTTATAGTTAGATGGATAATAGAGATATTAATAACATGAGGTAGGTAAAGCACGATGCAAACAAAATTTATAACCAAAATTTTCCCTGAAGGTCACAATCGTTTAACCACACAATTGTCTTCTTCAGTTGATTGTATTATTTTACCTCTTTGCCAAATCAAAGACGTAGCAAAGCCCTTGTTGCCAAAATCTTTATCAGGAATTGATCGCTTGCTAGAGGGCGCATTGAGTTCCCCCATTAAAAATAAAGATTTTTCAGGGAAAGTGGGTGAGACATTGATGATTCATCAAAATAGTTCTTGGAAGAGCAAGGGCATTCATGCTCAGCGTATCTTGTTTGTAGGTTTAGGTGAACATACTGAATTGTCGGAAAAAACTTCTGAAAATAAATTACTCATTGAATATTCAAAAGCAGCGCGAACGGCATTGAGAGTCATTATTTCTTCGAATTCCCAAAATGTACTGTGGTTGTTAGATCAGGAGATTGGTCACAAAAAAGATCACATTTACAGCCAAATCATTCGACAGACGATCAGCTTGACAGAAGAGGCTTGTTATCGATTTGGTGTTCGGTTCAAACAATTTAAGACTAAGCCGGTAGATATAGCCGTGACGTTAAAGTCCTTTGCTTTTGCAACAACTACTTCATTTGAAAAGCCACTCAAAGAAATCATTCGAGTAGGGGTTGCAGTTGCACAAGGTATCAGCTTGGCAAAGGATCTTGGTAATTTACCCCCGAATATTTGCAATCCTAGCTATTTAGCTAAAACGGCTCAAGCAATCGGTAAAGACCATGCATTACAAGTACAGATTTTAGAGCGTAAGGATATGGAACAACTGGGTATGGGCGCATTTTTGGCGGTGACTCAAGGCTCTGACTCGCCACCTAAATTTATTATCATGCAGCACTTAGGTGGTCCAGCTAAAGAGGCGCCCATTGTGATTGTCGGTAAGGGGATTACATTTGATACGGGTGGGATTTCTCTAAAGCCAGGTGAAGGCATGGACGAGATGAAGTACGACATGTGTGGCGCAGCTTCTGTATTAGGTACCATGCAAGCAGTTGCGCAAATGGGCCTCAAGAAAAATGTCATTGGAGTCGTTCCAACCTGTGAAAACATGCCATCTGGCAAAGCCACTCGACCAGGAGATATAGTCGTAACCATGTCTGGTCAAACAGTCGAGATCTTAAATACAGATGCTGAAGGTCGTTTGATTCTGTGTGATGCGCTAACTTATGTGGAGCGCTTTAAACCAAAAGCAGTCATTGATATTGCTACACTCACTGGGGCCTGTGTGATTGCTTTGGGTGGGGTACATACCGGCCTATTTAGTAAAAATGATGAATTGGTGAAAGATCTCTTAGAGGCTGGTCAGCATACTTTGGATACGGCTTGGCATATGCCCTTAGACGATGCATATCAAGAACAACTAAAATCCAATTTTGCGGACATGGCGAATATTGGAGGTAGGCCAGCTGGAAGTGTTACAGCCGCATGTTATTTGTCAAGATTTACGCATGCTTACCCTTGGGCGCATTTAGACATCGCCGGTACAGCTTGGAAAAGTGGTGCAGCAAAAGGAGCAACCGGTAGACCGGTGCCATTGTTGACAGAATATTTGATGAAGGTGAAGTAATTTCGTGGCGCGCGTTGATTTTCATAGTCAAGTCGGTAATAAGTTAACTTATACATGCCGACTGGTACGAAAGATATTTTCACTTGCCTCTGAAGCTGAGCCTATTAAAAAAATAGTTATTGTTGGTTCATCAGCGGATATTGATCAACTCAATCAAATGCTCTGGAGTTTTAGTGCTGAAGAGTTTTTACCGCATTGTTTGATCGATGATGAATCTGCAGAATTTACGCCGATTCTATTGGCAACAGCTTATGATGAATTACAGTTTCAGGATTTATCGCATCAAGATGTTTTCATTCATTTGGGACAAGATTTCTTAGAAGATATCGAAAAAATTACCCATCGTTTTGATCGAGTGATTGAAGTGGTTTCTCTTGAAGAGCAAGAGGTATTGGCTGGCAGACAACGCTTTAAACAATATCGATCGATGGGTGTGGAGTTATTCAATCATGATCAAAAAGGAGCAAAATGATTCATCCTCAATTTGATCCAGTAGCACTTCAGATAGGTCCAATCGCAGTGCATTGGTATGGCTTAATGTATCTTTTGGCATTTACACAATATTTATTGCTTGGACGCGTAAGGGTTGCTCAACCACCCATCCAATCCCAAGGTTTTGTAAAAGAAGATTTAGAAGATCTCTTGTTCTATGCTGTTTTGGGAGTTATTTTAGGTGGTCGTCTCGGGTATTGCCTGTTTTATATGCCAGAGTATTATTTAAGTCATCCTTTAGATATTTTCAAAGTATGGCAAGGTGGCATGGCTTTTCACGGTGGCTTTTTAGGCGTGGTGACTGCCATTGCATGGTTTTCTAGAAAACGGCAGATTGCATTTTTCGATGTTGCCGATATGATTGCACCTTTAGTACCTTTTGGGATTGCTTTTGGTCGAATTGGAAACTTTATTAATGGTGAACTTTGGGGACGACCAACAGATGTTGCTTGGGGCATGATATTTCCTCAAGCAGGTGATCAGATAGCCCGTCATCCATCACAGCTTTATGAATTTGCCGGTGAAGGAATACTGCTTGGAATCATACTTTGGCTATATGCAAGAAATGCCCGCAGAAGTGGACAAGTATCAGGTGTTTTTATGATTGGTTACGGCATCTTTCGTTTTTTAGCCGAATTTACTCGTGAGCCGGATCGTTTTTTAGGAACCCTATCTTTGGGATTGTCGATGGGGCAATGGTTATCCTTGCCGATGATTCTTTTTGGAACATATTTACTTTTTCGATCAAAAAAAGCTAAATAAACTACTGATTTATATTAGTATATTCAATAAGCAGTTTTTGCATCTTTTATTTTTCAAGGAAAAATAGTATGACCATATTGCAAAAAATTTCTCAAGTGAGATCTTTATCAAGAGCAATCAATGCAGCAAAAAAAATTCTGACGGAACGTGGAGAGGCCAATTCTACAAGTATGGCCAATGACATTTTGGGGCAGTATCGCTTACTCAACGAAGATCAAAAAATTAGTTTCTATCATGCCCTTGCGACTAAATTTAACCCTGATCCGAGTATCGTTTTAAAAGTTGCCCAAGAGTATGCTCAAGACCCTAATGGTAAAAATCTGATTCAATTAACGAAAGTTACTGAAGCCCCACGTCAAGAATTACTTAGACGAATTAATCGTGTTGATGGCGGCACAAAAGAGATTGTGGCAATGCGTCGTCATCTCATTAAGATACTCGACAAACAACCCGATTTAAAGCCTCTAGATTATGACTTGCATCATTTGTTTGTATCTTGGTTTAATCCTGGATTTTTAAAGATGCACCGTGTTGACTGGCGATCACCTGCGCACATTCTAGAAAAAATTATTCAGCATGAAGCGGTTCACGAAATTGATGGTTGGGATGATTTAAGAAGAAGGCTACAACCGGATCGTCGTTGCTTTGCATTTTTTCACCCACAGTTACCTGACGAGCCACTCATTTTCGTTGAAGTAGCTTTAGTTCCAGAAGTTTCATCTGCCATTGGGCCTTTAGTCAACAAGAAGTCAGAGACGGTTGATTCCTCACAGTTTAAAGCAGCCATTTTTTACTCGATTAGTAATTGTGAGCCAGGATTAAAAGGCGTGTCTCTTGGCAACTTCCTCATTAAGAGAGTGGCTACTTACTTAAAAAATGAATTCCCAAGTTTAAAAACGTTTGTCACCTTATCACCTATCCCGGGCTTCATGGATTGGGTGATTGCTGGTGCAAGTTTAGGAGACAACTTTACGGAGCAGTCCGTATTGGACAAAGTGGCAAAGTATCTTGAACAAATCAATTTAAAGAAGCAGTCCTGGCCAGAAAAATTATCGAATGGTTGGCATCCTGATCAAGCTCCTGCGGAAGAAAAAAATGCCTTGATTGGATTATGCGCTATTTATTTAGCAAAATTTTCTGTTAGAAGAGGTGGCAATCCAGTTGCTAAGTTCCACTTAGGTAATGGAGCTCAGTTGTATAGAATTAATTGGGCCGGTGATTTGTCGAAAAAGGGATTACGTCAATCCGCGAGTCTAATGGTCAATTATTTGTATGATTTGGACAAAATAGAGGATAATCATGAACGTTTTGTGGATGGTGAAGTCATATACTCGAGATTAGTTACTAAAATACTTTAAATATTAAAACCGGAGATTATCTTGAAAATTAATCAAATGATGAAAATGTCATTAAACAAACTCTTATGTGTATTTTTGAGTTGCTTCACTTTACATGCTTTTGCGGATAATTGGCCATCTAAACCCATTACGATCATTGTTCCTTTCCCCGCTGGGGGTGGGACTGATGCTTTTGCTAGGCCTTTGTCTGCGCAATTAACAAAAAACCTAGGTAAGCAAATTATTATTGATAATCGAGGTGGCGCGGGTGGTACTGTGGGAGCGAGTATTGCATCTAAAGCCGCGCCAGATGGCTATACCTTTTTTATGGGAGCCGCGCATCACGCAATTGCACCTTCCATTTATCCAAAACTAGAATATGACATTGAAAAAAGCTTCATCCCTATGATGTTGGTCGCATCTCCACCTCAAGTCATTGTTATTAATCCTAAAGTTCCTGCAAATGATTTAAAAGAATTTATTCAATTACTCAAAAAGAGTCCTGGAAAATATAACTATGGCAGTGCGGGCAATGGAAGCTCACATCATTTAGCTGGTGAATTATTTAAGATGCAAACGAAAACCTTTATTACCCATATTCCATACCGTGGAGCAGGTCCAGCATTAGCTGATTTAATTGCTGGCCAAGTAGATGTCATGTTTGACGGACTTGGCTCTTCTGCACAACATATTAAAGGTGGCAAGATTAAGGCATTGGCTGTTGCTTCAGAAAAACGTATACCTGCATTTCCTAATGTGCCCACTGCAACAGAGGCTGGAGTTCCAGGATATGTTGTAAGTACTTGGTACGGTTTATGGGCTCCTAAAGGAACTCCACAAGATATCGTTGATAAAATGCAAGCAGAAGTGACAAAGGCAATGAATTCGCCGGAACTCACAGAAATTTGGGCAAATAATGGCTCGGAGACACCGAATATGACTGGGGATACTTTTGCTAAGTTTGTATCTGCAGATATTAAACGTTGGGCTGTTGTGGTGAAAACCTCCGGAGCTAAATTAGATTAATCACAAATGAATTGAAAAAGCACCTTCTTATCAAGGTGCTTTTTCGTTTTTATATCAATTATTATTAGGAATTTATTATGGCTGGTCCTTTATCGCATATTAAAGTGCTCGATTTGTCTAGAGTTTTAGCTGGTCCTTGGGCTGCCCAAAATTTAGCTGACTTAGGAGCGCAAGTTATTAAAGTAGAGCGTCCAGTAAAAGGTGATGACTCACGCGCTTTTGCACCACCATTCTTAAAGGACGAGCAAGGTAATGTCACTAAAGAATCTGCTTATTACTGCGCCGCCAATCGTGGTAAAAAATCAATTACCATCGATATCTCGAGTGCTCAAGGACAGCAGTTAGTCAAAGATTTAGCGAAAGAAGTTGACGTTGTTGTAGAAAACTACAAAGTAGGAGATTTAGCAAGATATGGTTTGGGTTATGAAGACATGAAAAAAATAAACCCTGGAATCATTTATTGTTCGGTAACCGGCTTTGGACAAACAGGACCATTTAAAGATCGCCCAGGTTATGATTTTATGGCTCAGGGTATGGGTGGCCTTATGAGTGTTACAGGAGAGCGGCTTGACCTTCCTGGCGGTGGTCCTCAGCGGGTTGGGGTACCCATTATTGATATGACGACGGGTATGTATGCCACTGTAGCGATTTGTGCAGCGATTGCTCACCGTGCTGTAACAGGAGTGGGTCAATGGATTGATGTGGCTTTATTAGATTCTTGCGTTGCCCTTTTATCGAATCAGGCCATGAATTATTTCTCGACAGGTAACTCTCCAGAAATGATTGGTAACGCTCATCCTAATATTGTGCCGTATCAATCCTTTAGAACAGCAGACGGCGCCATCATTTTGGCCTGTGGAAATGATAATTTGTTTAATAAATTTTGCGATGTGGCACAGTGTCAGCATTTGGCAAAAGAGCCTAAATTTTCAACGAACGGCGAGAGGGTGAATAACCGCGCTGAAATTACCCAACTGTTAGGAGATATTTTTATTCAAAAAAATACAAAAGAATGGGTGCAATTATTAGATGATGCAGGTGTGGCGAATGGTCCAATTAATTCCATTGCGGAAGTGTTTGAAGAACCTCAAGTCAAAGCAAGAGGTATGCAAATTGAGTTATCACATGCTACATCTGGCAAAGTGACTTTAGTTGGCAGTCCCATGAAGTTTTCTGCAACCCCGATTCAATATGAAATACCTCCACCAGCGCTTGGGCAGCACACACAAGAAATTTTAGAAATCGTATTGCATAAAACTGCAGCGGAAATTTCAGAGTTAAAAACTTCAGGAACGGTTTAACAGAAAACTGCAAGAAATCCCCCTGTGAGGGATGGACAACTGAGTTAAATAATTTGAAATACATTTTTGCAAAGCATGTATGTCGCGATGCAAATCAGGACGATAGCAAATATTTTGCGAAGTTGAGTGGTATTGAGTTGATGAGCAATACGAACACCAACAGATGCTGTGAGCATGCTCATCGCCGAAATACATAAAACAGCTGGTAAGTAAATATAGCCTAATGAGTGATTAGGTAAACCTTTCATTTCTAGACCACCGATAATGTAGCCAATTGCGCTTGCAACAGCAATCGGAAAGCCCAAAGCCGAGGATGTTGCTAGGGCATGATGAATGGGTACATTACACCAAGTCATAAAAGGCACAGAGATAAAAGCCCCACCAGCACCAACTAGGCTTGAAACTGAACCAATCAAACTACCAGTCCCAAAAAGACCGAACTTACCTGGCAAAGTACGAGTAGCTTTGGGTTTTTTATTGGCGAGCATTTGATATGCTGAGAAATACTGAAAGCTCGCAAAAAATACGGTTAGCCAAGGACCCTGCAGAACAGCGAATATTTTTCCACCACCAACGATTCCGCCAAAGATAATTCCTGGAGCAAGTGCCAACACAATATCCCAGCGGATCATCTTCTTTTTCTGTTGAGCACGTACTGATGAAATGGAGGTAAATAAAATGGTCGTCATGGAGGTAGCAATCGCCATGTGTAACACATGCTCTGTAGGAAATTGGAAGGAAGTAAAAAGGATGGTTAAAAAAGGCACCATGATCATTCCGCCACCAATGCCGAGAAGTCCAGCGATGAGGCCTGTTACTGAGCCTAAAAACAGTAATAATAAAATCTGAATAAAGCTCAAGAAAAATCTTTCATAAAAGGTAGGTCCCCGCCTTGGCCGCTAGGTCGTCATCCTGAACCCAGAGAGTTCAAGTTGGTGCGACAGAATAGCTTTGGGCACATCAGTATTTCCAGGGAGAATATGACCCGAAGTCATACCCTTTAAAAACAAGGCGCGCTCGCCCACTACAAATGTTCAGCACCTTATGCGTTAGCATCGGTTCAAGGAACTATTGACCTTGGCGAACCAGGCAGGGATAGACAGTCTAACGCAATATCCACTTGTTTTTCAATTGCGTCTAATTTAGTGCTTAATTCTTGTATCGCAGCAGATGAAACTCCAGGTTCTGTAATGACTTGAACTTGTTCCTTTAAATCTTGTATTTGGGCAGCAAAACTCACCGCAGTCATCAGGGCTGCTCGTTCAATACTTTTATTGGGGCCTGAGGTAATTTGAGTAATTTGATCATTCACAGCATTTGCTGCAGTTTTTAATTTATCCTCATTTTCAAATGAGGTCATAAAGGCCATTTTTTGACCAGCAAGTTCAACATCTACCCGGATCGATTTAGGTTCACTCATGAGGGGTCTCTGCGGAGTTGTCTAGAAGAGTCAGTTGGCGTGTATCAGATGCTTGAGGTAATTTATTCAATATTTTTTGAATTCTACCTTGCGCATCAGAAATCTTATTTTCCATAATGGATTTTTCTTGAACCAATGCTTTGATGTGTTGTTCAAGCTTATCTAATTTGACTTTAACAGCATCCATTCGCTCAGAAAGAGATTGGGGGTTAGTCAAATTTATATCGGAATTATTTTGATCCATACCCATATTGTATATAATTCGAGATGTAAGGTGCTCACGATTTGATTCTATAGTCGTAGTTAAACGGGAATCAGGAACTTTAACCTTGAAAAGTTAAGGCTGCCTGAGCTGCCCCCGCAACGGTAAGCATTCTGCTAAGAGGTTTTAGCGACTCAACCATTTTGCCACTGGCTATAGCTGGGAAGGCGGTTCGAGGGAATGTCAGCCCGGATACCGGCCTAACAAGTATTGTGTTGTTACGGGGTAAGTGACGATGCAAAAATGATCCGTGTACTTGTCGGGGAACAAGTCAGAGGATGCTTTTATTTGGAATATTCATGCAATTATTCAAAAAACTGCCTAACCAGCATCAGAAGATTCAGTTCGCCTATACTTTTATCATTAGTAGTAGCCTCATAGTCTCCCAAAGTGTCACAGCCCAATCAAACCTTCCGCAGATTGTAGTATCTGGATCTCGCTTCGAAGAAAGTATTGATCGCATTCCTGCCAATATCCAGGTCATTACGAAAGAACAAATCCAGCAATCAAGCTCCAATAATTTGGCTGAAGTCCTTCAGCAAATGGGCAATGTTTCCATGGGAAACCAAACCGGGAGTTTATTGGGAATTGGCGCAACACCCGATTTAGGTGGTTACGGTGCAAATGCTGCAAGTAATACCTTGATATTACTCAATGGCGTAAGGTTGAACCCCATTGACCAGTCTTCAGCGCCTTTAAATACGGTCCCTCTTTCTGCAATTGAACGCATTGAGATTGTCAATGGCGGCGCTAGCGTTCAATTTGGGAACAATGCAACGGGTGGTGTGATTAATATTATTACTAAAGAAGGGGCTGAGCAAGCAAGTCAAGCCACTGTTTCCTATGGCAGTTTCGGCACACTTATTGCGGATACATCTTTGTTAAAAAGAGAAAACAATACGAGCATAGCTCTGTCGGCTAACTCATCTAAAACTAACGGGTGGAGAGAAAATTCAGATGAACTCTCGAATGCATTTAACGGGCGACTCACTCAGCATTTAGGTGGATTAGATAAAGTATTTATTGAAGCCAATGCGTACCATATGCAGACCAGCTTTCCATACATTATTAAAGGAGCTGAGGTTGGCCGAGGAGATCCTTATTTTACAAGTGATAAAAAAGGAAATGGCATAGTTCAGGATGGGAGTGGTGTAAGAGCGGGGGTAACGAAAGAAGTCGATAAATATTTTTTATTCGAAATGGAAG
>Ga0114975_10000305_pt1 | contig 36678 bp, 24 predicted proteins | sample S_130626_EF_Meta_FD_87031 | JGI IMG/M metagenome (GOLD analysis project Ga0114975, IMG submission 87031) | Freshwater microbial communities from Lake Simoncouche, Canada to study carbon cycling - S_130626_EF_MetaG | ecosystem: Environmental > Aquatic > Freshwater > Lake | place: Lake...
CAAAGTTAAGTGAAGAGTTAGCAAGGTGTAAGAAAGAATGAACAGGTGCAGCAACAACATACATGACAGTTGGAAATACGGTTTAGTAAGCACCTTTTGGAGTTTCTGCTGGAGATAATTCTAAAATAAGGTCTCTACCTTTTTCAGGGTCAGCAATATCTCCTTTGTTTCTGTAGATAGGGATAATTTTATCATAGATTCCCTCATTTTTGTAGTTAGATTTGAATCTCCAAAATTTAACACCATCTTCTTCATTATCTCTGTCGATAACTTTAACAATGTAGAATTTACGTGACAAGTAATTTGATGCCAATTTTTTATCAGCTTCTTTACCTGTTGAACGTAATTCTTCGTAAACCTCTGTTAAAGGTGAACGTTCGTTGTCATTTTTTCCCGGGTCATAGAATTTTTGGAATTTTCCATCAACTTGAATCTCGTGGTACCAAACTTCTTTAAATGGTGAAGAACCATCTTTTGTTGGTAAGATTCTTAATCTTTTTTGTCCTTGGGTCTCCTTATCGGTAAGGATTGCCGCGAAGTATTTTTTCATTCTTTCTTCTTGTGTAAATTTTGAGGTAGAAGAAGTACTACCTTGTTTAGCTTTCTCGTATTGAGCTAAAACTGCGTCTAATGAATTTGTCGCCATAGTGTTTAAAATATTTAAAGGTTTATAAAAGTATAAGTGTCAGCCGTGTGTTTGTCAAATTGTTTGTGAAAATAAAACGGACTTTTTTAGTCCGTCTTATTTATCTTAATTGTTGGAATGATGTTGGTTTTCCTTCATCTCCAAAATTTCTAAATGTTTTTTTAATTTCAACCGGTGAATAATCTTCAACATCATCTTGAGTTAAAATATATTCATTTTTTCCGGATTTTTCCATATCCTCTTCTTTATCATCAAAGAATTGACTTAATTTTTGGTTGAATGGTCCCGAATCTAAACTTCTAAGTTCTAATTTTTCTTGAGGAGTTTTTTCTCTATATTTTTCAACCTTCATTTCTAAGTCATTTAATTTAGACATAATACCATCCATCTCACCTAATTTACTTTCTAAATTATCTAAATGTTGGAATAAGTTTTCAAAATACTCTTCTTGTTTTTGTTCAACTTTTTTCTGAGATTTTACTAAATCGGTAATATCCATTTCTTCAGTTTTACCTTCAGAATCTCCTTCACCAACTTTTTCTACATCAGGGTCATTTTCTAAATCAACCGGTTGTGGTCCTGCGGGAGCTGCAGGAGCTGCAGGAGCAACATTCGGGTCAGCGGGTGCCGGAGCTCCACCAGGTGGTGCTACGTTAGGGTCTCCCTCACCCGGAGGTGGTGGTAAAGTAGCATCCTGTTCAACAATATAATTATTGATTGAATTATATCTAGCAATTTCCTCTAAAATTCTATTATCAATTTTTTTCATATTATCCGTTTAATAATTGTTTTACACCGGTTGTTGTTTCAACCTGTATTTTTCTATTTTGACTCATTGTATTGTCAACTCTTTCAATTAGACCGTCTTTCATTCTAATTGTATAACAATCTCCTGAATCTAAATCGCAAACTTGCTTTGAGCCGTTACCCATATCTTTTTCCGTAGTACGAGTTTTTTTACCTAAGTAATTTTCTAATAATGATTTTGTGTCCATAATCTTTTTTATATATAAATATCTGTTTATTTGTAAATGTTATTTTATCTCAAAACTAATAACGTAGTCATTCCAAATTGCTTGTTGTCTTGAACTTTCTCCAACATTAGTTACCGGTAAATCGAGATTTGCATAAATCCATATACGGTATGTATATTTACCAACTAAATCTTTTTGAGCCGTCGTTGCACCACAACCCTCATCATCCAAAATATTTTGTCTAGTTATTGTAAACGTTTCTTTATTTGTTGAAAAATACTCATCTAACCTTCTTCCTGACCCCTCGGAACTACCACATTCAGATGTTACTTTGTAATATTTATATTCAGCAACAAACATTTTCCATACACCAACATTTGGTTTTATGGTTACCGTCAACTTATTAAATGAGCCGCCCACTTCTTCAACAACAAAATCGAATGGGTCTGGAGCCGGAACGTCCGCCGGTGGTGGTGTATTGGTGTAATTACCTGATATTGGATTAAATTTTTGAATAGATTCTTGCACACGACTTTCAATTGTTTGAATATCTGTAGAACTCATTGATGTATAAACAGAATCCGGACTTATATCTGAGTCAGCATTTAATATAATGAATTTAGTAATATCTGTTGCCGATATAGTAGCAATGTTAGCAACTCTTTTTTCATATCTAGAAATTAAAAAATCAACATTTTGATTTAAACTATCAAACACAACATATGGTTTATTTGAATCACTACAATAATATTTTTTAGTGGTAAAAAAAGGTTCAACAGATGGTCCCCAATCTTGTAATAAATCCACAGCACTATAATTATTGGATTGAGATTGTAACATACCACTTTGAGATGACCTTATATACATTGTAGCAAAAACAACATATCTTAATTTTTCCGGTTTATCCTTAGTTTTTGACAATATTAAATCAACAACTTCTTTATATGTTGCACTAGAACTTACTTTATCATCAGTCACCGTAAATTTATTATATTTTTCTTTGGGTGTACAATTTTGACTATTACTTTGTTTTGTACCATCTTGTTTTGTATTTTCATCAACTTTATCACTAGTTTGTTTTTTAATATTAGTATTAGTAGTAGTTGCGGTCGTAGATTTAATTGCCTTTTCTTTTTCTTGCCTATCTTTTTTATTTTTGTCTATAATTGATTGTAATAATGTTGTTTTTAAAGATTGAATATAATTGTCCACCTTAGGTAATGATGCTGTTGGTTGTCTAATACCCTCAAACGTTGTTTCAAAGTTACCCGGAGATATTGAATGATTAACTGTTTGAATCATATATGGACCACTAAACATAGGAACATATCTTAAATTAAAATACATTGTAGGTTGTATCATAGCGTTACCCATCATAGTTACCTGACAAGAATAACTTCTATTTTTATATAAATTATATAATGAATTGTTTTGGGTAGCACCTCCTCTATTGTTTGATTGATTAGCCATTTGATTTAAAACTTCTAATGACTCAGCAGTCGCCTTTCCAGGGTTTTGTGATACATTAAATCCTTTAAATATTGATTGATTTTGAGGCCCAATATCCACATTAAACCCAACAACTTTGTTTGACTTATCCCAATCGTTTTTACCTATTTGGTTTTCCACTAATGGATTATCAACACGTCTTAAATCAAACGCATCACTTCTATAACGATAATCAACATTCTCTTTTAAATCTAATTGTTCACTTGGTTTACCAGCATAAAAACAAACCATTTTTGCCGATGAGTTTCTATAATCAACATTCATAAATGTACCAAATAACGAGTTTGCAAACTCTAAAGTTCCCTCCGGTTTTGGTTTTGGATTTTTAACCGCATCTTGAACATTATAAAAATTAACATATGATGGTATATTCATCACAACAAAATTATTTTCAACTAATATTGTTTGGATGTACACTAACATAGTTGTTTTAACATTAATGTCTGTTAAGTTATTTTTTAATTTTTGTACATCAACAAGAATCAAATTACCAACATCTCGACTTGCTCTGTCCAATAATAAAACATCTTCAAATAATGTTTTTTCTTTAAAATCGGTTCCCGAAATCCATTTATCATTTGTTGCCTTAAATGATTCCCATAATTCAAGTTTACTTTGTTTACTCTCTAAAACAGTTTCAGGTTTTTCTTGAGAAGTAAAATTAACATTCGGTAACGCTTTCTGTATTTTAAGAATAGTACTATTAATAATTCTATCATTAAACGAATCTAAATTATCTAAATAACCATCCATTAATTTAACAAACTTATCGTAATTCAAAGTATTATCTTTTAATTTTTGAGTGGCGTAGATTTTAATTATTGGTGCCAATTTTTCAATATTATAAACATCAAACGCAATATTACAATCAATAAAGAAATCTGTAATATATGAACCCCCATCTTTATAGGTTAATTGAGGTATCTCAGAAAACCCAACATAAGTATCCAAAGCCTTCCACTCTAACGGATATGTTGTAATTGAATTATTTAAGGTTGTTCCTGTAGGTAATGAATTTGGTGTAACATAATTATAATAATCCCAAGTAACCGGTGTGGCTATATAATGTTTACTACCACTAACTGAATACTTACTTGTAAAAGTATAAAACAATTGTTTATTAAATGATGATGGATTACCTATTTTAAAATAACTGTCATAATTTAAAAATTCAGAAATTATATTTGAAACATTTGTTAATTGTTTTGATTGAACTTCTTCAACCGATAAATCATTATTAAAATTAGTATTAGGAATTTTCATCATAATCCTCATCAATGATTGAAAATTTTTAAATGATTTTTCAGTATCTGTTTCTGTAGAGTTAGGGTCAACTTCATAATTATAGGTCGATATTGAGAAGTTTAAAAATTCATTTTCAAATTGGTCTAATGCGTCTCTATCAAACACCGAAAATATTTCACTCATTTTTGTGTAATCAGTTGACTTCCCATTTATTGAGAAATTTTCTTGCGCAGATTGACCGGAAAATATTTCTTTTAAATAATGAATTGGCTCAGGTTTACTAACTTTAGCATTATCAAAATAACCATAATTAGGTGCTGTCCAAAATAATCTAACAGACCCATTATACATAGAAGTATTTCCAGACACATCTTCAATCATTTGGCCTAGAATGTTAAAACACTCACTTTGTGTTTGGTTAACCAAACTTCCATTAGATGGAAACACAAATTTATATTGACCATAATCCCCATTAACCGATACCGACCAGGGTATTACTCGATTATTTATATTATATCCTGTCGGAATTCCTTGTACGTTATTGATAACCGCCTCCGGAACATACGTCATAACAAGACCATCAGTAAACGCTTTTTGAATACCACTATTGGTGTACCCTGTAAAAATATTATATCCTTGATAAAAAACATTAAAATCGTTAATTAATTTAGGATAAAATCCTGTGTTAATTGTTGTATTATAACTTATCCCACCAACCGTTGTTGCGGTCAAATATTGTTCCAACACAATTGTTGTAGTACCTGTTTGTCCCGGAAGTATGATTGAATACGTCTTTGTTTTACTATTAGTTACCGGGTCAAAATTATTAACATAATCAAAATTATTCCAACAATTAGTTAAGATATCAACATTAGTATTAACATATTTTTTATAACGATGCCAAATTGAACCTATTTTTAAAACCCAAGCATACGGAACCTTATGGACCGCAGCGAATTTTTTCATAGACGCAAATATGTAATCCAAACTTTCATCAGAATAGTTTGTTTCATTACCTGTATAATTTTTATATTTCTCTCTTAATGTTGATAGAGGTAAACTATTAATGAATAAATAAGCAGCACTAAGATATGGATTAGTATCACCATTTTTATCACTCTCAACCCCTTCCTGAATTGCGTTTATAAAATACGGAGTATTAAAAATTGATGTTGTTTGATAGTTACTAACTATTCCACTATAATTTAAATATTTAACATCACCTTCAGTTGGTAATTGATTTTCATATGTTCTAGTTGCATAAAAGTTTCTAAAATCATTATTAATTATCTCAGGTGTTTTTATGTTTTTATAAACAAAATTAGTTATTGGTTTTTTAGTGTCCTCAGATTGATTATCATTAAAATTTGAAACAATTTTTTTAGTTGGATTATATAATAATGTTTTAGTCGTATTAAACGCCAATTTTTCATCAGTAGCAATCCCATTAGCTAAACTACTTTTAACCCAATTATTATCGGTAAAAGGATAAGTGTCAGTAAAATCATATTTATTTGAAGTTGTTGATGTTGCAATATAATTAACAATATCTTTTTCATTATTTAATGAAACTAAAGGTTGTGAAAGTGAACTATCTATTTCACTATTAGGTATAAATGCAAATGAAGCATTCTCAACCGTATTTTTAATATAACCCGTATTAAAAATTCCTCGTATATAATTTTGCCAACTAGCTCCATTTCCTTCATTTGAAATATGTTTTAAAACCGCTTGGAAATTATTAAGATTATACTCCTTTAATGTCTTAATCAATTCAACATCACTATTATCTGATACACTATCTTGTATATTAATAGACTCTCCCTCACTAATGACGTTTGAAACTTTATCCGCCTCCGATGTAAAATTAGTTGTTCTATCTAATTTTGAATAATGAGATGTTAATAAGGTTCTCTCATACATCTCATAAAGATATTTACTCACAACTTTATTTTCATAAATCTCATTGTTTACAGGGAATTCAATTGCCCCTAATGAAACTCTTCTTGGTTCTGTAGCAGAATTTGAAGATTTTGTTGGTGGAGGTGGAGGTGGTGTTTTTTGAGTCATACCATTAATAAATTCCTCAACAAACTGAATTTCAGGCCATACATCATATAAAAAACCTTTTGTTTCTCCAATAATATCACTATCACCCGGATATCTTAATTCATATTTTTCTTGACCATTTTCACCCGGTGTTTGTTTAATTACTTGAGGCCAAGGATATACTGGTTGATTTTTATCATCACCTGAAGTTTTATTATCAGCACTCGCATTTGCAATTTCTTGATTAAAAATTACACCCTTTCTAATTTTACTATCCCTCTGTTCCCAAGCTTTAGTATGAACTTCATCCAATAAACGTAAAAACGCCTCACCATTTGCAAAAATAACCGCTAATACGTTTCTAATTGTTGGAACAAACCCAATCCCGTTATCTTTATTTTCCAATAATGACGCAAGAGCTTTAGTTAACGCATCTTCAATTTCATTTCTCTTTGTTTTTAAGTCTTTATTCATTTTATCAGTTAAATCGATAAATGAATTAGTACCTTCAAAAACAAAGTATTGTGATATCGACTGAATTGCCCCGTTTTTAAGAGTTATATCAAGACTCTGAAAACGATTATTATTTTGTAATTCCGCTTGGAATTTTGTTAAATCTTCAGGTGTGGGTTGACTATTTTTTCTTTGTAATTTATATGTTTCCGTTAAATCAATATCATCAGAGGTTATCTTTATTGGAAACACTTTTTCATAAGTAATACCATTAGGTATTGAACATTTTGTAACTTTACCATCAATAGTATAACTACCTTTACCATCAACATTACCACAAGTAACATTTTCATTAAGTAGTTTATTATATTTGTCAAGTATACCTTTTAATTTTGAAATTGCATCATTTTTTTTCTGACCATCTAAATTTTTCTTAAATGTGTATATTTTTTGCCCTGTTTTCTTTTTAATATAACAATTTTCATTATCCATAAACTCGTTAAACCAAGAAGTTTTAAGGGTATAAAATACTTCTTTTTGATAATCAAATAATTGATTACCATAAGTTTCTAAATTGGTTAATGGGTCTAAATTTTGTTTGACAAATGAATCAAGAATATTTTTTATAAAATTATCTAATCTATCTTTCATTTGCATTAATGTAATCTCAGGAAAATCAGTAGGTATTAAACCTTTTGATTTATACTCACTATACATTTCTCTAATTTTTTGGTAACCTCTTTCAACAACAACATTATTAGTTCTTGTTGTTGTACTTGGACCACCACTAGTTTGACTAATATTAAATCGTGATTGATACATATGTGGGGTAGCTAAAAGAGCCCCCATCGTTATATCACTTAGTACCGTATACTTGTATGTATAAAATTTTAAATCAACAGTAAAGTTAGATGTTTCCGCATTATATGTTGTTGTAAAATTTTGTAACATTAACCCTAATCTAACCGCTTTACCAAAATAACCTTTAATTGTTAAATAAAATAATGGATATGGTAAATTAAAAAAGGCTGCGTATGGTGAATTATCACCGGCTTCAAATAATGCACGACCTTTAACATCAACTAATCTGACATCAATTGTTGGTAAAAAATCTAACCCTTGTCTAATATTAATTGAGGTTATACCTAATAATCCATTATCCGTTGCACCGGGTTTACCACCTGAACTAATTGTTTGTTTCAGATAAAAATCATCACTATTATTTGGATTAACAACACTATTGAATTTAGGTTGATTAACACCATCACCTTTTATGGCACCTTTACCGGTTAACTCGTCAGTATATGAATTATCTAAATAAGCCTTATCTCCCGGTTTTAAAAAATTAATTTTAGCAATAGATATAGTTCTAATTGAGTCATTATTTCCCGTACCAATTGCCAATTTTGTTCTTGGTAATACACTACACTCAAGATTTGCATACATTACCAAGTCTTCTTGATTAACATACCTTTCCTTTACTTTATTATCACTATCAATAACTTTGTTTGGGTCAATAATTGTAATGTTGTTGTAGTCGAATTCGACTAATATATTTTCGGTTTTATCTACCATAATAATAGAAATGATTGTCTAATTGTGATTTATATTCTTGTAATGATGATACTAAAGGAAACGGTATTGTCAATATAGCAGCATCCGGTATATTCCATTCCACACCACCAAAGATTGGATTAGCCGCAAGAATCAACCACCCAAACGTTGGGGTCCCATAGTATTGTTGAGATATTTTATCCATTCTAGATTGACCAACTTTGTAAATATATCTCTTATCAGACGATTTACTTGAAATTGAAATATATGGGACAACACTTTGCTCCCCATTCATTAAAAATTCATTATATCTATTGTAGTTTTGTCTATTATTCATTTTTAATTAAATTGAGTTTTATCAGTCCAAATTGTTTTATCACCACCATTATTACCTTGATATAATAACAATAAGTTTTTAGTCTGTTCCTCATTTGAGGATGAAGGTTCTGTAGTATAAGTAAACTTACGAACCTTTCCTTTATTATAAATGTTTTCTTTAGTCCAAGTAATATATTCGTTAGATTTTTTAAGAAGTTTGATATTTTTTTCTTCAGATTCTAATTCTTCTAAAACTTTATCTCTAAATTCACCAACTATCTTATTAAATTGTTTTGATAAACCATTATATGTATTATCTAATTCATTGGTAATAATTTCGGATTTAAATGTATTGAAGTTACTTCTATTATTAAACACCTGTGCCATTACCATAAAAAATCTTTTATCTGATGGACTTTGGAAAACCGCTGACGTAAATCCTCCTGGACCGGAATAATCATCACTAATAATGTTATAATCAGTACTACTTAAAACTCTATCATAATCATTCATTCTACCAGCAACTAAATCATAGTCAAATACTAATTCTTGGAATGTATCACTTTGTATTTGTGCACCGGAAGTGTTGACTTCTTCTGTTGCGGTTAATGTATAAATTTTAGGTTTATTATCAATAATAACACCATCAGATAATGTGGTAACATAATTAATTTTTCTAAAAACTTGAACCATATCCTGTTCTTGTTGGACTATGTTATTGCTAATTTCCTCAATACCATTACTAAAGTCAGCCTTTAATGTATTAATGTAATTTGTTAAATTTGTTGTAACACTTCTAACCGCCGTTGTATCGGTAAACACATCATTCAACCCAACAATTATAAAATTAGTCCCACTTGATATATCATCAAGTAATGTAGTAAATAAATCATCAACTTTATCTTGATAAACAGATTTACCATATATCGTAACTAAGTCACTTGATGTTCCCAAATTGAATTCCCCATCGAGATATTGTCTTTCTTTAGACATTAATTCCCAAATACCACCATTATATGATTTAATTGTACTTTCACATTGGTTAACTATATTAACAAGATATCCTTGACTTACATCTAATAAATTGTCCATAATTTTTGTATAGGTAATATCACCTGTTTGACCACTAGCACCATTAACGGTTGTTTGAATTTGTCCAATAGTTTCACCCGCAGTGTTTGTTTGTTGATTGTCAACCTGTGTAACTGTTGGTTGTTCATCAATTAATGATTGGAAATATTGTTTATCTAATTTTTTCCAACTATCGTCAGTCCACACAGCTCTTTCATCATAAATTTCCGTATTACCATAGTAGTTAAATGATAACGCATTTTGTAATTGTTCCACCGGTTTTTCAAGTCCCATACCACCAATAATATCAAAATTAAGAGACACATTAGCAATCATAGGTTGAATACCAATACCTTCAGGGTTCATATCAAAAACTAATGGGTCGTAACTAAATGAAACCGCTTTAGGTATTATTTTACAATTGTAAAAATCACCAATTCTTAAAACTAATACCGGAGGTGCCCCAAATGATGTATTTAACGCATCATTTTGAACAATTTGTCCCTTGTCTCCAATAACCGGTATTGTCTCTCCAGGTCTAACACATTGATTAAGGAATGTTAAACGAGCGTTTAAACCTTCAGGCGTCATAGAGTGAAAAGCAGGATTAAAATATTTAATTTTTTCCTGAATTGAATCATATAACATTGGAACTTCTTTTTTAATAACATCAAAATAATCACATTCAGAAAGTAATTTTCTTAAAATTAATTTACTAATACCTTCTTTTATTGTCTTTTCTGTTCTATATGTTGGTTTTGGTTTGATTGGTTCTTTTTGTTCAGAAATAGTTTGTATTGGTTTATCTTCTATGATAGGTTCAACAGGTTTATCTGAAGGTACATCTGTGACTTTAATTTTGCTAAAAACAACACGTCTACAAGCCATTGCTGCAACAGAATAAACTTGAGCCAATTTATTTGACGCTGTCGTATTTGTCGAAGATTTAATGTCTTGATGACAATCAACGGATGAACCAAAAAGCCCATTCGCACTTTTTGGAAATGAAATTGTTTCAATTTCACCATTAGTCGTATTACCTTCAAAAGTTAATGTTTTTGTTTCATCAATAAATGGTTTTAATTTAGTTGTTTTTAAATATTCAATTACTGAATTTTTTCTTCTAACTGATAATGTAACATTATAATCATCCTGTGCCGGAGCTGAAGCTGAACTTGCTAATGAAATTTTAATAGTACCTTTTTTTTCGCTTAAAATTTTAAAAGCATCCTCAACAAAACCATCATTTATTTTATTAAAATTATCTATAACTACATTAGTAAAAAATGGTTTAACATTAAGATTTGGAGAATTAGCAATAAATAATTTACTTGATTTATCAACATATGTATCTTGATTACTACTACTAGTGTAACTATCGTAATCTGATTTATACGTAGAACTTGGAATTTGTGCAGTTTTGTTACGTGGTCCCGGAACGTCATTGTCAAAATAAAACCCTAAATTCAAATAACCATCCAATAAACTAGCAACTGATGTGTCAGTATTTTGCTTTTGAGTAGAATTACCCGCAGTAGTTTCAGTTCCAACTGTTGGTGTTCCTTGTACACTACTAATAACTTCTTTAGCCGTATTACTATCTAAATTAGGGTTATTTAATATTTGTTGATAAGTATATAAATCTTTGGTTGGAACCATATTAAACTTTTTAGCCAATTCATAAATGTCATATTTAACACATCCCGCAAAAAACGAATCAATAATAGAATTTATTCTTTCTTTGTTTTGACCTTTTAATTGTTTTTCAACAAGAACATTCATAACTGAAGGGTGGTCAACAATTATTTTCCAACTTAATGTTCCAACTCTTCTTGTATCTTTATATGTGTAAATTGGTTCCGGTCTACCTAAAAATGATGTTTCAGTCCAGTTAGCATTACTATTATCATTAAATTTAATATCATATGGTGGGAACCACATAACTCTACCCCCATTTGGTCCTTTTTCACAAACAGGAAGTTCGTCGTAAGTATATCCTTGTTTACTTGATGTTCTCCAAGCTAAATTTTCAATTGAGAACATATATTTTTTAGCATATCCCCCAATACCATTTGGTCCGTCAGCAATAATATTTGTTGAACCCGGATTTCTTGTTGGTGATATATTTAAATTGAAGGTATTGTCAAATACCGAACCAGCAAATTGTCGACCACTTGTTGTAATACCGTCAACTTTTTGTAAATCATTATAAGTGTAATATGGTGTGTCTTTAGTAAAAACTCTACAGTATTCAATACCGGCCTCTCCTCCGGTTGTTTGGTCTGTATAAGACACAACTTGAGAACCTTTGGTCATTTCTTTATAACCATCGTGGAATACTTTACTAACTTGGTTAATTGCGTTACCAACGTGTTTTAATCTACTAATTCCTTGTACATTATCCGCAGAATTAACTAATCTTTGTGTCTCATCTAATATAGATGTCGATTTGAATGTAAAATTCGTTGATTCGTCTCTTGTGTAATTACTACTAATTAAATTATATTCCGGGTCCGCAGAACCTGAACCACCTCCGGGTGTTGCTTTGAACCCCGCATTTGGTTTATATTTTGGTGATGTCCAAACAAATTGACCATCAAGACCTCCACCATCACTTAATGATTTTGCCGCAAGACCAAAGTTAAGAGTATCTTGATTACCCTCAAATAGAATACCCATTTCAGAAGGACCATATACCGGTGATTGTTCTTGTTGACCAAAAGCGTTAACAGGAACTTGATTAGGTGGTGATGTTATCGTAGATGGTTCCGCATTTCTACTACCAACATAATAACCACCCACTAAAGTACCATTAGCTGGGTCAATTAAATTAACAATTGCTTGTCCAACACCTAATATTCCACCAAAATCTTTTCTGTAACTTGGTTGATATCTATTGTATTCTAAATTTCTAAATAAAACAGACCTTTGACCATTTCCTGTATTTGCTAAAAATATTTCAGATGGGTTTCTACTACTATTTAATATTGGTCCTAAAAAACCACCAGTAAGTTGATTAACAACATTTAAAGCGTTTGATGTTTGTTGTGTTTGACCATTTCTTGTGTTATCACTAAAATAGTTCCCCGGAATTGGTGATACCGGCCAATACGCACCACCTAATCTTGTTATTAAATCGGCAGCAGCTGTAATAGGGTCTTCAGGGGATGTAATCTTCCAATTTCTATAAACTAAAGGTTCTTGTCCGGCTATAATTAAACTAGCTTCAAATGGGTCTGATAATGACTCCAAATTAACTTGACCAACAGTATTGATAAAAATTTGTCTAGCAATTCTTTCTTGAAAAAGTTCATTTAATTTTTGACCTCCCAATCTCGCAAGAAAGGAATCCTGAGATAATAATCCATTAGTACCAACAGGGTCAGATGATAATAAAATTGCATATGGTGAATATAATGAAGCAATAAAATTTGTTCCGTAAGGTTGATGTATTGGTTGACCTAATATTTGTGTTGTCACACCATACATATCATTGAACCCACCAACAGGGCCGTAGTAATTATCAAGATAAGCAGCATCAATAAAAAATTCATTAACTAAATCTAATACAGTATCGTTAGGACTATACTCACCCTGATTTGAATTTACAGGAAGTGGAGCTCCGTTATAATTAATATCTAAATTATAACCACCGTTAGGTCCGTATTCATTAAGAGGATAAAGTTGATTAGAAAAAATACCATTAGTAATTAATTCATTTGGAGAATCTATAACATTTGAAACATTTAAAACTGTTTCGTATGTTAAATTACTAACAGGTGGTGAATACACACCGGCAATGTTATATGGGGCTAAATTTCTAGCCATTAAAACATCTCTAAACGAAGACGATGATGCAAACGATAATGTACTATTTGACATATTTTTTTCTTTTATAATAAATAGGTTAACAACCTATTTTAAACGTGGTTATTGTTTAACAGGATTCATTTTACCCATACCTTCTGTAACAGCAACAGTTAACTTTTCCATAAACGCAGGGTTTGTTAAAACACTTTCCATTTGTTTTGTATCAATATTTGGTGAAGTTGAATCCACTTTGACATTTAAATTAACATCCATAGTTGAATTTGAACCTTGAGTTCCTGTTGAACCACCTGCACTACTTGTCGTATTATTAGTTGTTGGTATCTGAGTATTTGCCGGTGCACCACCCATAGCAACTTTACCCGCATTAATTAATGCAGATACTAATGGTATATCAGCACTTAACTTATTAGCTTGTTCTGTTACATTTGAAAAAGAATCTTTTAATTCTGTTTTAACAAATCCTGCAAAATCAAGAAAAGCGTCTGCTAATTTTCCGGCACCTGTCCCTGAATTACCATATTGTTGAAGTGCGCCCATTACAGTGTCTGAAAATTTATCAATTTCTTTAGCAATATTTTTTGAAGATAATCCTTCACTTGGAATATTACCTAACGCTTCACCCGTTTTTCTAGCGGTAGTCAATATTTGTCCACCGGTTTTACTACCGGCCAACCCTAAACCTGTTCTATCACCTAAACTATTAATTGCCGCAGTAACTCTATCAGTTGCTGTCAACTGTTGTTTTGCCAACTCTTCCATTGTTGGAGGAGCGGTATTAGCCATTTTTTCAAGAGCGGCAACATCCTTTTCATTTAATTCAGATACATTCTTTTCTTGTTGTTTACCTTCTGCGTCAGTAAATTTAACCTTATATTCACCACCCGCACCCATTTCCGCCATATTGGCAATCATTTTCTTTTGGTCTTCAGGTACATTCGGGAATGAAATTTCTTTCATTTTCTTATCTAAATCCGCACTACCCAACGCCATTTTAGTAAGTTGGTCATAAGGAATATTCATAGCTTGAGAGATTTCTCTTAATTGACGTTTAGCTCCCGGCATAATTTCAAAATGTCCATCTTTTCCAAGTTGAACAAATTGTTGACTCATTTGTGCTATTTGATTTTGTAACTCAGCAGGGTCATTTTGTGCCAAGTCCATAAGTTTTAATGGGTCAAGTAAACTACTTTGAGACACCCCTAATCTTTGCATTGCCGCAGCAACTTCAATTGCCCCCTCAGGGTCAAACACTTTTTCCGCAAACTGTAAAGTTTGAGACATATCAATTCTCAACGCAGTAGCTTGTGCAGCCATTTTAGCCAAACCTTCAACACCACCCGCAAAATTATATTTGTTAAGTGCCTGCATATTATCTAAAACTTTACCTGAAACCGCTTGAGCGTTAACACCGGATTCTCTCGCAATATTAACAACCTTTAACATTTCTGCGGTAGCTTTTCCGGAAGAAATACCTACATCCGCCATACCACCAACAATTTTACTTGCCTCTTGACCGGTAACTTTCATTGTTGCGTATAAATCTTTAGTTGATTCTTCGGTTAAAATAACATTTCTACCCAATTCTTTAGATGCCTCTTGTTGAATTTTAAGAACATCCTCAATATCTCCACCTAATTTTCTAACAGAAGTAACGGACTCAGACATACTCATACGTAATATGTCCGCCATAGCTTGACCTTGTCCAAACTGCTTAAGCATTTGACTCGCGGCATTGTCAAGTGTTACGACTACTTCCGCAATCGCTTTAGGACTAAAATTAGAACCAATAGCATCTTCTAATCCTTTAGTCGCCTTACCTCCCGGTGTTTTTGACTCGTCTCCTGTTGCCATAATTAAATGTGTTTATAAATAAATACACCAAACATAGTTTTTGATTAACTAGTCTGGTGTGTTATTATCTATTAATTTATTTATAATGTATTTTCTAACATATGTCGGCATTGAATGAAAATCCGAATATGATATACGAAGTGATTGAGCTAAATACATATATTCCTCAATCATCATTTGTCTATGACTAAAAGAAAGGTCGAAAAAAGTCCACCCCAAAGGTAATCTCGAAAGACACCAATTCTCCTGAAGGGGCGATTACACTTCTTTTTAAGTCCAATGACGGCTCATTTTCTCTTAAAAAATTTCTTATGTATTTTGAATCCATAATTGGTAATGAATCTACAAATAAACCAATTTTTGCTCTATCTTGGTCTCCATCAACTTCAACAATATGTTTTTGTAATTTCCAAGTAATTCTTGGGGCTTGTAATCCCACAGGATATTGTTCCGCTTGTTTATCTAACTCAATAGTGTCGTAGAATGTTGTTGGCCTTAATTTAACGGTTGCACCGGTTCTTGGTAATTTAGTTGTAAAAGTACCATCCTCATCCGGTTTAACTTGAGTTTTTTTAATGTTTAACTCATCTAAATTAATTTTACCAACAAATGGTTTGTCCGTTGCCGGGTCGGTTAAATTAACACTATATTCAGACCCAAAAGAAGTATTTCTTAAAAATATTAAAATGGCTTCAACATCACCATCCAATAATTCTTCAGGTCGTAAATCGTGTTCATAAACTTTATTTCTTAATAATTTTAAGATTATGTTTTCACTACTACGTCCGGCACCAATTAAATAATTTTCATCATTAGCCGTTAAATAACCAACTTTAACTGATTTCTTTTTTGATTTGTAAAATACACCACCTGTAGGTAATTGAACCACATCGTGTGGTAAACTGAAATTTTGTGTTGCAGCATCTAATAAATTTTGTTCCATATATTTTTCTTTTTATAATAAATAATAAGAAATGTTTTTTTTATATAAATAAAAAACCCCACATAATTAAATGTAGGGTTGAATATATTATGAGTTTTATAATATTAGTAAACTAATATACATCTATCCATACGAAGAGTTGTTGTAATACCCGCGATACCATCATCTGAATAACCTAGTGAATCAAAATTAACATCACTTAAAAAAGTTCCTTCTAAAATCCATTTTTCCACAACAACACCTGTTGGGTCTAACATCTCAAGGTCGATGTTCTTCTTGTATCCCGCTGCGTACCCCATACGTCCTGTTACAGACTCAGCACATAAACGTACCCACTCCATAAGAGCTTGTGATGCTGAAGGTCCAATAGGGTCTCTAAATTTAACTGAAATTGTTCCCCAATTAAAACGACCTGCAACATATGTTGAAGTGTTTAAGAAAGGTATCTCAACATCTTTAATAGTGATATGTGGTCTAGCAGCTGTTTCTACGAACCATTCGTTAATCCCTAAAGTAGATGGGAATCGTACAATAAACCTATTTTTTCTTTTTGGTTCATACGGTATGGGCATTTTCATTAATAAATCAGCCATTGTCTATTTGTTTTTAATTTTTATTTTTTTATCTTGTTTATTATAAATATTACCTATTTAATTTTTTTCTCTTGACTTTTAGATTTAAATTTTTTATAATTCTAGAAATCCTAGTTATTATAATTAATTATTTAATAGTTTTTATTTATAATAATTATTTTAATATTCTTTTTTAATTCCTCCTGCTGTTGAATAAGTTTTAATAATATTTTCTGGGTCTTGCTCAAAATGTTTTTTAACAACCTCCACATTTTTTAAATCGTCATCAGAAAAACCTATTTTTGGGACAAAATAATTATTTATTTTATTTTTTAAGAAAGCCTTTTTTTGTATATGTTGAGACATATCTTTAACATATTTAACAAATTCTTTTAACGCTTTTATTTTACCTTCTTCCGGATTAGTTGCGGAACCTTCTCCATAACTTACAGGGTAAAACCTACATAAGTCCAAATATTCTCGAATCATCTCTCTTTTAGAGACATTTTCTTCATCCGCTAAATCACGATATTTTTCTAAATTTCTAACTAATTCGTTTGAATCAATACCATTAATATTTGAAACAATGTAATTGTAACAAGCCTCTTTTAGTACTGATGGTGTATGACCTCTTGCGGTCACTATTGAAAAAATTGACCCATTATTTATTGCCTCAACAAAATCTTCCCAAGCCGGTCCAGGTTTAGCAGTCATAGCATCAACTATAAATTGTTTATCTCCTTTAACTCCAAAATACATAAAAGGGGTTTCTGCAAATCCAACAATTGTATGTCCGTCAAATTCAAAAGGTTCTTTACCAATTATTTCACGATAAGTTGCAAAATCTTCAGTAGACATCCCTATCTCATCACCATCTTCATCTTTAAGTAAAATTTTTGTTGGCATTGACACAATATTATCGTCCCAATCGAAAGCGTAATACTTTTCATCCGGAGCACCAAACTCATCAATTCCTTCTTTTATTTTATTTTTTAACATAATTTTTAATTAAGGCTTAATTATGACCCACCCTAAGATGAGTCATAATTTTTTTATTATATATTCTCGAAAGAAGCTCCGGTTGGAGTAATATAGAATGTGATGTCTATAAATTCTAACGATTTGGTTGGTTTGATATAAATCTTACCTGTCATTTGATTTCTATCTAAATCAGCCACGTCTGACGAAACTGTTACACGGAAATCATATAAACCTCTGTCTCTTCTGATTGCATCTAAGATAGGGTTAACAGCATCTAAGAAGTCTTGTCTTACTTTTTGGTCGTTTTGTTCAAACAATAATCTTACAGATACCGCTGAAATCAATTTACGAGCTTGAAGTAATAATCTTCTAACATTTATTCTATCAAGTGCTGATTGAGCAATTTGTAGAGTTTTATTACCCCAAATTACGGTACCTACATCAGAGAAAGTAGCAATTGGATTGATACGACCTTGGTAAAGAGTATCTCTATCTTCTTGAGTAAGTTTCTTTCTCGCTTTGATTGCGTTTACAATACCTCTTGTGTAACCTGCCGCTGCGAACCAAGGGAACGCGATGTTATCGGTTAACGCTAAGTTTCTAACAACCTCAGCCGTTGGTGGTAAATAGATTTGTGTATTATTAACACTATCTCTAGTTAATACCCAAGGGTAATAAGTTGCTGTATAGTTAGAGTCAATACCACTTTCTTCTAAAATATTTACCGCCTCTTGTGGGTAAATTAATGCACTTGGGTCAGGACTTGGAATAAATAAATCACTATCAGCCGTTGTACAAATATATAATGAGTCAGCTCTGTTAAACTCAATCATTTCAATCGCCTCCTCAACTAAATCAGAGTTATTTGAATAATCAATACCCGGAGTAACAAATATGTTGATATTAACCGCCTCAGGATTTGAAAATGTTTGTTGTCCTAATAAGTATGCGTAGTAATCAGAATTACCATAATCAACACTATTGTTTCCAACGGTAATTTTCTTGAATGCTCCCCATCCTGTGGCCGTTGGATATTGAATATCCGGACAGTATCCGTTTAAGAAACCTTGTCTACCTAATTTAAATCTATCCGTATTACTTCTTGATTCTCTATAGATATCCCATCCGTCAAAACCACCTTGTACTAATAATGAGAATTTACGTGAGTATATTCTGTAGTAAGGACTTGATTCACTTGTTGGGTCAGATGTAAATGTTGTATCACCAACGTAATATGCCGGAGTTCCACTTGTAGTAAATGCGTTTGATATTGTAATACCACTTGCATTTTTATCCATATGGAAACCTTTTGTCAGTGTTAACCATTCCGCAGCATCACTATCAATACATATATTTAATGGTCTTTGTTTTCCTTTATATTGGAAGAAATCGACATCGTATCCTGCTCCGTTTCCTGTTGAAATACCTAAGTAAGTTCTACGAACATTATCTCCCGGACTTAGAGTAGCGTCATTACCACCTGAACTTAATCCAAATGGGGGGTCAAATACTACCTCACCTGGATAATCATATTTAGTTTTATATATTGGGAATGGAGACCTTGATGAACCATATTGTCTAAATTTAAATCCTTGGAATCCACAAGGTAATGTGTCAATTGGTGCGTCTTCATTCATTTCTACCATAATGTATTTTGAATTCAACTCATACTCACCATCAGTTGTACCAATTTTCTTGGCCACAAATGAATTATCATTTGGGTTCATAGTACAATTTGTAAATTTCTCAATAACTACCGGATTATTATCCGTATCAAAGAAGTCTCTAACCAAAATATCAAATGTTAAATTACCAAAAGACATATTTGCAATAGATATTTTAACTTCAGTATTAGCAGCATTACCATCAGATATTGTTGCAAATCTAAATAAATTAAATACTTTGTTACCTCTTACTTCAGAAACAACCCACGGAGAAACCGGTGTTTGATATCTTTCTAAGTAGTAAGCGATTGAGGATGCGTTACCACTACCCGCCGCTCTTGGTAAATCTAATAAATTACAATTTAAACCTCTAATATAACCTTTATTATATCCATAATTCAATAATGCTTGGAATCTTTCTTCAACAAATACCGGAACTGTTGTTCTTGGTTTAGCAAAGTTTGAAGAACCAAATACTTTTGGTAAGTATTTAGAATCTGATTCACTAAATGATGTTTCGAAGAAGAATGTATTACCATCATAATCAGTCACATTAAGACCAAACGTTGCAAATGGATTTTTATTAATATTTGAATAAGTTGATGCAGTACAATTAATAGATACATCAGTCGCTCCTGTAACTTCATAAACCGGTCCATCACTACCCGTACCATAAGTTGCAATACCTCTTGAACGAAGAGTTGCTATAACCATATCATCAAAATCAGTATACGAAACACCTGAATATGTGTAAATTTTACCACTTACCGTACCACTATAACAAGTTGTTATTATTCCGGTATTATTTGAACCTGTGTTACCTGATGTTGCAGGATTACAAGGATTATATATAGAAACATTTACTGTCCAATTTTTTGTTGTTCCACTATCTTGAGACACTAAAACATATTGTTTAGTTCCCGCTGAGAAATTTTGGGTTGTTCCTGAACTTTGTTGTGTAACACCACTAACTTTAACATTTGTAGTACAAGAACTGAACATAACAGTTAATGCTGTTAATCCTGATGTTGGTGTTCCTTGTGGTAATACAACACTAATTGTATTGTTATTATAATTTATACTACCAACAGTATTTGAAACTGTTGCAGAACTCATAGAAAATGAATAGAATGTTGCACAATTTGATAATGACGTAGTGGCGGTTAAAGCACTAACAACATTATAGAATGAGAAACCACTATATGAACCACTATTATTATCAAATAAAGAATAATACCAAGGGTCGTTATTTGCGTCAGTATAATCTGCGTTAGTTGAACTTACACTATCAATACCATAGACATTATTTTCAGATGTATAAGCGCTTAAAGAGTTATAGTCAGAACCTGAAATAGTTCCATAGTAGTTAATCGATGTTGCTGAACTACTTGGTGTTGTTATAATGTCAAATAACTGTGATTGAATATTATCTAAAAGTCTTGATGTACTACCATTAAATGTTTCGTAAGTATCATTTATTTTATTTGAGATTAATGTTGGAACATTAAATACTTGAACCGTACCAATCCCACTATTACATCCAGTAAAGGTGAATGTGAATGGAGTGATAGTATATCCTGTACATATGTTAGTACAAGTATTAATATCATATGTAAAACCTGAACATTGGAAACCTACTGTTGATTTATCTACGTTCGCGATTGTTCTAAAAGACCAAGATGGTCCCGCGTCATATCCTGACAATCCCAAAATTCTAGTTACAAACAACTGATTAGATTGTTGTAAATAAGCTTTTGCGATATACGAAGCTTCATACTTCGGTATTTGTGTATTAATAAATTTTTCAGGTGTTGTCCCTCCAAAGAAGTTAGTAAATTCATCAAAATTTCGTATAAAAATAGGTTCGAAAGCTGGACCTTTAAGAGTCTCACCAACAATACCTAATGTGGTTACACCCACACTCTGTGCTACGAAACTTAAATCAACTTCGGAAGTATATACCCCAGGTGATACGAATACTTTGCTGTTTGTTGCCATTAGTTTGTCTTGTTTATAATTTTATTTATATATAAATATTAAAAAAAAATCAAAATACTTTACTTCGTAGCAACTATTTATATTTTAGGGAGATTATTTTCTACCTTTTTTCTACTTATGGATGAAGACATCAAAAAGATTAAAAATTTAAAGATATCGGTGGAGACACACGAGATTCTTAAAACCTACTGTGAAAAGAGAGGTATTAAAATGTACCGGTTCTTAGAAAGACTTATTGTTGAAAAGTGTAAAGAAAAAAAAGATATCTACGGAGAAGATTAAAGTATCTTATCTATGAATTGAATACTTGATTCTAATTGGTTGTCAGTTTTAACTACATCAATTCTTAAAATATCACCTGAATTAATTTGTATTAACTCTAAATCACTACCATAATAATCATCGTTGATATAGACATCAAACGAATCTATATTTGTTGTATCACCAATTTTAATATCAACAATATAACTAAATAATTGTGTTAAAGTAGTGGTGCCAACAATAAATAATGCTTGACTTCCAACACCCTCCTCGTCTTTTTTTCTCTTACCACGTCTTGTTGTGGTCTTATCAAATTCAACAACTTGTAAAACTCTTGTTATTGCTGGTGATACTTCAAATTCATCTTCGTCAATTAAAAATCCTAACATTGTGAATTCATAACTTTGAATATAGTATTTTCTTTTCTCAACATCCATAACGGACTCATCGGTAATATTACCCATAACAATTGGAATATAATGACCTTTAATCACGGCATAAGCTTGTTTTGATGCAAATTTTTCAAGAATAGTTTGATTGAGTTTATTTAACTCTCTCATTCTATTACAAATAATTTTAACAGAATAAGTAATATCCACCGGAACCGGTTGAGGTATTGTATAAACATCCATACCATTTCGTTGTCCATCCCAAGTTGGAACTTGAGCATAAAAATATTGTCTTCTATTTGGTATGTTATATAACAACGAAGGGTTTGTACCAAATTTAACTTCGGGTAGTCTAATTGTTGTTATAAATGGTGGTTCGGCGTTTTTATCTATATTTTGAAAGTTCCAAGTTTCGGTAAATTGAGCCCAATTTTGAGTTGTAACAATAATATCAACCGTTGGAATTGTCTTACCTTCAACAACCACTTTTAACTCATCTTTAACAAAATCTAAAAACCCTCTGTCCAAGTCGGCGTGCAATAAAGATTTTGGAAGATAAGTTCCGTCTTTATTGATTTTGTCCAAAAGTTCTTGTCTTCTTGGTAAAAGAGTTTTTGGTTCAGTTAGTGGTAAGTTTTTTTTTATTTTACTTGGTAAACCCATTTTTTTAATTTATTATAAATATTTTGTTCTTAGAATTTATCATTTTTACTATATCCGCTTTATATACGGGTTTTTCAGTGTCTTTCATAACAAATGAGTTATACTTATATGGGTTATAAGTCACAATATTGTTATTAGGTTCACTCGGCATATCTTCACAAGGATAATTACAATAATCAACCAAAGTTCCAATCACAAATGAATGAACATTTTTTCTTTTGTCTTTTAATACTTTATCTCTACCACCTTGTCTAACTCTAAATTCAACATCAAGTAATTTAACGTAATCCGCGTGAGCAATAACTCGTCCGTTATAACTTACTGAAAAGGTGTGTTTATGTAAATTATAATAAACCATAACCCTATCACCTAAATGTTGTTTTTCTTCATTATTTGTAACATCTTCAAATAATTTCCTATATTGATTTTCGTTAATTATTAATTTCATAATTGTAATACGTTGATACGGTTTTAACTGGTAATTTGAAGTTATCTTTAAACCATTTTTTCATCGGTTCTTTCCAATGAGTTCCAAACATACTATCTAAATGTCTTCCATTTTCACCTAAAACATCTAATATTGGTGCTTCATCTCTAAAAGGTTTATGTGATGGGTCGTTCTTATCATAGAAATCAACATCAAAATAATGAAAAACAAAATCAGAATCTTCGTAACCTTCATATTCTCCTTTGTAAAACATTAAAAAATTTTCATTTTCTCTATCAATATCCGGATATCCATCTTCATCTTCATCAATACCATATATCCAATCCATATTATTTGGGTCAAAGGTTTCATCAATATAGTTATAGATTGAATTAGACACCTTACTCTCTGTAATTATTACTTTCATTATAATCCTCTAAATTCGTTATTAGTTACCGGTGACGCCATTATTGTTCTATAAAAAGGTTTGTATCCACCATAAGTGTGTTTATTATCAGAAGTAACCCTTCCATCATTATTAACCGTATAATATCTTACCTTATCTTCTGTTTCATAATACCCAATATAATCGCCATAATTAATATCCACCTCCAATTCATCTAAATCTCTTTGATAAACTGATACTTTCATATTACCCGGTTCCATTTGGTCTATTTTAGAATTACCTAAATACTTGTTCTCAGGTGCCATAATTTGAACATATCCTTTAAACTCAACTGGTGGTAAAAATTTAATACCATCAGATGCTGTTTCACCATAAACGTCATCAGTTTTAGTTTTATATCTATCAACACGATATAAAACCAATGTAAAATTCATCCACCCGTGTAACCATTCGGTTCCAAAGTCCTGTTGTAATTTAAAATCCTCAGCCCCGAAGAATTTACCTATTCTTGTTATTGGTACTTTATTATTCATATTGATAAATATTATAAAATATGTTATATTTCTATTAAAAGATTAAATTTGGAAAACAATATATCTGAAAATTCTAATTTAACAATAGAACAACGAGCGTTAAATCTCCTTGAAACTTATCAAGGGGCAAATAACTACATCCTAAAATTAAAACATCAAAAAGAGACCAATAAAAGATTTTTTCCAACAAGGTCTCAATGCGATTATATTACAAATTATTATGAAGTCACACCAAAGGTAGCCAAAAGGTGGGTAGATTTAGACCCCTATTTTGCTAAAAAGATTGCCGATGAAAAATTACTACTAAAAATCCCTGAACAGGTATGGGTTGAAAAGCTATTAGTTGAGAAAGAAAAATCCTACCACGTTTGGGGTAAAATTTTAGAGGGTGAAACCATCCACGAATTTTGGCTACCTAAAGGTGCTTTAATTAAAACACACACAATTAAGAATGTTGAGATTGATTACGAAAAGTATTCACACCGACCACCTCTTACTCATCAAAAAGAAGCTATTGAGAAATTAGCGGGTTCCAAAAGATTTATTCTTGCTGATGATATGGGATTGGGTAAAACTACTTCAACTATTATTGCGGCGTTAGAAACGGGAGCCAAAAAGATTCTTATAATTTGTCCGGCATCTTTGAAAATCAACTGGCAACGTGAGATTGAAAACTATTCTGATAGAAGTGTTTATATTTCTGAGAGTAAGAATTGGTCAAATGAACACGATTTTGTGATTGTTAATTACGATATTCTTAAAAACTTCTACGACCTTAAAGATAAAGAAAATTCTTTAATCACCAAAGGTGAATTTGATTTAATTATTTTAGATGAGGCACATTATGTTAGTAATGGTACTGCGGCAAGAACAAAATTGGTCAATAGTTTTACCAAAAAATGTGAAAGAGTTTGGTTATTAACCGGGACACCGATGACTAACCGACCTATGAACTATTTTAATCTATTATCAATTATTGAGAGTCCAACCGCTCAAAACTGGATGGCTTATGCTATCAGATATTGTGGTGGTTATCAATTTACCGCAGGAAAAAGAAAAATATGGAATGTTGCCGGAGCAACCAATTTGGAAGAATTAAGAGATAGGACATCTCGTCAAGTTTTACGTAGATTAAAAACCGATGTTTTAGATTTACCTGAAAAAATTATTACACCGGTTTATCTAAGATTAAAGTCAAAACTTTATGAAGGGTTGATGGGTGAATACTATGATTGGTATAATAGAAACCCCGATGAATCAACATCTTTAACAGTTCAGTTCAGTAAGTTAATGAAGGTTCGTCAGGTTATTGCCGAAGAAAAAATTAAAGATACTATAGAATTAGCTGAAAATATTTTGGAACAAGACAAAAAAGTTATTATCTTTACCAACTTTACTGAGACATTAAACAGAATTGCCGACTATTTTGGTAAACAAGCCGTAAGATTAGATGGTTCAACATCAAAACCTAAACGACAATATGCTGTTGACCAATTTCAAGATAATGAAAAGATTAAGGTGTTTGTTGGAAATATTAAGGCCGCAGGAGTTGGTATCACACTGACCGCCGCTGAGGCAGTAATCATTAATGACCTATCGTTTGTTCCGGGTGACTTAGCTCAAGCGGAAGACAGAGCGTATAGATACGGACAAAAAAATTCGGTATCAGTTTACTATCCAATATTTGATAATTCAATAGAAGGAATCATTTATGATATGGTAAATCAAAAAAAACAAAACATTGGAACCGTGATGGGGGATGATTTAGAAGACAAAGGAGATTTTATCTCAAACATTATGAATAAGATAAACAACCGGGGTTAATTCGGTTGTTTACATATTTATATTAAAATAAGCCTTTATGAAAAATACAGAAAACAAAGCTAATCTTATTATTGAAGAGATTAAAAAAAATGAAACGGATAGAAAAATAACATTAGTTTTATCAGAATCAAAAGCCGAAAAATGTTCACCATCAAAAGTTGAAGAAATTAGACAAGTATTCAATACAAACCCAAGAGTTAAAAATTTATTTAAAAATTCAATAAACAATATCTTAAAAGATGTTTTTTCTAAAAATTATTATGATAAAGGAAAATATGGTGAGGGGGAGATGTCCGGAATATATGATTTAGAACAAGAAGGTCGTTCAGTTATAAATAAATTAAATACAAATTATAGTTGTTTTTGTGTACTACTTAGAGATGTTAACAAACTGTTATCTTCCCAAAAACAACAACCAATATCATTCAATAATTTAGGTATATTTGAACAAATTAACCAAGTTAAAAGATTTGTTAATATTATTGACGAATACAAAACAAGAATCTTTAATCCCGAATCCTCAACATTCCAATCTCTTATGATGGTGTTGGGTCAAACCCACACTTGGGGTCAAAAACGTGAAGACACCACAATTGAAATCCTTAAAAGACAATTTGGTGATGATAATGTTAAATCCGTTGGTAAACTTGGTAGTAGTGAAGATATGATTGGTGGTGTCGATTGTGAAATAATTGTTGATGGTATTTTAAAAACTGCACAAATAAAACCATTTGGTCACACTAACACTAATAATGGATTTACAACAATATTCGAATCAGCGAACGTACAACCCTATAGAACAAATTGGTTAATTTTTGCAAAAAACAATAAAGAAATTTTAATTTTTGACAACAAAAGATGTAAAATTTTAGATGGAAATTTTGTTTTTCCTGAAGAAGATTTAATTTATACTCTTAGATGATATTTATATAGAAACACAAATCTATATGGCAATTATCGCAGAACCTCAAAGAACTCAACTCTATACCAGAATTCGTCATCAATTAGGAGCACCCTTAGTTTCTGTTGAAATTGAAGATGAGATGATGGATAGTTTATTAGAACTATCTATAAGTGATTATTCACAATATGTTCAAGATTGGTTAATTGAATCTCAATGGACATCATTGTATAATCTTAATCTTGACACACAATCGTTATCTAGGGCTTTCATAACTAAAAGTTTAGATTATGAAACTCGTTATACTTACGCTTATTCTAAAATTGTTGGACTACAAGCGGGTGGTGATTGGGAACTTAAAAAAGATTATATTGAATTAGTAAGGGGACAACAGATTTATGAGATACCGGCAGGTAGAGAAATTAATGAAGTAATGTGGTACACTCCAGCTGAACTTAATAATCTATTATTTGACCCTTGGACATTCGGTGCGTTAGGTGCCGGTGGTTTAGGTGGTCCGGAAGGATTCTCTCAAATGGGTATGTCAGGGTCATATTTTATGATGCCGGCATTTGATATGTTATTAAGAATGCAAGAAATAAATATTCAAAGAAGAATTATTGCCGGTGAATTAACTTATAGAATTACTGCTTTACCTGAGGGTAAAAAAGCATTACATTTAATGCAAGTTCCCGGTGGTAAGTTTGACTTCGGAAATGCAACAATGATGAGGGGTAAAGTATGGTATTGGTATTACGATACTGAAGGTGCCGATAGAGATAAATGTTTAAAAGATAATCCGGACATTATTAAATTACCATCAGATGTTCCTTTTGATGAGATTGATTGGGTAGATTTAAATAATCCAGCACAAGTTTGGATTCGTCGTTGGTTTACCGCTTATGTCAAAGAAACATTAGCAAGAGTTCGTGGTAAATTTAGTGGAAACATCAAAACACCTGATAGTGAATTACAAATGGATTATGCGTCATTATCAACTGAAGCAAAAGATGAAAAATCCAAACTTATTGAAGAATTAATTGGGGCTGAAGGTAGATTAACACGATTAAAACCTGAAAAGGTTATGGAACGAGAGGCGTTAATTGCTGAGAACTTAAATAAACAATTAAAGTTTAGAGCAATGCCAAGACAAATATACGTAATTTAATTTATATGACATTTATAACAAGAACAAAAACAGGTAAAAAATTATTTGGGTCAATGTCCAATTTACCGACACAACCACCAATTAAAACAATTGTAATTCCCGAACATAGAACAAATGGGGAAGAATTTATTTTGGTTAAAGATGTTGATTATTGTAAAATACTTTTAGACCAAAATACAACTGAACATATTGTAATTAAAACATTAACTAAAGTTTTAATTATTCCAATGATGGGACAAATAGATGAACAATATGATGAAATACTTATTGATAAAGGAGCTTGTGTTGAATTTTTTAAAGTCGATAATAATTGGTACATAATTAGTTCAGATGGTTTAAAATTAGAATAAAAAAAAGGGGGTATTAACCCCTTTTTTATTTTATGTATTCTTCCCATCCCTCAGATGCTAAATCGTAAATGTAATCAGGACTCATTCCTCGTTTCTCCCAATATTTAATTTCACCTTCACTAATATCCAACACGTCTTCTTTTAATCTGTCTTGGTCACCCTCTTTAAATGGGACACCATTTATAAGTTCAGATTGTTCTTTAGTGAAGAACCCTCTGTCTTCAGGATTATCAACAATTAGTTGTTCTCTTACTTCTTCTTTAAACACCACCAATAATGGACCAATTCTCTTATTAAACGTTGTGATTGCTCGTGCCACATTATAATCACCTCTCATATCCGGATTGTTCTCAATCTCAGTAGGGTCTAATATATAACAATTTAATTGAATGTGTGATGTTGATTTAATCTCAGGTTCTTTTCCGTGTTCAGAAACATATTGTTCCAAAGTTTTTTTAGTGTATAAATTTTTTGTAACTTTTTGAACATCTCCGTGTGACGCTCTCTCACCATTATTTACATAACTAATAACATCACCTAACGATACTTTTAAATTCTCCTTAATGGCTAGTTCCATATGGGCCATTCTACTCATTAACGAACCACCCTTTGTCTTCTGAGTACAACGTTTCTTATACTCGTCGATTGATAACTTCACCTTCGCTCTCTGAGCAATCTTCATAAGAGGGATGTCTTTATCGTAGATTTTTTGTAGGTATTCATAGTACCACTCAATAAACTCTTGTCCTTTACCTTCCAATAACATTTTCACTCCTTTATCTAAGAAGTCCTCAATATATAATGGAAGTTTCTTTGATTTGATGGTATTACCGGTAAGTTTAATTTTACCACTCGCCTCCATAACCGCATAGTTCTTACGAGCCAAGTTAATACACGAAGGCCAAGTCCCATCTGTATCCAAGGCCATCTCACCTCTCATAAACATATCGTTAAACTCGGCAACGTCAGCGTCATCACCGGTGTATTCCTTACCCTCTTTAACTTTCCAATTCAACCCTTTACCTACGTATCTTCTGTTCTCCCAACCCTCAGGTTTTGAGAAGTTCACACCATCGGTATCCATAACCAAAGGAGTATATCCTTTCTTCATAAAGAACTTAATCATCTGACGAAGATATTGTCTTCCGGTACAAGTAATCTGTTCCCCCATAAACATATCTCCCCACTCATAAACGTGTGGTGCGGATAACGCTCCAAACATACTATTTATGAATATCTTAATCGGTAATTGTTTTCGGTCATACGATAAAGATTTTTTACGGTCAGATTCATAAAACTCAGATGCTAAGTTTTTATACATAATACGTGAGTTACGGAAGTAAGCCAACATACCTTTCATACCCCCCATAACATCACACTCAGGGAATACATCGTGTACGAGCTGAATAGATGGATATAGGGAAGAGTAATCTAGTTTTAATACGTTGGTAGAGTATCCAACTTTAAGTAGTCGTGAGAGACCTCCTACGAAGTCGGTCTTATCTTCTTTTTGGGGTATCGCCAAATTGTTTTTATATGACCAAGCCAACATAATCATTCTCCATAGAGTTGCGGTTCCCATTGTGGAAACTCTCTCGTATGTTGTTGGTACCATCGATGCAAGTAGAAACGTTCCTTGGTTGAATTCATCATCCACTGTCAACGTTTCTTCCAAGTCATCATCAAGATATCTCTCCACAATATTATCTCCGGTTACCTTTACATATTTGCCCGGGAATCTTGTATCTAAATTATTGAAGTCCGGATTATTCGCTTTTTTATACTTACCATTCTCAACATTTAACCAATACTCTTCTTTTTTAGCATACATCGGACCAATCTCTAAGTGGTCAATATAAACTCGGTCGGGAGATTCTGCTTTAATATATTGGGTAATATATTTAAGACCTGCGGACTTAATACTTGAGTTGATTGCTTGTGCTCTACGAACTGAGTGGATAATATCTATAATGTTATAACCCCACAATTGAGTTTGGGAATATCTTTCCACCTCGTTTGCAAGTTTTAACATTCCATCCTTTTGTGAGATAGGTCTTGACGGGTTTAAAGATTTGGCAATCTTTTTGATGTCTAAATTAAGTGCCTTACATCTCTCAAAAATCCAAAACCAATCAAAGTTCGCTGAATTGTATCCACCAATAATTGATGGTTTAATCTCATCAATAATATTGAAGAATTCCACCAACCCTTTTCTTTCTTGGTCTTCGTCAGCACACTCAATAACTTTTTGGTATCCTTTGTTGGTTTTAATTCCAATCATAAATATACGACCATCCTTTGGTTCCAAAGCGGTCGTCTCCAAGTCAAATCCGAGTCTAGTGATGTCGTTGTATTCTTCATACCCTTTGAATAACCTCTTCTCTCTTGAGATAAGGAACTGCTCAACCGGTGGAAGTACCGTTAGTTTTCCTTTTGTTTTTTCACCCCAAGGGTCAACACCACCCTCTTTAAAGAATTGGATAAGTGAACGGTAACCCTTCATTGACTTAACCATAAATTTAAGACCTTTTTCTAATCTTTCATTTCCTTTGGTTTCTAACTTATCAATGATGATTCCGTGTTTTTTCATTGCTTCTTTTTGTTGGTCTTTAGATTTTGAATAAAAATTCAAATCTCTGAGGTCTCCAACCCAAGCAAATGCCGTAAATGTATCTTTTTTGATTATTTTTCCCTGACCCGGGATTTCTTTGATTTTGTAGATTGCGTCGGTGACGTAATCATACTCGATAGCAACTATGTGCTCTTCGGGGTCATTCCCTTCAAGGAACGCCTTAATTTCTTCTTGTGTTACCATATTATATTTTTTAGAGTGACATATTGGCTCCGACATAAGTCAGGTTTGTCTTGTTCCCTATAAATATATTGGAAATGTTTGGTTAAGTCAAATGGATAAAAAAAAAGACCCGAAGGTCTTTTTGTTAGATTATAAAGTTGGGGTCGGAATAAATTACCACACCATTTTGTTTTTCATAAATTCTAAAATAGTTACCGGTTGGGACACCATTAACCAAATTTTTAGCAAGTATTTTAAAATCATTAATATTTAATACATTTGTTAGTTCCGCTCTGTAATCATATTGATATTTTATATAATAATCGTCATTATAACCGGATAAATAATTTTGAGAACGATACTCACCAATTAAATCACAAGTTTGTGCCGATAATGACGGTATTATTGTATAATTTGTTCCCGACATTGGTAATGTTTTATTTAAATACGAACTAATTATTTCGTAATTTTGAAATGTTGACCCGGTATTAATATTATTATTTAACGTAATTTGAGTAAATCCGTAGAACGGTATATCAACACGATTACCACTATTGTTAATCCAAGATATGTTATTTAAACTATCTCCCGTAGAAGAATTATTAATTGTTGTGACCACATTATCGATATAACTATCACAATATAATTCACAATTAGTAAAACTAATTTGTTTTGTTATTGTTGGCATAGTAACATTCATAAACCAACCATTACTTGTTGAACCTGTTGTCATCACAGAACTAGTGTGTAAAAAATAATCCTTAAATCCCGTACTATCACCACAACTTTCATTTAATGCCGTATTTGGGTCTAAACTAAGAATCGGAACCCTTAAATATATAAATCGGTAATACCTAATATCTGTTGGGTCGGAAATGATTGTTGCGTAAGATAATATTAAATTATATGAATCATTAAAATCTATTAAATCATTATAATTTGAAAATGTCATATATACATTACCAATACCATTAACACCACTTAAATTTTTTGTAAATGATAATGTGTTATTACTAAATGGTTTACAAACTGTTTGAAAAGCGGAACCTTGTTGACTACACGATACACCTGAAAACCAATGTGTATTAAATGATGATATTAATCCGTTGATATCATATCTTGCAGCACTATTAAAAATTGGTGAAATTATTGATGGAGTATAAAAATATTTATAATAATCTGTATTCTCAATATCTGATGTTGTACATCCACTAGTGTTAAAAGAGATATAAAGTCTATTACAACTTTGAGTTATTCCGGTAATTGAACTACCTTGTATTTTATATGGTGAATTTAAATAATTGTTAAAACAAGTATCACAATTAAATGTCTCTAAACAAGTGAAATAAAAATCATAATCAGTTTTAAAGTTTAATATGTTTGGTGTAATTTCTAAAACTAAATAATCATCAACACTTCTAGTTAAACCAGTTAAACAGGTTACCCTATTGAATCCCGGTTGTTGAGAATATAATAAATTTCTTACTAATTTAGGATTTAGATTATTTGAGAAATTTGTTGTTGAATTATCATTCCCAACATTATAATATTCTAAAATAATTGGTGTGTTATTGTAATATGTTCCATAATACGTTATCTTGACTGTGTCAGGAACACTATATCCATTAAATCTCCAAGCAAAATAGTTAGTAGTATCTGATAATAAAAACGTTGCCTGCACCGGTACTGGTGATTGACCTTGAGAGGCACCTGAAAATTGTAATAAATGGGTGTAGTCGCCCTGATTGGTTCCGTTGTCACACGTTAATGGTGATACACTTACCGTTGTATTTGTGAAACAATTTAATGTTGCTTGAACAAATCCTGTTTCTAGCTGAGAAGAATAGTTTATACCATTTAATCTAACTTTTTTAATAACCGGAACATAGGTACCGGATAACGCAGGAATACTACTAATACCAATTAAAGGATGTGTAAATCCATATGGTTGGAATAATGTACCGTAACCTGAAGTATAAACAGGTGTGTTTAAATTACTAATATTATACCACTCAATTAAATAATCTGTTATATTATTATCACAACTACCGGTTAAGTTTCCAGCAATAATTCTACTCAAAGTAGTTGATGAATAAGAGTCAAACCCTAAATCACATATATCGCATATCGTATTTTGAGATATTGGTATTGTGACACAACAAGATGAATTCACATCTAAAATTTGAAGTGTTGTTGTTCCGTTTGGAATATTAGTTAATACATATGGACAGTTAACTCCGGTTATATTTGATAATAAAATATCTGTTTGAAAAGGGTCTGTATAACTATCCACATCAGAATAAAAATCAACTGATGTTCCTAATTGTAAACTACCTATATTTGTTAAACAAAATGATGATGAAAATGGCATAATTATATTTTTTTTATTTATTGAGGTCCGGGTACATTTATTGATGGGTTTACTAATTTAAATTTAGTATTAGTTATATCTCCGGTGATGGGAACGATGTTCGTGTACGCTCGTTGAAACATATTAGCGGCACACGGGTCAAATGGATTGTTTTTCCAACCTAAATCATATTGATAAAGTATTGTGCCTGAAACATTTCTAACCTGTAAATATAAAGATTGAACTTGTGAAGAATCTACCCAACCAAACAAAATGTCCTCATTACATTGTGGTATAATTTGAACAGTGTTTAATTGAGTCCACGTATAACCTGTTGGATATGCTTGTGTAATATTGTTGAACCCTGTATTACCCGTATAAATGGTATACCAAACAGTTACCATCATTGGTGAAAATGTGTTAGAAATTGACCCCCATATAGCATTTCTATAAACACCTGATGGTGGTGATGGAACTGTTTGTGGTGTTGTATTTGATATTATGTATGAATACCCACTAATTCCACAATTATTACACGATGATTGTGCTGACGGTGTTGGTGTCATAGTTGGTGTTTTTGTTGGTGTTGTTGTTACCGTTGATGTTACTGTCGGTGTTGGTGTTTGAGTTCTCGTAGGAGTAGTTGTTTTTGTAGGTGTTGGAGTCGGTGTTGGACATACAATACTTAATTTTGACAAACAATCCGGACAATCATTAAAAATAGTTAAATTTGAACTATTAAATTGAAGATTAGTGTTTGTTTCAGAAATTACCACCACACAACCTGAATAACCACTAGTTTCTAAATAATATGACGCACCTATGGTTAAACCACTTGACATTGAACCAACTTTAATTTTAATATTTGCATCACAACAATCTTGGAAATAACCGATAATTGGGGGTAATGGTGATGAAGTTATTGTTGGGGTTGGAGTCCTTGTTTGTGTTACAGTTGGTGTTGGTGTTCTTGTCGTTGTAACTGTTGGTGTAACCGTTGGAGTTGATGTTTTTGTAACAGTTTGCGTTGGTGTCGGGGTTGGAGTTCTGGTTGATAATGGTGTTCTAGTAACTGTGGTAGTTGGTGTTGGTGTTGGAGTCTTTGTTTTTGTTGGGGTAGGTGTTAAAGCACAAGGATTTATACTAATACAACTTGAACAACCAGAGTATATTGTTGAATTGTCCCAATAAAATGTTGGTATAGACCCCTTTATAGCTGTTCCGGTGATTGTATAACAAGTACCATTCAGAAGAATAGTACTTCCAATAATAAAAGTTGATGGTAAAATTACCACACCTGATAAAGTACCACAACAAGATAAAACATTATAAGGTATATTAATAATTCGTCTAGTTGGTGTTGGTGTTTTAGTTGGTGTTGGTGTGGATGTTTTAGTTGGTGTTACTGTTGGTGTTGTTGTTGGTGTTGGTGTCGTGGTAGTTGTCGGTGTAGGGTTTGGTGTTGAACCAATTGTTTTTGTTGGTGTTGGAGTAGGTGTTCTTGTTGGTTTTACAACATAGTATATAACGGTATTAGATGTTGTTGTTGGACAACCATCACAAATTGTGGTTACATTAAAATAAATTACTGATGGTAATGAACCTGTCAAAGTAATACTTACCGGTGAACTACACACACCACTAACACTTGTAAAATTAATGTTATCTGATGACCAATTTACAATAGACGAATTACAACATCCAGTATTACTAAAATATACTAAAAATGTATTACCACTTGTATTTATAACGGTATTTAATACCGGTGTGTTACATCTTTTTGTTGGTGTAGGTGTTGGTGTCGGAGTAACTAAACAAGGGTTTTGTGTCGATGTTGGTGTAGGTGTTGGAGTTGGTTTTACTACATTACAAGGATTTCTACCAGTACAAGTTCTACAATCTTTATAATATTTACCACTGAACGATAAATCAACATCACAAATGTCTTGAAAATCTTTTAAAATATAACAAAAACCATCATTTCCAACTAACGTTGTTCCTAATGGCATTGTTATTGGAATATCTCCCATACAATATGTTAATCCATCACAACAACTAACAACTGTTGCAAATACAAATCTTGGTCTTGGTCTTGGTCCTATTGGCTCAATAATAATTGGACTATCAATAATCGGCATTAAATCATATTGAGAATAACTATCCGAAGTTAATACAACATCTGAAAATAATGTAGATAAATTTAATCTATTAAAATCATCATCAACTATTATTTCAGTCGTAGCCTCCTTATAACCGGTGTAAATTGTTACCGAAGTATTAATAGTAATTGGTTCCCCATCAATAACACCCAAAACATTTTTAAACGATACCGTCATATCTGTATCGGCAACATACCTCGACGTTGCAGTATACAAAGCACCAATAGACCCAGGATAATATTGGGGAACAATAGTTACATTATTTTCATTTGGGTTATCAACTATTATAGGATTTCCACAACAAGGGAATGTTGATGTATAACAAGTGTTATATTCTAAATCGTCAGCAATAAACGACTCTTGAATATAAATAAACAATTTTTCTCTAACAGGTAAATAACATTACCCTCAAATGTTTTAACCAAAAACTGCCCTTCATATCTACCCTCAATACTCGTGTCTTGTTTGGTAAATTGATAGTAAATATAATATTCAGGTTCTGCATTGGGGTCGTCAAATATTTTTTCAACAAATCCAGCAGGTCTTGAAGTTATTCTAGGAATCCCATTCTCGGTATTAACCATAGAAAAGAATATGGTGGAAGTTTCCAACAATTCCATAAAATTATTGTAATCACTTCTACCATCTTTTACTACTTGGAGTTTAAGGAGGGGTAAGGTTGCGTTTTTCTTTATAAAAAATTCCATCTAAAGTTTTTATTATAAATACTTCGTAATACGGAATTAGCTTTCTTTTCTTAACGACCCATCATAATGTTCAAATCGGTTGTGTTC
>Ga0114975_10000310_pt1 | contig 36483 bp, 15 predicted proteins | sample S_130626_EF_Meta_FD_87031 | JGI IMG/M metagenome (GOLD analysis project Ga0114975, IMG submission 87031) | Freshwater microbial communities from Lake Simoncouche, Canada to study carbon cycling - S_130626_EF_MetaG | ecosystem: Environmental > Aquatic > Freshwater > Lake | place: Lake...
ATGCCCTCGGGCTGTCTTGAAGTTCTGTGTCCGTGGCAACTACTGTGAAGTTATATGTGGTATCGGCACTTATTCCACTCACAGTTCCAGATATTAATCCCACATTACTTAAAGTTACACTACCAGGCAGAGTACTACCTGCTTGCAAGCTGTATGTTGATGCACCAGTGGCTGACAATTGGTATGATATAGCAGTACCGTCTACTCCAGATAAACTACCAGCAGTGACCCAACTTGGTGTAGCACTAAATGTAACTCCGTTGACTCTAATGGCCACTGATCCGTCAGCATTGACCAAGTAAACAATATATGTACCAGCTGTGGCGGCAGGCACTCGCGCTCTAACTTCTGTGGCACTGATAAACGTGACATTGACAGCAGTAGTTTGATTGACAAGTACATTGCATCCACTAGCAAATCCAGTGCCAGTTATTTTAATATAACCCCCAGCTGTGTCAACGGCTGTGTCATCGAGAACTGTGTAACTGCTGTCGGTGACCTGTATATTACTGATTTTAGGTTTGTTTGAACTAGTGGCGTTGGCACCAGCTGCACCGTTGGCACCTGCAGACCCTAAGTAACCCGTGGGTCCTTGACTACCCACATAGCCGCTGGCACTTAGTCCAAAGGTGTTTGTGGCAAGTTGATTTATATCAAAATTTGGCATTTTGTATTTTATTGTCCATTAAATGCCGCGGTTGGCGGTGTGAAGTTTGTGGTATAACGTGCAAGGCCTTTTGTAACTCGGAGATCGTCTATGTAACCAGCAAATTGTTCATTTGTATCATTGTTACAGCCAATATAATAACCGCTTGTTGGATTAACATAGTTAAATGAGCCGGCACCACTACCTAGTGTTGTTTGCTGTGTACCATTAACAAAGAAATAAATTGTTGTACCGCTTCTTACTACAGCAACATGATACCAAGTGTTTGTAACAAATGTAAATGCACAATAGTCTAAATCTGCTACACCTGACTTGACAATATTTAAACCATTAACGTTACCGAGATAACTTTGACCTACACGGAATCCAAATGAATTACTGCCTCTGCCAAACACAATGCCTTTTGTACCCGATGTGTTATTTAAATATATCCAACCCTCAACAGTAAAAGCACCAGAACCAAACCCAAGAGTTAAATTATCAGGACTTGCGAGATAATCACCAGTACCATCAAACGCCATACTTGATCCGCCAAACTTTGATTGTGTGGTACTTATTTTAGCATCTCCTGCTGTTAATAGATTATTTTGCATAGCAGAATCAATTACGCCACCACCGTTGCTGTTAAGGAAAAATACAGTTCCAGAAATAGCAGTTAGTGGTGCAGTAGGAGGAGTAAATGCCGCAGTATACACTGCAGATCCTTTGACAAATCTAAAATCTGATATATAACCAGTGCCTTGTTGCGGGTCCTTGGTTCTTCCAATCCAGGCAACACGCCCTATAGTTTGCCAAGGGCCTTGACCATAAAAGTTCTTGGTACCGCTAGCCACACCGTTTATGTAATATGTGTAGGTGGATTCGGTATGCACCAAAGCCACATGATTCCATTGGTTTGAAAGCACCTTTCCGGTTGTTGTTGTAAATCGGTATGCAGAATCGGATACAACAAAATCAAGATTGCCATTATCGGTTACAGCCAGTACCCAGTTACTATAATCTCCGCCGGTTCTGCTGTCAAATATCGGCATGATGCCACTGGCACGATATACCCATGCTTCAATGGTCCAATTGTAAGTGGCAAGAGCAATGGCTTCAAGAGTAAATGCAGTAGTTGTAGTCAATGACAAATAACTACTGGTACTGCCATCTATATATGTACTACTGCCAATTGAATTTGCACTATAGGCAGCACCCGAACTGAATGGTGAGAAACGTTGAACGCTTACATCTCCAAACTTTGTAATTGCAAAGTTATTTGCACTGTCATCAATAAATCGGTTGTCAGCACAGGTTAATAAACTTGTATTTGCTATTGCTGTAAGTGGTGTAGTACCTGGTGTGAATGCTGAGGTGTACACGGCTGTGCCTTTTACAACACGTAAGTTAGAGATATAACCTTGAAAAAATTCTCCACCTGTATCACTAGTGCCTGTTCCAATGAAAAACGGTGATAATGTATCTACCACTGCGGCACTGGTTGTAATGGATGCTCCTGTGTCTATTACTCCATTGACAAACAGTCTTATGCTTGACCCGCTTCTTGACACAGCAATATGAGTCCATGTATTTAAAGGAACATTTAAATTTCCAGTGGTTAAACTGCCCCACCCACCGCTTTGACTTGAAGCAAAAGCAAGAACAGCCACATTGTTTCTAATATTCACTGATAGCCAACCTTGACTACTAGTCAATGGTCTTTTACCAAATAATCCATAATATTGATTTGCGGTTTGTTGTGTAACATACGCCCAACATTCTATAGTAAAGTTGCCTGTACCAAAACTAAAAACTGCGTTGTCGGGTACACTTAGGTAATCCCCGGTGCCATCAAAGTAATTGCTCCAGTTTGGACCATATGGAGTAAATGTTCCTGGAAACACATTGCCATTACGAGTGATAGCAAAGTTGTTTGTACTCGAATCTGTAAAAGTGTTATTTGTGGCATTATTAGTTCCGTTGCCTGATAACAATAGTGTTGTATACATGAAATACGGATCCCTGACACTGATACCCAATGTAAACGATCTAGGACTATCCTGATTTTCAGCATCAATAGCGACCACAGTAAAGTTGTATGTGGTATCTGAACTTAGTCCGGTTATGGTACCAGATATCAATCCCACATTGCTTAACGTTAACCCTGTGGGCAACGTACTGCCTGCTTGCAAGGTATACGTAGTTGCGCTAGATGCACTTAGTTGAATTGATATTGCTTGGTTGCCTTGACCACTTAAACTGCTCGAAGTGACCCAAGTTGGTGTGGCACTGAATGTGATACCATTCACTCTAATGGCAACATCACCTGATGTGTTCACCAAGTACACAATGTATGTACCAGCGGCAGTTGCAGGTAGCTGTGCTCTAACTTCTGTTGAGCTAATAAATGTGACACTAGTGGCGGCAGTTTGATTGATCAGCACCGAGCATCCTGCGGCAAATCCTGATCCAGAGATTTTAATGTAACCGCCTGCTGTATCCACAGCAGTGTCATCTAACACTGTGTAACTGCTGTCAGTGACTTGTATGTTGCTAATTAGGATACCAGTGCCGCCGGCGCCAGCTGAACCAGTGTAGCCGTTTGTGCCACCGCTGCCCACATAGCCCACTACACCTTGACTGCCAGTGTAACCACTGGGGCTAAGTCCAAAATTGGTGACTAATAATTGTTGTAAACTTTCTGACATCGTGTATTCTCTTGGTTAAAATGTTATTGATCCGCTCGTGGTCAACTGCCTGTTTTAATATAGTATTTTAGTTTGTTACCAGGATTGGTAGTTACAGGTAAAATGGTTTTGGCAACGCCTTTCCAGTTTCGGATTATGTAAGTACTAGTACTAGTATTAACTCCAAAACCAACTAATATATTATAAACAGGATCAAATTGTGCTCTCCAAGTGCCGTTTACAATGCCTTGACTATTATAAAGTTCTGGTAAATACCCCGTCGCTGTATAAGTAACTGATCCTACAAAATTTCGCTGATACATAAGAATTCCGCTACTAGAGGCAAAAGTCATAAAAGCATCTCCACTACTAAAAGTTATTGCTTGTACGCTTGTACCAGTAGCCATAGTACTATTAAGTGTTAAAGCTCCACTGGACTGATTAATCTCGTAAATGGCAACCTGACTGCCCAAAACAACATAAACAGCAGTACCCGCATTATTAATAGTAGCAACACTATAAGTATTAGAAAGAGGCAGCCCAGTTACTAGTGAAATTCCACCGCCATTCCAGGCGTACATGCCACTTTGATAGGTAGTATTACCACTTGCAACAAACATATAATTTGGTTGTCCATACCAAGGAGCAAGACCGCCGCCATATTGACCATTACTACAATTGGCATTATTCATAGCGTTCATAGTACTTAAAGTTTGGGAAGCAGTATCATATGTTTGATAACAAAAAGTACTAGTAGTAGTTCCAGGATATATTATTAAACCACTGTTGTATATTTTCATATTGTACATACTAGCACTAACACCTACTGTAGTTGTACTAGCGGCTGCAACCCAACGAACTCCGGTTGATGTTTCTGTGGCAAGACTATTTCTTTTATACACAGTAATTAGTGCAGTGCCAGTTGATCTATATACAACCAATAGTTGCCCGTTGGGACTTATTGCGTAAAAAACGTAACCAGTACCACTTCCATAGTCTGATTGCACGTTTGAAGCTAAAGTACTGCTGGGATTAAGCACGAATCGTCCATCACTGGCACGTTGAAGAAATATCACTCGGCTTCCAGCACCATTGGAACCATTATATGAGAATAAATCTCCAGTTATAGGGTCAAATACACCTGATGATTGACCCATGACTAAACTTCCAAAGGTAACAACACTACCATCGGCGTAACGTGGTTCTGTAAATATACCTGGCGTACTAGCATAATCTCCACTGGTTTGATAAAGAGTGTCTAAGCCAGGATATGTTCCAACTGAGTACATGGCACCATCACAAGGTAACCAAGTTGGCGAAGAATACACTGAGGTGTTGGCACTCAACACAACATCTCCGGTGTTGTAACTAACACCGCCCGAACCGCCTGAGCCGGAACTGCCTGTGTACCCCACACCAGTTGCTCCTTGTGTACCAGCACTGCCAGTATACCCGTTGACGCCATTTGCGCCAGCACTGCCAGTATATCCGTTAACGCCATTTGTGCCAGCACTGCCTGTGTACCCGTTGACGCCATTTGCGCCGGCATTACCAGCACTACCAGTATAGCCTATGCCTGTAGCACCATTGACACCAGCCGAACCTGTGTAACCCAGTGCTCCTGCGGGTCCAGTAATACCTTGCGATCCACTCAAGTCACTCACATAGCTGTATGCTGATCCTGTCCACAAATATAGTCTACTATTCTCTGCATCGTTTACATTACCAGTCTCAACGATGGCAAATTGCCCAGCAACAATTCCTGTTGGTGTTGTGTCTGCGGTCAATAATGCTACACTTGCGTATGACTTGGCAACCATGAATCCCAGTCCGGTATCGCCCCGGCTGCCAGTGTAACCTATACTACCGGTGTAGCCCACGTCACCGCGGCTGCCTGTGTAGCCACTGGGGCTTAGATTGTAGTTGGTGACTAATAATTGTTGTAAACTTTTTCCCATATCGTATTTATATTAGTTAAAATTTCATTGTGTGCCGAGTGCTGTACTAGGTGGAGTAAAGTTTGCGGTGTAACGTGCGTAACCTTTTGTTATTCTTAGGTCATCTAAGTAACCGTTAAGTGAACTATAATAACTTGAATAGCGAAAGGCTCCAATCTGAAGATATGTTCCGTTGTATGTAGTTGTATTTGATATTGAAATATCTTGAATGCCATTAAAGAATGTTTTGAATACTCCAGAAGTTCTAACAAAAGCAAAATGTATCCAATTTCCGGTTGTTACTTTTCCAGATGTTCCGGTTGCAATTAAAGCTGTTCCGGTTGATACCGATATTGCCCCTGCCGGGGTTATTTCAAGGTCAAAAACGGTAGTTGCCAAAGCGGCATCATTTTTTAAATGATATACAGCAGCCGCAAACGATGGCAAAGAATTCAAATATAGCCAACATTCAAATGTAAAATCTCCAGATCCAACACTTAGACTGTAACTAGGATTATAAGTACTTAAATGATCCTCATTGCCATCAAAATACATACTACCGCCGCCAAACTTACTTTGTGTGGTTGATATTTTTGCATCACCTACTGTTTCTAGATTGTTGATCATTGTGCTGTCAATAATGCCGGCGTTGGTGAAATTTAATAATAACGCGGTGTTTGTTATGGCGGTTACAGGACTTGTAGGGGGAGTAAAGGATGAGGTATATACCGCAGTTCCATTAACAACTCTTAAGTTAGAAACATATCCATTTAAAAACAAACCACTTCCGGGATTAGTATAGCCAATATATAAATTAGTACCGTCTGCAGCCGAAGCCCAGGCAATACCAGTCATTGCAGTAGATCCTGCTGGTTGTCCGTTTACATATAGATAAATAGTCCCGCCATTTCGCACTGCAACAAGGTGATTCCAACAACCTAGGTTAACATCGATGGTAGAATCAAATGACGTTGCCGAACCTATCCACCAGTAAAATCTAAATTTATTAGCTGCCGTGACACCCATAGAAAAATAAGTACTACCTAGTGCAATAATAGGCGGAAAACTATATACAAACGAACCTTGTGCTGGTACAGAATTAACATATGCCCAACATTCTATTGTTCCGGTACCACTAGCACCATTTAAAAAAGTTAATGCTGGAGGTATTCCCGCACTAGTTGATGTTAAACTGTCGCCGTTGCCATCAAAGTATCCTGACCCACCCGTTGTGCTGGCGCTGTATGCGGCAGTGGGTCTGAATGGTGAGAAACGTTGTACTGTAGGTGAACCTCCTAAAGTAATAGCAAGATTATTAGTGCTATTATCCTTGAATCTATTAGATTGGCAATAGAGTAAAGATGTATTAGAAATTGCTGTCAGTGGTGTTGTACTTGGAGTAAAACTACTTGTGTAAGTAGATGATTTAACTACCCGTAAATTAGATATGTAACCAGTGTACAGGCCGTGCGATGTACCATTGGTGCCACCGGATCCGTTGTTCCATTGTCCGATTACCAAGTAACCGTTTGAACCTGGAGTGCTGAGAGTTGTTGTTCCGCTGAGACTCTGAGATACTCCATTGATGTACATAGTGATTGCACCGGCTGCGACATTTAGGGCAATATGTGTCCATGTGTTTAATGGAACTGCATTTGATGAAGTAGCCCTCAACTGAGTGCCGGAATTCCAGTATATCATCAATGTACCGGTATTTGTGATTCCCCAAGACCAATTATTGTTTTCAGACGTAGCGACCATATCGCCAATCAAGCCCGGGAAATTTGCAGAGCTGTTATATGCAGTTGGATATATCCAGCATTCGATTGTTAAATTGGCAGTGCTACTCAAAGTTCCGACAATGGTAGAGGCAGAAGAAGCTGGTGTTTGAAAATAATTACCTGCTCCGCCTAAATAGTTTGACCAATTTTCACCATAAGGCGAGAATGTGCCCTGCGTGGTATTACCTGCACGAGTGAAGGCAAAGTTATTTGTGCTCGAATCTAAGAATGTGTTATTTGTGGCATTATTGGTTCCATTGCCACTCAACAACAATGAATTGTACATAAAATAAGGGTCGCCGAGCACAGCAATGTTCCAGACCACAGTTATTGTGGCTGTTCTTGTTGTACTTGTGGCATTAGCGGTTAATATGCTAGTGGTGTTACCTAACACTGTTGGCGTACCTGTGACCACATTTCCAGAAATACTCAATCCAGTTGGTAGGGCATTAGCACTATAGGTAATGGCTTTGCCCGCGGCACTGACTGCTGTTAGTGTTGTGCTACTAGCACTATTTTGTCCTATGCTAATAGTTGAGCCTGACGCAGGGCTTGACCAAGCAACCGAGTCAGGGTTAACTGTGATAGTATATGTACGTGTAACATCTTGGTTTTGTCCATCGCTGGCGTTAACACCAAAGGTGTAAGTAGTGGCATTGCCAGTCAACACACTGGTGCCTGTGATCACACCATTGGCATTCAGAGTTGCACCACCAGGCAATAGGCCCGATGCTATGGTATAGGTAATAGCACTATCGCCCACAGCCGCCACATTGCTATTAAAAGAACTAGCTTCATAAACTGTGCCAACTGATCCTGCACCCACATAAAAACTTGGCACTCCGCTGTAGCTGATACCAGGCACACTGATAGCTGTTGATCCATTAGTGTTGACCAAGTAAAGTATATAAGTACCAGCCGATAATGCAGGTGCCACGAATGTTACCTGTGTGGCACTGATGAATGTCACAGCTCCTACCGGGCTACCATTTATGATCACTGAGCACCCTGTAGCAAATCCAGTACCAGTTAAAGAGATTGTTTCACCACCGGCTACGTCAGTGGCAGTATTATTGCCCACATAACCAATGGTGGCAATGGTGGGTCCAGCAGAGCCACCGCCTGTGCCCGCACTGCCAGTGTAGCCAAGATCGCCACGGCTGCCAGTATAGCCACTAGGACCAAGTGCAAAGTTGGTGATTAATAATTGTTGTAAACTTCTTTCTGCCATTTCGTATTCTCTCAGTTAAAACGTTATCGATCCGCTTGTGGTCCACTTGTAAACTCTGTATCCAGTCGGATTGGTAATTGTTGGTGATCCAGTGGTACTTGTTGCTAGTGGAAAACTATCTGCATAACGAATGATTACCACGCCCGACCCACCGGCTGATCCTGGATCAAATGCACCTGCTTGTTCACCTCCACCGCCTCCACCTCCACCAGTATTAACTCCACCAGATGTAGATTTGGCGCCGGCATATAGACCCCCGTTGCCTCCGCCACCAGCGCCGCCTAGTGAAATTGATGTCGCATTTTTTCCTCCGGCGCCTCCGCCAGCATAGTATACAGCAGTACCTGTAATACTAGATTGCAAACCTGCCGGTGCATCAAGGCGCACAGTATAGTCGCTACAAGCGCCTGCTCCGCTTGCTCGACCACCGGTCGCACCATACTGTGCGTTTATCCCCGCGGCACAATCTCCACCAGCATAACCTTGTCCAGCAGTACCTGCTCCACCGGTTGATCCTGGGTATGCTGCACCGCCGCCTGATCCTCCGGCTGCGCCATTAGCACCGCCACCAGCCGCTTCATTTCGTGATCCTCCACCTCCACCACCAATAGAAGTTATACTACCAAATATAGAATTTGAACCGCTGCCACCACGAACGGTTGAACTAGATGAAGGCGTTCCGCCAGCGCCAACTGTTACTGTAATAGGAGATCCAGGTGCCACTGCGAATCCAGTAGCAGTTCTGTAACCGCCTGCTCCTCCACCACCGCCATAATATGCGTAACCGCCTGCTCCTCCACCGGCAACAACAAGATATTCTACCGCAGATACACTGGCAGTAACAATAATACTAAAACTTCTACTTGCGGTTTGATTTTGGCTATCAGTTGCTGTGATAGTGAATGTGCTTGTACCACCAGTGCCAGGAGCAGTACCGGTAATTGCACCTGTACTAGAATTTAAACTTAAACCACTTGGTAGGCTTCCACTGGTAACACTGTATGTGATTGAGCCATCGCCGGTGGCACTTACTGCTTGAGAATATGATGTATTAATGACACCACCAGTTAATGCACCACTAGCAGTTGTCCATACAGGCATGCTACTGTATGTTATGCCCACTGGATATACACCAAAACTTCCGTCAGTGTTATAAACATATAACATGTAAGATGCCACAGTTTTAACAGGAGTAGTAAAGGTTAAAGTGGTAGAACTCACGTATGAGGTTGTGCATTGTAGCGTGTCCAAATAAACCGTTGCATTACTATTAAACCCACTACCAGTGACTGTGATTGTTTCTCCACCAGCTGGATTTGCCGCAGTTGCTCCATTGGCATAAGTTAACGATGTAATCCGTGGACCTGCACTTCCACCACCCCCACCAGCACTGCCAACATAGCCAGTATCGCCGCGGCTGCCTGTGTAGCCACTGGGACTCAGATTGTAGTTGGTAGTTAATAATTGTTGTAAACTTCGTTTTGGATCTGCCATCGTGTATTCTCTCAATTAAAACGTTACCGAACCGGAGCTAGTAAATTTGTATATATGATAACCGCCAGTTTGTGTATATGTAGGGGATCCTGTTGTTGCTTGTGCTACACTATAAGTATCAGGAAACCTAATTACCACAATGCCCGATCCACCATTACTACTGCCCTGATCATACTGTCCTCCAGCACCTCCGCCTGTATTGGCCGTACCACTTTGGCCAGAGCCACTAAAAGCATAAAGTCCATTCCCGCCACCACCAGCTCCACCAACCCCAGCACCACTTGCACCACCGTAACCACCACCGCCACCACCGCCTGCGTAAACAACAGCAGAACCAGTTATACTAGAACTTAAACCTGCGCCGCCTGCGCCACCAATAGCCGAACCATTGGCACCTGTGCCCGAGTATCCTGCGGCAGCTCGACCTCCACCACCTCCACCTGCCCAAACTGCACCATTACCACCTGCATTACCTTGCCCTGCAGTACCTGCTCCTCCTGCACTACCTGCTGAATAAGGTGAACCATAATTGCCACCGGAGCCACTACCGCCCGAGCCACCAACAGCCTGAGCAGCAGTAGGACCCAACCCACAAGTGCCGCCGCCCACAGTTGTAATTGAGCCGAATACAGAACCGGTGCCTTGAGCATTACCAACACCACCAGCTCCTACTGTGACAGTATAAAGAGTACTACTAGCAACACTAAAACCGGTACCAGTTAACATACCACCAGCACCGCCACCACCCATGGTCAAAGCGCCGCCACCGCCTGCAACAACTAGATAATCCACAGTGGACGGAGGGTTAATCGGAAGTACTGTGATACTAAAGGCACGATCCGTGTCTTGACGTTGTGCATCTGTTGATCTAATGGTAAAATTATATGTAGTACTGCTGGACACATTGGGTGCTGTACCAGACAAGACTCCTGTATTGGCGGTTAATGTTAGCCCACTCGGCAATGCACCCGAATACACGCTATAGGTAACGGGTGCATCACCGGTGGCAGATAAATTGGCAGTAAAACTGGTTTGTTTAATTATTGTACCCAGGGTACCTGCGGCTGTTGTCCATATAGGTATGCCTGAATATTGTATACCAGGTACTGCTATTGCCGTGGTACCATTGGTGTTTACTACGTATAAAATATAACTACCTGCTGCCATGACAGGCGCAGTGAATGTAATTGTAGTTGAGTTCACAACAGTAACCACACTGGCCACAATGCCGTTGATGATCACCGACGCACCACTTGCAAAACCAGTGCCAGTCAATGTAATAGTTTGTCCACCAGCTATGTCAGCAGCAGTGTCATCTCCAGGATATGTGATGGCAGTGATTGTTGGACTGGTTGATCCACCACCTGCGGCAGCACTGCCTGTATAACCAATGCCGGCCGATCCAGTGTAACCCAATCCGCCACTACCCGCATAACCGGTATCACCACGACTACCTGCGTAGCCACTGGGGTAAAGTCCATAGTTGGTAACTACTAATTGCTGAAAACTTCTTTGTGACATCGTGTATTCTCTTGTTTAAAATGTTATTGATCCGCTACTGGTCCATTTGTAAATTCTGTAACCACCCGAGACAACCACGACAGGACTACCGGTCACGCTGTCTGCTGCAGGTATCGAATCTGCATAACGTACTATCACTACGCCGCCTGCTCCAGCACTGCCAGCACTACCATTTCCAGTTAGTCCAGCACAGTAAGTGTCAGACACTCCGCCGCCCATGTCAAGTGTAACTCCAGGTCCTGGCGTTCCTCGTCCAGGGTCGGATCCTGCAGGTCCACCAAAGTAACCAAAATCTCCCACACCGCCAGCACCACCACCACCGCCTTGATGCCAACCAGCGCCACCGCCATTTCCGCCTCTATTTCCATAAACGGTTGCACCAGACACTGAGATCTGTGTAGCACTGCCACCAGACTGACTAGTTGGCCCACCACCACCGCCCGAACCGCCCGACAAGCCAGACAATCCGTTTGATCCGCCACCGCCTCCACCAACTGCTCTGCAGTCAATTGAAATGCCACTTGATGTTATACTGCTGTCACCACCGTTGCCGCCGCGATTGTAACTGGTGCCACCGTTGCCACCGGCACCAACTGTGACTGTTATAGAATTAGCTGTTACTGTTGCTTCGCCTCGTACTAAACCACCTCCACCCCCACCACCACCGTAGCCACCGGTGCCACCTGATCCGCCGCCACCGGCTGCTAACAAATAAGAGATTGCAACAGTTGGCACAATCGGAGGAGAAATTCCAGAAGTTGTCACCGACAACGAACCAGATATATTAGTTTGTGTCACGGTGCAGGTTATTGTTGCGCCAATATCATCTGCTACCATGACATAGTTTTTTTCTGTTGCGCTAGCAATTGCAGTTCCATTACGCTTCCATTGAAAGGTAAATCCAAAATCTGCAGAACCCCATGTACCACTACTACATTTAAGGGTGTTGCCCAAGCCAACTGTACCATTTACAGTTGGTGCCACCGAATTACTAGGTGCATTAATTGCAGGTATAGTAATAGAACCCGTTGATGCACCGGTAATAGTATACACTCTATACCCGGTTCTGCTTGTGGTACTTGATGTAAAAGTCAATCCACTGGTTGTCAATGAAGGATATGTAGAAGGATAAGCTAGTATTACCACACCCGGTCCTCCGGAATACATTGGACTAGCAGTCCAACTGCCGCCGCCACCGTATGCAGTACCGCCTCCGCCTGACGGAGTGGCTCCGTTTGATCCACCACCGCCACCACCGCAATACCAAATTGCTGATCCGGTAATACTACTTTGTCGACCAGTGCCGCCTGCTCCGCCTTGGTTAGTTGAAGCGGCGCCACCTGCACTACCCGCTCCACCGCCTCCACCACCTGCATAGCCGGCAGTACCATTGCCAATACCATATCCACCGTTATTACCAAATCCGCCGGATGAAGATGCAGGCTGAAGAGCTAACCCATTTGATGGTCCTGTAACTTTGGGTGCCGCTCCGTATGAAGAATTAACAGAGCCGCCGCCGCCCGAGCCACCGTCATTGCCTTCGCCACCACCTCTAATGGCAAATATACTACCAAAAGTAGTACCACCGCCTGCCGATGCAATAGAATTATTAAATGCAATCGATTTGCTAGTGCCCACTGAGTAGCTGGCTGTTCCTGTAACAAAGCCGCCGGCGCCGCCACCGCCCCACGATCCGTCACCACCAGGACCAATAACCAAGTGTTCAATAGGTATACTGGTAACAACCGGTGCCCAGGTCAACGTCCTGGTAGAACTCTTGCTACTATTTACAATAGTTCCAGTGATTGTTGCTGTACCGCTACTGCCTATATTTCCAGAAATAACATTACCGGTAAGACTTAAACCAGAAGGTAAACCGCTGGCCGAAAATACTACCGAGTTTCCAGAAGTACTAGTGGCCGACAGTGTTAAACTAACTGCAGATCCCATGTCAGGAGTATAAGTGGTATTGCTAGCAGGAGTAGTCCAGGTAATTGATTCTGGGTTCAATGTTAAACTAAAAGCACGATTTGTGTCTTGTTGTTGTGCATCTACAGCACTAACTGTGAAATTATAAGTGGACGAATTACTTAAAGTTGCAACATTTCCTGTCAATCTGCCACTGGAAGTCAGGGCAAATCCTGAAGGCAATGAACCAGATGCTATGCTATAAGTAACAGCAGAATCGCTGGTTGCCACAAGATTGGAGCTGAATACTGCGCCTTCGTATAGGTTACCCAAGCTACCAGATGGTGTTGACCAAGCTGGTACTCCACTGTACTGGATGCCAGGAACCAACAATGCAGTAGTACCATTGGTATTGACCACATATATAATGTAACTGCCTGCCGTCAAGGCAGGTGCAGTAAAGGTAATAGTAGTCGTGGAGACAACAGATACCACACTGGCCTGTACTCCATTGACAATGACTTGTGCACCAGCGGCAAAGTTTGTACCAGTCAATGTAACAGTTTGTCCACCTGCTGTATCTGCGGCTGTGTCATCCCCAGGATATGTAATGGAGGTAATTGTTGGGCCACTGGATCCTGCGCCTGCAGACCCAGTATAACCAAGACCGCTACTACCAGTGTAACCGTTTATGCCGGCACTGCCAATATAACCAGTATCACCACGGCTGCCTGCATAGCCACTGGGGCTGAGTCCAAAGTTGGTAACTAGTAATTGTTGAAAACTTGCTTGATCTGCTGCCATGGTACGGGTCCTTTACGTGATATTAGGTATTTAGCTGATTTTGTTCGTGATTGCAACTGCTCATACAATGTAGGGATTAGTTTAAAACGTGATTGATCCCGACGTGGTCCATTTGTATATTCTATATCCGCCACCAGTGGTATATGTTGGTGAACCTGTGGTTGAGGCTGCGGCTACATTCGTATCCGAGTAACGAATTACAACTATGCCAGATCCACCTGCGCCGCCTTGTCCTTGATTACCGCCTCCGCCACCACCACCTCCAGTATTGGCAGTTCCAGCAGTTCCAGCAGTATTAGTTGGGCCGCCAGCACCACCTCCGCCGGCACCACCAGAATTTGGTCCTCCTCCATACGAGCCTGCACCACCGCCACCAGCATAATATGTTGCAGAACCTGTAATGCTTGATTGCAATCCAATTCCACCCACTGCATTCGCAGCCGCACTTCCTGCCGCACCCGCGCCACCGCCCGAACCGCCATTATAAGGTTCACCACCTGTGTAGCCAAGACCGCCAGCGTTTCCTTGACCCACTGTACCTGTGCCTGCAGGGGCGTTATAACTGTAATAATTAGAGCCAGCTCCGCCACCTGAACCACCTGAACCACCTGTATATCTTGCAAGCGACCCCGGTCCAGCACCCACACTCAATGCGCCGCCGCCACCGCCAATTGCAGTTAATCCAAGTGCAGTTGAATTATTACCGTTAGCCGCGGCAGCAAGAAAGTCACCACCACCGTTACCATTAACAAGAGTTCCACCAGTGCCACCAGCACCAACTGTTACAGTGACACTACCTGCCACAATAGTGTTACCTGTCAACATACCGCCGGCGCCGCCACCTGCACCACGACCTTGGCCACCGCCACCGCCACCTGCTACTATCAAATACTCTACTAGGATTCCGGCAGACACTGTTAAACTAAACGCACGATCAGTGTCTTGACGTTGTGCATCTGTGGCTCTTATGGTAAAGTTATATGATGTGTCACTGGCCACATTGGGCGTAGTACCAGATATGACACCAGTATTAGCAGTTAACATTAGCCCACTTGGCAATGATCCTGAATATACACTATATGTAACGGGTGCGTCACCTGTGGCAGATAAATTGGCAGTGAAACTGGTTTGTTTAATTGCTGTGCCCAATGATCCAGCGGCTGTTGACCATGCGGGAGTTCCTGAGTATTGAATTCCTGGCACCGCCAGGGCTGTGGTACCATTTGTGTTTACCACGTACACAACGTAACTTCCTGCACTTGCGGCAGGTGCAGTAAAGGTGATAGTTGTTGAGTTCACCACGGACACTACACTGGCTACAACACCATTTACAATCACTGTAGCGCCCGACGCAAAACCAGTGCCAGTCAAGGTAATAGTTTGTCCACCAGCGGTGTCAGCGGCAGTGTCATTGCCAGGGTAAGTGATGGCTGTGACAGTGGGCACTGTAGTACCGGTCACAATGCCAGTGAGTTGACTGCCGTTGCCAACAAAATTTGTGGCTGTGACTGTGCCAAATGTGTAGCTGGCAGTGGCATCTAAGTTGAAGGGTTGTAATTTTGTTATTGGCATATAAAATTATTTCTGAGAGAATGCTGTTGTAGGCGGTGTAAAGTTAGCAGTGTAACGGGCGTAACCTTTTGTTATTCTTAAGTCGTCTATGTAGCCGTTTATATATTCCGTTGCCCCTGTGTACCTTGCACCAACAATTAAGTTTGTAGCGGCTTGATTAAATGAGGTTGTTAGTGTACCTTGAGAAACGCCATTTAAATAACCAGTCAAAGTAGAGCCAGTATTTACAAAAGCCATGTGATACCAAGCGCCAGTTGTTATATTTGTAGAGCCTCTTATCTCACCACCAATTGAACCTAAATAGCCATACAAAATAGTATTTGCACCAGAATTGATTACGCCAAAAGCATAGTTATTGGTTGTGCCACCACGGAAATCAGTAATATACATTGCATTAGAACCTGAAGGAAGCACTGTTAAATACAACCAGCACTCAACCGTGAATATATTGGTTATTCCAAAATTTGGAGATGATGTACTAAATAAATAATCACCAGCACCATCAAAATACATGCTTGATCCACCAAACTTTGATTGTGCTGTACTTATTTTAGCATCACCCACTGTTTCTAAATTATTCATCATTGTACCATCAATGACGCCGGCATTGGTAAAGTTGAGTAGTAGTTGAGTGTTGGCAACAGCAGAGACTGGTGCTGTGGGTGGAGCGAAATTGCTGGTGTACACTGCTGTGCCTTTGACCACACGCATGTTAGATATGTATCCATTTAATAACCAGTTTACGTCACTGTTTATTCTACCAATGTAAAATGTTCCAGATCCATATGTGTTGTCAATATCATTGGCACATGTAAAAGTTGATCCTAGTTGTTTTCCATCAACAAACAATTTTAATGAAGTTCCACTTCTAGCTGCCGCAATATGGTACCATGTGTTGGTTGCCGGAGTCCATGTTGCTCCATATGTGGTCAATGATGTTCCTGCAAAGAAATACAATTTACTATTTCCACCCTCTAATGCATTAGTACAACCTATGGCCCAAGCACTACGCCCGGTACTCATACTAACATCACCTATGTACAATTCATAATTGTCAAACACACTGTGATTTACCCAAAACTCCACAGTGAAGTCTCCGGTGCCAAATGCATAGGCTGCATTGTATGGTGTAGTCAGCCAATCACCAGTACCATCAAAATAGGCCGATCCACCGATTGTGCTGGCACTGTATGAGGCACCAGGACTGAATGGTGAGAAGCGTTGTACACTGACATCCCCGTTCCGTGTGATAGCAAAGTTGTTTGCGCTGTCATCAATAAACCTATTGTCGGCGCAGGTTAGTAAAATTGTGTTAGCGATTGCTGTTAGTGGCGTAGTGCTTGGAGTGAAATTACCGGTGTATACTGCGGTACCTTTTACCATACGTAAATTAGAAATATATCCGGTAAACGGATAAGTGGTGTAACCAGAATCGCCGCCGTTTCCAATTGTAACGATACTTGTTGAATCGTTTACTGTGTTTGAAAATGCTGCCGTTGCCACTGCTACACCATTTACGTAATATGTTAGTGTATTGGAGTTGCGGACAACAGCATGATGTGCCCATGTGTTTAATACTACAACATTCGATGCGGCTAATAAAGTGTTTCCGCCCGAGTAGTACGCATAGAAATTAACATCTCTAGGATTAGCAGTAGGGCCCAATGACCAAAAGAAACCGGTGCTTCCAGTTTGGTACTGAGAAGCAATAACAGGAAAATTTCCAGTGGCTGTAGGATATACCCAAGCCTCCATGGTAAAATTTGAACTTCCTAGTGCAAACGCACTACTGTCAGGTATACTTAAATAATCGCCAGTACCATCAAAATAGTTACTCCAGTTTGCACCATACGGTGAGAACGTACCTTGAGTAGTATTACCAGCCCGAGTAATGGCAAAGTTATTTGGGCTTGAATCTACAAATGTATTATTTGTAGCATTGTTAGTTCCGTTGCCACTCAACAACAATGAATTGTACATGAAGTAAGGTTCGCCTGTGACAGCAATATTCCACGTAACAGTTACATTAGCTGTTCTTGTTGTACTTGCGGCAGTGGCTGTTAGTAATGTTGTAGTGTTACCTGTCACAGTTGGTGTGCCAGTGACTGCGCTGCCAACTATACTCAATCCCGTTGGTAATGCGTTTGCGGTATAGGTAATGGCCTTGCCTGCGGCACTGACAGCAGTCAATGTGGTGCTACTAGCACTGCCTTGTCCTAGACCAATTGTTGCACCATTTGTGGGACTCGACCAAGTGACCACATCGGGATTGACTGTGATAGTGTAGGTACGAGTGACATCTTGGTTCTGCCCATCACTGGCCGTGACACCAAATGTGTAGGTGGTAGGGCTGGCTGTGAGTACACTAGAGCCAGTGATGATGCCATTGGCATTCAATGTTGCACCACTTGGCAGGGACCCTGATGCTATGCTATAGGTAATGGCACTATCGCCCACGGCTGCAACATTGCTGTTGAATGAACTAGCCTCATAAACAGTGCCCACACTACCTGCGCCTACATAAAAACTTGGCACGCCACTGTAGCTGATGCCCGGTACAGATATGGCTGTTGCGCCATCTGGGTTGACTACATAGAGTATATATGTACCAGCTGTCATGGCTGGTGCAGTGAATGTCAACTGTGTGGCACTTGCCACAGTGACCACACCTGCGGCCACACCATTCACTATCACGCTAGCACCCGTGGCGAAGCCAGTACCGGTTAAAGAGACAGTTTCTCCACCAGCTACGTCAGTAGCGGTATTGTTGCCTACGTAGCCAACAGCAGATACTTTTAATGCAGTACCTCCCGAGCCACTGCCGGCAGCAGAATTTATTGTGGTGATTTCAAGTTGACTACCTACTGCCGGAGCACTAGAGAATGTGACGTTGGCCTGCGACAATGTGTAAGTGGATCGTAACACAGTTACACCGTTGTAGTTCACAATGGTTCGATTTATACTTTCTGGAGTTGCTGTCAATGCAAATGTTGTTGTTGAGCCATCACCGGTAAACGTGTCCACTGTCATTACAACGCCGGCACCAGCACTGCCCACATAGCCCACGCTGCCGGCACTGCCTGTGTATCCACCAGCTGGTCCAGCCGGGCCTGTCGCGCCCACACTACCAGTATAACCACTTGGACTCAATCCAAAGTTTGTAACCAGTAGTTGTTGTAAACTTAAATCATCCATTTTGTAATTCTTTCATGTGCCATATTTTAATTATGATGTTCGGTCAGTTGTTAATGTGCTAGGAAATGCACGACCGTCGCCCCAGATAATGCGAACTGCTCCACCTGCACTGGTACCATAGCCGCCGCCCGATCCGTCACCACCGGCACTGTAAACACCTCCGCCTGCACCACTGGTACCTTCGCCGTATATTCCCACACTGCCACCACCACCTGGTCCCACAGTGACAAGGCTTGAGCCGCCACCTCCGCCACCGGCACCACCGTATCCAGAACCTCCGCCATTGTTACCTTGGCTGCCACCATCACCACCATTGCCTGAATATCCGCCAGCTCCGCCATATCCACCAAAGCCATTGGTGCCGTCACTGGCATAGCCGCCCGATCCACCATTGCCACCACCTATTGTACCACCAAAGGGTCCGGCACCTCCTCCTGTTCCACCGCCACCAAAGCCGCTGGCATCACCGGCATTTGCTTGTACACAAATGTTACTTCCTTTGGCCATGGATGAATAGCTGCCGCCAACCACAACTGTAATTATCTCGCCGGGTGTGGTTGGTAAGTTATTGATATATCTCAGTCCAGCTGCCCCTCGGCCGCCTTTGTATGAACCATTGCGTTGACCACCATAGCCGCCGCCAACCAACACAGCACACACTGATTGAACATTACTTGGAACTGTCCATGAATATGTACCTGCACTAGTATATGCCACTTGACCAACTGGTGCCGCAACAATTACATTTAAACTAAATGCACGATCAGTGTCTTGACGTTGTGCATCAGTTGCACGTATTGTAAAACTATACGTAGTAGTACCTGAAACATTAGGAAGGGTGCCAGTTAATACACCTGTGTTAGCAGTCAATGTTATGCCACTTGGCAACGATCCTGAATACACGCTGTATGTAATAGGAGCATCACCGGTGGCTGCGACCATAACATTGGCTGCGAGAGCAGTTCTTTGATTGTAAGTACCCAACGAACCAGCGGCAGTTGTCCATGCAGGTGTGCCTGAGTATTGTAGTCCGGGTACAGAAATAGTTGTGGCCCCATCTGGGTTTACTACATATAATATGTAACTGCCTGTGGGATTCGGTGGTGCTGTGAATGTGATAGTGGTTGAACTCACAACCGAAACAACACCGGCTGCGTTTCCGTTAATGACAACCATGGCGCCTGCGGCAAAGTTTGCACCAGTCAGGGTAATGGTGTCACCACCTAGGATATTTGCGGCAGTGTCATCGCCCGGGTAGGCAATACTAGTAATTCGTGGACCAGACACTCCGGCACCAGCTGATCCAACGTAGCCTTGGCTACCAGTGTAACCGCTAGGGCTTAGTCCAAAGTTGGTAACTATTAACTCTTGATAACTTTTATCTGGCATTTTGCGGGTCTTTCGTGTTGTTGGCTGGTTATGGTATTATGTATTAGATTCAACGTAATCATCGCCCACTTGTAGGGTGTCAGATCTAACCCAGTGCTGTGGCCAAGTTAAAATACCCGGTCCCCAGTTAAATTCTACAACTACTTGACCATTTTCAATTAATACATATCTTTCCATAATTATCCCCAATAAAATGCTTGTTTTCTGTCATCCTGTAATATCAACGCACTGGTAAATTGATTTCCTAATCCGATGGTATACGGTACTTTTCTAGTGTTTGTGCTGGTAAATATCGAATCATCTGGACTCATTGTATCCGATAATACCAATGCATTAGAGTATAAGTTATTTGCACCAACTACTTTGGTTACTTTGATTGCAGTTGATATAGTGAATACGTCTTCACCCGGACTCACTGTGTCTGATAATACTAATGCATTAGAGTATAAGTTATTTGCACCAACTACTTTGGTTACTTTGGTTGCAGAAGCTGGTAGATCATATATAGAATCACTACCAATTGTATTTTGCTCAATGACAAAAACATTACCAGTGTACAGTGCCATGTTATACCTGTTTAATTAGCAGAGTGCTTGAACTAGTGCCGGGTGTATAATGATTACATATCAAGTTGGTGTATCGTTGTCCGGCAATATCTACTTCATCCAATGATTGCCATTGACTTCTAAACAGATAGACATAAGGTGCCTTGGCTGTCAATGATCCGCCTGCAAGGAATACATTATATAAAGGCTCCCAACGAATATCACTCAACAACAAGGATGCAGTCTTGGCTGAATCTCTGGCATTGGTATCATTTCCAAAATACTTATTTGATGTGGCTGCAGTAGCCAATGTCATCGGAAAATATGTAGCATTTTGGCTTGGATACGCACGGTATCTGCGATATCTCGATGTCAACCCCCAATACATGTAAGAAGGAGTGTTAGCACTACTATAATACATAGCCAATTGATTGGTATCTGTACCTGAACCAGGATTGAGATAACGCATCAAGGTTCCGTTTTCGTAAGTAGAGCTACCGTATTGTTCCCACCCGCCGCCCTTGGCGCCTGAACATAACCATGCTGGGTAACCGTTGGCCACTGTGTTCCATGCATCGTCTCGGGTATATTCTGACAGATAAAAATGAGAATCCATTCCCAATCCGCTGGTATTGTAAGATACCCAAATAAACAGGTGATTGGCTGATGCACTTATAACTGTGGTAAAAGCTGTGCCATTTGTAATATTCCCATATGAAGGACATTCATTCCAACTATCACTATATCCCATGCTGCCGGAAGGCGGTGTCTGAAATATGTTGGTACCAGTGTTAGTGGCAGAATCCCAACCTTCAGCCGGTATCCATTTAATATGCACATATCCACTGCCGTTACTAGTTGCCGGTCCAACCCATAGATACTTGTGTTTTGTTCCGTCATCTGACCAAGGTGCTCGTATTACCACAGGTGTCGATCCTGCAGAAATTGCTGTACCTGCGGCTGAATCGTGCACCGACCATCCGGGGGCTACTGTGGAAATAATTTGAGAACTACCTTGATTGAATGCTGTTGAATCCAACCCCGACGTTGCTGCAATTGATCCAGTTATAACACCAATTAATCCGTTAAAATAACCTGCTATGTTAGTAGCGGTCCAATTAACGGTGTTGGTAACCAATTTTGCGTACATAATAAAATCCTTTAAATTTATCTAAATTAAGAACTAGTATAATCTAGTCTTATTCCTATATCTGTTCCTGACCCCGATGTTATGTCTAATGTTATGTAATCTGTATCGGCAATTAAATTTGCAGATAATGCAGTGCTTGCAATATAAGAATTTGCTGTTACAGTAACATTAGCAGTATTTATACCATTCTTTTTTAAACTTATTGTTAAATTAGATGTAGATACACTAGAAACCCAAGTTGTGATTTTTGTTATAGCAATGTTAGAAGCAAAATATCTTCTCATTGTACCAACTTGTGCGGTATTGGTGCCAGGGTAAAATCCTGTAAAACTTTGAATAGAGCTGCCGCCGCCGGATCCTGCTGGACCTGTTGCGCCTGTCGCACCCACACTACCTGTGTAACCCAAACTACCCGAGGATCCTGAATATCCCAGTGTACCTTGACTACCAGTGTAACCAGTTGTTCCAGATGCTCCAGATGCTCCAGCTGAGCCTGTGTATCCTAATCCTCCGGTAAAACTGGTACCATTGGCATAGAAGTAACTACCAGCATAAATTTTATCTACAGTCAAATTACCTGTTACATTTAAGTCACCTTGATTGGTGCTGGTGTTAGCAACACTAGATAAGAAATTGATAGCATTAGCAGTCAAACTCACATTACCAGCTTGTGTAGTAAATAACAATTCTCCAGTTGGAGTGGTAGTAATAGTTGTTCCACCAAGATCAATTGTGTTGGCAGCCAAATACAACGAACCAAATCTACGAGTAGAACTACCAATGTTTACTGTGTTATTTGAAGTTGGTATCAAATCACCAGTAATATACGTTGTACCGCCAATGTATAAATTACCAGCAATGCCAGCACCACCAGCAACTTGTAGCGCACCAGTTGATGTACTGGTGCTGATTGTGGCATTTGTTGTAACAATGGCCTGAGAAGTTGTTGCTGTAAATGTTCCTGCACTTCCGGTGTAACCCGAACCTGCCGAACCAGTATAACCCGTTGAACCGTTTGAACCATTTAGACCAGACGGTATCTCTCTAATTTGTATATTTATTGTACTAATTGGTGCTGTAGTAAATGTCAACGTGGCACCTGTTACACTATAATCAGTACTAGGTCTTTGTATGACTCCGTTGAGAGCAACAATCACGCTGTCTGCAGTGGCACCACTTGTGACTGTGTAACCTGCGGTGGTCCCGTCGCCTGTGTAATTTCTAGTAACAAATGCAGTTGTCCCATACACCACTGTGGTAACTTCAATGGCAGCACCAACTGCAGGTGCTTCAGAGAACACAATGTTACTACCACTTAATGAGTAACCAGATCTTAATTGGCTTACACCATCAATGTTAACAAATGTTTGGTTAACTCCTGTTGGAGTCACACTCAATGCAAAAGAGGTTGTGCTTCCTGTACCTGTGAATGCGCTCACTGCCAAGCTAGTAGATGCAACACCCGGAACACCTTGTGCACCAATAGATCCTGTGTAGCCCACACTACCTGTGTAACCCACAGCACTGGCTGCACCCGGTGTGCCTGGTACACCTTGACTACCTACGTAACCGGTATCGCCTTGGTTACCTTTGGATCCAGTGTACCCTAGGCCGCCTGCGGTTCCGGTAGCGCCTTGGCTACCTGTGTACCCTGCACTACCTGTATAGCCTGCACCTGCACTACCTGTGTATCCCAGTGTACCTGCTGTACCGTTAGTACCATTGACACCAGCACTGCCTGTATAACCAACACCGCCTGTGCTACCCACACTGCCTGTGTATCCAGTTGAGCCTGTGGTACCTGCACTGCCTGTGTAACCAATATTGCCTTGTGTGCCTGTGCTACCTGTATAACCCTCTACACCTCGACTGCCTGTGTATCCGGTTGTACCCACGCTACCTGTATAGCCCACACTACCTGTGTAACCTGCATTACCAATGGTACCTTGCGGGCCTTGGCTACCTGTATATCCGATGTTGCCTTGTGTACCGATCGTGCCCTGAGTGCCTGCACTACCTGTGTAGCCAATTACACCACTGGCACCTTGTGGTCCGGTAATACCCTGTGATCCAGATAGATCACTTATGTAGCTATATGTTGTACCTGACCACAAATACAATCTACTATTTTCAGCATCATTGACATTGCCGTTTTCAATTATGGCAAACTGACCTGCTGTAATAGATGTTGGGCTAGTATCAGCAGTCAGTGCCGCTACATTAGCGTATGTTTTGGCAATAGCAAATCCAATGCCTGTATCACCTCGGCTACCTGTGTAACCCACAGCACCACTTGCACCTGCTGTTCCGGCTGTTCCAATTGATCCTGTGTAGCCAACTTGTCCACGTGGTCCAGCTGTGCTGGTCACTTGCCAAGTGCTTCCGTCGTAGATGAATTCAAATGTGGCATTTGGTACATCTAGTGTCAGGTCATCTGCGTCATTTTCAATCGTGCTACCATTACGTGCAATTATCACTGGGTTGGTAGCCAAATTAGCACCATCGGTCAACTGAATGTAAGTTCCGTTTGCAGGAGTTGCAGGCAACGTTAATGTAAATGAACCACCTGAGCTGTTCATCATTAGTCGTTCTCTGTTCAGTAACGTTCTACTTGTGCTTACTGTTGTCCAATCCAATAAACCAATTGAGCCAGTATAACCGATTGCGCCTGTACTACCGGTGTAACCAATGTTGCCTTGTGCTCCCGTGCTGCCTGTATAACCAGTAACACCAACACTTCCAGTATAGCCAACATCGCCCTGTGTACCCAAACTACCTGTATATCCAGTTATACCAATGTTGCCTTGTGTTCCTTGTATACCTGAGCTACCTGTGTAGCCTGTGCTGCCAGTGTAACCCAATGAGCCCATTGAACCAGTGTAACCAGCGGATCCAATTGATCCTGTGTAGCCGATTTGACCACGTGGCCCTGCTGTGCTGGTCACTTGCCATGTGCTTCCATCATAGATGAATTCAAATGTGGTATTGGGCACATCCAGTAATAAATCTGCGGCGGCGCCTTCGATGGTACTGCCATTACGTGCAATAGTAATCGGGTAAGTGGCCAAGTTGGCACCGTCAGTTAACTGTATGTAAAAACCAGTAGCAGGTGTAGCAGGTAATGTTAATGTGAACGAGCCAGTGCTACTGTTCATCATTAGTCGTTCTCTATTGGCCAGGGTCCTGGCGGCATTGACTGTTGTCCAATCAAGTAAGCCAATTGATCCGGTGTAGCCTGCTACGCCTTGTGTACCTTGGCTACCTGTATATCCAGTACCACCAACATTGCCCTGAATGCCTTGACTTCCGGTATAGCCAATTGTGCCTGAACTACCTGTATATCCAGTACCACCAACATTGCCCTGAATGCCTTGACTTCCTGTGTAACCTGTGCTACCTGTGTAGCCAATTGTGCCTGAACTACCTGTATATCCAGTACCACCAACATTGCCCTGAATGCCTGTGCTACCTGTGTAACCTGTGCTACCTGTGTAGCCAATTGTGCCTGAACTACCTGTATATCCAGTACCACCAACATTGCCTTGGATGCCCTGGCTACCTGTGTAACCTATAGGGCCAGTTGCGCCATCAACACCTATTGTACCATCAACCCCTCGGGATCCTGTATATCCGATGTTGCCCTGGATGCCTTGGCTTCCTGTGTAACCTATAGGGCCAGTTGCGCCATCAACACCTATTGTACCATCAACGCCTCGGCTACCTGTGTAACCAGCGGATCCAATTGATCCAGTATAGCCAACTTGACCACGTGGACCAGCAGTGCTGGTCACTTGCCATGTAGCGCCATCATATATGAATTCAAATGTGGTATTTGATACGTCTAGTACCAAGTCGCTAGCATCGCCTTCGATTGTGCTGCCATTACGTGCAATAGTAACTGGGTTTGTAGTTAGTGAAGCACCATCAGTAAGTTGTATGTATGTTCCATTTGCTGGGCTTGCAGGCAATGTCAATATAAACGAACCAGCTGAGCTGTTCATCATTAGTCGTTCTCTATTGACTAAAGTTCTGCTGGTGTTTACAGTTGTCCAGTCCAATAAGCCGATTGATCCAGTATATCCTGCAACACCAATGTTACCTTGAATACCCTGACTACCTGTGTATCCTGTGACGCCAATATTACCCTGGATACCTTCGCTACCTGTGTAGCCAATCGCGCCTTGTGACCCAGTATAACCTATTGTGCCCGAGCTGCCTGTGTAACCGATGTTGCCTTGCGTACCTTGACTACCTGTATATCCTGCGCTACCTGTGTATCCTATTGCACCGGTTGCACCCACTGCACCAATACTACCGGTGTAGCCAATTTGACCACGTGGACCAGCAGTACTGGTCACTTGCCATGTTGACCCATCATAGATGAATTCAAATGTGGCATTGGGTACATCTAATATAATATCTTTGGTGTCGTTTTCAATTGTGCTACTATTACGATTGATTGTTACCGGGTTAGTAGCTAAGTTAGCACCATCGGTCAACTGAATATATGTACCCGTAGCTGGTGTTGCCGGAAGTGTTAATGTAAATGCACCACCCGAGCTGTTCATCATTAAACGTTCTCTGTTTAACAATGTTCTACTTGTACTTACTGTCGTCCAATCCAATAATCCAATTGATCCGGTGTAACCAGTGACACCAATGTTACCTTGAATGCCTTGACTACCTGTGTATCCAGTGACACCAATGTTACCTTGAATGCCTTGGCTACCTGTGTAACCAATTGATCCAGTGTATCCCGTTGTGCCCGAGCTGCCGGTATATCCGATATTGCCCTGTATTCCTTGACTACCTGTATAACCAAGTGCACCACTTGCTCCCTGTGGACCAGTGATACCCTGTGATCCAGATAGATCACTTACGTATGTGTAAGTTGTACCTGACCACAGGTATAGTCTACTATTCTCTGCATCATTTACATTTCCGTTTTCAATTATGGCGAACTGACCTGCAATTATGCTAGTCGGACTAGTATCTGCTGTCAACGACGCCACATTTGCATATGTTTTGGCAACGGTGAATCCAAGTCCTGTATCGCCTTTGGATCCAGTATAACCCAATGAGCCCATTGATCCTGCATAACCAGTGGTACCAACGGATCCAGTGTAACCGATTTGTCCACGTGGTCCGGCTGTACTAGTCACTTGCCAGGTTGCACCGTCGTATATTAATTCAAATGTAGCATTTGGTACATCCAGTCTCAAATCGTCTACTATTGACTCAATAGTACTGCCATTACGTGCAATAGTTACCGGGTTAGTGGCTAAATTAGCACCATCAGTTAACTGAATATAGGTTCCAGTAGCTGGGCTAGCTGGCAATGTTAATGTGAACGAACCAGCTGTGCTGTTCATCATCAATCGTTCTCTATTGACAAGAGTTCGGCTTGCACTTACAGTTACCCAATCCAATAAGCCAATTGATCCAGTGTATCCAGTTGTACCTATATTACCCTGAATGCCTTGCGATCCGGTGTAACCCACATTACCTATGTTACCTTGAATGCCTTGACTACCTGTGTAGCCAAGATTGCCGATATCACCTTTACTACCTGTGTAACCAGTGACACCAATGTTACCTTGAATGCCTTGACTGCCTGAGTAGCCAACGTTACCTTGAATGCCTTGACTTCCTGTATAACCTATAGGCCCAGTTGCACCATCAACGCCTATCGTACCATCAACACCTTTAGATCCTGTGTAGCCAATATTGCCCTGTATGCCTTGACTTCCCGAGTAACCAACATTGCCTTGGATGCCCTGGCTACCTGTGTACCCAATATTTCCTTGGATGCCTTGGCTACCTGTGTAACCAATGTTGCCTTGCGTGCCTTGACTACCTGTGTAACCTGTAGGACCCACAGGTCCAGTTGCTCCATCAACCCCTATTACGCCATCAACCCCTTTGGATCCAGTATAACCCAATGAGCCCATTGAGCCCACATAACCAGTGGTACCAATTGATCCAGTATAACCGATCTGACCACGTGGTCCAGCAGTACTGGTCACTTGCCAAGTGCTTCCATCATAGATGAATTCAAATGTGGCATTCGGTACATCTAGTGTCAAGTTAGCTGTGTCGTTTTCAATTGTGCTACCATTACGTGCAATACTTACTGGGTTAGTGGCCAAGTTTGCACCATCAGTAAGCTGAATGTAAGTTCCATTTGCTGGGCTTGCAGGTAGTGTTAGTGTAAACGAGCCACCACTGCTGTTCATCATTAGTCGTTCTCTATTGACTAGAGTTCTACTTGTACTTACAGTTGCCCAATCAAGTAAGCCGATTGATCCGGTATATCCAGACGTGCCTTGACTGCCAGTATATCCAATATCGCCTTTGCTACCTGTATAGCCAATTGGCCCAGTTGCACCATCAACACCTATTGTACCATCAACACCTTTAGATCCTGTATAGCCAGTTACGCCTTGACTACCTACATAGCCCACATTGCCTTGAATACCTTGACTTCCTGTATAACCAATCTCGCCCTGACTACCTGTGTAACCGATTACACCTTGACTGCCTGTATAACCAACATTACCTTGCGTGCCTTGACTACCTGTATAGCCCACATTGCCTTGAATGCCTTGACTGCCCACATAGCCAACATTGCCTTGTATTCCCTGTGATCCAGTATATCCAATTACACCTTGGCTACCTGCATAGCCAACTACTCCGTCAGTGCCGCGGCTACCTGTATAACCAATTACACCTTGGCTACCTGTATATCCAATGACACCAGTATTGCCTTGACTACCTGTGTAGCCAACGTTACCTTGTGTGCCTTGACTTCCTACATAGCCCACACTACCTGTGTATCCAAGTACACCAGTTGCTCCCTGTGGACCAGTGATACCCTGTGATCCAGATAGATCACTTACGTATGTGTAAGTTGTACCTGACCACAAATACAGTCTACTATTTTCTGTATCATTGGCGTTGCCATTTTCAATTATGGCAAATTGACCTGCCACAATACTGGTCGGGCTAGTATCTGCTGTCAATGATGCTACGTTTGCATATGTCTTGGCAATGGCAAATCCAAGTCCGGTATCGCCTTTGCTACCTGTGTAGCCCAGTGCTCCGCTCGCTCCTACAGGACCAACGCTACCAGTATAACCAATCTGACCACGTGGACCAGCAGTACTGGTCACTTGCCATGTTGACCCATCATAGATGAATTCAAATGTGGCATTTGGTACGTCTAGTACCAAGTTTGCCGGATTACCTTCAATTGTACTGCCATTACGATCAATAGTTATCGGGTAAGTGGCTAAGTTAGCACCATCAGTTAACTGAATATAAGTTCCATTTGCAGGTGCAGACGGTAATGCCAACGTAAATGATCCAGCTGTGCTGTTCATCATTAGTCGCTCTCTATTAGCTAATGTTCTGCCTGCGTTTACTGTTGTCCAATCCAATAAGCCAATTGATCCTGTATAACCAATTGCGCCTTGACTACCTGTGTAACCAATGTTGCCTTGAATTCCTTGACTGCCTGAGTAGCCCGTAGGACCTGTTGCTCCGTCGAGACCTATTATACCATCAGTTCCTCTGCTGCCTGTGTAACCAATGTTACCCTGGATACCCTGACTACCCGAGTAACCAATTATGCCTTGGCTTCCTGTATAGCCAACATTGCCTTGGATGCCTTGGCTGCCTGTGTATCCAATTATGCCTTGACTTCCTGAGTACCCGATTACGCCTTGGCTTCCTGTGTAACCAATGTTACCTTGAATTCCCTGTATACCTTGGCTGCCAGTATAGCCAATTACGCCTTGGCTGCCCGAGTAACCAATGTTGCCTTGTATGCCTTGACTTCCGGTATAGCCAACATTACCTTGCGTGCCTTGACTACCTGTATATCCAGTTATGCCTTGACTTCCAGTGTAGCCAAGACTTCCTTGCGTACCTTGACTGCCTACATACCCAACACTACCAGTATAGCCAATTTGACCACGTGGGCCAGCTGTACTAGTCACTTGCCACGTTGATCCGTCGTAAATAAATTCGTATGTACTATTTGGTACATCTAATATTAAATTGTCTGTTAAATACTCGATTGTACTACCATTACGTGCCATTGTCACTGGATTGGTAGCCAAGTTAGCACCATCAGTTAACTGAATGTATGTTCCGGCTGCAGGTGCGGCTGGCAGTGTCAATGTAAATGAACCAGCTGAGCTGTTCATCATTAAGCGTTCTCTGTTGACTACACCACGACTTGCATTTACTGTTGTCCAGTCTAATAAACCAACACTACCTGTGTAACCAACGTTACCTTGAATGCCTTGGCTACCTGTGTAGCCGATATTGCCTTGGCTACCTGTGTAGCCCATAGGACCAGTTGCGCCAACGCCTCCTATTACGCCATCAGTACCCCGGGATCCGGTGTAACCTAAACTGCCCATTGAACCCACATAACCAGTGATACCAATTGATCCTGTGTAGCCAATTTGACCACGTGGGCCTGCTGTGCTAGTCACTTGCCATGTGGCGCCGTCATAGATGAATTCAAATGTGGTATTTGGTACGTCTAATAGTAGGTCGGCTGCGGCACCTTCAATGGTACTGCCATTACGTGCAATGGTAATTGGATATGTTGCTAAGTTAGCACCGTCAGTTAACTGTATGTAAAAACCAGTTGCAGGTGTTGCCGGCAATGTCAATGTGAATGAACCAGCTGAGCTGTTCATCATCAAGCGTTCTCTATTAGCTAGTGTTCTAGCAGTATTGACAGTTGTCCAATCCAATAGGCCAATTGATCCGGTATAACCAGCTACACCTTGACTACCTGTATATCCGATATCGCCTTTGCTACCTGTGTAGCCAATTGGGCCAGTAGCTCCGTTGACACCTATTGTACCATCAACTCCCCGACTTCCAGTATAGCCAGTTATGCCTTGACTACCTACATAGCCCACATTGCCTTGGCTGCCTGTGTATCCAATGTTGCCTTGAATTCCTTGGCTACCCACATAGCCAACTACGCCTTGAATGCCTTGGCTGCCGGTATATCCAATATTGCCCTGTATTCCTTGACTACCTGTATAGCCAATTACGCCACTGGCACCCTGTGGGCCAGTAATACCTTGTGAACCTGATAAATCTGATGTATAAGTGTATGAGTTTCCTGTCCACAAATACAATCTAGAGTTTTCTGGGTCATTGACATTGCCGTTTTCAATTATGGCAAACTGACCTGCAATTATGCCGGTTGGTGTAGTGTCTGCTGTTAGTGCGGCTATATTGGCATATGTCTTGGCAACAGTGAACCCAAGGCCTGTATCGCCTTTGGATCCAGTGTAACCGGTAGCACCAATTGAACCCACATAACCAGTGGTACCAATTGATCCAGTATAACCGATCTGACCACGTGGGCCAGCAGTACTGGTCACTTGCCATGTTGATCCGTCATAGATGAATTCAAATGTGGCATTAGGTACGTCTAGTATGATATCTTTAGTGTCATTCTCAATGGTGGATCCGTTGCGATCAATGGTTACCGGGTTAGTAGCTAAGTTAGCACCATCTGTTAATTGGATATATGTACCTGTTGCAGGTGTGGCTGGTAATACTAAAGTAAACGCACCGCCCGAACTATTCATCATTAGTCGTTCTCTATTGACTAGAGTTCTACCTGCACTTACTGTTGTCCAATCCAATAGGCCAATTGATCCTGTGTATCCAGTGGTACCGATTGTGCCTTGGCTACCGGTATATCCAAGGTTACCTTGCGTACCCTGACTGCCTATGTAGCCAACACTACCAGTATAACCAATTTGACCACGTGGTCCAGCGGTGCTAGTCACTTGCCATGTTGATCCATCATAGATAAATTCAAACGTGGCGTTTGGTACGTCTAACCTTAGATCGTCTGTTGAGTTTTCAATGGTACTACCATTGGCAGCAATACTTACTGGATTAGTAGCTAGGTTAGCACCGTCAGTCAATTGAATGTAATAACCACTTGGAGGACTTGCTGGTAGTGTCAATGTAAATGAACCAGCTGTGCTGTTCAATAATAAACGTTCTCTATTGACTAGAGTTCTTCCGGTACTTACAGTCGCCCAGTCTAACAAACCAATTGATCCTGTGTAACCGATTGCACCTTGGCTACCGGTATAACCCACAACACCTTGTGATCCTGTGTATCCAGACGATCCAGTATAGCCAATATTACCCTGTATGCCCTGGCTTCCAGTATAGCCAATATTACCCTGTATGCCCTGGCTTCCTGTGTAACCAATGTTACCTTGCGTGCCTTGACTGCCTGAGTAGCCGATTACGCCTTGACTTCCGGTATAGCCGATGTTGCCCTGAATGCCTTGACTACCTGTATATCCAAGTACGCCAGTTGCACCTTGCGGCCCAGTAATACCCTGTGCACCTGATAAATCACTTACATAAGTATATGTGTTTCCTGTCCACAAGTACAGTCTACTATTCTCTGGGTCATTTGCATTACCGTTTTCGATAACAGCAAACTGCCCGGCAATTATGCTAGTTGGGCTTGTGTCAGATGTTAGTGATGCTACATTGGCATATGTTTTGGCAATAGTAAATCCGAGACCAGTATCACCTTTACTACCAGTATAGCCTAATGACCCAATTGATCCAGTATAACCAGTAGTACCAATTGATCCGGTATAACCGATCTGACCACGTGGTCCAGCAGTACTGGTTACTTGCCATGTGCTTCCATCATAGATAAATTCAAACGTTGCGTTTGGTACATCTAGCCTTAGGTCATCTGATATGTTTTCAATTGTACTGCCGTTACGTGCAATAGTTACCGGGTTAGTGGCTAAATTGGCGCCATCAGTAAGTTGTATGTATGTTCCGTTTGCAGGTGTGGCAGGTAGTGTCAATGTAAATGAACCAGCTGAGCTGTTCATCATTAAGCGTTCTCTATTGAGCAAGGTTCTACTAGTGTTTACAGTTGCCCAATCAAGTAAGCCGATTGATCCTGTATAACCAGCTACACCTTGGCTTCCTGTATAGCCTAAAGAACCCATTGATCCTGCATAACCAGTGGTGCCAATTGAGCCAGTATAGCCGATTAGACCACGTGGGCCAGCTGTACTGGTCACTTGCCATGTAGCGCCATCATAGATGAATTCAAATGTGGCGTTCGATACGTCTAATACCAAGTCACTAGCATCGCCTTCAATGGTACTACTGTTACGTGCAATTGTAACTGGGTTAGTGGCTAAGTCGGCACCATCAGTCAACTGAATGTAAGTTCCATTTGCCGGGCTTGCAGGCAATGTCAATGTAAACGAACCAGCTGAGCTGTTCATCATTAGTCGTTCTCTATTGACTAATGTTCTGCTGGTGTTTACTGTTGCCCAATCGAGTAAGCCAATTGAGCCAGTGTAACCAATCGCACCTTGGCTACCTGTGTAGCCAACATTGCCCTGAATACCTTGACTTCCTGTGTATCCAATCGCGCCTTGGCTGCCTGAGTAACCAATATTGCCTTGCGTTCCTTGTGATCCAGTATAACCAATGTTACCTTGAATTCCTTGCGATCCAGTATAACCAATGTTGCCCTGCGTGCCTTGACTACCGGTGTAGCCAATTACGCCTTGGCTACCTGTATAACCAATATTTCCCTGAATGCCTTGACTTCCTGTATAGCCAACGTTACCTTGAATTCCCTGGCTTCCTGTGTATCCAATGTTTCCTTGTATGCCTTGACTACCGGTGTAACCTATGCTTCCTGTATATCCCAATGGGCCAGTGGCACCCGTTTCGCCTTGGCTACCTACGTATCCTGCAACACCGCGGCTACCAGTATAACCCACAACACCAGTATTACCTTGACTACCGGTATAGCCACTAGGTCCGCTTGCGCCAGGTGTGCCTTGACTACCGGTATAGCCTACCGTTGCGCCAGCTTGTAATAGTGTACTAAGTTTTACTGTTGCCATTTTATATTTCTCTTTTTATACATTAAACATTTTAGAATGTGATTGATCCAGAACTGGTGAATTTGTAAACTCTATATCCACCTGCTACTGTTACGGTAGGGCTTCCTGTGGTACTTGCGGCTGCAGATTCAGTGTCAGCAAATCTCAATATCACAACACCGGATCCACCGTTACTGCCTTTGCCATTGTCGGCACTGCTTGGTTGATTTCCAGACCCACCACCACCGCCCAAATTAGCCGGTGCAGCCGGTGCGTTACCCCAGAATGGTGCAGAATTTGCGCCGCCGCCTGAGCCGCCTGAGCCTGCAAGCATATTGCCAGAACCATCCCTATAGTTTGCGCCACCCCCACCAGCATATGTAACTGATGATCCAGAGATTGCTGAGCTTTGTCCAGATCCACCATTTTGTGCACTGCCTGCTGATCCGGCACCGCCGCCACCACCCCTATAACTGCCATAGGCATTTCCGCCGCCGCCAGTGCCACTACCGTCATATCCTTGTCCAGCTGTACCAGCGCCACCACTGTTAGTACCATTGTTGTTCATGGCACCACCACCACCACATCCACCACTTAGTCCCGGTGCCGATATACCTCCGGCAGGTCCGCTGCCACCACCACCCAATGATACTATTGATCCAAATGCCGAATCACCACCGTTTGATGCGTTGCCGCCACCGTAATCGTTTATACCGCCACCGCCTCCAGCACCAACAGTAATAGTATAAGTACCACCTCTAGTGGCAGTCACAGCCGATTCAGCGGCAGCACCTCTACCACTGGTTCCAGCAGATGTTCTAAAACCGCCACCGCCGCCCGCACCACCTTGAGCAGTGCCTGTTCCACCGCCACCACCTGCAACTACAAGATAGTTTACAGTTAAGGTAGGACTTGTGACCGCCCAAGTTAATAGTCGAGTCGCTGTTCTTAAAGATGTTGCCGCAGTAGCAGTAATTAAACTCACAACACTGGCTGCAGAACTGAATGTTCCAGATATCACATTACCGGATAATGTCAAGCCGCTGGGCAAAACATTTGCTGTATATGATATAGTTCTTCCTAAAGCACTAGAGGCATTTAGTGTTAAACTAAATGAATCACTAGTTGAGTTGCTATAGGTTTGATTACCGGTAGGTGTATTAAATGTAACTGCATCGGGACTAGTAGTGATACTAAAATTTCTTGTAGTATCTTGTAGTTCTGCATCTGTTGCTTTAACTGTGAAGTTATACGTAGTGGAATTACTAATAGTTCCTACATTGCCTGCAATAGCACCTGTGTTGGCATTTAAACTAAATCCCGCAGGAAGAGCGCCACTGTCGATGGTATACGTAACTGCGCTATCACTGGTGGCCGCAATGTTTGAGCCAAAAGTGGCACCTTCGTATACTGTCCCAAGTGATCCAGAACTGGTAGAAAATGCAGGTACACCGGAGTAACTAATACCGGGTATAGCAATAGCTGTACCACCGTCGGGATTAATTACATAAATTGGATAAGTTCCTGCTGCCATTGCTGGTGCTGTAAAATTAATCGCACTACTGCTTACAAATGTAACTGTGTTAGCATACGTGGAATCTACCAATACCTGACATCCGTTAACAAATCCCGTGCCGGCAATAGCAACTGTGGCACCACCTGCAGGTGTTGTAGCCAAGTCGTCACCAGGATAATCTACTAGAGTTATCTTTGGTCCTGTCACACTGGTTAGTGTGCCCAGATCTATATTGTCAGCCGTGATCTTTAACGTCATTGTCTAACCTTTACGCTGTTGGCATTGCCGCTTCGTCCCAAGACGTAGTAGCTTCGTTCCAGGTGAACATTTTACCTTCCACAACTGGCATTGCAACGGGTGCTGTCCACAAGCATGACTCTTCTACTAGAGTCCAGCTTGGGAATGGCTTTGGCGGAATAAAGGCATCACGACTGGCGTCGTAGGTGTAGCCAATACCGGCATAATTTTTACGCAGGGGGGTGCCACCTTGTGTGTGTACACCACCTTGTGTGTTGTAACTGGTTTGAATCCAGGTATTAGCTGGTCCAAACAATCCTGTATCAATAACGTCTTGCTCCACAACAATAACTTGTGTAACAACGTTGTTTTCATCTATCTGTGCAAAATGACTCATTTTATTCTCCTATGAAAAAGTCTTTAAAAAGTAACTGAACCCGAACTGGTCCATTTATATACCCTATATCCGCCCGCTACTGTTATAGTCGGGCTTCCTGTTGTACTTGCGGCAGCTGCCACAGAGTCCGCAGTTCTTAATACTACAATACCGGAACCACCGCTGGCGGCAGCTCCGGCTGGTTGGTACCCGTCGCTGGACGAATTATAGTATCCCACGTTTCCGCCACCGCCACCGCCTGTGTTGGCAGTTCCTGGAGACCCATTTAAATTACTAGATCCGCCTCCGCCATCACCGCCTCCGCCAGTACCGCCATATCCGCGGCTTCCACATCTAGCGCCACCACCGCCGCCTCCTCCTGCGTAGTATGTAGCTGTGCCAGTAATACTGGTTTGAACGCCTGTTCCGCCATTGCCGCCATTCCAGTAGTAGCCGTTTCCGCCTTGTCCACCCGCACCGCCGCCGCCACCGCCACCTCCAGGCTGATTTGGACTTGTTGCTCCATACATTCCGTAACCACCATAGTAGCCCTGACCTGCA
>Ga0114975_10000314_pt1 | contig 36219 bp, 29 predicted proteins | sample S_130626_EF_Meta_FD_87031 | JGI IMG/M metagenome (GOLD analysis project Ga0114975, IMG submission 87031) | Freshwater microbial communities from Lake Simoncouche, Canada to study carbon cycling - S_130626_EF_MetaG | ecosystem: Environmental > Aquatic > Freshwater > Lake | place: Lake...
GCTCTTTTAAACGACGCTGATGAATAGGTTGACATGTATGACCAAAACATAACTATATGATTTGATTATAAAACGAATAAAATCTATTTTTTGTATCTTATTGCCAATTGTCGAAGAGGTCTATTTTGCAAGAAGTTAGGGATTTCTTTAATTTCGAATCAAAATTGTACTCATTACTTTAAATAAACCTTATGCTGCAAACATCTACAATCAAATTTTTGAAAGATTTAAAAAAGAACAATACCAAGGAATGGTTTGATGCTAACAGAAAAGTGTATGAAGCCGCCAAGAAAGACTTTCTGGATTTAACAGAAGCTGTTCTCAAAGACATTGCAGCTAAAGATAAAACCTTGTCACACCTTGAACCCAAGAAATGTGTGTTTAGAATCAATAGAGATGTTCGTTTTAGTAAAGATAAAAGCCCCTATAAAACTAATATGGGAATGAGTATCAGCAAGGGCGGCAAGTCTGCAATGAGTGCAGGGTATTATTTTCATCTTGAGCCAGGTGCTTGTTTTATTGGTGGTGGCATTTATATGCCAATGCCGGATGAAGTGAAAAAAATTCGTCAGGAAATTGATTATAATTGGGATGAATTTAAAAAGATTATTACAGCTAAAAAATTTGTAACCGTTTTTGGAGACGTAACAAAATCAGCAGAATTTTCTTTGGTTCGCCCTCCAAAAGGATACGATGAAAACAATCCTGCTATTGATTATATTAAATTAAAAAGTTGGATAGCAAGCACAGCTTTACAAGATGTAGAGCTTGCAGATAAAAATCTATCAAAGAAAATTGTTTCAGTATTTGAAGCGATGAAACCTTTAATTGATTTTTTGAATAGAGGAATAGTTGAATAATAATTATTTATATATTTGAATCAGTAAAATTATTTATGGAGCCCAGAAACCATTAAAAACGGGGCGTAACCGAAAAGCCAAATGAGTAGGAAATCAAAATAACTAATTATGAAGTATTTCTTTGAAGCATTAAAAAAGTATGCAGTTTTTACAGGAAGAGCTAGACGCAGCGAGTATTGGTATTTCACATTGTTTAATATTATAATTTCCTTTGTTGTTGGAGCTATTGCGGGTGCCATAAATACCCCTTTGCTTGGAACAGCTTACACACTAGCATTGTTGTTACCAGGTATAGCAGTTGGTGTTAGAAGAATGCATGATACTGGCAAAAGCGGCTGGTATGTATTAATACCAATTTATAATTTAATACTTGCTTGTACCGAAGGCACACCTGGAAGAAATGAATATGGTCCTGATCCTAAAAGGCCAGAAATGGAAGATGAGATAAATGAGATTGGAAGCCATTTAGAAAATAATTAATAAAAAAGCCCACTTTCAAAGTGGGCTTTTTGTTGTTCACCAGTTGTTGTTGTTGTTCACGAGCTCAGCCTTCTCAATCTTTTAAAAAATTCCATATTGTTGACTTATTAATATACAACCCATCAGCTGATTAAAGAGAATCTTCTAGAAGTATACACAAACCTACTTTTACAAGATCGTTGTCAATAGTGTAGCTTTTGATATCATTCAACATTACTAAGCAATTTATTGTATAAAGATTCTATATCTTATTTGTTAAGAACATCACAATGACAAAAAATGCTCTTAGCCAGTAAATATTTAAGCTTGAATTGTTATTTTTTTTATTTGTATAACAATAAGAAGTGATTGTAGGATAAAAAGAAGCGTTCGTATTAAAAAATGAAATGTTCGTACAAGCATTTTTTTTATTCGTATGTAATTAAATAGTATTTGTATTACAAAAAGAACTATTCGTATGAGCAATTTTTTTATTCGTACAATGGTTTGAAGAGTTTGTATAATAGTTTGAAGTGATATTCTTTTATATCAATATCATTTCATTCTTGTTTTACATTTGCAACCTCATATAAAAAGTATGCAAGAAGAACGTTCAAATAAAATTATTGCCAACTGGGTTTTTGTGGGTGTAGCAATGCTTATTATTCAAGTTTTGATAGGTGGAATTACCAGATTAAGTGGCTCGGGATTATCTATTACAGAATGGAAACCAATAATGGGGGTTTTTCCTCCAGGCTCAGAAACGGAATGGCAGCAACTATTTATTAAATATCAGCAAATTGCACAGTATAAATACATCAACAATCATTTCACTGTATCTGATTTTAAATTCATCTTCTTTTGGGAGTGGTTTCACCGTCTTTGGGCAAGATTAATAGCAGTTGCTTTTGCAGTTCCTTTTGTTTATTTTATCATCAAAAAACATATTAAATCTTGGATGATAAATCCATTGATAATATTATTTGTTTTGGGTGGTTTGCAGGGTTTAATTGGTTGGATAATGGTTAAAAGTGGGTTGAATGATGAGAATATTTATGTAAACCACATCAAGCTTTCTATACACTTTGTATCAGCAATGGGTTTAATTTCTTATGCGTTGGTTTTTGCAATGTCGTTAAAAACAAAAAAAGAAGACTTTTTGGTAAACCCAGCACTCAAAAAATTTACTGTTTACTTGATTGGTTTATTAACGATGCAGCTTTTTTATGGTGCATTTATGGCAGGATTAAAAGCAGCTAATGTTGCACCTACCTGGCCATTAATTAATGGAATGCTTGTGCCAGATGGAATGTTTAAAAATGGAATTAGTGATGGCTTGTTTTTTAATAAAATTACTATTCACTTTATTCACCGTGGGTTGGCATACCTTATTGCCACACTTGTAGTGATTTGGTGGTTTAAAACAAAGAAACAACAAGCCTCTATTACATTTAGCACAGCAAAAAACTATCCCTTATTATTGGTAGTTGCTCAGGTTATATTGGGTATTGCTGCTGTTTTAACAAGTCCATATATCATAATGGGAAGTTTTGGTTTGTTTGAGTGGATTGCGTTATTACACCAACTTGTTGGAATGCTGCTGTTGCTTAGCCTTATTGCTAATCTATATTTGATAAAAACCAAGTAGCATCCATTCCCCTATTTTTGCAAAAAGCGTTTACAACTAGTTTTATGCAGGATTTATTAACTAAAATTGACAAACAAAAACTACCTAATCACATTGCCATTATTATGGATGGTAATGGAAGATGGGCTGAAGAACAAGGACAAGATAGATTGTTTGGGCATTATCACGGTGTTGAAAGTGTTAGAAATATTGTAGAAGGTTGTGCCGAATTGCAAGTAAACTTTTTAACGTTGTATGCTTTTAGCACAGAAAATTGGGACAGACCCAAAAATGAAGTTGACGGCTTAATGGTTTTGTTGGTTGATACTATAAAAAAAGAAGTGCCAACGCTCAATAAAAACAATATTAAACTGCACGTAATTGGCGATACTGCAATGTTGCCAGATTTTGCACAAAATGAATTACAAGAAGCATTGCAACAAACATCTAATAACACAGGTTTAAACCTTGTAATGGCACTGAGCTATAGTAGTAGATGGGAAATTGTCAATGCTGTGCAGCTACTTGCTAAAGATGCTAAAGAAGGAAAAATTGAACTTTCAGATATTTCTCATCAAACCTTTAATAACTATTTGTGTACTAAAAATATTCCAGATCCAGAACTGATTATTAGAACTAGTGGTGAGTTTAGAATCAGCAATTTTTTATTATATCAATTAGCGTATTCAGAATTATATTTTACTAATACTCGTTGGCCAGAGTTTAGAAAACAAAACCTATACGAAGCTATTCTTGATTTTCAGGGCAGGGAAAGAAGATTTGGCAAAACAGGAAATCAAATAAAGCAAGAAACTGAAATATAATTTCAGTATGTACTCAGTACACAATTAAAACAAATCCTACTACCTTTAACCCCACAAAAAAGCAAGGGTTGCTTTTGCCATAATATTAACTCTAACGAATTTTAACTTATGTCTCTAAAAAACGGAGCAGCTTTGGTTGCTGAATACCCTAAAATGCCCGTAACTGTTGATTGTGTCATCTTTGGTTTTGATGATAATGAACTAAAAGTTTTATTGATACGAAGTGATTTAAAAAAGTATCAAGGTATGTGGAGTTTACTTGGCGATGTTGTAAATGAAAAAGAAGAAATTGATGCAGCAGCATACAGGGTTTTGGAACAAAGAACAGGAATGTCAGATATTTATTTGGATCAGGTGAAAGCGTTTAGTCATCCAAAAAGGCACCCAGGTGGCAGGGTAATTACTGTTGCTTATTGTTCTTTATTAAATATCAAACACCATAGTTTAAAAATTACAGAAAACGAATTGCATTGGCATAATGTATCTTCAATTGCTGAAATGGCATTTGACCATAAAGAAATATTAAACACTTGCCACGAATGGTTACAAAAAATGATTCAAGAACACCCCCTTGGATTTAATTTACTTCCCGATAAATTCTCTCTTCGAGAACTTCAAAATCTTTACGAAGCTATTTTAGGTGTTGGATTAGATAGAAGAAACTTTAGAAAAAAGTTTGCAACAATGGACTTGCTAATTGATTTAGATGAAATGGAGCAAGATGTTCCCCATCGCCCAGGTAAACTTTATAAGTTTAATTTCGAGAAATACAACAAGAGCTCCAAAAAATGGGTTGGTATAGATTTTTAATCAACAATTTTCATACAGTAGATAAATTTAACATTTTATTAAAAAAAATTTGCTTGTTTGTTAGAATTGTTCATCTTTGTAATGTAATGTGTTGAAACTACACATTTAAACAAACGATTGCACTGCTAAAATATGAAACTAAGTAGCCTAATATTGATGTTACTGTTTGCCACTATTGGCAACGGTCAATTACTTAGTTGGAGCCCCCAATACATTCAAGAATCTTCCTCAACAGTAGATATTATTTGTGATGCAACCCTTGGAAACAAAGGCATTAAAGACTATACGCCAACCACAGATATTTATGTTCACATAGGTGTTATCACCACATCAAGTACAAGCAATAGTGATTGGAAAGGGTCTAAGTTTACTTGGGGATCTACAACTGCCACAGCAAATGCAACATATTTAGGTAGCAATAAATGGAAGTTTACAATTACTGGAGGATTAAGAAACTATTTTGGAATTACCAATGCTTCTGAAAAAATACTTCGTATCGCTGTTTTGTTTAGAAACGGTGCAGGAACAAAAGTACTCAGAAATGCCGATGGAAGTGATCTGTATATACCTATTTATGACAATGGACTTTACACAAGAATTGATAATCCTTTACGAACTCCATTTTATAAATTAGGTACAGAAACTATTACAAAAGCTTTGAATGATAATATTGCCATTACAACCACAGCAAGTGCTACTTCTACAATGAAAATATATTTCAACGGAAGTGTTGTCTCAACAACAATAGGTGTTACACAAGCAACTGCAAATCCACAAATTACTGCCGTGGGTGTGCAAACCATAGTTTCTGAAGTTACAGACGGAACAAATACAGCTACTGACACTGTTAAATTTTTAGTTGCTGGAAATGTAAACATTGCTGCTTTACCAACAGGCCTTGTTGATGGTATTAATTACGAAACAGACCCAACAGCTGTTACATTGGTTTTATATGCACCAAGTAAAACAACGATTGCTGTTTTAGGAGACTTTAATAATTGGACAGAAACCTTAATCCATCAAATGAATAGAACACCAGATGGAAAATATTTTTGGTTGAGAATTACAGGACTTACATCTGCTAAAGAATATGCTTATCAATATTTAATTGACGGAACATTAAAAGTGGCTGATTACAACGCAGAAAAAGTTTTAGACCCTTGGAACGATCAATATATTCCTATAACAACATATCCTTCATTAAAACCTTATCCAACAGGATTAACAACAGGTATTGTTAGTGTTTTTCAAACAAATAAAACACCTTATACTTGGCAGTACACACTTAACCGACCCAACAAAAAAAATCTAATGATTTATGAAATGTTGGTAAGAGATTTTGTTGCAAACAAGAATTATCAAACAATTAAAGATTCGATACAGTACCTTAAGAACTTAGGAATAAATACGATTGAATTAATGCCCGTAATGGAGTTTGAAGGAAATAATAGTTGGGGCTATAATCCAGCATTTTTCTTTGCCCCAGATAAATATTATGGCACTGAGAATGCTTTAAAACAACTGATAGATGAGTGCCATAAAAATGGTATTGCAGTTGTATTGGATATTGCATTAAATCACGCTTTTGGCAGCTGTCCAATGGTTCAAATGTATTGGGATGGTGTAAATAATAAACCTGCAACTAATAATCCTTGGTTTAATCCAGATGCTAAACATCCTTTTAATGTTGGATACGATTTTAATCACGAAAGTCAAGCTACTAAAGATTTTGTAGATAGAGTAGTAGCACACTGGCTTACCAATTATAATGTAGATGGTTTTAGATGGGATTTATCGAAAGGATTTACCCAAATAAATAGTGGTACTGATGTTGGTTTATGGGGAAATTATGATGCTAGCAGAGTTGCTATTTGGAAAAGAATTTATAATAAAATGCAAGCAATTTCACCTAATTCATATTGCATACTAGAACATTTTGCAGCAGATAACGAAGAGATAGAATTGTCAAATTATGGAATGTTACTTTGGGGTAATAGTAATTATAACTTCAATCAGGCAAGTATGGGATATTCTACTGACTGGGATTTCAGCAGAGCCATTCACACAAATAGAAGTTGGACAACCCCTCACTTGGTTACTTATGCAGAAAGTCACGATGAAGAAAGATTGATGTATAAGAATATCAATAATGGCAATGTAAATGGTTCATATAATATAAAGGATACAGCAACAGGATTAAAACGTCAAGAAATGGTTGCAGCATTTTTAACAATGATTCCTGGTCCAAAAATGGTTTGGCAAATGGGAGAGTTAGGGTATAATTACTCCATTAATACTTGCTCTAATTTGACTGTTAATAATAATTGCCGTTTAGATGAAAAGCCAATTAAATGGGATTATAGAAACAATGTAAACCGTAATAATTTATACAGCGTTTACTCTAAATTATTCGCTATTAGAAATAGTTCACTATATAATTCTGCATTTATATCTGGAGCAGTTTCATCAAATCTTTCATCTGCAATTAAACAAATAACTGTTGGAGATGCTAATTTAAGAATTGTAGTTGTTGGAAATTTTGGAACAAGTACAACACCCGCTTCTGTAAGTTTTCCAAACACAGGAACTTGGTATAGTTATTTAACTGGAACTACTATCAACGTAACTGGAACAACTTATAGTGTTTTATTTCAACCTGGAGACTACTATGTTTACACAAGTAAGAATCTAAATTCGCTACTAAGCATTACTAACGACCCTGTTAATCCTATTCTTACTCCAATCACCAAAATAAATATTTCAGTTAACCCAAATCCAGTGATATCAAGTTCTGTTATTGAATACGAGTTGCCACAATTTGGTAAACTGAATATGAATATTATTGATATGAATGGGCAAATAATATCAAATTTATTTGATGGGTATAGAACAAAAGGTAAGTACCAGGTTAATATAAATAATGCTTTAAAATCAAATATAATTAGTAAAGGAATTTATCTTTTGCAATTTGATTTTAATGGAAAAAGGCAGATTGAGAAACTGGTAATTGCTCATTAAAATAGTAATCACAAAATATATATAAACACTTTTTATTTTTTAACAACAAAAACAAAACTATGAATCTTAAACGACTGTTTGTTGCGATGGCGTTGTCACTATTTGCATTTGTAATGCAGGCAAGGGCACAAGACAAAGTGGTTACAGGAAAAGTAACCGATGCTGCTGGTGCAGCTGTAGCAGGAGCTACCATTAAAATTAAAGGAGGGAAGGCATTAGGAAAAACAAATTCTGATGGAACCTTTTCTGTAAAAGCACCTAGCAATGGTGTTTTAGAGTTTACATCTGTTGGTTTTACACCAGTTGAAATGCAAGTCCCTGCATCGGGTGTGATGAATATTTCTGTAAAAGCAGGTAACGAAAATTTGAATGAAGTGGTTGTAATTGGTTATGGAAGTGTAAAAAAGAAAGATTTAACAGGGGCTGTTGCTACTGTTAATTCTAAAGACTTTGTAAAAGGGGCATTAACCACTCCGGAGCAATTAATTTCTGGTAAAATAGCAGGAGTATCTGTATCCCCTAATGATGGAGCACCAGGAAGTGGTAGCGTAATTCGTATTCGCGGGGGAGCATCTGTAAATGCAAGTAATGATCCATTGATTGTAATTGACGGAGTGCCTGTAGATGGTGGAGTTAGTGGATCTCCCAATCCGTTAAGCTTGATTAACCCTAATGATGTAGAGTCATTTACAGTACTAAAAGATGCATCAGCGGCTGCTATTTACGGTTCTAGAGCATCAAACGGAGTTATTATAGTAACAACAAAAAAAGGCAAATCTGGCAAGCCAGCTTATACATTTAGCTCTGTAATGAGTGTTTACGCTCCTGCAAAATATTTAGATGTTATGAGTGCCCAACAATTTAAAGACTATGTAAAAACAAATGGGACTGCTGCAGATATTGCTAAGCTTGGTAATGCTAGCACTGATTGGCAAAAAGAAATTTATAAAACATCTGTTGGATTTGATAATAATTTAAGTGTAAGTGGCACAACAAAAAAGGTTCCTTACCGAGCAAGTTTTGGTTATTTAAACCAACAGGGTATTTTAAGTGGTGGGTTTTTAAAAAGAGGAACTTTAAGTGTTAACTTGAGTCCTAGGTTTTTTACAGACCACTTGAAAGTTGACATCAATTTAAAAGGTGCTGTAACTAATAGTAAATTTGCAAATGGTGGAGCTGTTGGAGCTGCTGTTGAATATGATCCATCTCAACCTATTTATTCTGGAAGCACTAGATTTGGTGGGTATCGTGAATGGATGAATGGAGCTACCAACTTGCCGTTTGGAACAAGTAATCCTGTTGGTTTGTTAACACAAACTGATGATAGAAGCCATGTTGAGCGTAGTATTGGAAATATCCAATTCGACTACAAATTTCATTTTTTACCTGAGCTAAGAGCTAATCTGAATTTAGGATATGATGTGCAAAGTGGACACGGAAATGTTATTGTAAACGATAGTGCTGCCTCTAGTTATATGAACTACACTGTTCCTGAAACAGGGAAAGTAAAAGGTGGTAGAAACGATATTTATCGTCAGTCTAAAACTAATAAATTATTAGATTTTTACTTAAACTATGTTAAAGAAACTTCAATTGGTCGTTTCGATTTAATGGCTGGATATTCTTTTCAAAATTTTCAAACTAGAGATGATTTTTTTAATGGATATACTTATGACAAAACACAAAAAGGAGCTGACTTAATCTTTAAATATAACATTCCTGAGTATACACTTATTGGAATTTATGGAAGATTTAACTACTCTTATAAAGGTAGATATTTATTGACAGCATCTGTACGTCGTGATGGCTCTTCTCGTTTTGCACCTGAAAGTCGCTGGGGTACTTTCCCATCAGCGGCATTAGGTTGGAGAATTAAAGAAGAATCATTCTTGAAAAATGTTAAACTTGTAAATGAAATGAAACTTCGTTTTGGATATGGTGTAACTGGACAGCAAGATGGAATTGGACTCTATGATTACTTAGCTAGATATTCTCTAAGTAGCAACCAAAGTATGTATCAATTTGGAAATACTTTTTATAATGTATGGTCTCCAAGTGCTTTCTATCCTCGTAAGTGGGAGCAAACTGCTATGATTAACGCAGCAGTAGATTTTGCAATTTTGAACAATAGAGTTTCTGGTACAATTGAATATTACAACAGAAAAACTAGTGACTTACTTAATTTAACAGATTTACCTGCTGGTTCAAATTTTTCCAATCAATTCGTAGCTAATGTTGGAAATATGAAAAATGAAGGTATCGAGGTAACTTTAAATACAGGTGTTATTCGTAAGAAAGACATGACATTGGATTTCTCTGTTAATGCCACATACAATAAAAATACAATTACTAAGTTGACATTATCAGACAACCCAAGTTTCCCTGGTAATACCTATGGTGGCATTGGAGATGTTGCGGGAACTCCGGTATTAATTAACTCAATAGGATATACAAGAGGAAGTTTCTATGTGTTTAAACAAGCTTATGACCCTAAAACAAATAAACCTATTGATGGTTTAATGGAAGATCTAAACAGAGACGGTCAGGTAAATCAGCAAGGCGATTTATACCGTTATAAGCAAGTTGACCCAGTTGTATTTATGGGCTTTAGTACGAACTTTACGTATAAAAAATTCAGTGCAGGATTTGTAATGAGAGGAAGTTTTGATAATTATGTATTTAATGCAAGAAATGCAAGAACTGCTGTTAAATCATCAGTATTTGTTCAAACAGGTTCTGGATTTTTGGCTAATACTTCAACTAATTTATTAGCAACAAATTTTTCTGGTGCAAATGACGTAAGTAGATTAAGTGATTACTATGTTGAGAATGCGTCTTTCCTGAGAATGGATAATATTAATTTTGGTTATAACTTAGGAAAGGTATTTAATGATAAAGCAAATTTGAGAATTGGGGCAAATATTCAAAACGTATTTGTAATTACTAAATACTCAGGTTTAGACCCAGAAATTTATGGCGGTATAGATAATACAAATTATGCTAGACCAAGAGTATTTGTTTTAAGTGCAAATCTTGATTTTTAATAAAATAAAACTATAAATATGAAACAAAATTTAATTAAACTAATTTGTCTTGTTGCATTTGTAACAATTACAGTTAGTTCTTGCACAAAAAAATTGGATTTATTTCCAACTAATGATTTAACTCCTGATAAGGTTTATGCAACTTCAGAAGGGTACAGACAATCAATTGCTAAAGTATATGCGTCTTATGCTTTGCAAGGCAGTAATGGGCCAGATGCTGGTGATGTAGCTGGAATTAATCCAGGCTTTTCTGATTTCTTTCGATTGTTTTGGTATGCTCAGGAATTCCCTACAGACGAAGCTGTTGTAAGATGGACTGGGGATGCTGGCCTTGTTGATTTCCATTTTATGAATTGGACATCAGATAATCAGTTTACAAAAGGTTGCTATTACAGAGGAATGTATCAAATTTCAATTGCTAATGATTTTATTCGTCAAAGTGCACCAGACAAAGTTGCTTCAAGAGGAATTGTTGGTACTGATGCAGACAATATTGCAAAATACAGAGTAGAAGCTAGGTTTTTACGAGCATTTCAATATTGGGTTTTAATGGACTTATTCGGTAACCCACCTTTTGTTGTTGAAACAGATCCTTTTGGGGCATTTCAACCAAAACAAATCAAACGTGCAGATTTATTTGCCTACATTGAGAGTGAGTTGAAAGCAATAGAACCTCTGATGGTAGCAGCTAGAGCAAATGAATATGGAAGAGCTGACAAAGCTGCTTGCCAATCTCTATTAGCTCGTCTTTATTTAAACGCAAAAGTATATACAGGAACAGAGCGTAATGCTGATGCAGTAGCTTATGCTAAAAAAGTAATAGATGCTGGTTACACTTTGATTTCAAACTATAGAGAATTGATGTTAGCAGATAATTACACCAATACATCTGAAAATATTTTTACTATTCCTTATGATGGCACTAAAACTCAAAATAATGGAGGCACCACGACATTAATTAATGGTGCTATTGGTGGAGCTATGGAAGCTGGTAAGGATTTCGGAATGTTTATTAATACAAGTTGGGCTGGTTTTAGAACAACCCCAGAAATTGTGAATCTTTATGTTGATTTAACATTTAATTCAGATACAAGAGCCCAATTCTTCACAAAAGGTCAGTCTAAAGAAATCAATAATTTTTATGATTTTTCAGATGGATATGCTGTAACAAAATATAGAAATAAAACTAAGACTGGTGCAAATGGAAGCAATGGTCAGTTTTCTGATGTAGATATGCCTTTATTTAGAATTGCTGAAATGTATTTAATTTATGCAGAAGCTCATTTAAGAAGTAACGGAACTGTAGGCGATCCAACCTTGGCTTTAGATTATTTAAATAAGTTGAAAGAAAGAGCTTATGGAAATACTTCTGCAAATATTTCTCAATCACAAATGAAGTTGGACTACATCTTAGATGAAAGAGCAAGAGAACTATTTTGGGAAGGGCATAGAAGAACAGATCTAATACGATTTGATAAGTTTGTTGAGCCTACTTATTTATGGTCTTGGAAAGGTGGAATCAAAGGAGGAACGGGTGTTGCTTCTTATAGAAAGCTATATCCTCTTCCAATTGCAGATCTAAATGTAAATCCAAATTTGGTTCAAAACCAAGGTTATTAATCATTAAAAAATTAAGTGTATGAAATTTCTAAATAAACTAAGCCTATCAGTTTTACTTTTAATTACAACTGTAATAGGATGCAAAAAAGATGAAACATTAAATTATTTCGAGGGAGGCAAAGCTGCTGTATTAAGCTCAACAATAGCAAATAACTCAAGTCTGCCACTTTCCGATGCAGACAAAGATAAAGTGTTGTTAAAGTTGAGCTGGACAAACCCTGACTATAAATTTACTACAGGGGTTAGTTCACAAACAGTAACTTATACAATTGAAATAGATTCTGCTGGTAAAAGTTTTAATAGTTCTAAGAAGAAATCTATTGAAATTAGTTCTGGAGCATTAAGCAAAGAGATAAAAGTTGGCGAAATGAACGACTATCTTCTGAATGTTCTTAAATTTAATACAACAACAGTTCAGGAATTAGAGATTAGAGTAAAATCAAATTTGATGAATAATAACGGCGTGTTATATTCTAATGTGCTACGTTATAAAGCTACAGCTTATCCTTTACCTCCAAAAATTGCTGTACCAACATCTGGTAAATTATTCCTTGTGGGAAGTGCTAGTCCGGGTGGTTGGGCAAATCCTGTTCCAGTGCCTAGTCAGGAATTTACATTGACGTCGCCAACAACTTTTGAACTAACTATTGCATTAAATGGTGGTCAGTCATATTTGCTTTTACCAGTAAATGGAGATTGGGGCGATAAATATGGTGGTATGGGTGCAAATAACACCAATAATGTTGATGCAGATGATTTTAAACGAGGAGGGGGTGATCTCAAAGCTCCTGCTGCTAGTGGTAACTATAAAATAGTAGTTGACTTTCAAGCAGGTAGATATACTTTAACCAAATTATAATTATAAACTTATGAAATATTTATCAAGAATAATTTTATCAATATTTACAGCATCTATTTTGTTTGTTGCTTGTAAAAAAGAAGGGGCACTACCAAATTATGCAGAAAGTACTGCACCAATTCTATCTGCTTCTAAAAATGTAATTGCACCTGTGCCAGCAGATTCTAGTAGCCTTGTGTTAACTTTAAACTGGACAGACCCAATGTTATCGGCTGATTCTGCACACAAAATGTATCTAATCGAAATTGATTCTACAGGAAGAAACTTTACTAAATCTACTAGAATTACACAGTATGGTAGTTTAAGCAAAAACCTTTCAGGTAAAGAGTTAAACGATATACTTTTAGGTTTTGGCTTTAATTTTAGTATTGCTTATGATATAGATGTTAGAATCACATCTTCTTATGCTAACAATAACGATATAAAAGTTTCAAATACCTTAAAATTAAAGGCAACTGCATATAAGGTTCCTCCAAAAGTTGCATTACCTGCTGGTGGAAAATTATTTTTAGTAGGTGGTGCAAGTGATGGTGGTTGGAATAATCCTGTACCAACTCCTACTCAAGAGTTTGCAAGAATAGATGAAACTACTTTTGTGGGGGTATTTAATTTGAAAGCAAATGATGAGTTTTTGGTTTTGCCGGTAAATGGAGATTGGAGCCAAAAATTTGCTACCCCTAGCAACGCAGTTGCTGGAATTCAAAATGGTGGTGACTTCAAGTTTTACACTAGTGGAGGTGATAACTTTAAAAGCCCGTCAGTTGCTGGAATGTATTTAATCACTTTTGATTTTCAACGTGGCAAGTTTACAATTGTTCCATTTACTGGCCCACAATTGCCAACAGATTTATTTATAGTTGGTGGTGCAACACCGGGTGGTTGGAATAATCCTGTTCCAACACCAACTCAACAATTTACAAGATTGAACTCTTGTGAATTTGAACTTGCTAGTCTATCTTTAAATCAAGCCAATGGTATGTATTTACTTTTGCCTGTAAACGGCAGCTGGTCTAGTAAATATGGTGGTGTTGGATCTACTAACGGTTCAAATCAGCCGATTGGAGACTCATTTAAAGAAGGTGGAAGTGATTTAAAAGCACCAGATGTTTCGGGCAACTATAAAATAAATGTAAATTTCGCAACCGCAACATACAAGTTAACTAAACTTTAAACAGAATTAATTAAAACAAAAAAAGCCTCACAAATTAGTGGGGCTTTTTTGTTTGGGGTATCACACATCATTTCACATACTTTTACAGCAATCAAAATATAATTATGCTTTACTCAATGACAGGTTATGGTCGTGCAGAACAAACAATTGGCGATAGAATTTTTCTTATTGAAATAAAATCGCTTAATGGTAAACAATTTGATTTGCGAATGATGACGCCAGCGATTCTTAAACCCTATGAAATTGAAATTAGAAATATTATTAATGAAGGTTTGGAAAGAGGAAGTGTTGAGTGTTTGTTCAACATTAAGTATAATGGAGCAACCAAGCCTGTAACTGTTAATACAGAGCTTTTAAAAGCATATTATAATAGTGTAAAAGAGGTTGCAACAGAGCTCAATGCCGATGACAATAATTTACTTTCTGCCATTTTACGTTTACCAGATGTTGTTACAAATTCCACTGATAATTTAAGCGAAGAAGAGTGGAAACAATTTGAAGCTTTATTGAAAGCAGCAATTGAAAATATCAATAAACATAGGCATAATGAAGGAGCAGCTTTAGAAACCGAACTGCTTAAAAGAGTTGACAATATTGAATTACACGAAGAAGGTATTTTGCAATTTGAACCACTGCGTAGAGAAAAAATTAAAGAAGGACTGCTGAAATTACTTGCCGATAATGTTGGAAAAGAAAACTATGATGCTAATCGTTTAGAACAGGAGTTGATATACTATATAGAAAAGATTGACATTACCGAAGAACAGGTAAGATTAAAAAATCACATTTCTTATTTTAAGGATATTTTAAAAGGAAAAGAGAAAAGCAAGGGCAAAAAACTTTCTTTTATTTTACAAGAATTTGGCAGAGAAATTAACACAACAGGTTCAAAAGCAAACAATGCAGATATTCAAAAACTAGTTGTTTTAATGAAAGATGAGTTAGAAAAAATGAAAGAACAAATACTAAATGTATTATAATATCTTTTTTAAACTATCAGCAAATATTAGACTGAATTTTGATGCCCCAGTAGCATTTAGATGTTGAACATTATAGAAGTATTGTTTGTCAACCATTGCTTCGCTAAAATCCCAAAAAACTGCTTTTTCATTTTTAGCAATTTGTTGAAGCGTTTTTCTAAATTCAGTTAAATCAACAATCTTTTGTCCTTTGGGCATATAAATTGGCGGAATAGTAATAATCACTTTTTTGCCATTAGCAACAAGTTGAGAGACAGTTTTTCTATATACTTCTAAAACAGCTGTATCTATCAAAATAGGTATTGGTTTTGCATATTTCCAAAGGCTATCTTGATCAGCTTCCCATTTTCTGTTCACTGCAATTTGTCCAAGCATTGTATCTGTTAATTGCTTATTTATAAACGAACTTTTCCAGCCAACAAAACTCTGAATATAATAATCTGGTGTTACAGCAATGTATTTATAAAAAGGAATATATCTTGATTTAAAAGTTAAATCTGGTTGAATTCTATACAAGCTGTTGTAAATATTTTTATTGGATATATAAGGCATAAACCTTCCAATTTCGGTAATAGCTTTCACTTCTTGTAAAGAAAAAATAACCTCAGACAACACCACAATTTCAACATTATTTTTTGGTTTGTTAATTTCATTAATCAAACTGCGATATTGCATAAACCTAGTTCCTGTTAGCGAAAAATTGTATGTAGACTTGTTAAGTGATGATTGTATAATCTTGCAATCAAAACCCATCTCTCCAACAGATGAACCAAATATGGCGATTTGTGGTAAACTATCCTTGTTGCATATTTTATTGAGTTTTCCAAAATATCTAGTCTTATTTTTTCTAAGCCCAGCAGTAATAAATAAATCAATTGCCGATAAAATGAGCAAAAGAATAATGATAAATTTTATAGATTTATAAAATGACCTTTGCATAACTAAAATTGAAAATAAATAAACTGTCTGGTATCAAAAACCCCCAAAAAAATAATACTTAAAACGGCTAAATAATAAATGCTCCACTTAAAGTATGTAGGGTATTTATAAAAATGATTTGTTTTTTTAGAGGAGATATAATTCTCTAAATAAAAAAATAAAGGAATTAAGCAAAGGCTATATATAAAATTAAAAAAAGGAAGTCCTAAAAAAGTACCTGGCAAACCATGTATATCGTTATTGGTGTATAAACGAGAGTAACCTTTAGAAAAATGAAATATTTCTACAATCATATTTTTAGCGATATGAATATTCTCTGCTCTAAAGAAAATCCAACCAATGCAAACCAATAAGAATGTTACTAAAATTGATAAAAAATTTGGTAATTTAAATTTATACTTGCTAATAAAAAGTAGCAATAATATTAGCAATGCGTGATATAAACCCCAAGCAATAAAAGTATAATTTGCTCCATGCCAAAATCCACTTAATATAAAAACAATTAAAATATTTCTAATGTAAACAATTTTACCAGCTCTGTTCCCACCAATTGGTATATAAACATAATCTCTAAACCAAGACGATAAAGAGATATGCCACCTTTTCCAAAATATTTCTATATTTTTTGAAAAATAGGGATGATTAAAATTCTTCATTAAGCTAAAGCCCATTATTCTAGCAATACCAATAGCTATATAACTGTATCCAGCAAAATCGCAATATATCTGTATAGCAAAGAAAATTGTTGCAAGTAAAACAGCCAAACCTTGCCATTGAGAGTATGAATTATAAACAGCATCAACAGGAATGGCAAGTCTATCGGCAATAACAGATTTTAGAAAAAGCCCCCAAAGAATCAGCCTTAAACCAGAGAAAAAATTATCAAAGGAAAATTTTTTTTCTTCGTGAAATTGGTGCAACATATTCTGTGGTCTTTCAATTGGACCAGCCACTAGCTGAGGAAAAAACATTACATATAAAGCATAGATACCATAGTTTCTTTCGGGTTTTTGATTGCCTTTGTAAACCTCAACAACATAACTGATAGCCTGAAAAGTATGAAATGATAAGCCAATAGGAAGTATAATATCTAGGTGCTGTAATCTTGATTTAATAAAAGGAAGAGCAGTACTTAAATGATTGATATTATCAATAAAAAAATTGAAATATTTAAAAAAGAATAAAATGCCCAGATTTCCAAAAAGGCTAAGTAAAAGATACTTTTTTTTATGTTTTTCTTGTACTTTTTCAATTTGAATGGCAGCAAAATAGTCAATAGAAATTACTGCAAAAAGAACCAAAATATAAATAGGAATCAAGTACATATAAAACAAGCAACTTGAAACTAAAAGCAACTTCCATCTATGTTTATGTGATAGCAGAAAAAAAAGTGGAACAATAATCAAGGCAAAAACCAAGAATGCAAATGAGTTAAAAAGCATAATATATTACTCGAAATTTAGGGTAAATATATTGGTATTTTTTGGGCGAAGGAACTGCCAAATAAAAACGCCTAAGATTTTTTTAATCTTAGGCGTAGTATTTTATTATTCGTGATGGCTAAAGTTTAATTACCAAAAACCTTTTTCAAAATATCACTAGTTCTTGCAGCTGGGTCTTTTCTTATTTTTTGCTCCTCAATAGCAAGTTGATAAAAAATACCCGACAAAGCTTTTTCTGTTACATAAGCTGCTAAATCTGGGTTCACTTTGTTAAAACTAAATTTATTATAGTTCGTAAATAAGGTGTTCCAATGTTTGGTGGCATCTATTTTAGCCAAAGCAGTTTCAATAATTGGTCTAAATGCATTGGTTAGTTCCGTAGTTGTTTGCTTTTGCAAATAGTTGGTTGCAGCTTTATCTTCACCTCTTAAAATTGACCAAGCATCTGCAAAACTCATATTCTTAATAGCATTTACAAATATTGGAGTTGCTGTTTTACAAGCATCTTCAGCTGCACGATTCATATTTAAAATAGCAGCATCTACTTGGTTTCCCATGCCTACTTTTCTTAATTTTTCTTCAACTTTTACTGCTTCAGCAGGCATTAAAATTTTAATAGCAGCATCACCAAAAAATCCATCAACTGCCGATAGTTGTTTAGTGCCATTTTCAATTCCTTTGTTCAATGCTTCTTTTAAGCCACCTATAACATCGTTGTTAGAAAGCGAATCCTTTTTTGGACTTAAAACACTCTCTAAGGGCTTAGATACAGCTTTTTTAAAGTCACCAAATTGTGCGAAAATACTAGTAGAAAAAAAACAGGTTGTTGCTAATAAAATAGTTTTCATTGTAGAATTTAATTTTAGTTTTCAAATATAATGCCCTCCTTATAAAATCATTTAAAAGGTAGCTATTTTAACAAAATCTAATGAACTTATTAAGAGAAGCTGATGTTTTGCAATTAGAAATTTTGCTTCTTCATTATCTTCAATCTTCTACTTTTGCCAACTAATTACACAAATACTATGCATACATCTACTATAAACATTGATGTTCATTTAGATAAGGATAAAGTTCCTCAGCAAATAACTTGGAATGCTGCAGATAGCACAGCAGATATGAAACAACAAGCAAAAGCTATGATGCTTGCTTTTTGGGATGGTGCAGATAAAAGTGCTTTACGCATTGACCTTTGGACAAAAGATATGATGGTAGATGAAATGGCAGACTTTTTTTATCAAACAATGATGGGTATGGCGGATAGCTATAACAGAGCTACTCATAACCAAGAGTTAGTAAGTGATATGAAAGCTTTTGCTAAAGACTTTATAAAAAAATTTAAAGCGCAGCAGCTAAAAGAAAACAAAGCAGATTAATTTAATAAATCTAAATAATATGAACTTAGAACAAAAAGTAATGGCTGAAATGAAAGATGCGATGAAAGCCAAGGACGAAGCTGGTTTACGTGGATTGAGAGCTATTAAAGCCGAGATTATTAAAGCAAAAACAGAACCTGGGGCTGGTGGTGAAATATCTGTTGATGGTGAGTTGAAATTATTGCAGAAAATAGTTAAGCAACGTAGAGATAGTTTAGAAATTTTCACTCAGCAAAATAGACCAGACCTTGCAAAAAAAGAACAAGAAGAAATTGCTGTGATAGAAAAGTTCTTACCAAAACAATTATCAGAAGTCGAGATTAAAGAAGCTTTGGTTGCTATTGTTGCAGAAGTTGGTGCAACTTCACCAGCTGATATGGGAAAAGTTATGGGTGTTGCTACTAAACAACTAGCAGGAAAAGCAGATGGCAAGGTAATTTCTGCTCTTGTAAAAGAGTTGTTGGCAAAATAAATGATGGATGTAAACGTTTTTGAAAACTAAATAGTGTTACCTATTTAGTTTTCTTTTTTATATCATAGTATGTTTATAGATATTCTTTTTTTGTTTGTAATGATTGCAGCATTTTTAAAAGGCTACAGCAAAGGATTGATAGTTGCAGTGTTTTCTTTTGCAGCAATTATTATTGGCTTGGCTACTGCATTAAAACTATCATCAGCAGTTGCTGTTTGGTTGCAAACAAGCACAACAATTTCTTCTTATTGGCTACCTTTTTTATCTTTTGCATTAGTAATGTTTGGTGTTGTTTTATTGGTAAGAACGGGAGCTAAAATTGTAGAAAAAACAGTACAATTTGCGATGATGGGTTGGGTAAATAAATTGGGCGGAATAATACTTTATGCTGCATTATACATTAGTTTACTAAGCGTAGTAATATTCTTTTTTGATAAAATGCATTTAATAAAACAAGATACTATTGCCTCATCAAAATCTTACAATTTTATTCAGCCTTGGGGGCCAAAAGTGATTGCTGGTTTTGGCAAAATTATTCCAATGTTTAAAGATGTGTTTCAGCAGTTAGAAAACTTCTTTCAAAGCAATGCAATGGCAATTACTAAACTTTACATACAAACAATTTAACTGTCTATTTTTTCTGTACAAACACAAATCTTAACAAACAGTACGTTATTAAATAATTAATTAAAACTTTATTAATAAAATTTTGCTTTTATTTGTAGCAATAGACTTGCTTTATTTACAATTATGGATTATAAATTAAAACACCTAGATAAATTTACTTACATAGAAGAAGGTGAAGGAGAAACGTTAATGCTGCTTCATGGCTTGTTTGGTGCATTAAGTAATTTTAAAGACTTAATTGAATACTTCAAAAAGGACTATAAAGTCGTCGTGCCAATGTTGCCTTTATTTGAGTTGGATATTTTTCACACCACAGTAAGTGGCTTGGCAAAGCACGTTCAAAAGTTTATAGAGGTAAAAAATTATAGCAATATTCATTTGTTAGGTAACTCTTTGGGTGGTCACGTTGCATTGGTTTATGTTTTAAAGAATACCAATAAAATAAAATCACTTACCTTAACAGGAAGTTCTGGGTTGTTTGAAAATGGAATGGGAGATACTTATCCAAAACGTGGCGACAAAGATTATATACGCAAGAAAACAGAAGTTACTTTTTATGATCCAGCAATGGCAACTGACGAGTTGGTTGAAGAAGTTTTTCAGATAACAACAAGTCGTTTAAAAGTAATTAAAGTATTGGCATTGGCAAAAAGTGCCATCAGAAGCAATCTTGGCGAAGAACTCAGTCAAATAAAACTACCAACACTTTTAATTTGGGGAAATAACGATATTATTACACCACCTTTTGTGGGCACAGAATTTCATAAACTCATACCCAACAGTGAGTTGCATTTTATAGATAAATGTGGTCACGCTCCAATGATGGAAGTACCAGAGGAGTTTAATTTGATACTTGGAAACTTTTTGAAAAATTTAACGGTTGCTTAGACAACTTTTTACTTCTTTCATACGTCTATACCACAAAGAAAAATTATTATGTTATCATCTCAATTGATACAAACTACATATCCTATTTTAAATTTATTAGATAAAGTAGCTTCTGCACTTCAACTTATGGACGATTACGATGTTGTGCATTTACCTGTTGCTAGTGAAGAAAAATTTGCAGGAATGATTAGCAAAGAGGAGTTGCTTGATGCTGATGAAACCATTTCTATTGCTACATTACAGGAGTTTTTTATTAATAAATCTGCAAAGGCAACAGAACATTTTATGTCTGCAGTTAAAATAGCAGCAGAAAACAATCTATCATTAGTAACTATCGTTAATGATGAAGCTGAAATCATTGGTTCAACATCTGAAAGAGAAATACTAACCACTTTAAATACCTTCATTGGTAATGAAGAACCAGGTGGTATTATTGTTTTAGAAATCGACAGAAGAAACTATTCTTTTGGAGAAATTAGCAGACTTGTTGAAACCAACGACGCCTATATTACTCAATTAAACACTCTCACAGAAGCTACAACAGGCTTGATTTTGGTAACAATTAAAGTAAATAAAATTGAAATCAGTGATATCGTAGCAACCTTCCAAAGGTTTGATTATGCTGTACGTTATTTCTTTGGCGAAGAACAATATACTAATGAATTAAAAGACAATTACAATCATTTAATGGCTTACTTGAACATTTAAAAATCTGATTAATGTATCAACTTAAAGCAATTTTTAATAATACTAATTTTTAGATTCTCACTTGTTTCATAAGGTTCTCCATCAATATGCAAAGGAGCGAGTTTAGGGTTTTTGATGGTGATGGTTGGTGTTTGGAAATATAGAATATTCTTCTTAGTAATATCTTCCACAAGATTTTGTAGTTTATTGTTACCACGCATTTGTTGCAGTATAGCAAATGGCAGTTTAGCCTTATTCATTTTCTGAACAATTACGATGTCTAGTAAACCATCGCTCAAACTAGCTTTTGGTGCAATAGTAAAATTATTACCAAACTGATTACTATTTGCCACACTAATAAAAAAAGCATCACTAAAGAAGGACATATCATTCATTATAATTTCAAATTGATATGGCTGAGCTTTAAAATAGTTAAGAATACTTTGTTGTGTATAAGTCAGTAATCCCCGAGAAGCTTTTGTTGCAAAGTCGTGAGCAACTTGAGCATCAAATCCAACGCCACTAAGCATACAAGAATAATGCTCATTCACCATAAAAGCATCAATCATTTTGGCTTTACCTGTAAAAACTAATGCTAGTGCAGCTTGTGTTTTTAAGGGAATATGGGCAGCCCTAGCAAGCCCATTTCCAGATCCAACAGGAATGATTCCAAAGTTAACATTACAGCCTCTTAGAGCATTGGTTACTTGATTAACTGTTCCATCACCACCAATCATCACAACATCAGTAAAACCTTCTTCTTCAATTTTATCTTTTACAAAACCATAATTGCCTTCTACATTGGTGTGTAATATTTCATAAGGAATCTCTAATCTATTGGTTTCTTTCTCAACTAGAACCTTAATTTCCACTTTCTTTTGTGTACCAGACTTTGGATTAAGTAAGTAAATTATCTTTCTGCTCATTTTTTTCTCTTTGTTTACTTCATATAAAAGTAAATCTAAAATTAATAAATTCAACTACCACTTCATCAATGCACTAGCCCAAGTAAAACCACTGCCAAATGCAGCTAAACAAACCAAATCGCCTTGCTTTATTTTACCAAGTTCCCAAGCTTCGCAAAGAGCAATTGGCACACTGGCAGCTGTTGTATTGCCATATTTCTGGATATTATTAAACACTTGATCATCGCTTAACCCAAGCTTTTGTTGCACAAACTGAGCAATACGTAAATTGGCTTGATGTGGGATTAACAAATCAATATCGCTAGGTTGATATCCATTTGCAGTTAGTGCTTCAACAATCACCTCAGGAAATTTAATTATCGCCTTTTTAAATACAGTTTGTCCGTCCATTGTGGGATAATTTTGTTCTCCATCAATCATTGCTTTACTCATAAACATTTCACCCATTGTGGCATCATCAAAACTGGCCAAACCTTCTTGCCAATGATTTGCGTGTGTGCCTGGGTTAAACATTGCCAATATTTCTGCATTGGTTCCATCACTATGTAAATGTGTGCTTAGTATCCCCTGATTAGCCTTCTCTGTTGGTTGCAAAACCACAGCACCTGCACCATCACCAAAAATCACGCTAATATTTCTGCCTCGAGTAGAAAAGTCCAACCCAAATGAATGCTTCTCACTACCAACAACCAGAATGTTTTTATACATCCCCGTTTTAATAAACTGGTCAGCCACACTTAGTGCATAAACAAAACCACTGCATTGGTTACGAATATCCAAAGCACCCACCTCTTTCATATTCATAGCACGTTGTAATAATACGCCACAACCGGGAAAATAATAGTCGGGAGAAAGTGTAGCAAATATGATAAAGTCAATATCCTGTGCTGTGATACTAGCCCTTTCAATAGCCACTTTTGCAGCTTCAACAGCCATTGTGGTGGTGGTTTCATTGGTTCTATCTGCAAACCTTCTTTCTTGAATACCAGTTCTTTCCTGTATCCATTTATCGGTTGTTTCCATAAACTGCATCATATCTTTATTAGTAAACACATTCTTAGGAACATATTTACCAATACCAGCAATTTTACTAAGTGGCATTGCGAATCGATTTAGGCGTCAAATGTAGTTTATTTGAACTGCTGCTTTTTTAAAATAATGATGAACAGACTCATAGACTGATAATGGATACAGAGAACTAGTATTTCGATAATAGAAAAAAGCCATGTTGCTTGATTTGCTTTTTTTACTTTTGCTATAGAAATTATTTATTATGATAACAACAGGCAATCCGGTAATTAGTATTTATACCGAAATGACCCCCAATCCAGAGACTATGAAGTTTGTTGCAAACAAACTTTTATATCCGGGTAAAAGCATTGACTTTCAAGATGAGAGTACTGTGGCTCCATCTCCTTAGCAAAAGAACTATTTAGTTTTCCTTTTATAAAAAGTGTGTTTATTGCTAGCAATTTTATTACATTAACCAAAACTTCTGATACAGAAGATTGGCAAGATGTGATTCCTTCAATCAAACAGTTTTTAAAAGAATATTTAGAAAATGGTGGTGTAGTGGTAAATGATGAAGAAGTGGCTAAAGTTAAACCGCAATCTAGCAATACTGTTTCGGCAGATGATGACGATATTGTAAAAAGAGTAAAAGAATTACTTGAAAACTATGTAAAACCTGCAGTTGAAATGGATGGTGGAGCAATACAATTTAGAAGCTATAATGACGGTGTTGTAAACCTAATGTTACAGGGAAGTTGCAGTGGCTGCCCAAGCAGTATGGTAACATTAAAAGCTGGTATCGAAGGGATGATGAAAAGAATGATTCCTGAAGTAAAAGAAGTAGTGGCAGAAGCAGAGTAGGCTTTTATGATTATGTTATTTGTGAAGCTTTATATTACATTTTTAATGTAATAATTTTAGAACAAGAACTGTTTAACTAAAGATTATTTTAAAGAAACTTGCAAGAACATTTTGCAGAGAAGTATTAACTGCTATATTTGCAACCCATTTGAGAATTAAGTTACTCAAAGAAAGGATGGTGCGGTAGCTCAGTTGGTAGAGCAATGGACTGAAAATCCATGTGTCGCCGGTTCAACCCCGGCCCACACCACGCTTTAAAAAGCCTCAACAGCAATGTTGGGGTTTTTTTATCGATAAACTTATGCTTTTCGTTTATATCATTTCCACCGTATAACTTACTTCAAATTTACTGGAACTATTTCATTTTTACCTTAAAAATGTAAAATACTAATCATTAATTCGGAATATTTCCGAATTGTTTATGTATTTTTGTCACAAATGAGTTTTGAAAACGATATACTTAAATATGCAGAACATCCACTAACAAGTCAGTTATTATTAGATTTGTTAAGGGATTATGATAGACCTTATGATAAAATTAATGAACTTGTTAAAAAGGAAACGCTAATTAAAATCAGAAGGGGGCTTTATATTGTTGGCAAGAACATAAGATTGATAAATCCTGAACCTTCATTAATTTCAAACCATCTTTACAATCCCAGTTATGTTTCAATGGATACCGCTTTATCACATTGGGGTATGATACCTGAAAGGGTGTTTGAAACAACTTGTTGTACTACAAGAATTAATAAGAAATTTAAGACACCTGTTGGTACTTTTAGTTATACCAATATACCACTTCCATATTATTCTTTTGGAATTGAAAAATTGAGTTTAACCCCTAAACAAACAATCCTAATTGGATCTCCTGAAAAATCATTGTGTGATAAAATAATTAATACCGCAGGGATTTTATTTAGAAGTAAGAAACAGATTCTCGAATACTTGACCGAAGATTTGAGGATTGAGTTAGATACGTTAAGTAGCTTAAATCATAGTGAAATGACTAACTGGTTGCCAGATTGTCCAAAGAAAAGTAGTATTAAACTGTTAATTAAAACACTTGCTGGATTATGATAAAAAAATGGATAGATACCTATCAACCAAAGAATATTGAGGATACTGAACAAGCATTAAGAGAGATAATGCAATCAATCACACTTTCGGGATTGTATAGGTCGGGGTTTTACAAGTCAGCAGCGTTTTATGGTGGTACTGCACTAAGATTGTTCTATGGGTTGAATAGATTTTCAGAAGATTTAGATTTCTCTTTATTGTCTAAAGACAACAGTTTTTCATTGACACCCCACATAGAAACAATCATTTCTGAATTTGAGACATTTGGTATCAAGGTTAACATAAAAGAGAAGATAAAGACGAAGGAAACAAATATTGACTCTGCTTTCTTAAAGTCGGATACTATTTGGAATGAACTTATTTTTGAGAATACCATTCCACAAATTAACATTGGTATTAAACCATCAATCAAGATAAAGATTGAAGTAGATACCCATCCTCCAATTGGATTTAATACAGAACAGAAGTTATTGATAAACCCATATTCATTTTACGTAAACTGTTTTACAATATCTGATTTATTTGCAGGAAAACTTCACGCTTTATTATTCAGGAAATGGGGTAATAGAGTGAAAGGAAGGGACTGGTACGACTTTGAGTGGTATATTAAAAATGGATATGAATTAAATACAAACCACTTTAGTATTCGTGCAATGGAAAGTAAGGATTGGGATAAACCGAACATAACTAAACAGGAATTAATATTATTATTGGAGAATAAGGTTAATACTGTTGACTTTAATAAAATTAAGGAGGACATCATTCGTTTTATTCCGGATAGTTCTGTTTTAGAAATTTGGTCTGCACAATATTTCAAGGATTTGGTTCATAAAATAAAAATTAAGTAATCGTTCTGACAATCTGTAAAAAGTAAAAAACAACCGTGCACAGAACCGTGCACAGAAACTTTCAAATTAAACGATTTATTCCCATTTAAACAGGTATAGACAGGTATGAGAATTCAATATAATCAATAGTTTCATTGAAATATGTCTTTTGGTGTGGTCGTCTATCAGGACGCCCCACACCACGCTTTAATAAGCCTCAACAGCAATGTTGGGTTTTTTTATTTGGAGAATGATTAGTAGTAAGTAGTGAACGGCGTGGGGTAAGTAGCAATTAGTAGTAAACATCATTAATTTCTATGAAATAAATTTTACTGTACAAAAAATTGGAATAAAATATTTTTGTTTGATTTAATGCAAATGTTCTGTTGGTTCTTTGCCTTGAAATATCATTACTTTTTTGGGCATTATTTTTTGAATTTACTATAGAAATATATTGAGACTTGTTATTTGTTTTTTAACAATATAATTAAAGTAGTTTCTAACTAAACAAATACTCTACATCTTCTTTAGTCAGGCTCTTCACAAATCCTTCATCATCGGTAATTAAATCACTTGCTAGTTTGCGTTTCTTCTCTTGTAGTTTTAATATTTTGTCTTCAACAGTATCTGTGCAAATCATACGATATGCAAATATGTTTTTGGTTTGTCCAATACGATGGGTTCTATCAATAGCTTGTTGCTCAACAGCAGGATTCCACCAAGGGTCAACAATATATACATAATCTGCAGCAGTAAGGTTTAAACCTACACCACCTGCTTTTAGTGATATTAAAAATACACGACAATTTTCATCATTCTGGAAACGGGTAATAGCTCTCTCTCTTTCAGTAGCAGTTGAACTTCCATCAAAATATTCAAAGTCCACTTCAAGCACTTTTAACCTTTGTTTTATCAATGCTAGCATTCCTAAAAACTGAGAGAATACAAGTGCTTTGTGGTTGCTGATATTCTCGCTAATTTCTCTGCCAAGCTCTTCTAACTTCACCGATACATTTGGATATTTTTCTCCATCTGTTTCCTTCATTATTGCTGGGCTATCACAAATTTGTCGCAATTTCATTAAGCCTTGTAAAATGGTTAATTGACTTTTTTGAATGCCTTGGTCTTGCACCACTCCAAGAATTTTATCTCTGAAATCGTTGCGGTATGCATCGTAAATTTTGCGTTGTTCATCACCCATTTCGCAAAACAAAACCATTTCCTGTTTTTCGGGTAGGTCTTTGGCCACCTGCTCTTTGGTTCTTCTTAAAATAAAAGGATATAATAATTTTCGCAGATGATCTTTCTGGTCTTTTTCGCCAAACCTATCGATAGGCACAGCAAACTCTGATTTAAAAAACTCCTGACTACCCAACATTCCTGGATTCAGGAAATTCATTTGAGCAAATATGTCGAAGGTGTTATTTTGTAAAGGCGTACCACTTAAACATAAACGACCTTTAGATTTTAAAAGGCAAGCCGCTTTTGTTACTTTACTACCAGGGTTTTTGATAGCTTGGCTTTCATCCAGAATGACATAATCCAAGTTTAATTCCATAAACTCTTTTACATCACTTCTAAGCGTTCCATAAGTTGTGATAATAACATCAGCCTTTTTTTCGCCTAAATCATCTCTCATTCTACCACCACCATGGTGTACATAAAAACTGAGGTCGGGTGTAAATTTTTTAATCTCATTTTGCCAGTTAAACATCAATGTAGTTGGACAAACTACTAATGCTTTTAGCTTGCCATTTTCTACTTTTAAATGGTGCAAAAAACTAAGTGCCTGGATAGTTTTACCCAAACCCATATCATCTGCTAAAATACCACCCCACTGTACTTCGCGTAAATAATTAAGCCACTGAAATCCACTAGCCTGATAAGGCCTTAATATGGGCTCAAGATGGGCAGGTGTTGGTACGGGTTTTATTTCGTAATTGTAGCGAAGTTTGTCGTATTTTTCCTCGAGCTGAACAAATAATTCTTCTTCGTCACGTTGGCTATAGAGGTCTTCAATAACACTAAACTGAAATTTGCTCAGCTTCATATTATCCTGTTTTCCCTCACCAACTTTAAATAATAAACTGTATTTTCTAATCCAGTCTTCAGGTAAAATACCTAACGTGCCATCTGCTAAAGGAACAAATTGTTGTTTATTGGCAAGAGCTTTTTTAACATCGGCTACAGTAATTTTTTGACCACCGAAATCTATTTCAACTTTAGCGTCAAACCAATCAGTATTGCTGCTGATAAATATTTTTGTTGAAGGGCGGGATGTGTTAAAGCGGTAGTTTTTTAAACTATCAAATCCGTGCACCGGCACACTCATTTCCTTGGCAGCATCTATAAATAAAAAGAACCAGTTGTTTTTTAGAACCTCGGCACCCTTTAACGCTAAAGTATGATTATTATTGGGTTTTAGGAACATAGAATGTAAAGACTGAATCTTTTCTACTAATTCATTTTCTGCCTGAACATTTCTTTGAATAATGAGCAATCTGTCTTCAAAAGGTAGAATTACTTTGTCCTTATCGCTTTGCTTAATGATGTAATTATTGTAGCTGAACAAAGGTTCGAATATCATATAATCGCCTTTTTCTTTCAACATAATTTTCATCTCAGGTTTAATATTCTTGACTTCTTCTCTTTGTAAATTGCCAAACTGAACTTCGTATTCTTTTGATAAAGGAAGAATGAAATTTTGCAATTGCTCATTCCAATCTTCTTTATTAATGGTAATACTTCCTTTTGGCAAAAATTTGTCTATAACATTGATATCCTCGGTTTTATCCCAAAGGAAGAATGTTTCGTTAGATTGAAAGAATAAAGGAGAAACATTTTCTGATTCATTCACATTTAAATCAAGCAATGGCAATTTAACCCTGCATTCAACATCATATTCATCGCCATTTTTATTGATAATAAAATAGGGAGAAATGGGTTGTTGCGAAGCACTAACATTTTCTATATTAGCAGAATTGAAAACCTTCTTTTCTGGCAATAAAAACAAGTAGCAGCTGCTACTTTGTTCTATAAAAAGTTTTTTTAATTTAGGATGAAGATATTCTGCAATTAATATTCTTGTTTCTTCTGGTAAATCTTCATCATAATGCTGAATAATGTTTTCCCAAACGCCGCCAAAAGGGGAATTTCTGTTGATATATTTACTTATTTCTGCAGGCAATAATTTTCTTAACTGTTGAATGAGTTGTTTATCATCCTCATCAAAAAAATCAAGGTTAATGTATTTGTTTAAATCTATTTTTTCAACCTTAGAAATAAAAGAAGTGTTGGTTTCATTTGGCACACCTTGAATACAATCAATTTGTAAAAAAGGGTATTGATTTGGATTAACAGCAAACACAATTCCTATTTTGTATTCTGGAAGTTTTGGTTTTGTATCAACGTATTCCTCAACAATTAAAGGTTCGGGTGTTAAAGATAATTTGTCAAAATAGCTTGGCTTTGGTGCAAGTTCTGTTGGTGTTGCAACTCTTTTAATGCTATTGTCTAAAACACGCAAAAAAGGTCGTCCATTTTCATAGGCAAACTCAAATTTATTTGTTAAATCATCTTTTAAAGAATAACCATAAATGGATAGTAATTTATCTTTTACGGCATCCCAATTTCTAATACTATCAAAATAATTTGCACCATGTGTGGTTAATAGGTGCAGCAATAAAATGTCTTTGTGAATGCAAAGTGGATGCTTTGTTTCTGTATTGCAGGTACAACTTGTATCAAAATTTCTTTCTTCATTTTTTCTAATCAGTAGCTTATATTCTTTGCCACTTTCGTTTACCTGAGCCCATACTGTTTCATCTTTTGCATCAATAATTTTTGGCTTGTTGGTACGCAAAAATTCCTCGGCAGCAATAAAACTTTCAACACTACTAAACATTCGAAGCATTTTTAAATCTAGTTGCTTCATTTTAACCACCGTATGCTTTTGGTTGTATTCAATCTCGTTGTTGCCCAACATATTTCTATCAAGCAGGTCTTGCAAATGGAAAAGAGCAGCGGCTTTATGACGACAAATCTCTGTTAAGTTATAGGGGCAGCTGCATCGAAGGGATAATGATTTTTCTTGTCTGAATTGGTTAAGGTATACTTTATAATAAGTATTGTAGCCATCATCTTTAACTCTAAAAACAATATTGCCCATTAATTCGTCATACTCTAAAAGTTCAATGGAATTGCCTGAACTATGAATTCTTTTGCCACGTCTTACAACTTCTTCGGAACTGCTGTTGTAAATACGTTTTATGAGATAAGGTAAAGCCATTTTAAAATTGAGAGTTATGAATTATGGATTATGAATGAAAATGTTGTTGATTAATTCATAATTTCTGAAAGTGCAACTCGCAAAAGTATGTGAATGAATGTCGCAATAAAAAGTTTTAATGGGAAAACCTTTGCATAAATAGCAATTACTTGGATTTTGTAGGATTTTTAACTTCGTTTTTTGTGTAGATATAGAGCAGTAAAATGATGATTGAATAAGCTACCGCATTAAATATTTCATGGTGATTAGCAAATCGTGCAACATTCTTTGTTTTATTTACAACAATAAGCAAACCTGCAACTCTGATTATGTTTGCAAAACAAATAGCAATTAATCCACCTAAAAGCCAAATTAGTTTTCTTTTCTTTTTTGATGGATATGCAATGATGAATGCAGCCCAGCAACTTAATAAACCATAGCCAATACAGCTGTAAACCATATTTACTTGATAGCCGCCAATTATTTTTAAAGAAATAGTATCAATAATGGTTGTCTTATATCCAAAGACTAAACAAATGAGAGATGCTCCATTTAAAATGAGCAATCTCAATCCTCTTACATAATTTAAATAATTATCACAAAAAGGGCTGTATAAACCACCTTTTGCAGTTATGCCAATCCAAAATTCTGTACCAAAATAGAAAATAGAAAATAATGTTACTAGCTTGGCTATAAAAAAAGCCTCAGGGTATTTGTTATTTAATTTTGAAAACATACTTAAACTTTAATGTAAATTTTCTTTTTATCAAGAAAATAACAAATTGACCAATAGAAGAAGATTAAAATAACTGCATATAGTAGAGAACCAATTCTTAGATCTGAAGAGACATTTTTGCAAGCGTGTTCATAAAACCAAGAAAATGGATTCAGGAAAATAGGCTTTCCTGTTGCATCAAAATCGGGAATTCTAATTAATCTAAATACTCTTGGTAAAAAACCACTTAATACAAATATGAATAAAGGGTTCTTGCCAAATACATCAAAAAATCTAGCCCAAATGCCTTTTATATTTTTGAATTCGATTAAATAAATAAACACTCCGATTGTAATAATAGCTAAACCTGTGGTATAAACAGTGTAGCTGCTAGTCCACATTTTTTTGCTGATTGGGAAAACCATATCCCACCAATATCCAATTAAGAGTGAAAATACTCCAGCAACAAATAAGTTTGAAAGCATTTCATATGTCTTGCCTTTCTTTTGAATGTAATACCCAATAAAGTATCCGAACAGAACCTGAACAATGGCTGCGATTGAACTTGTTAATCCTTCGTAGTCGAAATGAAACACTTTACCATCAACCTTATCAATGTGTAATAAATGATTTTTGCTTAAAATCGAAATGTCAATATTATTTCCAAAAAAACTTGTTATGGTATATGGATTTGCGGTTGTTCCCAAAGACCAACACATTAGCCAATATAAAAGTAAAATTCCAGAACCTATGAAAAGAGTAATTTTTGGCTTAAAATAAAATGCAATGATTGCAGCAAAAAAATAGCATATCGCAATCCTTTGAAGAACACCTAATATTCTGACGCCATCCTCAAATAAATTACCACTAGCATCTTTGTTTATAAATGTCCATTGCTTAAATATTAGTTGATTATTGTCCCAAATAAAGAAGGGACACCAGTTAAGTAGCAAACCAATTGTGAAAATTAAAATGCTTCTTTTTACAATTTTTTTTAAAAAATAAGATTGCCCAAGCTGCTTAAATTTTGGCACAACAAAAGACATTGCATTGCCAACTGCAAAAAGAAAGAAGGGGAAAACCAAGTCTGTTAGGGTGCAACCCTGCCATTCTGCGTGGTCTAGGGGAATAAAAACAAAATTACCATTGCCGGGATTATTAACAAGAATCATCAGGGCAACAGTTGCTCCCCTGAAAATATCTAAAGAAAAAAATCTATTATTCATAAGCAATCAATAGTATAAAACTTACGTACTAGAAATCAAATGTAGACCCAAAGAAAAGCAATGTTAACACAGATTAACATTTCTTTTTTGAAATTTTATTATTAGCTTTGCGACTCCTCATTTATAATAACAGATTGAAATGCTTTTTTTAATAAATATAAGTGATTGATTTTCTGTTTGTATTTACAGAGTTTTTGTACATAAATAATTTATTTGTGCATTTACTCTAGAAATTTTAGTGAGTTGAATTATTATATTTTGTCAGACCATTTAGTTTATTATGGGACTGATGTGGCGGAGCTTTTTTTACTTCAAAAATCATTATATGAATAAACAGAAGAAAGTATTTAGTGTTTTTGTTGCTACAACTATCATACTTGGATTATTATCTTGTAACTCGGAAAAGAGAGTTAATAAAAACTTCAATTATTTCACAAGAGGATTAGATAGCATTAAAAGTGTAGCATTTGTAGAGCCTAAATTAAAGATTAATGACATATTAAAGATTCAGGTTATAGCAGGATCAATAAGGCAAGAGGATGCTGCTTTATTTAATACGGTTTCTGGTGGTAATACAACACAATTTGGAGTTATGACTTATTCCATAGACGATCAAGGAAACATTGAAATGCCTAAAATAGGAAAAATAAATGCAGTGAATATTACTGCTAAACAATTGGCTGATACGATTCAAAAAAAACTTGAGAATGAGGTAAAAAACCCACTAGTAATTGTTATTAAATTCGTTAAACTTAAAATAAATGTTTTGGGGGAAGTAAGAAAGCCAGGTGTAGCAAATTTTTTTAAGGAGAATGTAAGTATTTTAGACGTTATTGCTGAAGCTGGAGATTTGAATGAAAATGGTAAAAGAGAGGATATTTTAGTGATGAGAAAGATAGATGAAAAATATGAAACCTATAAGCTTGATCTGCGAAACACTGCTTTTTTTAATAGTCCTGCGTTTTATTTACAGGATAATGATGTTGTTTATGTTGGGGCAAATAGAAGTAAATTATTAACAGTTGGAAGGGATCCTAATACAGACAGGAATATTAGTTTGACTTTGCAAATTCTTTCCACAGTATCAGTTCTCTTAAACACATACGTAATCTTGAAGCGTTTATAAATACAGGGGATATAAAAGAAAATAATTAAGAAATAAATGGCACAAAACGATAATATTTTAGCAATTGAGTCCGAAAAAAAATCGACTCCAACAGAAATGCTATTTCTGTATCTTTCATACCTACCACTATTCATAGTTAGTCTGGCATTATGTATAACTGTATCATATATTTATGTTAGGTATCTAGTACCAAAATACAAAAGCTCTGCAACATTATTAGTTAAAGGAGACGAAAAGTCTGGTGGAACAATGAGAAATAATGCAGGTGGTGATTTAATAGATGCAGCATTATTTGGAGGCAAGAAAATTAATATTGACAATGAAATGGAGTTGATGAAGTCCAAAATATTTTTAAGGACTATCGTTGAAAAAAATGGGTTCAATGTTAGGTGTTATTCCGAGGGAAATGTAAAGAAGTCTGAAGTCTATGGATCGTCTGTACCTTTTCAGATATTATTTAAAAGTGTTGCGGACTCTAATAAAAGCTACTCATTTACCCTAAAAGACATTACAAAAGATGGTGCTAATTTATACAAGGGAGGAGTTAAAAAGGAGCAAGAAAAAATTTCTTTTTTGTGGAATGCTCCATTTGAGTTTTTAGGTGCTAAATTGATAATAAACAATATTTCTATAAAGGAAAATAGCAAAAGTGTATATCAAATAATATGGAATCCACTTAAGAATACAACGTGGGAAATATATGGAGGTTTGTCGATTAGTCCTTTAAGCACTAAAACATCAATTATTGTTCTTTCATTTGTATCAGATAATCCGCAAAGAGGAGGGGATATTTTAAGTGCATTAGTTAACGGATACATCAATCAAAATATTAATGATAAAAATAAAGCATCTGAGAAAACGGTCAACTTTATTAATAATCGTTTAGATGTTGTAAAAAGTGAACTGGATGGGGTTGAGGAAAAATCACTAGCTATAAAGAAATCTAATCCTATTTTTTATCAAAAGGAGTTGTTAGCAGGAAAAACGAGAGAGTTTGACGAAAATACAAAAATTTATATTGATATAATTGGGAAAACGGATGCTGTAACACAATTACAAAAAAGAATTAGAGAAACAAATGATGCTGATTTTGTTCCTTCATATCTAGGAATTGACGATCCAACAGTTGCATTTTTGATTTCAACATTTAATCAAAACAAACTACTACTTGCAAATCTTGAGAAAGAATTAAGTACCAATAGTGAAATTATCACAAGATCTAAGATTGGTTTAGAGGAAGCAAAAAATGACTTGCTAACAAGACTAAATGACTACAATGCTGAATTGGAGAAGAGACGAAAGAAGCTTCTTGACAAAGATGAAAATTTAAAGAAAATGTTTGGTGGGGCTGCGGATTTTGAAAAAGACACTAGAGGAGTCTTAAGAGATCAAAATATTAAGGAAGCAATCTACATCTACTTAATGCAACGTAGAGAAGAAACCTTGGTTACTTCTGCTGCAACAGTATCCAATTATCAACAATATGATGAAATCAACATTCCAGATTCCCCATTTGAGCCCGACCAAAGTAAATGGCGTTTATATGGAATAATTTTGGGATTGGTAATTCCAATCTTGGTAGTTTACTTAAAAACAATATTGAACGATAAAGTAACTAGTAGAGAAGATATCACACAGAAAACAAAAGCTCCATTTATTGGAGAGGTTGGCCACTACAACAATACAAAAGCTTTTGTGGTTCAACATAAAAGCAGAAGTATTATATCAGAGCAATTTAGGATAATACGCACCAATTTACAATTTTTACTTACCGGAGACAAAAAAACAGTATTGGTTACATCATCAATTAGTGGAGAGGGTAAATCCTTTGTAACGTTAAATCTTGGAGCTGTATTAGCTATTTCTGGGAAAAAAGTGGCAGTTTTAGAGTTTGACCTTAGAAAACCAAGAATCATTAAAAGTATTGGTATTGAAAAGAAAGAGATGGGTATTAGTAACTTCTTAATAGGACAAACAAATACCCTCGATGACTTGTACTATACATTTGAACAATATCCTACCCTGCATATTTATGGTTGTGGACCAATTCCTCCAAATCCATCAGAATTGATGTTAGGAACACATATGAAAGAACTTTTCGACTTGTTAAAAGCAAGTTATGATTATGTTATCATTGACTCTGCTCCTGTAGGTCTAGTAAGTGATACATTTACAATTGCCGAATATGCAGATGCTGCATTATATGTTATTCGTCAACGATACACACTTAAAAAGCAAGTTGATTTTATTGACGATATATATAAAGGAACTAAACTTCCTAATATGGGACTAATTATCAATGATGTTAAAGTAGGGGCACGATATGGTTATTATGGTTATGGCTATGGCTATGGCTATGGTTATGGCTATGGCTACGGATATGGCTATGGTAAAGGCTATGGTTACGGATATGTTAATAAAACTTCTGGGCATTATTTTGATGACTTGTCAGAAGCAGGACCAATAAAGAAATTCTTTAA
>Ga0114975_10000315_pt1 | contig 36182 bp, 39 predicted proteins | sample S_130626_EF_Meta_FD_87031 | JGI IMG/M metagenome (GOLD analysis project Ga0114975, IMG submission 87031) | Freshwater microbial communities from Lake Simoncouche, Canada to study carbon cycling - S_130626_EF_MetaG | ecosystem: Environmental > Aquatic > Freshwater > Lake | place: Lake...
ATCCAATTCTCCCGCCTGGAAACCCACTTCAAATTGTATCAGCACAGAAATATGCAAAGGAGAGAATCACGACAACAAAGATTACATTCAATGAATTTGTGTATACTTCTGATTTCAATTTAGATAAACAGAATAATACTGCGACATTTGAAGAGAAGTTTAAGTTCAATGATGGTAAAGTACGCAAACAAGAGCAGGTTTTACATATGGACGATTTAGAAGTAATCGTAAACGAGGCGAAGGATGCTGGATTTGTATTGCGTGATAAGATAAATCTTGTTCATTGTGCTTATGAATTTCAGTATTTGTATATCTTCTCGAGAGAATAATCAAAGCAATCGATTGAATAAGTTATATTTTTACATATAATAGTAAAAATATATTTCAAGGTATGGTATTATTAAACACGGATTTAAACACTATGGCATGTATATTTGTTGTATTATTTGTAATTCTCGCATTCATTATAGTATATGTAAAGAACAAATATGGATTCTGGATTATTCAACCCGTATTTCATGTATATGATTTTTGGTATTTATTCATGAGTCCTACCATCATTTCAAAAGGTCTTCCGAGCGAAAATAAATATACGAACCTGACCAATATCAAAACTTATACTTCACTTTCGGATATTCAAACAACCAATATGGTGAATTTCATTCAGTCAAATTATCATCGAAATGGAGACAATATATTTTATCCTAAGAAGGATAACATAGTCCCTTATTTCACTGGACATAACTCAGAGCCAATGTTTTCGTTTTATACCAAGCAACAATTAATGTTAGATATGAAAACTGGCAACACAATTGACGACAATTCAATCATTGGAATAATGACAACGCGACCATCCCATGTGAGACTAAAAAGTCTGACGTTTGATGTTAATTATGTTGATTATTTGTGTGTCGATATATTAAACAGGAACCAGGGGATCGCTCCACAATTGATTCAAACACACAACTACAATATGTTACATATGACAAACAATAAAAGACCAGTTTCATTGTTCAAGAGAGAAGACCAATTAACAGGAATTGTTCCGTTGTGTATATTCAGCACCTACGGGTATTCTCTCGATCGTCTGCGAAAAACACAACTTCATTCAAGGTTTAAAATTGAGAGTATAACAAAAAAAAACTATCACATGTTACACAGCTTTTTAAACCAGCATATAGTCGACGACTTTGATCTGGTTGTTATGGCGGAATCATCTAATATTGTTACGCTTCTAGATACAAATAATATATTTATATCTGTTTTATTAACAGGCAACGAAATTGTTGCGGCGTATTTTTTTAGAAAAACATGTGTTACAATCGAGGCTAACAAAGAGGTGTTGACTTGTATTGGGTCGGTAAATCATTGTGAAACAGATGATGTATTTGTCAGGGGATTCAAAATGTGTTTTTGGGAAATTGCAAACAAGTTTAACTTCAAGTATCTTGCAATTGAGAATATATCCCACAACCATTACATTGTTGATACTTTGAAACCGGCACTAATAAGCCCTACTGCATATTTCTTTTACAATTATGCGTGTAATTCGATTCCGTCGCATCGTGCAATTGTTATAAACTAGAGATCTTCATTAGCATCAAAATATTTTTCTTCAGTATTAACTTCAGAATAGCTTTCTTTGGATTCCTCTTTATATTCCTCGATGTTTATCGGCTTGTTTAATATAAGATTTAAGTCCTTTTCTTGTTCAACATTCCAGATAAATTTATTCAAATCAAGGCCGTTTAATTTATCGATATCAACTCCGTCATGTTCATGAATAGCTGGGGAGTTAATATTTTTCTGTAAAATCTCTCTGTTTATATCTATGGCATCAAGTTGGTCTTTGGGACCATATACAATATTTTTAGATTCGAAACTAGGATCTGTTTTTAAAACAGCAAATAACGCAGCTAATACTTTCACAAGTGGTATCGTATCCATTCCGCCACGCATCTTAGATCTTCTATTTCTTGTTTGCCTCCTTAACTTTATAGATTTCCTGGAACGTTTAGATTTTTGCCTTTGTTTGGTAGTACGCCTCATGCTTTTCCTCAAGTTCCTTTTCACTTTCGTCATATATTAAAAGAAGAATATATTCGTATTTGGTTACGAATATATTTATTGTATTACACGTATTATTTATTTTTACATTTTGCTATGGGTGGAGTGGGCCTTTTTATCCTTCATCTCCATCCCCTCCTTCTTCGCTTCCCCCTTCACCATTTTCGTCATCCCCTCAGTGAACCCTTCAAACCCCTGAACCTCACAGCATCCGCAAATAGTGTGACCAGTTAAAACGAACATAACTAAACCAATTAGTAACAACGTAACTAAACTAAGTTTGTATCCTGCAATAGAAATGTCCATTTATATATACAAAATATATTTTATTTATGAATGATCGATACAAGCATTGTAATCATATAATATGGTATTATTACACTCAAATGTCCCGCTACTAGTCAACAAGTGATAGAGCCTTTCGCTCCGTTTTGTTTGTTTTTTTATTACAACATCTGATGAATCTTTGAATTTTAGATTTGGACCACCATCGACTTTCAGGTTTTTTCCTAAATAATACGTGAATTGTAGTTCAGGACAATCAATTTCAACAAGTCCATCTACAATACTATTATTTTTCAATACGTCTCCGATTTGTATATCCTTTATAGTTCTCATTGTTCCGTCACCCATAGTAATCATAGAATCCCATGTAAACCCTCCATCGAGTTTATCATGGTAATCATGATTTTTATGAATACTATGGTTACGCATAATGCGTTCCCTAACGTCATCATATATCTCGTCCCAGTCAATAAATGTCATATTGTTTATCGAGATCGTTTTGTTAGTTGTGTTTAAACAATATAAAAACTTCTCATCATAACAGGACACTGGTAATGCATGTGGATGTTGATAAGAAAAAATCCACTTGTCTTTATACAAGACACAATGAGTATCTGATACAATGACACCATTTAAGTTGTACATTTTTACTCCTGTTGCATTTAGTTTCAATGTGGCAGTGACCTTGTTTTTATCTTTTAATAAATCACCAATACGGATTTCGCTTATCTTCTTGAAGCTGCCATCTGACATTTCGATTGCAGTATCTTTGTCAAAACACAATGGTTTTTTTGGTATTCCAGGTAAACTTAGTTTTGGGCGAATTTTGAATATCTGCACCATAAATGTTAAAAATACTGCAACCATCACTGACATTGCTACCAATATAGTAGTTCCAGCAATAGCGGCAGGCCAAGTAAATGGTATTATCCACATAGTTATTATCAATGCTGCTCCTGCAATCAATATTTGAATTAACATTGTAACTACAGCACCCAACAATGACTTTATAGCAAAATAACTACCCATTATTGTGTATAGCCCACTAGTTAACACACCTTGGATCTTGCCAATTGTGTCTTTAAATGCAAGTACAATCTGTTGAATCGGCACAATTATATTTATAAATCGATACATGATTTCATTAATTACGTTTGCAAGATCCGTTCTGATTCTGTCGATCATCCCTCTTGCATTATTCAAATCATTGCTTATATTTTTAACCATACCCGAGAACATTTGAATTATATATGCGAGTGGCTCAACATTCTTACCCGCACTATCTGAGAGTATCTTCTGTGTGCAATAATTGAAATTTTTAAAAGTAGCACTACTTGCGGATTCATCATCATTCTTCTTTATTAGACCGGCAAATGGAATTATATGAGGTCTGCATCGATTATTAGCCCAATCTTTTTTAATCGGCTCGATATTTGTCATCAAACGAAAATACAAAACGGCTAAAATCGTCAATATTGTAATAAGAGAGAAAAGTAATACTGAAGATGAATAATAATCGAAATATGTTAAATTTTTATATATTTCTTCGAGTCCCATATAAATACAAGGATACTTTTTAATAATAACATTTGGTCTAATGTTATTATTCATACTCGTGAATATTAGTTGCAGTAATGATCTTCCCAGTCCCAAAATGTTGTCTCTCCTATTTGGATCTTGTGATCATTTGTAATTAAACAGCTAAACCAATTGTGTTTTTCATCTGTTAATTGGGCATGTTTGTATTCATCTACCCGAACAAATTTACCTAACTCCTCGTCGTGTACCATGTGCGAGCCAGTTACATACATGAAACCGCCATTCATAGTTTCCTCCTTTATTTTGTAGAATGGATCTTGCGATTTCAAGTTGTCAATTTGCATGGTTGCTACAACAATCGAATCATTTACTAAAACATCGCCAGGTTTTACGTCCTTCATACATACAACAGAACCATTTTTCAACTTAATATTGGTGTCTGGATGGAAACACTTGCCTACCTTTTGAATCATCTGCCCCGGAGGTCCTTTCCATGCACTTTTCATAGTCTTGATACTTCCATCCATGACATACAAAAGCGACACCATAGAGCCGATTGTTTTTCCCATCAAATCCTTTATTCCGATGATGATTTTCTGGAATTCAATAACTAGGCTCATAAAAACCCCAAAGATTCCTTGTAGCGAAAAGGAAAAGGTTGTTCGTATCTTGTCAAACATTGCACGAATACCATTTAGTTCGCCAATAAATCCACCCATCAATCCGCCAATCATACCAGTAATATTTGTTAGTGGTTGTAGTAGGTATCCCATGAAATTTGTCTGTATGTTCTGAATACAATAGATGAAATCCTCGTCTATATTATTCGACAAAGGCATATACATGGGATTACAACGATACAAACTCCAGTTCGCTCTTATTTTTTGGACAGATGATAAATAATAAATTCCTATGATGTAAAACATAAATGCTAAATTAATAAAGATGAAATTTGTCCAATGTTTACCAGATGGCATACTATTATTTGGTTAGAATAAAAAAGAGTTTAGTTTCGTCGTTTGGTCGCACGAGATTTCTTAGACTTTCTCGCCTTGCTTTTTTGTTTCTTGGATTTTTTTGATTGTTTCGATTTTTTTGATTGTTTCGATTGTTTTCGTCTCATCACCTTACCACCAACTAATGCATCAAATTTTGAATTAGCTCCTGCTTGTCTAATCGTGTCACCTAGACCAGCGTGGGTATTAGCAAGATTCTCTCCGCCCTTGAAAGGTAAGAATAACGGAGCTGAACCACCAGCTAATATGCTGAGATGATTGCCTGGTTTCATTATTGGGATATCAACTGGTTTTTGACTTGAATTTAACAGATCTTCATAACCTCCTCCGTATTTTGTTGTCATACTCATTATAATATACAAATATTAAAATGTATAGCCATAATCATTGTAATGACTAAAGTTTCTTATAAAAACGAATGGTTAAACATTTATTGAAATATTAATATAGAGATTGATCCTATTGTTTAATAATATGGACGATAGCCAACGCCTTAAATTGCAGGATATGATAAAGACTAATGATACTCAAGATCAAACGGATGTCATTCGCCAATTGAAGCACAGCGATTTGCTACGCAATGATGTGGTCAAGTTTATGGAGATTTGTAAGAAGCATCGAGGTGATCGAGAGACCATTCAATCGGAGGGTATGAGCGAGTGTAGTTTTTTGGCTAGTCAGTATACAGATATTTACTACAAGCTCCGTGCGGATGAGCTGGACACGAACATCCTCTTTCGCTTCTTGGATGTACTCAAGAAGATTGAGGACGGGTTGTTGGATCAGCACGAGGGGTCTTTCGAGGTGGGAACGTTGTTGAAGGAGATGTACGTTGATAGTGCTTTGAAGAAGGCGGAGAAGTTGAATGCTGCAGCCGAGCCGGTTGCTGAGCCTAAGCGTGCCGCTGTCAATATCTCTTGGAGCCAGTACAAGACGCAGGAGAAGAAGGCTTAGTTTTCTAAATAAGAAAACACAACCCCTTTCAAATCTTCTGGGAGTTGCAGTACGTTGCGAAAAACTATCTCCGTCTTTATTATATTTGATATCATCTTGTCAAATTTAATATGTTTTTCTATTAGCGTGGTCAGCTTGGTTTGCGGAGACCAATCACCAAATTTATATTGGCATTCTAAACAGCAATCGTATCTCAAGTCGACATAATCGCGTATATACGGCAAACATTTTATGTATTCGTGTTTGTCGTGTGTCCATGAGTCGGGTTTGTTTGTATTTATGATTGATATAGGTGCTTCAAATGGATATCTATCGGTGATTGTTATAGCAACATGATTTGTTCGATTGTAGTTGTAATCTAACATTATATGATTTTTCTTGTTTTTCTGTTGTTCGATAGATAAAATCTTATATTTGTCTCCTAGTTCGTGATGGATGCGTTTTTTATATGACATAATAGTTATGTTATATAAGTTCTATGTGTATTTGTTTTGTATTAAGCAATTAAGCATTTCAATAAAATTTTAATTTCATAATATTATATATAAATGCCTCGTTGCCCAAATGGAACTCGCCGAAATCGTAAGACAGGAAATTGTGAACAACACAATAAAAAATCTTCAAACTCCACTACTAAAAAATCACGCAGCAAAGAGTCTGTCGCCACACCAGCACCTGTTAAACCTCCGTATACATTTTCCGAATTCTGTAAAATATGCAGCGAATTGTACGGGCTATCCTATAAATTTTTCTACAATCATGGTAGAGATGTTCGTACTTTGTACTATGTTTACAACAGGAACAGGTCTAAGTTTGTCTTTCCCAAGAGTCTGAAATCAATTATGATTGGAACACCATCTGATAAATTTATTACAAGAACTCCTTATACAGGCAAGGCGATAAAGGATAAGAATGGAGTTTCTGCAAATGTGGTATTAAAAGACATCACTCGCAATGAATTAAACGGCATAAAGGCCAATTAATCAAGAAGACTTATGAATAATTTATAAAATCCAAAAGATTTCAATATTCAATTGAAATATTTTCTTAACGAAGACGCTTCCTTGATTTTACATTAATGTAAAGACGACGTGATTTCCTCGGACTCTTTCCAGACCTGCGGGTTTTGTTTTTACGCCTAGGTGATTTATTGTATTTTCTTCTACCTCCAAAAAATTTACCAAACCCACCTAATGATGGTCCGCCTTGTACTTGTGGATATTGTGTATCGTTCGTTTGATTCAATGCTGTCTGTTCTTGTTGTGCTTGTTGTTGTGCTGCTGCTTGTTGTTGTTGTTGTGCTAATGCTTGTTGTTGTTGTTGTGCTAATGCTTGTTGTTGTTGTTGTGCTAATGCTTGTTGTCTTGATGCTGCTGCTCTTGCTTCTTGTTGTATCATGGATCTCTGGTGTGCTATACGCATTTCTGCTTCTTCTTTTACTTGTTCTGCTGTCTGTCGAGGTTGTTTTATTCCAAGTTCTTCTTTTAGGTGGTCTTCTAGTAATTTACGCATCATAGCCTCATATGCAGGGTCTCTAGACATATATTATCACAACACAAAATATTAAATTGACTAAATCTCTAAGATTTGTTAAACATCTTATATGTATGTGTTTCAGATTGTGATTTCTCGTAATATTTACCCTCATCTCCACACATGGTAAAATCACGACGACATCTGTCAGCATACGGATAGTTAATATCACCAGACACAATAGATTGTTTACCTAGTAGCGAGCATCTGGCAAAACTATAATCATTTGTATACTTAATGTCCATAAGCAGGTGCTTACAGGTTCGGCAGATTGGTACTATTGTAGTTTTCAGCATATAAATATACGTAGTATTATATTTATATAATATTTGATTTATTATCTACGTCTCTTGGTAGATTTCCTAGACTTTTTAGACTTCTTCGACTTTTTAGATTTCTTCTGTTTTCTTGATTTTCTTCTTCCTCCTCCCATTCTTCCTATTTGTTCGTTTATATCATCTAGTTTGTTTTGAAAATCTGTTTCACTAATTTCTGCTTCAATACCACCTAATGCACTCGCAATACTTTCCATGGTTGTTACTCCTACTGGTTCAGATGACGCACCAAATGAGGCAGCTGGTTTTGATCGTTCCCATAAATGTAAAATCATTCCACTTTTTAATACTTTTGGTTCACCATTAGGTGCCCATCCAAATGTTATCAAGTTGTATCTGTCAGATTCGCTTATTTCACCACTAAACGCAACAGATTTCTTCGTAGGATCCTTAATTATTTTTGTGGTCTTTTCACTGAAAACCATTTTATATACATATAGATAAAATAGTTACAAGTTAGCTTCTTAAATACGCACTTTCTAAATGAAAATATTTAAAACTAGGTTAATTGATTACTTTCTATTCTTTGTGTGTCTCTTGTGCTTCTTAGATTTCTTGGATTTTCTATGTTTTCTTGTTTTTCTCTTACCGCCTACTTGACCAGGAAATAAATGTGGTAACATTCGTTTTGCATACTCTAACTCTTCTCCCTGCAAGCTATTTAACACTAACTTACGCAAAGGACGCAGTTTATATTCATCGCGAATTTGTTTCGTATGCCTGATTCTTTCAAAATAATTCTTGATTTTAACTTCATCCAACTCTTTTATTGAATCCATATGTTTAAGATTATTATTTTCTATCAGACCTTCAATAGGATTAACATCGTCGTCTTCATTAGCAATAACATTATCAAACGTGGCCCCTAATGTAATTGCACCATCAAAATCTGTCACTCCTGCATATAATTCGAATAAGCTTTTATCGAATCTTACATTCAATAAAATAGAGTCTACGAATGATACACCAGACATTTGCGACTTTTCAAAGGTTGCATCTTTCAAATATGCACCATAAAAAGATGTATTCCATATTTCTGTATCTTTGAAATCAGTTCCTTCTAATATAGCCCAATTGAAAGTGGTCTCTCCATCTTTAGAACCTATCTGAGCACCTTGAAACCTACAATTTTCTAGAGTAGAGTAGTCAAATTTGCAATTTATTATTATTTTTCCGTTGAATGTTAGATTTTTCAATGTAAGTTTGGAAAAATTTAAATTCTCAAGATATTTTTCCGTAAAATGCATTCCATTCATCGTACTACTCAATTCCTTATCTTCATCAGAAGTTCGGTTTGGGTTTTTTAATTTAGTTAATATTATATTAAAATCAGTTTCGTTAAAATCAGATGCACCGGCCGCCATAAAGTAGTAGTATATTTTATTACTTATTAAATGTATCGCGTGTATATTACTTACACCTGTGATGAAATCATATGCTAAGCTACCAACATCTGTTATCATAGTCGAATCACCTTCAAAATGTAAACTGATTGAAAAATATACTGGTATGCGATGTGTTGCAACATGTGGCCATTTGTGTGAAATTGCATCCTTGGCTAACGTAAATGCTAGCAATGGGTTCGATGTGAAATATACAATATTAGATTCAAAGAAAGCACAATACAAATTACTCAAAGAGGCGATACAAAAGGCAGATGAGGTCATTCTTGCAACGGATGATGATCGCGAAGGCGAGGCTATCGCATGGCATGTCGCACGTCTATTTAAGCTAGACATGGGGAAAACGAAACGCATTCTGTTTCACGAGATAACCGAGTCGGCTCTTCAAAACGCACTTAGAAAACCGGGTTATCTCAACATGAACGTCGTCAATGCCCAGCGAGCTCGTCAAGTATTGGATTTGTTAGTTGGATACAAGATTTCACCCATGTTGTGGAAGGAATTTTCAAATGAATCGCTCTCTGCGGGAAGATGCCAAACACCAGCACTTCGTATCGTATATGATAAACATGTTGAACCATCCAATGAAACAAACGCATATCATGTGGTTGGTTATTTCACGTCGCTCAACTTGAAGTTTAGTTTGGATCGCACATTTGATAACAAAGACGATGCTGTTTTATTTTTGAATAATTGTATCGATGCCAAGTTCAAATATACGTGTTCTGCTCCAGTAAAGAAGACATACAAACCTCCAAAACCTCTCACGACATCATCAATCCAACAAGCATGTAGCAATCAATTGCATTTATCACCGAAAGATACCATGCGGATTCTTCAGCATTTGTATGAGAGTGGATACATCACCTATATGCGAACAGACTCGCAGCAATACAGCGGTGAGTTTATTTCGTCTGTCAATAAGGCGATTACAGACAAACATGGAATCACTTTTGTAAATGCCGAGTTTACAACCGATGCTGACGATAAATGTGCCCACGAAGCAATCCGACCAACCAATATTGGGTTGGAAGAATTATCTGATCTTATGGATGCAAAGGAGAGAAAAGTATACAATATTGTCTGGACAACAACCATGCAGAGTTTAATGGCCGAATCTACGAGTATGAAGATAACAGCCAAGATAGGATGTGACTCTGATTGTGCGTTTACATACGATAGCGAAGCTGTTGAATTTCTTGGTTGGAAGATAGTGAAAGGAGACACCAGCGATGACAATGCATATCAGTTATTGCAAACAATACGGAGTATTGAAAAATACAACAAGATTGCTGCTCTTTGTGTATATAGTCATTTGAAAGCACATCTTACTGAAGCGAAACTTGTCAATCTTCTAGAAGACAAAGGGATCGGTCGCCCTTCGACCTTTGCTTCTCTCGTTGACAAGATTCAGGAAAGGGTTTATGTAAAGAAGGACTCCATAAAAGGACGTTCTGTTACCTGCAAAGAATATGAGTTAGTTGATTCAGTTGTCAATGAAATAGAAACAACGAGAGAAGTCGGTGGCGAATCAAACAAACTGATTATCCAGCAGGTTGGCTTAGATGTTATTGTGTTTCTATATAAAAATTTTGCCGAGCTATTTGATTACGATTATACGCAACGGATGGAGAAGGATCTTGATTTAGTATCTCATGGTGAAAAAGTATGGACTACGTTGTGTGATGATTGTGTTCAGCAATTGGACAAAATCATTAATAAATACAAAGGAGAGAATCCGAATAACGAGATTTGTATTGGAAAATTTGAAGGACATGATTTGATATTGAAAAAGGGTAAATTTGGATTGTATGCAAATTGGGGTGCCAATAATAAATCACTGAAGGAATTTGGTAATCGGCCTCTTGAAAACATTACATTTGACGAAGTAGAACAGATTCTAATAAAAAACAATTCAAACGTGTTGAGAGAAATTTCGAATACGATTTCAATAAGAAAGAGTGCGAAGGGTGATTATATATTCTACAAGTTACCTAAGATGAAGAAACCGAGTTTTTTCAGTCTTACAGGATTCGATCACGATTTTGCAACATGTGACATTGAAATCATCAAGGAATGGATCAAGACAAAATACAATATCTTTTGACAGCCTTTATGGTATCGGCTTTTTATAATTGGTAGTATTTATATCTGGTTAATAATGACGCAGATTCTTGTTTATTGTGATCGGTTGAACAATGTCTAATTCCAACATGAACGAGTAATCGAATAATCCAAAGTTTACAACCTCACCATCATGATATCGCAATCTTATTTTCAACTTACGTATCCTCTCAAGCGGAGGTGAATATATTTTTACAGGTGCAGAATCACGATCAAAAAACTGCGTTAAAGGGGTGGACGGAATTGCAATCTTTGCAAATGATGAATTCACACGACCATTCGTCTCATTTGTATGGCCAGTGTAATAGTTAAAATAAAATGGCGATGTTTCATCTATGCAATTATGTCCATCTAATTCCATATAAAAATATGACGGACCCATGATGTTAATTTTATTTGGTGCCTCAATATAATTGCACGATGCATCTTTGTATATCGAAGGAGATGCAGGAGGCATTAACCAATATCCTTTATCGCCTACGTTCAAAATATCGCCATAATAAAACCGAGGAGTGTATCCTGGTTTTGTAATAGATTTTGTTTCACCCTTTGCAAATCCGAGGTTATTCGGAAGACCCCAGTTAACCGAATCTGGCAACCTACTTCGAGGTTTCATACTAAAATCATTGTTCAATAATGAAAATCCATCCATCACATTACCAAACCACATCTTACTTGATATATTGTTGTAAACTACTCGGAAATTTGTATACCCACCACTGGCATCAAAATCTGTCAACAATTCACCAGTCAAAACATTTCTAATTCGAATTGTAACAGACTCGTTCATCTTGTTTGTCAATACTAGAGCAATCTGATCGGGATTATAAAATCCGTCTTCAATCTTAATCGAATACACATAATCATTTTTGGAAGCATCTAAACAGCTAAATATAGCCTTCTCAATACTATCACTAGAAACAAGCCCGGTTGGATCAAAAATCGATGTGAGTTTAAAGGACATTGTTACATTTGAATTCAATTCCGAGAAAGTATTGTAATTTGAAGGGAATGCCCAATTCACAAGTCTCATCGAACTTACATTCGTAATATCCTCGGGAACCTCAATATCAAACTCTGCAGAATTGGGGTATTTAGAAATATCTCTGTCTTCCGAATGAATTGACACATATTTTTTTTGATACATAACCAAAGGGGGATTACCGAGAATAGTGTGATTCATTGATTATAATATACAGATATAAATATATTTGTGTTATACAATATAAATGTCCAGTTATGAAGGATCTCGTCAACCTGATTATTTACAAAATATCAAGCAATTCCAAACAAGTCAGCAACCTATTAATTCAACATGGACTTATAATAGCAGCGGTCAACTAACACCATCTGATCAAAGTAAGAATGTCTATATTCCTAATAATCTTTACACCGAAAACATATATTTAAAGGGTATATACCTTACATCTGACAGATCATTAAAGCATAACATCGACACACTGGACATGACTACATTTGATCCACTCTTTAAACTTGATCCGAAACAATATACATTCATATCCGACAAGTCAAATAGGTTACATTATGGTTTAATTGCACAGGATTTAGAACAATATTACCCGGAACTGGTTGACACTTCAGATGACAATATAAAGAGCGTGAACTACATAGAACTTATACCATTATTGATGGGTAAAATGAAGAAGATGCAACTAGAAATCGATAATTTAAAAGATATGATGTCGAAAAAAATATAAGTCTTATATATGACTGAATCAAAAAATGGAACAGCTTCTGACATTCTTATAACAGGAAGTGCATCATTGTTCCTAATCTATCTTCTGTTTCTCTTCACTGACACAGATCCTTATATACTCTTCGGGTCACATGTATCTGTATATGTAACATTAATAATGGGTATTTGGGCTATTGTTATTTTCAATGTGATTAGAATAATAGGCGAATCAAAAAACGATAAACAAACACTCTATTCGATTATCTCCTTTTTGTCGCCGTTTATACTTACAATCAGCTCCATGATTGCAATATTATATCTGATAGTATCAAACTATAGTGCAATTACAAAAAAACAGGTATCGCCTAGTTATTATTCATTTAGTAATATAGCAATTTTTTTATTTTTCATACAGATTTTCTTAATTTATACTCAAAGTGATAAACCGATAACATACAATCTTCTCTATCTTTTAGGATTGCTTACTAGTATATGTGGTATTATACTTTACACGATTTTGAGTTACTTTTCGACTGACGGATAAATTATTGACGGATAAATTATTGACCGATAAATTATTGACTGATAAATTATTGGTTTATTTTCAAGGTATCTTTCAAATGACTGAATTTATACGTGAGCCCATAGTTTTTATCCGTTATCCATACACCAGATATCTTCAAGACAAAATTAAGACACGACGACGTTTCTATGTGATCCAGAGTTTTTATATTACCAATACTAAGTTGGTCATGTAATTTATATAATGGTGTATGATCTGGCAGGTTTAATGACGACAAAATAGACTCTTCAAGCATCTTTAATTTGGTTATTGTATCCTTATGGGCAGATGTGTTGAAAACACATTTGTGTTTATTGTAAAACTTATCACAAGACAAATCATCTATATATACATGTAGATATATACCATTTATTGTCATTATTGGTGTTGAATACAATATTCGCACAAAATCGCTCTCAGGAATTATATTATTTTTTATTGTTTCACAAAATAAAACATTTTGGGGTTCGTAACTATCTATTGATGTTAGTAAGTTCATGTATCATCTATCAAGATGTGTTTAAGTTTTGTAATAAAGAATATTTTGTATAGTATAATAATGAAGTTTTATGAAACCCATTTCGAAGAATATACAAATAAAGAATCTATACATCCAAAACAATCTGTATTGTATAATAATTTTCCATACAAATTGAATAATTTGAAGAACCTGATATTTTTTGGACCTCCTGGTATAGGTAAATACACGCAAATGTTAAAAGCGATTCAACAATATAGCCCGTCTGCATTGAAATACGAGAAGAAGATCAGCATAATGTACAACAAGGTTCCGTATTTAATAAAAATTAGTGATGTCCATTATGAAGTTGATATGTCTATGCTTGGATGCAATTCAAAATTGTTATGGCATGAAATTTATCTCCAGATTATCGATATAATATCAGCAAAACAAGAGAAAATAGGTATCATTGTGTGTAAAAACTATCATGATATTCATAGCGAATTGCTTGGTAATTTTTATAGCTATATGCAGAAGAATTACGAGGTATCCGTTGATTTGAAGTTTATATTGATTACTGAGGAACTTAGTTTTATACCTGATACGATTTTGAATTGCTGTGAAGTACTTAACTTTTCTAGACCAACAAAGACCGCATATGAGAAATGTACGGATAAAAAAATTTCAATTGATGTTGAGAATATTACAAACATAAAGTTGATTTTATCAGATGGTTTAGACTTGTCTTTACCCTATAAAATCATATGTAATAAAATAATTTCGAAAATGAATAATATAGATCAGTTAAACTTTCTCAAGTTTCGTGATGTTTTGTATGATATCATGATCTATAATTTAGATGTAAGTGATTGTGTATTCTATATACTTCATACGCTATATAAGGAGGGTTTGTATGATAAAGATAAGTTATGTATTATCATGTTGAAAACGTATGAATTTTTTCAGTATTATAACAATAACTATCGGCCAATTTATCACTTGGAGAAATATTTTCTCTTCTTGATATCCATTATACACAAATACTAATATGAGCACTTATATGGTATCATTTACAAACAAAATAATGGAATAAAATATATTTTTATACTATGACTAATAAAACTGGATATTCAGCTGTTTTATTAGACAATCAATCACAAGATACATTGAAACAATTATTAAGCGTAATCCAAAACACTTATCCTGTTACCAGACAATTTGAATTTATAAAATGTGAGCATATGGTGATAAGATTTGGTCATGTTTTTAGTGAGGATGGAGACGATCGAAAAGAGCCAACAATTGGTACACCCGTTCGCTTGAAATGTCGCCAGTTTGGTTTCAATGAAAAAGCTGTTGCTGTTCATGTAAACAGAATTGAGAGAACTATAGATAACAAACCAGTTAAATTCAAGGACACACATAATGAAATTTATCATATTACGTTAGCCCATAAAGGGCCGAATGATGCAGACGAAAGCAATCATATTGAATACTGGAAATCTATTACAAGTGTTGGATTATCCGAACTCGTGTTGAATGGGACCATATGTGAATTTAGTCATGAATTTAGTAATAGAATCGTTTGAGATCGAGTTCATTGCCACTAGTTGCTCCGTATAGAGAGAGATAATGGGTTATTTGATTAATATTAACTTAAACAAACGAGATAATTATATATTATGAATCACGAAACTGCAATTGATTTACTCGGATTAAAGTCGTGTAATTTTACAATAGACGAATTGAAGAAGAAATACAGAAAATTGGCATTACAGAAACATCCAGACAAAAATGGAAATACAAAGGAATCATGTGAAGAGTTTCGTTTAATTTATGATGCATATGTCTACTTGAAACAGGACTTCGATTGTTCTGATAATGGAAATATGGATACAGATGCGGACTCAGATAATTCATTCGATTCGAATGTTTCCTACGTCGGTCTGATCGCCAAGTTTCTCTCTGGACTCCAATACAATGAGGTATTCATAAAGGTTGTTCAAGAACTGCTTGTTAGTAAGTTTTCCTTGAAGCTTATTGAACGTCTTGACAGCGATATGTTGCTGAATATATATAATTTTCTTTCTAGTTATCGATTAGTCTTTGGAATAACGGATGAAATATTAGCCAATTTGAAAAAGGCAATTGTAAACAAGTACAAACACGTATATGTTCTGAATCCGAAGCTAACCGATTTGCTAGAGAATAAGGTTTATAAATTGATGGTAGACGACAGATTATATATGGTTCCGTTATGGCATAAGGAGATCTATTTTGATTGTTCGAATGATGAAGAGATTATTGTTATATGTGAACCCGTGTTACCCGAAAACATCAAGATAGATGAAGAAAATAATATATTGGTTGAGTTGACAATCCGCAAAAGTGAGTTGTTTTCGAGTGACAAGATTACATTCGCGTATGAAGGGCTTTCCTTTGAAATTCCGTTCAATCGATTGTTTATCAAACGTGAACAAACATACAAGTTTTTTAAATCGGGTATTACAAAAATTACTGATGATATTTACAACGTTTCTGACAAATCAGATATCATTGTTTGTGTGAAAATTTTATAGTTATCGAATTTAGTAATATGTAAATTATTTTTTACCAACGAATAAGAAGATCTATTAAAATATAATCATATGTTAATATGGAATCTGAAATTAGTAATGAAACAAATCCAGCAATTATGGGTGCGATTAATCAATATATTCTAAAATCTTTTGTAGATCATGAACCTGACGATGATATAAGAATATGCGACATATTTAAAAATGGCGATATAACTTCATTTGGGCTAGATAATGAAAAATTTTATCAAATAAAAACTACTACAGATCGTGCAAGATCTTCGCGTTCTCTGCATACAGATATAGGTCTATATAATTATCGTTGTTTTATTGAAACTTTTCCTGGTGGACTTACTGATATAAATTTTACAGAAACAACTCCTCCTCAACCACAATCATCACAAGTTCCAAGTGTTGAGCTTAAAGGAAAACAAAAAATCCTAGTGGAAAGTATGCTCAACAAAAATTTATTTACAAATATAAATGACATTGAAGATAATATACGAGAAATATCTTTTTCTCCTCGTAGCTCTGATTCTGATTCTGATTCTGATTCTGATTATGATTCTGATATGGTATATTATACAAAACTTGATTATTATATAATTCTTTTTCTTCTATTTATAGTTGATCCAAAACATGATTATCAAAAGGGGTTTAGAAAACCAATACCACCTGGGTATAACAATAACAATTTGAAAAATATCATAGATTATCTCAATGGAATTAAGCAAAATTTTATGGATGAAGCACGAGAAACAATTGGAGATGAGTATAATACATTAGAAAATTTTGTGGATTCGGTTTGGGATAATTCAACTAAAACAGATGTGAATCTCGAAAAAAAGGTATTAGATGTATTATTAGAAAGTTTGAAAAAACCTACTCCTAAAAAAAGGAAATCAGGAGAAGATAGCGAACCCGAAGTTTTATACGAGGAAACCAAAAATATATTACAAGAGTTGAAAAAAAGTAAACAGCGATTTGCTGCGCTTAATGCGCCATCATTTCCTTGTTTTTGGTTAGACTCTGAAAAACGAGTATTTGGTATGGGATCATATGACGACACATGTAAAGGGACTATAGGTTCTCTTATTGATGGTGCAGAAGGAGGGAAATGTGGTAATATTAAAAGTATTCTAACTAATGATACTGCTGAATTTGGAAATATAAATATAAAAATAGGTTATGATCGTAATAATTATGTTCATTTCTTTTCTCAAATGATTCTAGTGGATGCAGATGGGAATGATATTAGACTTAATGATGAAAATAAACTTACAGATGATCAATCATATACGGCATACTACATACTCAATATTAATCGTAATATTGATAATAACCCAGTAAATACGCGTTTTATGTACAAGATAATACAGCATGAATCATTTAATAATACATCTATTGAAGTTAATAAAGAGTTGGTTCCAGATTATTTTAATGGAATAAATGCGGAAAGAGGAGGCGTAGTAATAGGTAGAAAACTAATAGAATGTGAGGCAAATTTTGGATATTTTATGAACTCAAATAATAGGGATGTGGATATTATACAAATAAATAGAAAGGCTATGTGTGATTTTTTACAATATTTTGTTGGAATATTTAATTGTTATCCTAGAGACGAATATCACATAGACGAAAAGGTAATATATAATGAGGATGAACATTTTCCGTTTACTGCAATACATGGAGAAAGACCTGCGACTGCATTACAAACATTTATGATGAATAAGGCTTTTAATTATAAACATGATGATAATTTTGTTAATAACGAAATTTTTAATCAATACGCTCATGCTGTATATTCAAGTGGTAACAAACAAGATACTCATGTTATGACGAATTGTGAAGGCATTGTTGCATTAATTAATGAAAAATCGGTAGATAATGTGGTGAAAAAGAAAAAAAAAGGTGGTGGAAAACAAATTGGAGGAGGATGCATTACAGATCTATTTGGTAGATGTGTAAATATATTTAATAGAGGTAGTCGAGTAGGTGAAGGTCAAGTTCCAGGTCAAGGTCAAGGTCAAGTTCCAGGTCAAGGTCAAGGTCAACGTGAAGGTCAAGTTCCAGGTCAAGGTCAAGGTCAAGTTCCAGGTCAAGAGCCAGATCAAGATTCTTCAGGTGATACTGAAATAAAGGGTATTAATTATCGATTAGAAAAATTAGATTCTGATGATGTTAATGATGTTTATAATATTTTAGTGGATTTTTTTTATGACATAACCTTATTTAAGGTTACTAAAGAACAACTTAAAGAATATAATAACCTCGTGTCTGAAGAGGTGGTTGTTGATGAAAAAGTTGAGGAAGCTAGCTCGTTGTTGGTGGAGGCGGGGGTTCCTGATGGGACGGGGGAGGCGGATAAAAAGGAGGCAGCGACGTTGGATGGGGTGGAGGTGGATAAACCAGTATTTAATAGTCGTCCCGGTACAGCTGATACTGATCCAGCATCCAGTACTAAGGATTCTAATTCCGACCCCGAAAGCGGCGGTTCCCTCATAAAGAAATCTACAAGAAAACGTAATATACAAAAAAACAATAAAACTAAGCGTCGAAAACCAAAAGTAAATCGCAAACATAACACTACGCAATATAGAAAACAAAAAACTAGAAAACGCAAAAATAATAAAAATAATAACAAAAATGGTAAATAATAACATGAATTCACTCCATCTTCACTATCGTCAAATTCTTAGTGAAATCAAATTTTGCATCACTCATATTTCGCCGTTTTAAATTACATCCAAGACAAGCCAAATGTACATTCCCAACATTGTGACCTATCGTGTTGTCTATCCTATCAATCGTCCACTGCCTTTTCTCTCTAACATTGTCATACAGAATATATAGTTCGCAACTACAATATTTACATTTGAGTTCACATTGTTTCATCATGTCTGTAACATAGTCGAGTGTTATAAATTCCGCATTGCTGTACCTGTCTTTTTTTAGATCCTGTTGTTTATACCCCGACAACTTTTTCTCAATTTCCCTTCTTGTTACATCATCACATTCAGCAAGAACATCTAACTGATTCCTACTATTCCAATCAAGAGAAAGAGAACAAACTCTTTTCTTGTTCTCTTCATTTACTTTCATAACCTTCTTCATCAAAAATCGATTACCTGTTCCTAAAATACTAATTGTCTTATCCATTGATTTATAAAACAATATAGAAAAATTATGCAATTGTTATAGTTGCTGAAAAGCATTTAGAATTATATCTCTATATATATTAATCAATGGAACTAATTGAAGTGCCTGAAGATGTTCAAATAGAAGAATGCATCGAATTAAAAAATATCCAATACAAGACTATGTTGTTAAATGGCAAGCCAATTAAAGAAACAAAGTCTGCTAATGATCTGACAAACCTTGATGAGTTCTTAGAGAATGAAAAGAATAATAATCAGAATGAGCCGTGGTGTAAATTGAATAAAACGATCAAACTTAAAAAACTCATCGATTATGCTCATGTATACAAGGAAAAGAATCTGTTAGATCAGGAAGAAGAGGTGGCTATGGAGATGTTTTTCCGTGAATGTCTTGATAAGAAAAAATTGTATCGTGTAAAAGATGTTTCATATAACAAAGATACAGGTGTCATTATTGATATACCATCTCTAGTATATACAAAGAGCAAGAAGCATTTCACACTGAAAAACACTGATAAACGTGCATCGACATTAAACTCTCTTACACCCAAAAAAATGATAAGTAAAGATAGATCGTCAAAACATGAATTATAACTTAAACGTTTGATAACCATATATAATTAATGACCGATGTATTGGTCGACGAATTAATCGATATAACATCAGAGTTGACATTTGAGAATGAGTTTGACACGCTCACTGATGAAAATTATATTGATTTGATTGAAACGATATTAGAGTTGATAGATGAGCTTGAATTTACGGGAGAAGAAAAAGAAAAAGAAAAAGAAAAACAATCTGGAGATAGCGAAATATTTGTAGACGAGACAATAGATGTTGAAGAAATTTACAATCTTGTTTGTGTACAATTTGAAAATCTATTTATAAATGATTCAGACGAAGAATATATACATGAACTGATTGAAGATGCGATTGATATTTATAATTTGATCAAGCATCCTCATCTGGAACAAATTGAAGAGATAGTAACTAATCAAGATTATACGAAAACTACTTCTATCGAATACTATACAAAAATCATAGAGTATTTGCGAACTAGACCTCAACCACCGCAACGAACCGATGCATGGTACAAGTTTCGTCACAATCTAATTACCGCAAGTAATGCTTACAAAGCATTCGAGTCTCAGTCTAGCATAAACCAACTCATTTACGAGAAGTGTCAGCCACTCAAATCGGCAGAAACCGATTCATTATCATTTGTGAATGTGAAATCGCCGTTTCACTGGGGTCAAAAATATGAACCTGTATCAGTGTTATTGTATGAACAGATGTTTAAGACAAAAATAGAGGATTTTGGTTGCATCCAACACGACAAGTACTATTTTATTGGTGCTTCTCCCGACGGCATCAATGTCGATCCGTCGTCTCCACTATACGGCAGAATGTTAGAAATAAAGAATGTCGTGAGTCGTGAGATTACCGGAATACCTAAGAAAGAATATGCAATTCAGATGCAGCTTCAGATGGAGGTATGTAATCTAGATGAATGTGATTTTCTCGAAACAAAATTTGTTGAGTTTGGATCTGAGACTGAATTTTACAATGATGTCAGTGATACAAAAGCAAAAGGGGTTATTGTATATTTTGTACGTGATGGAAAACCATTTTATGTTTATAAACCACTTCATATTGTCTCGCGTGGCGACATTGAATCCTGGGAGCAAGAGATGATGGAAAAGTACAGCGATCTAGTATGGATCCAGAACATATATTGGCGATTGGATGTATTAAGTTGTATCCTTGTTAAAAGGGACAAGTTTTGGTTCGAGTCTCATGTTGGTCAGCTTGAGAAGGTGTGGAAAATCATTGAAGAGGAGCGAGTTACGGGGTTTAGCCATCGTGCACCGAACAAGCGTATTGTAAAGGCTTCTAAATCAGGGTTGGGTGCCGACAACACGAATGCAGCAGCAGCAGGAGCAGGTAAATGTCTATTGAATGTAACCAAATTGAAGCCTACTTAATAGTGTGTTAAAATCAAGTTAAAAAGATTCCAATATAGTATATAATGATTTCAAATGGAGAAATGCATGTTATCAAACGCAACGGCAAAACCGAGGACATTTCGTTTGATAAGATTCTAAAGCGTATCAAAATTCTGGGACAAGAGGCTGGCAATATCCAGATTAATTATTCTGCTCTGGTAATGAAGGTGATTGACCAGTTGTATGACAAGATCGAGACAACCAAGATTGACGAACTGGCTGCGGAGCATTGTGCATCCATGTCGACTCAACACTACGACTATGGCACACTTGCATCGCGAATTGTTATATCAAATCACCAGAAGAATACAAATGCACAATTTTCAAAGGTTATGAAACAACTTTTTCAAAATGAAGATGCCGATGGAACAAACAAACCTCTCGTGTCTCAGCAATTCTGGGATTTTGTAAAGGCGAATTCCAAGGCACTTGATGCAATGATTGTTCATGATCGCGATTATTTGATTGATTATTTTGGGTTCAAGACGCTCGAGAGGGCATATTTGTTCAAACTGAAGAATACAATTGTAGAGCGAATTCAGCATATGTGGATGCGTGTCGCAATTGGTATTCATGGGAACGATATCGATCTTGTCAAGGAGACGTATGATTTGATGTCCCAGAAGTATTTTATCCATGCTACGCCTACTCTGTTCAACGCCGGAACTCCCAGACCGCAAATGAGTTCATGTTATTTGATTGCGATGGAGGACGATAGTCTCGAGGGAATCTACAATACATTGAAGGATTGTGCTATGATCTCTAAGTGGGCTGGTGGCATTGGTCTCCATATCCACAACGTGAGGGCCAAGGGAACATTTATTCAGGGGACCAACGGAACATCTAACGGAATTGTTCCCATGTTGCGAGTGTTTAACAATACGGCGAGGTATGTCGACCAGGGAGGAGGACGCAGGAACGGATCGTTTGCTGTATACATGGAGCCGTGGCATCCGGATGTAGAGGATTTCTTAGAAATGAAACAGAATCATGGTGATGAGGAGACAAAGGGTCGTGATCTTTTTTACGCTATTTGGATGTGCGACCTCTTCATGGAGCGTGTCAAAGAGAATGCGGAGTGGTCGCTCTTTTGCCCTCACGAATGCCCTGGATTGGCTGATGTCTACGGCGACAAGTTCCGCGACCTATATTTGAAATATGAGTCTGAGAAGAAGGCTAGGAGGTCTGTCAGTGCTCGTGACTTGTGGTTCAAGATTCTTGATTCTCAGATGGAAACTGGCACACCTTACCTTGTCTACAAGGATGCATGCAATTTGAAATCGAACCAGCAGAATGTTGGAACTATCAAGAGTTCTAACTTGTGTACCGAGATCATTGAGTATTCTGATGAGAATGAAACGGCTGTGTGCAATTTGGGTTCGATTGGTCTGCCTAGCTTTGTCAATGAGGCGACGAAGCAGTTTGATTACGAGAAGCTTCACCAAATTACCAAGATTGTCACCAATAACTTGAATTCAGTGATAGATGTCAATTTTTATCCGACGGAGAAGACGAGAGTCAGCAATATGCGTCACCGACCTATTGGAATTGGTGTTCAGGGGCTTGCCGACACGTTTGTTCTGATGGATATTCCTTTTCACAGCGATGCAGCAAAGGAGGTCAATAAACTGATTTTTGAGACGATTTATCATGCCGCGTTAGAGAAGAGTAATGAGATCGCTATCAAGTTGAAAGAGCCATATTCTACGTTTGCTGGATCACCTGCGTCGAAGGGCGTTTTGCAGTTTGATATGTGGGGCGTGACTCCAAGTGACAGGTATGATTGGGCTGGGCTCAAGAAGTCGATTTGCGACCATGGCCTTCGCAATTCGCTGTTGGTTGCTCCCATGCCTACTGCCAGTACGTCACAGATTCTCGGATTCAATGAGTGTTTTGAGCCATTCACTAGTAATTTGTACAGCCGCCGCACGCTTGCGGGTGAGTTTGTAATTGTCAACAAGTATCTAATGAAGGAGTTGATCGATCTCGGGTTGTGGAATGAGCAGATCAAGAATAATATAATTGCAAACAAGGGATCAGTTAAGCAGCTCACGAATCTTCCTGAGCATTTGCGTGATAAGTATAAGATTGTTTGGGAGATTCCGATGAAACATGTTATCGATATGTCGGCTGATCGCGGGGCATATATCTGCCAGAGTCAGAGTCTGAATCTGTGGATGGAAGATCCAAATTACAGCACACTCACGGCAATGCATTTTTATGGATGGAAGAAGGGTCTCAAGACCGGTATTTATTATTTGAGGAGAAAGGCGAAACATCAGGCACAGCAATTCACTATTGAGCCAGAGAAGAAGTCAGTTGATGGAGGGAAGACGGATGAAATTTGTGAAATGTGTTCGGCGTAAAAAACGTGTTTTAATTTTACACCATTGGGTATTGAAAATGCACAATCATGTTCATCTTCATCACTCATAACAGCATCCGAAGGGGGGGGGGGGGCATTTTGTATGTACGAAGGTATAAAATTTATTATATATGAATATCTATAATAAATTAATTTACACCTTTACAAATCTATATCATTTAATATTATTTTAGAATTAATATAGAATTTCGATAATGTATTTAACCATTCATCGTTTAATTCGCATTTTCCTAATATATACGAATTTAATACAAATTTACAAGCCTCGTAACATTTTATGTAATTTTCATTTTGAAAACTTCTCGTTATAAAATTATATATAGGAGGTTCAGGACATTCATAAATATATTTATAATTTGTAATCATTTGTAAATAATCACCATAATATACCTCAAATAATGTTGGATTTTCAAAATAAACAGGACTATATAATTGTTCGTCAGCATGTCCATATCCTTTGTCCAAATATTCTAGAAATTTATTTTCGATTAAATCGCATACTTTATACATATATTCTTTATTACCTGTAAAAAAACCACTACACATACTACATCTACCCCATCTAAAATATTCATTTACATTATTTATTAAACTTTCAGGTATATAATCAATATAACATGTAGAAAATTTATCTCTATTTACTGATAATGCTTCAGGTAATCTAATTAAATTTTTAAATCCCATCCGTTCGATACAAAAATTAATCCAACCAAAATGTGTTGAATGAAAAGGGTTAATTTCAATCGTTTCTTTCAACATAATATATCTTGACATACAGAATAAATAATAACTTGCTGTATTTCTATTATCTGCACTTGGAATAGTTTTTCTATTTTCTATAATTTTATTTCTATAATAACTAAAATTCTCGTTTAATAATTTCATTCCTTTTTTATATTTAAAATCTTCGAAATTTTGTAATACAAAATATGTCTTATTACTTAAATATTCAGGTCTTATTTTTTTTATCAATTCTATACTTTCTTCATCACAATATATTACTAAATTATAAGGCAACGTTAATGTTGATATCGAATGACTTAAATAATAATTACTATCTCTTTCATTTATTTCTTTACTCGCATCATAATATTTTGTCAAATTAAAATATGCTGTAACTAAAGTCCAATTATCATTTATATATTTATTAAATGTTATATCTTTGTTAAATGTTATTATTCCTGTTCCTGACCAATGTCCTATATCTGTTAAATCATATCTATATTGGTCTTCAATACGATACCAAAAATTATTTCTCATATCTTTAAAATACCATATATCATCACAAATAATAAAACCAGTATATTCAATTTCCTTTATAAGCTGTATAAACTCGTATTCCATATTTCCATTATGTGGATCAACATCTAACAAAATAAATGGACAAGAAAGAATAATTTTTTTCCATTTATAAAATGTTTCTTTATCAAATAAATTATCATAACAAAATTTAATATTTTCAGTATTTTTTATATAATGATTAGAATTAATTTTATCAATAATATCGAATGTATATATTGTATTACTTTTATTAAATGATAACGCCAATGCTGAACTACCTTTATGAGTTCCAATATCTATTATATTTGAATTATCAAATAATGTAGAAAAATAAGATAATAGTTTATAATGTTCTTTACCTGGTTTTGAATAAAATTCTTTGTCATTTTCATTAACAATATTTTTAAATTTATCATTAAAATTTATTTTGTTTATATCTTCTAATGCAATATTGTATTTCATTTATTTATTATTTATTATTTATTGTTTTCTTTTTATGATGAAATTTGTAAAATATGTTCGTTGTGAATTAGTAAAAAACGTGTTTTGATTTTAAAATTTATTATATATGAATATCTATAATAAATTCATTTGTAGCGTGTGTTTTTTTATAACCTGCGTATCAATAATGGCGATTTGCGGGGATGCATTAGCATGGTTTCGAATGCCAAAATATGATACAATTGAAGATTCAAAATCGCATATATTAAACGATGTTGGTTTTGATTTGATTGTTTACTCATGTCCAAAAACTATATTTGGTAATGTGCAAACAGCAATAATTATACTATCCTTAGTTTTGTATTTTGTACGATGTATGTTTATGATAAATGGTCTTGTATATATGCAACAATTCATCCATATGTCATGTATAATGATGCTACTCAGAACAACGACATTATCTCTTACATCAATGCCGAATCCAAATCCTAAATGTTTTGATGAGTCAGTTGAACCAATCGAATACACAGGTTATGATGGTTCCGCATTCAAAACCATACATTCCGTGGCAACCAAATCATGTGGGAATTTAATGTTTTCAGGACACACTATGTTCTTAACAATGATATACTTGTTTGAAAACAAATACAAAATAGTTCCACGAAAACTGGCTTGGTTATCGTTTGTAAAAACAGCCACCGGATATTACTACATAATTTCGTGTCGTTCACATTATACAATTGATGTATGGATTTCATTTTTGATAACTAATATGACATTCCAAATATACAATACTTATGATAAAAGTTTTTTTGCGACAATATTGATAGAACGTGACGAAGAATCAAAACCAATGATAGATGTAGAAACCATACATCTTGCTTAATAATATGTATGTAATTATGTGTATCTATGTGTATCTATGTTATAATTTAAATAATTTTTGTATATAGAAATGGACCTTAGTGTCATTCCAATGAATAAAATAAGACATGTTATTGTATATTCATTAATACCATTATTCTCTTCTATTGCCACAAGTTTCGCGGTACTATATTTAGTCAATCAAAAAATTATAATAAATACTCCGGCGAATGCGTGGAGTTCATTTGCTTATGCCGCAATAGACGCACCATTCTGCCTGAAATATCCGTTGTTTGTTCTCTCTGTTTCTAGTTTCAATTTGTGGTCTTCTGCACCCGTATATATAGATATCATTGATGTTACAAGTATATTCTGGGTTAACATAAATGTAACCATATATGTACTGCCAGGATCTAAACATAAATACAAGGTTATTTATGCAATCAACGGAATTGTTACATTGTTGCTTCTATACACAATATTTAACCGATACGAATTATATTTATTTGATTATTATGGTGCAAACATGATACCAGATGTTGGTATTGTCTACGTATATTCTGGCTTGATTCTCTCGTCATTTTATGCTACGGATAAAAGCTATTTGGCGGGATTATTATGTATTGTTTCTGGTTTCAATTGCAAACTTCTTGATCTATATGTTCAACAGGATTGGGGAACATGTGTGTTTCATATATTAACTGCATTAGGAACTAATTTGGTGATAAGAGTTACTAGATTTGATCTTTTACAAGAGGAAAGAAAAAGAGAACAACATCCTGACTCTGTTTTAGAACCAGCATTCAATAGTATGCATATTCAAAGTGATAACAATAATGCAATGTTATAATTTTTTGTTTGCTATTGCAGTCATAATATAATAATGACTAGCTGCAGAACCAATATGCCAGTAACTATGTAGATAGTATCTATATGATGTCGCATCAGTTTCACATTGATCGGTTTCGTATAAGTGTCTCTCATATTGCCAACATCCTTTTGCAACCGCCAATGCAAAAATTGCCTTTACCAGATTGATCTTTTGATAAGTTGTTTTCTCTACATCAAAAACAAATGTATAAAAAACAACTACAAGCTGAAATGCAAATAATATCAAGAACAGATCATATGTCTTGGTTGTAATGTAAACTGCCCAGAATGCAATTAAAAAATATTTATAGATAGTATTGTATTGTTCGCTGTTTTTATAATTGTTTACACACGTAAAATAATTGTAGGCAAGTATTGACATTGGCAATTCATCCATGATCTCTCCATAATAAGACTCGGTTGCATGAAAATAAAAGCTGCCTGCACCCACGAGCAACAATGTAATATTACATTGTTGCTGGTTTTGATTTGTATATGGTGAAATTAATGACACATAAATAAAGCTGATGTTGCTTATGCTATTAGTAAATTCAGATACGATTGGTGTAACCTGATATCGATGTGTTTTGGCTTCACACCATTCGACATTGGATTGCTCCATAATATATAATGTATATTATGGGTTTATATTTGTTTATATATTTGTTTCTATTTTTATTATATTGTTATGATTTCCATCATGGAATAATAACCATCAACACGTCGTTCTCGCAAATAAGAAGGATCAAGAGCGTCTATTGATTCTTTGCTTTCGTTACTTGTCATGATTATCGCAACATTTTTATAAAAAATCAGATCATCCATAAACGTATTGTATGTACTTTTGTTATGAATACAAGTTGTAACATTCTTATGTTTTTGTATTTTTCCATCATGTAACGCATGTATCATCGTATTCGCTTCTTCAATCAAAATAATCGTAGGAGTATCGTCAGTTGGTACTGAATCACGTAGCAAAGACGAAAGCGTATCTCCTGGGTCCGTTGGGTTGAATGTATGACAAAATGCACCTTTTAATTTATTTGCTACCAGGTAACCAATAGTGCTCTTACCCGCACCGCTTATCCCATGTATAAAAAATACACCTCGTTTCTCTCTTTGAAAAATATCACAAATATCATTAGTTATTTCAATTTGCTTTCCCTTTGCTTCCAGATTACATAAATCAACCCTCATTCGCGTATAATAACCACATGTGTATGAACCAGAACGAGAATAAATATTTAGAGCCTGTGGAATTGTTGTATCTTTTGTTATTGTCTTGTTTGTAAACGATACGGATGTTTTTTCTGTTTCAAAAAGTGTCTGAAAATACTTGGTTGTTGTGAATATATGTATCTCAGAAGATACATTATCTCCCATATCCATATAATTATAATACCCAACACAACTCCAGTTTATAAAATACCCTGATGGATAAAAATTACCATGCTGAAATAACGTTACCGAATTGATTGTTTTTGTTTGAAGAACTTTTGCTATAGCACGGGTTTTTTCATCATCTTTTCGTACAATATAATAGCGAATACCAAACATATTTGAAATAAATAAACATGGGGTTACAAAAAGCATGAAAAATGAGAAGAAGCTGAAACTTGCCGCAGCCATGTATGAGATGAATGCTACGTATGTCATCCGACTTTATATTTATCCTTGTATTGTATCTATATATTTTATCATTATATTTATCCTTGTATTGTATCATTGTATTGTATCCTATAATTTTTAAAATCTAGATATAATTAAAAGCCAAGAATGGAGATATCTTGTGTATATATTCCAGAAATAAATGAACAAGAAGAGGACATAATCATGGCATTTCGTGATATTGCAAAGATAGAACACATTGAATTTGTTGTTCATAACAGATATGCGAGGGTCGTAAGGTCTAGATCTAATTCTAGCGATTTTGACTCTGAAAAAACAAATAAAAAACTTGCATTTGGTCTTGATCTCAGCTTCAAGCGGAAACCCAAACGAGTTGCTTATGTTTACATAGAAAAATGGTATAATTTTGATTTCTGTTTGAAAGTACTTAAGCGTGATGCATATTTAGGTAGATGGCAGATTTTACCAAACGAAAATACGTTTCAGATTGAATTATATAAACTGCAGAAACGGGTTGCAACACTTGAAAATGTATTATCCCAACAAGCAATGACCAGCGAACAATTTAACAATGACAATAGCATGGTAGATTCCCTGATAGCTATTCTGCTAGAAAATAATTTAGAAACAGATCAAACATTGGACGATGGATGGATACAATACAAAGAGAGTAATTGTGATAGAACACTTACAATGAATCAAAATTATCTAGCGTATTTGAAACAAAGACTGCAACGTGTTTTATAGTGTGGTGTAGTGTGATTATGGATTAATATAAAATTGAATAATATAAACACCCGTATAGATATTCAAAGTATTGACCTTTAGGTAAATAAATGTCTTCCAATAGCAAGTTACTAAATGCAAGGCGTGAAGATGTTTTACAGGCATATAATTCTGCAAAAGCAACTAATCTTCGTTTGTTTCTTGAAGATGATGACAAGGCTACATCCGAATATATATATCCCAATCAACGCGAAGATGCAAATAATATAGTGGACAAGTTTTATACCAACAAACGCCGTGTTATTAGTATTCAAAAGAAAACCAAGGTTGGTGCAGATGGTCTCATGATTGAAATAGCTAAGCTATTGACAACACATCCAGATGATGATTTTGTAGTAAACCCTACCAACGTAAGAATTCTCACAGGTATGAGTAATGCTGGGTGGGAAAAGGATATGATTGACAAAGCACCAAACTGCTTTAAGGATAAAATCTTTCATCATGGAAAACTATCCAAGGCAGACCTTGTGGATATTTGCAATGGTCTGTTTATTATAGATGAAATTGATACAGGTGATAAAGAATATCAAGTGCTTCATACCACTCTAAAGGAAGCAGGTGTATTGGACGTAAAGCATATGGAGTCTCATAATAATCGTTTTGTATTTATTAGTGCTACAATGATTAAGGAACTTTACGATCTTTACAGATGGGGAGAACTACATGAACTCTATAAAATGACTATCCCCCCTTCATATTTCGGTCACAAGGATTTCTTGGATAAAGGTATTATAAAAGAGTTCTATTCTCTAGATAATAAAATTGCCGCAGATAAATGGATTGAAGAGGATATTCTCGCACATTATGGGTGTGATTATAGGGTTCATATTGTTCGTATTACCGGAAAGATTGTTGGGATTGTTCAAGATGCATGTATTCGCAATGGTATCAATTTTAAAAATCACACTTCAACTGATCGTTTGATGCCAGATGAAATTAAAGAGTTATTCAAAGAACCTCTTAAGAATCATATCGTACTCGGAGTCAAGGGATTCTTTCGTAGAGCAAATCTTATTCCAAATCGTTGGAAACTTCGTATTGGTGCGACACATGAACTCTATACTAAGATAGTCGATTATAACGTCCAGATACAGGGTCTAACTGGACGTATGACTGGATATTGGCGTGATGATATTGAAGGTGGTCACAAAACAGGACCTCATAGAACGTCAATTAAAGCAGTTGAAGAATATGAAAATACATATCTCGATCCGTTTGGTTTAAACTCATATCAAACAGCTGGTTTCAAGATGAAAAAAGGGAAGGTTTCGGCAGATCCAACAATGTTATCGGCAAAGCATGTTGCTAATTTGGAAGCGGTAGATTTACCTGTAATTAAAGACAAGACCGACCCTTCTACAATTCCAATTCTCATTAATGTCACTGACGATGAATATAATAGTATTAAACGGATTGGGGATACATCACTATGGGACTATGATTCTATATCTAATATTATTAAAAAGTATGATAACGATCTTGCAGTTGAATTAGAAGATATTAAAAATCGTGGTGGCAAAGACCAGATTGTTGAACCAAGTCTTGATGGGATAGGGACAACATATAACACATATATCGTAAATTTTGTAAACGCATATGAAAATAAAAAAACTCATATGCATAGTGGTAATATAAAGGACAAAAAAAAGGACACTTTTCAAATTTATCTTGATATGTTACATCATAGGATTATTATAAGTATTCAATATGGAAGTAGGACGATAGTTTAAAAATAAATATATTTAAAAATAACATATTAATATTATTCTCTCTTTCTATTGTAAAAATGAAGATGCGACTTGTGAAAGACTTGCGAGTATATAAGGAGAACACACCACAATACTTTTTTTACAAGGAACAACATGAAAATCAAACTTTGGATTTTGTAAATACCAAACAAAATATTAAACTCGGTAGAGAGATCTTGACAATGCAGGCGGCTCTCTCTATGCTAGATAATTTTGTTGATCCTAGCGACCCAGATGTATCGTGTCCGAATTCATTTCACGCATACCAAACTGCCGAGCGTATTCGCAAACAATTCCCGAATGATTATCCGTTGCAGATTTGCGGATTGATTCACGATATTGGGAAGATTCTATTCAGTTTTGGTGAACCTAATTGGGCGGTTGTTGGCGACACGTTTGCTGTCGGTTGTGCCTTCCCTGATTCAATTGTATATTTTGATACCATGAAAGGTAATCCTGATTATGGAAAATTTAATAGTTTTGGTATTTATGAGCCGATGTGTGGGATCGAGATGCTAAAACTATCGTTTGGTCATGATGAATATTTATACAAGGTACTACAAGAGAACCAGTCATGTCATAAATTATCGAAAAAATATCAGAATATAATTCGTTTCCATTCGTTTTATCCCTGGCACACAGGCGGAGACTATCAGCAATTCGAGAGAGAGTCAGATGCAGATATAAAGGCAGACGTTTTGTTATTTAATCAGTTTGATTTATATTCGAAACAAGATGGAGATTTTGTTCTTACAGATGAAATTAAGCAATATTATGATAAACTTTTACAAGAGTATTTTCCTGAGCCACTGAAATGGTAGTTGTTTGCGTTTGTATTAATTGACAATGACAATAAAATTTTCTTTTTATATATGTTATATATAATGAGCAAATCAAAGAGACAAGTTAAGAGGAGGATAGGTACAAAGAAACGCCGGGTTGTTCGACGCAAAACACAAAAGAGGAAGCAGACAAAGAGAAGGGGTGGAGAGCAACGCCCAGGAATTGTACGAGAGCAAACATACAGGTCACTCAGTGCCGATGGTGCTATAGATCCACTAGGTGTTTTGCAACCTAGGCCTGATACCACTCTGGGGGCTGAACTCGGTCCTAGTGAACCTCCGACACGTAGATTATCAATGCCTTCTATGCCATCGTTATCGTTACCATCTGTATCATTTTCTAATCCTTTCTCAAAACCTAAACAACCTGCATCTATCGACCCAGATGTTAAACGAACAATGATTAATAACATCGAGAGAATGATCGCAACTAAAAAACAAAAAGGAGAACCAACTGCTGAATTAGAAAAACAATTAGCAGAACTTCAACCAAGCTCTCAAACGATTAGTCAAGAACCGGGACGTGCTACAAATTTCATGGGGCAATATGGCAATCCATAAAGGGTTTTTGCCATACCTTTTTCTAAAAGGTATTTTGGCATACCTTTTTCTAAAAGGTATTTTTACATTTACTACGTAGTGAAATGCCGATTTTATAGATATTACCACATCACTCTATATTACGGAGGGCAATTTGTGTTAGTTGACCCATTATCAATGAACGTGCCAAGACCCCCAAATGATCCAGCTCCACACGCTCCCCCATTTGAAAGACTAAACGTACCGCCCGTATTGTTGTTGAATGTGTCGCTGTTGTAGAGTGCACCGCCCCCCCCATAAATATATATAAAGCCGCCCGAATTGTTGTTGATTGTTCCTTCGCTATTGTAGATCCGGCCGCTGTTCTTGAATGTGCCGATGTTGTTGATTGTGCTGACGCCAGCCTCGTTGTAGATCTGGCCGTCCGAATTGTTGTTGATTGTTCCGCTGTTGTTGATTGTGCCGCCGTCACCCGTGTTGTAGATATAACCGCTGTTGTTCAATGTGCCGCTGTTGTTGATTGTGCCGCTGCCAGCCTTGTTGTGGATATAGTTATCGACGAGGATGTTGAATGTGCCGCTGACGTCGATTATACCCTTATTCGTTAATGTTTTCCCTCCACTAATCTGAAGTGTAGTACCAACGGGTATATTTAATATTTGACACGCAGTAATAGTGTAGTTGCCATTTAATGTATAAGTGTTCCCGCCATCATTTGTAGCAATACTCCCAATATTAATCACACCACATGGATTTGGAGTTGGAGTTGGAGTTGGAGTGTAACATCCACATCCATAAGCTCTTCTATCATTTACTAATCCAGAGCGTTTTTTTCCTGCCATTATATAATATATATAATATTATATAAAATATTAAAAAATAAAAAAATGTAAAAGGTAGTAAGGTAGTAAGGTATTTTTGGCCTACCTTTTTCAAAAAGGTAGTATTTAATTGATCTTGCTATTCAACTTCATCAGTAAATTATCATCATATACCAAATTTCCTGTAGGTTTATACGTGGTAATCGGAGTAAAAATACTCTTTTTTGTATTGTCTTGACCATTTGTTGTATTAGGTTTCAGCGAATCATTTGGTATTATCTCAATATTCTCTATTTTCTCTCCATATTCATTGACTTCGATCCCCGTCTTCTTTTTCAACTCGGTTCGCACATATGATGGAACCCAATGTGTCCAAGAAATAAATAATGTGTTTGGATGTATATATTTCACATTAAAACCATTTTCTTTCAACTGATCTAGCATATAAGCAATACAAGCCCCTTGGTCATACTTCGGAACACCGATTATAATCTCAGGCACAACATACCAACAACATCGTTCGCTAATGCTCTGCTTTGAAATCGTCTTTATTTTCACATGAATTCGATTTAATATTTTATTGAATAATGCAAGCTGATTCAAATCATACTGGCGTTTCTTTTCATAAAGCTCGTCAATGTTCAATTTCAAGGAAAAATCTTCTGTTTTATCCAACGTGAAGATATTCGTCATTTTTACATTATCGTAGAAAAAAAAATAATATCATAACTTCATACTACAAGTTATGATACGACATTTAGTGTTTGCTGGAGGCGGCCCTTCATTGTTACAAACATTGGGTGCTCTTCAATATACTGAAGACAATAATTTTATCCAGAGAGAAAACATACAAACTATATATGGTACATCGGCCGGTGGAATCGTCGGTGCTATATATTGCTTAAACTATGACTGGGTCACAATTCATGATTATATAACCATTCGTCCATGGCATGATGTTTTTCCAATAACAATACAAAATATATTCAAGTCATATCTAAAAAGAGGATTATTTGACAATATAAACATTGAGAATTGTCTAAGACCTTTATTCGAAGCAAAGGATATTTCTATGAACATAACAATGAGAGAAATCTATGAATATTCTAAAATTGAGTTGCATTTATTTGCATTTGAATTGAATCAGTTTGAAATTATTGATATATCATACAAAACTCACCCGGAATTACGTCTAATAACCGCTCTGCAGATGACATGCAGTGTGCCAGTTCTATTTAGCCCTGTTTGTATTGAAGATAAATGTTACATTGATGGTGGTATTGTTAGCAATTATCCATTAAAGTTTTGTATCGATGATGGACATAAGAATGAAGAAATATTAGGTTTCAAAAACAAATGTAATAAAAATCCGAATAAAATAACAAATGAATCCACATTAATTGATTATATACTTGTTTTTCTATTCAAGATGATTCGTAATATGAGAATCGACGACAAACAAACCGAAATTATAAATGAAATCATATGTTTTACAGAATCTTATTCGATTTCAAATATACGAGATGTGTTATCTTGTTCGGATGCACGTAAAAAATTATATGATAATGGTACTGAATATGCAAGAGCAGCTATTGAAAAAATTGTGTCATCTAATCAATCAGAGAAACTTTTTCATGAAGCTAACGAGTGATTCCTCGGTCGGTTTTGCATCAAAGTCGTAAACCTTTCCATCGCTTACCAGCTTAAATGTAGGATACCCTTCTACCTTGAACTTGTCCATCAGTGCTTCAACTTCTGGTTTGTCTTCTGTGCAATTTACGTCTGTAAAAACAATTTTTTTCCCACTGATCTTTTCGGTTTCATACGTCGTCTTCAGCGACTCCCAAACCGGTTTCGCAGTTTTACAATGAGGACACCAGTCGGTATAAAAGAACATCAACTCTGCTTTATCAGAGAAAGCCTCAATCACAGCAGGAGTAGATCTAGAAGAATACATGAAATATAGAACAACCAAAGCAACAACTATTGCTAAAATTGCAAATAGAACCCATGGCTTATCGATACCAATTTTTTTTAGAAATCCAAAGTCCATTTATATATTTACTATATCTTATTTATGAAAGGACATACGCAAATTATATTATACGCGTTGTTAATAACTTAAAGAGTATTTTCTATTTATATTTGGGGGGGGGGGTATTTAAAATGGCTGTATTTTAATTAGGTTTTTATAATTTAGGTAGTTTAAAATATATAGGTGTCTTATTTACTTTTATGTGGGAATTTGGGTTATTATAAT
>Ga0114975_10000316_pt1 | contig 36144 bp, 24 predicted proteins | sample S_130626_EF_Meta_FD_87031 | JGI IMG/M metagenome (GOLD analysis project Ga0114975, IMG submission 87031) | Freshwater microbial communities from Lake Simoncouche, Canada to study carbon cycling - S_130626_EF_MetaG | ecosystem: Environmental > Aquatic > Freshwater > Lake | place: Lake...
AAGGTTTGTAAGAACGATATCGACTCAAAAAAACGCGAATAGGCATCTTGTAAGATTTTCGCTCTAGCCATTTAAAAAAACCGTCAACTCCATACCAACTTTTAGCTCCATTGAGGTCCTCTCGAGAAACATCGGCACCTGGCTCCCCTTGAATGATAAAGTCTTGATCTTTCTTTGATAGTTTTTCAAACGGTGTATGAATGTTAATGTCATGGTAGGCGCAAGCCCTCAGTAGATCACGTTGTGAATCTCGTGATTGACCACTTTGGAAAGGTTTGATCACCCCGCCTGCAACACTCAGCGAGCGGTCTGGCATCACACGATCATAATCAAATCCAATAACGCGTCCAAAACCACGACAAGAAGGGCATGCTCCTAAAGGATTATTGAAACTAAAGAGACCAGGGGTGGGGGGGCGAATATTTGTATCACAATGCGCACAATGCCAACCTGCAGAGAAAGGATGCGCCTTGCCATCTTCTTGAGAAATAAAAGTGATTCGATCTTTTCCGAGACGTAGTGCAGTTTCAATGCCCTCACTAACGCGTCCTTGGTTCGCTTCAATAATTTCAATACGGTCTTGAATAACTAAAACAACCGAGGGGAGCAGCGTGAATGTAGGAGGCTCATTAGTACGGTGAATCTTTCCATCAATCCAGACTCGTAGGTATCCCTGCTCTTGTAAAAAATGAAAAAAATCAGCAGGGGAACGCTCTCGGGGCTGAGCTGTTTTTTTTGGAGTGACTGGCTTTGAAAAATCTTCGAAAGCAGCATTAAGATCTTCCTCTTGTTCCTCTTCAAGAATCACTCTTGTAGTAACAGGAAAGGTAATAAAAAGTTGTTTTTTATCAAAATTCTTAAGAACTTTTTTAGCAATTGATTCAGACGATTCCGTTTGGATAGAGCGTTGGCATTCTGGGCAGGAAGCAGCGGAGGCCCTGGACATGAGAAGCTTAAGGTAATCATTGATCTCAGTAATCGTTCCAACAGTGGAACGCGATGTTCTCACATTGTTGTTCTGTTCAATGGCAATTGCAGGAGGGATCCCTTCGATGGAGGCTACTTGTGGCTTGTCCATGCGATCCAGAAACTGACGTGTATAAGGACTGAAGGTCTCTACGTAGCGGCGCTGGCCCTCGGCATAAATAGTGTCGAAGGCAAGACTGGACTTGCCACTGCCACTAGGGCCAGTAACTACAATCAGCGATTGAGTTGGCAAATTAAGGTCAAAACCTTGAAGGTTATTTTGCCTTACACCGCGAAGATGTATCCGGGAAGAAGTAAGCACTCTATAGGTAGAAGATCTCTGCAAAACGAGCTAGCCAACCGGTCAGCTCACGGAAGAATTTTTTAATTCCTCAGTACGAAGTAGTACTCGTTGACGCATGATTTTTCCCGCTTTGAATTTAACAGTTGCACGCGCAGGAATGGAAACATCAACTTCGGGACGATTTGGATTGCGTCCTACTCGAGGACGGGTCAAACGAACTTCAAAAACACCAAAATTTCTTAATTCAACATTTTGACCTTGAGCCACTGCTGTAGTAATATGATCTAGCGTCTTTTGAATGACCGCAAAAACGTCTGACTGAATAAGTCCCGTCTCGTTACTAATGGCTACAACAAGATCACGTTTTGTTAAATTTGACATATAATGAAATTAAATTTTTTAAAGTGGATTGGTTTTATTGCACTAAGGAACCCCTGTTATCCAGCAGGCGGCCTGCATTTTAATATTTTTCTCTCCCAATCGCAATAAGAAAAACCTGTTGTAATTTTTACAAACTAACGAAGATCCTTATAAAATCAAGGGATAGAGGTGATTAAGAAAAAAATTACACTTTTCGAAATCTCCCACTTTCCTGTAAAGCCTTATCTAAAGAGGCTAGGGTGGTAGTATGCTTTTCATTCCAGGAATTAATGGAAAGTGGAATCCTGGCAACCCAATTTGAATTCGTAAGATTACCGGGGTTGTTGAATATTTGCGTCAATCCCAAAAGATCGGTGATCATAACTATGACAAGCCAAGAACCGCTTTCATAGAGTGTTTTGAGAAGTGCTTGATGGATTTTTCCTTCATAGGGTGTTAGAGGATCTAAGTCGGGGAGGTCAATAAAAAAAAGGAGTTCACGTATTGTTTTTTCTGCACCCGGCGCTAAAGATTTTTTTTCTCTAATGTCGTGCTGCCACATTTCCCATTGTTTTCGAAAAGGGTGATGATCATGCGTTGCATAAGTCGCTACAGAAATAATGGGATAATCACGGGCTGGAATCATTTTATTTTCCTTGTCGCGTATCCAAAGAGGAATTTTAAATCCTGGGATTTCTAATTTTTTCAAAACGTCAGGAACATATGGAGGGACTTCACCAAGATCCTCTGCAATAAGTTGATATTTGCCTGCTTCCTGCTGAAAAATAGAAAGTAATCGTGATCCTCTTTCCTTGTTATATGAGGCATGCTCTGGTGTATCGTCTGCATAATCAACAAAATGAGGTAAAATCCCTTCTGTTTTTTTAAGTGCCTCTTCTTGTGTCAGCAACATGAATTCATCATTCATCTTTGGTGGCCAAGGAAAGCTATAAATGCGAAAAAGTCCTAATGCATGGTCTATGCGTAAAATATGAAAGAAGGATCGTAAGAATCGAATGCGATGGCGCCACCATTGGAAATTATCCTTTTCCATGGAGTCCCATTTATAAAGTGGGATACCCCAGTTTTGACCCCAACGCATTGTAAAAGGGTCTGACTGGAAAATTTTTTCTGGAGGAGCTCCTCCTAGGTTTTCTATGTCGAATAAATCCGATTTAGAAAAAACATCGGCACTTGCAACATGAACCCCTGTGGGAATATCACCGATGAGCAGGACGCCTTGAGAAGATGCTATTGCAAAAACTTTTTTCCATTGTGTGATTGCAATCCATTGCACATAAGAAAAAAAATCACGACGTTTTTCAAAGGAGAGGTATTCATGTTTAGGGAGTGTAGTAAGCCAGCGCTTCGCTGAATCAGCATTTTGCGTACAAGGATTCCATGTTGAAAAATCTTCTTGATTGTCATGACGTTCTAGAAGAGCTCGATAGAGCGTATAATCAGCTAACCAATAGGATTCCTCTTTTTGAAAGCATTGGTAATCGCGGAGATGCTTATCTTGAGCTTCTCTAAGCACAAAACGAGACCAAGCAGCATTTAAAAGCTCTTGTTTACATTTTTTAACAAGGCAATAGTGAACATTTCCTTCAACCATCTTCTCCACATCATAACGCTCTAAAATGGCCCTGTAATCCTCCTGAGTTAAATCTTCTAACCAGTCTGGATGTGTTGTGATGGTTGAGGGTTCTAGTGCCATAGCACTAAGAATTTCATAAGGGCTATTGTTACTGCTGGTCTCATTAATTGGCAACATTTGAAGAGCTTGAAATCCATGTTCCGCAACCCAGACAATCATTTCGGCGAGTGCTGCCGTATCACCGATTCCAAGGTCCTCTTTTCCCCGTAGTGCAAAAAGAGGAGCAAGAATGCCAGCTGTTTTTTTATCATACATACTGTTATTAAAGCTCATAGTTTTCTTCTCTATGTAAATGCTTTTTTCTTATAGTAAAAAGCCTTATGATTAATGAACGCACTATCGTCTTAGGCAAATCATTGATATGCTAAATTAAAGGAGTATTCAAAAATGATAACAAAAGTAGGTGTCACAATTTTTGCTTTATTGGTCCTCATGCTGTCTTCTAGAGCTGAGCCTTTAGATGCGTGGAATGCTCTTAATGAGAAACAACATGCTCTATTTAATAGTGGAAAACAAGTTTTAGTGACCGAGAAAATTCAAGATACCCCTTGGCCTTATTTCCATATTTATTTTTTAGTTCATGCGACTCCTATGCAAGCAGCTGCTGTTTTTTGGGATGCTCCACGTGCTCCTCACTTTATTCCTCACTGCCTTAATGTTACTGTATGCACTCGTCCTGCCGCTAATGTTGCAGTGGTAGATTATGAGCTTCAGGTTCCCTTCTTTTCCAATGAAGTTTCCAAAGTGCGTAATATCTTAAAATCATTACCTCAAGATCGAGGTTATGAAGTTTCCTGGAATGTTCTTCACTCGAAGTATAGTAAATCTGGAAGGGGCAGCTTTCTGGTGGTTCCCCATGAAAAAGAAAGCTTGATTTGCTATTCTAATTTTATAGATCCCGGAAGTATTATTGCCACTGTGTTGCGCCGGTATGCAGAGAGACAAGTGCAAGAGGTCGCAGTGGCTATTGCTGATCAAATAGAGCATGAGGCCCAACATGACCCAGAGCTCATGCGCCAACAAGAAGAGGAGTTAAAAAAAGCATTAGAAAACTAAAATATGATTTGTATTAAAAATCATCGTGAATTTTTCTAAAAATAGATTGTTGTTCATTTGTTGTTTTTTAGGGTTATCCCGAATATATCATGCTGATTTTGCTGCGGCTTGCGAAAGCTATAGAGATACAGCGTCAGGCTCGACCTGCTCCTCGAGCGGTATAGAACATACGCCTCTTGAAAATCATTGCCTTGATTGCCTAGATCAGCCTTCGTGGCCTCCTCGTCATGATCAGTATGATATATCTGGGCTAGGTATCATTGGTATTGAGAACTATGTCTTTTTTTTAAATTGTACTGCTAAGAGTGATTCCGGTGGTGCCTTTGATTTGCTTATGGAGGAGGGGAAAAATCAAGTTATTATTCGTTATGGAGAGCCAGGAAGTTATTTTTACGAAGTAGTTTTAGAGAAAGAGGAGCCTCTCTATTGGATAAGTGAGCATGATGCTATCGGCTACTGTGACTGGAGGAATGCATTTCTCCATAATAAAGAATATCATTTAGAAATTGGAGTAGCATTCAAAGAGGTTGATCATGAACTCAAATCCAATCTTAAGAATTATCCTTTAATAGAGAATGCCGTTGTTGTTCGGCAAACAGTGTTAGATGCTATGAGTGATTATTCTCTCCTCCTAGAGGATGAGGAACTTTTCATTGGTCTTGCCTGCCTTTTTTTTGGGACCGCAGCAAATCATTCGATTCAAAAGTGCAGGGATAATCATTACGATCACGTTGAGGTAATTCAAGAAGCAGGAAATGCGGTACTAACAACATCTTTGCTTCAGGAAGAAGGCGATAGCCATCTCCCTTCTACTCATCAATGGAATAATCAGGAACTTTTCGAGACATCGGATGCAGTTCTCAATCATACTTATCCTGCTCGATTAGCTGCTTCTCCTTTGTTACCAAACGAGGAGGGTTCTGATGTGGCTATTCCATTGATATCAAGACGACTCTTTCCTAACACCCCAGATCGTGATGTGGAAAATTCTGACTCATCGGACAATGCTGTTTCAGGAATGATTTTGGATATGCACAAAATAGATCTCTCGGCGGAAAGCGATAGTAGTCCCGATTCGAGTGATAGTGAATATGGAGCAAAAACATTAATGCGAAAAGTAGCACACCAGGTGAAGCACATTAAACCAAAGAACTACGCCATTAACCAAGATGGAACCGAGGAAATTACAGAGGAGGAAATGAAAGCAAATCCTGGGAAATTTTATATAGCAAATTTCCGTGGCGATTATCTCAGTTATTTTAAGACAAATCGTGCTAGAAGAAGTTATGTTAAAAAAGCAGTTGATAGCGTTGTTTCCAATCATCCCATTCCTTTCCGCTCAATAGCAGTTAAAGAAATAGAAAGAAAATATCCAGGGAAAGAGGAGAGGGCTGAAGCATTCTCCCAACTCAACACCGCGCACAAGATAAAGGACTCTAGCTATGTGAAAACTTATAAATCACCAACCCATTTTTCCAGGGCAGTTCAGGAGGTCAGTCCTGAATATGGGAATCCCATCATTTCAACTTCAAAAGATACTAAAGTCAGCCCCGTTTATGCCGATCATCCCAAAGATAAGGCTTTGTTATTACCTCAATATTCTGAAAACAAAAAACCAAAGCACCGTCTTATTGGTGTGACTACAGTTATTGTGCATGAGGCAAACGAATATGCAGCAAGAACAAAAGCTGATATTGAACAGCTCAGAACGCATCGAGAAATCGGAAAGATATCGGCTGTTGAAAGAAAAAATGATGAAATTCTCTTTGAGGGTGTTATTGAATCGAAAAACATAGCCGGCTATGTTCCTCTTGCGTATCCCAATTTATCCAAAAAATATTCTTTTAAAGATAAAGGGTTATTCGGTTTAGATGAGGAAGAGGGATTGGGGCTTACAAGAAGTTCTCCAAAAACACTAGGAAAGAAGGCCAAGGAGAATACCCTTTTTAAAGCTAATCGGCGCTTTCAATGGAGGTTAGCAGAAAAATATGTTACCGATAAAAATCCTCGAGGAGAATTAATTTGGGTAGATCGAGAGGGGAATTTCAATCGATTTAGAGCAAATCAAGATTCTAAGCTCTATATTTCAGACTAGCCCGGATATTTCATACCGATTCTGCTGCGGCTTGCGAACACCTGATGGATGCTGCGTTGATCTCGAAGTCTTTCCCTATAAGCTTTCGTGATCTCCTCGTCACGATCAGTATGAAATATCCGGGCTAGCAACATTTCTTAAAGAGGGCTGTTGTTGAAACCTGATGAAGTGGATGATAGGATCGTTCATTTTAGATTACTTCATGAAAATTTCCCAAGAAAGTATTGAGCGAGTGGCTGCTGCAAGCGATATCGTCCATGTGATTGGGTCCTATTTTCCGTTGAAGCGTGCTGGAGTAAACTTTCGGGCACTATGTCCTTTTCATGATGAAAAAAGTCCTTCGTTTTATGTAAATCCTACGCGCCAAACATTCCATTGCTTTGGCTGTGGTGTTGGTGGTGGAGTGTTTCGATTTGTCATGGATTATGAGCATGTCGACTTCCCTATGGCAGTAAGGCGTCTAGCAGAGCGTTCAGGAATAGCTTTAGTAGAGGAATCGAGTCCTCAGGACATCACCCAGCGTAATGAGCGAGGAAGGCTCTTGGATCTCCATCGTCAAGTTGCACTTTGGTATCACCATCAGCTACTGCGTTCTCCTGCTGCTGCTCCGGCACGTACCTATTTAAAAAGTCGTGGATTCTCTAAAGAGATGGCAGTATCTTGGCAGCTTGGATATGCACCAGCTAGCTGGGATGGGGTGAAAAAATGGGGTATAGCAGCCGGATTTCGTAATGCAGAGCTCGTGGCAGCAGGATTGCTTTTAGAACGTAACTCTCAAGAGACGTATGATCGCTTTCGTCATCGCTTGATGTTTCCTATTCGTAATGATTATGGAGATGTTATTGGTTTTAGCGGTCGTATATTATCGGAGGAATCTCAGGAGGCCAAGTATGTCAATTCACCTGAAACAACCCTTTTCAGAAAAGGAAAAATTCTCTTTGGAGTTGATAAAAGTAAGAGAGCTCTCATTCAATCCGGAGAAGCGATTGTTATGGAGGGGCAAATAGATCTTATTTCTGCTTTTGAGCATGGGTGTCACAATGTAGTTGCCCCCCAAGGAACAGCTTTTACAACGGATCAAGCTCGATTGTTGCGACGATTTGTGGAGAAGGTAATTCTTTGTTTTGATTCAGATACTGCTGGAAGGAATGCAGTGGAGCGTTCTTTGCCAGCTTTATTAGCCAACGGTTTTGAAGTGCGTGTTGCAGAGTTACCCTCAGGTGAGGATCCAGATTCGATGATCCAAAAAGAGGGAATAGTGACTTTTCAAAAGCTTCTTGCAGGAGCGGAAGACGTTTTTGACTTTATGATCCATCGAGTTCAAAGAGAGGCTGGGTTTCCAATAAGTCCTCATCGTAGCGCGGCTTTGGCAAAGCAAATTGCTGGCTACTTAGCCATATTACCCAGTGCATCTTTAAGAGAGACAACAAGTGCCCATGTAGCCATGAGGCTTGGAATTTCTAGTTCAGCATTACTCGCTGCAGTACCCAGTTCTTTGGTAGCTACTGCGGAATCTGTAGAATCAACAGAAAATAGCAGTCATTCCAAAATTTCTGCTGGCACGGAACTTTTATGTCGTCTGGCCCTTGTACATCCAGAAGTACGGGCATGGTTGTGTGAACAGAAATCACCGATGCCGCACGAGCTTCATGCAGAATTAGAAGTGCTTGAGGAATTGCTTACAGTCGATTTTTCTTCTTCTTCTCAACCAATGGCAGTCCTACTTCCATCACTTTCTCTTTCTCTACAACACCTTGTCTCCTCATGGGATCTTGAAAAAACAGTTTCTGATCCTTTAAGCACCGCACAAGATATTTGGTCTGGATTGCAGATTGCCTATTGGAAGCGTCAACAAACGGAGGCAACTGTTCAATTGAGAAAGCCAGGAATCTCTTCAGAGCAAATCCTGTTGCTTCAGAAAGAAATCCTTGACCTGCAGTGCTTCATACGCGAGCGTACTGTGCCTCGCAAGCCAATTTAATGAAAATGGATATAGGGGCTAGTTTTTCCAACGAAAGCGAGTATATTAATTGAGAATCATTTTTCGCCCTTTCATTCTTTCCATTTTTTACAGTTTATAAATCAGTGACTAAAAAGAAATCTTCCTCATCGCCTAAGCCACTAGCCTCACTCAAAGGAAAAAGTCCCTCATTAAAAAAGCAAGTGGTGAAAAAAAGTAGTGTTTCAAAAGTTATCACAAAAAAAATGATTCCTATAAAGAAGCCTCTATCTAAGAAGCTGCTACCGGCTCTCAAAAAACCAGTGAGCCCTAAAAAAGTCTCTCCAGCTTCTAAAAAGAAGATATCTCCAAAGAAACCCTTGCCACGATCCACTAAGGTTCCAAAGAAACCAACCTTACAAGTGGTCAAAAAAGTTTCCAAAAAAAAATTACCTCCCCTAAAAGTCTCGTCTAAAAAAAGTGCATTAAAGCCATTCGTGGTACATCAGGAAGAAAAAAAGGGTCATTCTTCAGTCGAAAAAAAGCCCACTGATAAAACAGTTAAAGAAAAGAAACCGTTAGAAGAGGCTTTTACTCATTCAAACTCTGAAGTAAAAGCTCTTTTTATTAAGAGCGATGCTGCTCCTAAAAACCCTGCAGAAGCTCAAAAGCTGCTACAAGAAAAAGTCCGTGAGCTCCTGAAATTAGCAAAGGAGCAAGGATATATAACCTTTGAAGATCTCGAGGAACATCTGCCAACGGGAATGAATAATCCCGAAACAGTTGAATCCATTTTGACCCAACTTCGCATTGTAGAAATAGATATTATTGATTCCTCTGATGTTGATCGTGTCAAAGAGATCAAGAAATCGGATGATGATGATGACAAGGACGACAAGGATGAAAAATCGGATGGGCGTCTTGATATTTTAGATGATCCTGTACGCATGTATCTAAAACAGATGGGGCAAGTTCCCCTTCTTACACGTGAGCAAGAAGTAGAAATTTCCAAACGTATTGAACAGGCACAAACAGAAATGCAAAATGTTCTCTACCAATTCGGCTTTGTGGCCCATGCACATATTGATTTAGCACAACGGCTACTGGATGCTCGAGAGCGCTTTGATCGCGTGATTCTCGATAAAAAAATTGAAAGTCGCGAACGCTATTTAAAAACACTACCTCGTTTGTGTCAACAGCTCCAACGCCTTGCTTCTGAGACCTCGCTCATTTACAGCAAAAAAATTAATGCCAAAAAAGATCCACCTCCTAAAGACATCAAGGAAATGGAAAAACAGATTGAGGAAATTAACAAACTTTACCCTCGGTTTTATTTCAAACAGAAGATCACTGAAGATTTTGTTACCGTAGCGGACGACCACATTCGTTTGTTGCAGGAATTGCGTCTAGAGCATGAAAACCATATTAAAACACCGAGCCCCACATCGCGTCGTTTGATTCAGGCTATTGTTGCTCAACGAGAGGAACATCATCATCGCAACTGGATGTCAACGGAGCACTTTGAACTGCAGCATCGAGATCTTAAGAAACATTTTCGTTCTGCCTTGCGTGCTAAGACAGAAATGGTCGAAGCAAACCTTCGTCTTGTTATTTCTATTGCAAAAAAATATACAAACAGAGGTCTTTCATTCCTTGATTTGATTCAAGAAGGAAACATGGGGCTCATGAAGGCTGTAGAAAAATTCGAGTACCGTCGCGGGTATAAATTTTCTACCTATGCAACATGGTGGATTCGTCAAGCGATTACTCGTTCTATTGCAGATCAGGCACGTACTATTCGTATTCCTGTGCATATGATTGAAACGATTAATAAATTGATACGAGTGCAAAAGCAGCTTGTTCAAGAATATGGTCGTGAGCCAACCCCTGAAGAAATTGCAGATGAAATCCAGCTTCCTGTAGAGCGTGTTCGAGCTGTTCTTAAAATGGCCCAACAGCCTATCTCACTGCAGGCACCTGTTGGTGATAGTGATGATACAAGTTTTGGTGATTTCATTGAGGATAAATCAGCAGAGAACCCTGCTGATATGGCAGCAATTGTACTACTCAAGGATAAAATTAAAGATGTTCTAGATTCATTAACAGAGCGTGAGCGCCAAGTATTAGAACAGCGTTTTGGTCTCGTTGATGGATACTCACGAACGTTAGAAGAAGTTGGAAAACAATTTAAGGTGACGCGTGAACGTATTCGACAGATAGAAGCAAAGGCTCTTCGCAAAATGCGCCATCCAACACGCCTTCGCCAACTCGAAGGTTTCCTGGAGCCGAAAGACGTTTAACTCGGATATTTCATACTGATTGTGATGAGAAGATTGCTAAGGCTGATGGATCATGCTTTAGAATAACATTCTGGCTCGGGATGTATGTAGACTATGACCAGCATCTCAATGCTTGCCTGCGTTGACTCGCTTGCTCTAACCCGCTTATTTCATACCGATTCTGCTGCAGCTTGCGAACACCTGATGGATACTGCGTCAGCTTCGAATTGCTCCTCGGGCAGTATGAAACATACAGCCGTCGTCGCAATCCATCTCCTTCGTTGACTCGCTCGCTCCCGCTCGTCTCGCCCCTTTTAGTGCTGCCTAAAGGCAAGTCTCCACCGCGGTCTCCCGACCGCCGGTGGTGCCCCATCTGCCTTTGTGGCCTCATTGTTACGATCGGTATGAAATATCCAGACTAAATTGTTTCACTGAGGTAAGAGCCAAAGCCAGACAATTGCGATTGATAATTGCACTTAATCTTACAATGAGGTAATAATGACCAAATGTATTTTTCAACTGAGATTAGAAATTATTTTTTTGGAATCTGTAACAAAAAATGTTTCTTCATTAGGTTTCTAGCGCTTCTTTTTCTTCCCTTTTGTTTATTAAGTTCTCTTAGGTCAGAAAACTCCGGTGATCCTGCTCAAGAATTTCTTATTGCCTACCAAAACTTTCAGCAGGCAGAGCGTCTTGAGCGTGCTGGAAAACAGAGTGAAGCCATTACGAAATATCAATATTCAGAAGGTATCCTCAAGGCTCTAAGCACTAATAATCCCGACTGGCAACAGCCTGTTGTTGATTATCGGTTGCATAAAGTAAGGGATAGTCTTGCACGTCTCAACGCTACTGTGCACCAAACAACCTCGGACCATGATGAGTCCTTTGAAAAAACCCCTTTCCAAGAGGGGCCTGCCAATAACTACAAGCCCTCCGGCAAGAGTATTTCTGACACTAAAGAAGAACAGAACTTAAAGGAAGGCCCTAGTATCTCCATTACCCCTCCTTCAACAAAAAAAAATCTTCCTAATCCTCAAATTGCTCAACTTCAACAACAGCTTCAAAAATCAGAATTAGAGCTCAAAAAAGTGCTGCAAAATCTCCATGATAAAACCATTGAACTTGATCACTCTAAGGTTGTTATTATCGACATGAAGTCTCAGCTAGAGAAAACAGAACGGCAAGTTTCCGATTTAAAGACTGATCTTTCAAAAGCAAATCTACGTGGAATGCAGCGCGAAGAGGCACTACAGCAATCTGTAAGAACATTAGAAAGCAAATTAGATGCTCTTACAGCGGAGCAAGAGATTGTTTTAGAGGAAAACAAACAATTGCAAGATCACTTAAATCAAGCAGAGGCTTCGCTTACTGCAGCAATGGGTGCAAGGCAACATTTAGAGGATTTGCAATTAGAGGTGAACAAAGAAAAAAATAATGCTGCTTTGCTGCACCAGAAACTTCTTATCTCTCAGAGTGAGTATAAAGCAACCAGTGAGCTGAACAGTACGCTTAAAAAACAACTTTTAGAAGCTAATGCATCACTGACTCAATCTGAAAAACAAGCAAAGGAAGCAAGTGCTTTGCGTATCCAGCTCGATAACCTTCGTGCTGATGATGCCTCTTTACAAGCACAGATTAGTGCAATGAATAAGGATCAACAGGAAAATTCTAATCACCTGAAGGAGGTTGCTCAAACAGCACAATGCGAGTACCAGGTGTTAGAAACTAAAAAAATAGAAATTGAAAAAAAACTCTCTGAGGCAAATGAAAAAATAAAAAAACTAGAGAATAATTTACTGCATCAAGATGCAATGGAGGAAGAGATCGCTCACTATAAAAAAGAACTCCAGGAGAGTTCCCTGAAATTAATAGATCAAGAAAAGAAAATTACTGAATTAGAGAAAGCGAAGCCAGAAAATGATCAAATTTTGAACGCAAAAGAAAAAGAACTGGCCTTTGAGCGTCTTAATTCTGAAAAGCTCCTCAAAGATCTTGCTACTGCAACTCAGAAAATATCAGTTCTGCAGGAAGAGGTGCACCTCAAGGATGATCATTATAGCGAGCTCAAAAAACAATTGGATAGTAAAAGTGAAGAGCTCTTAGCGATTCAGAAAAAAGAAGATCCTTATCAGATAGACGAGAATGCTATTGTTGAAAATCAATTACTCAAAGGCATTGTTATTCGTGCATTGAAAGCAGAAGCAAAACGACAGCAAATCAAAAAACTTATCACCGATGACCTCCAAAAACTTAAAGTGAATTCTGTGACCCTATCCAATGAGCTAAAAAGATTAGCAAAACCTATGAAGCTGACTCCCGATGAAAAAGCTCTATTCAAAGATGTTCCTACGCTACCCACTTCTTCGGTAACTGAAGAAGAAGAGAATGATGATTTCTTAATGCTCGCAGCAGTTGCTACTAAAAAAGAAGACCATTCGAATTTAAAAGAAGAGTCAGCTCACTCACAGAATTCTCCTTCAGCGACTTCTAATATCACTCAAGAAGATAAAAGTGCTGATCACAGTTCTAATAATGTTGGTCCTGTAAATGGAAAAAATAATGCTGAAACTTCACAAAAACATCGTGAATTAATTGCTGCTGCGAAAGAAGAGTTTGAGCATCACAACTATTTTGAAGCAGAAAAAAAATTCCAGGATGCAATCACAATCTCCCCTGATGACTACTTAACACTTTCTAATTTAGGTGTGGTTCAATTTCAACTTGGTAAAATGGCTGAGGCTGAATCTGTACTAAAAAAGGCTGTAGCATTAGATCATAAAAAATCTTTTGCACTCACGACGCTTGGAATTGTGGAATATCGTCAAGAAAAAATGAGTGAGGCAGAGAAGGATTTAAGGGAAGCTATCGCGATTAATGATCAAGATTTTACAGCGCATAATTACTTGGGAATTGTACTCGCAGCATCGGGTAAGGGAAAAGCTGGTGAAAGTGAAATCATGAAGGCTTTGGAGATTAATCCACAATATGCTGATGCTCATTTTAACTTAGCTGTGATTTATGCAACGAGTATGCCTCCAGCAAAAGAGATAGCAAAATCCCACTATCAAAAAGCGATTGGATTGGGCGCTCCCACAGATGTATCTCTTGAAAAGATACTAAATTAACCCGAATATTTCATACCGACCTATTGCGAAGATGGGAAAATTAGACGGATACTGCGTTAGAGTCATATTTTGACTTAGGCGATGGGGACTCATATAGCTCGGCATCACAATACTTCTCCCACCGTATACGAATACGTTTTGAAGCGTTGCCCGATAATACGTCAATTTAAAATATTCAGGTTTAAAAAGTCATGCTTGCTCTCATTCCAACCACAAAGGCATTGGGATATGCTTGAGTGACTCCAGGATGAATGACGTATTGTATATCAGGTTGAACCGTGAACCATGGAGTGAGTTGAGCCTGATAGGTAAGTTCTATGTCAAAAGCTGTATTTGCAGGAGAGGTTCCTTTGTTTTGTTGTATGGTGCTAATCCCTTGATTGCTGAGTAAACCATAAACAAATGCAAGACCAAGGAGATCTTGATTTCTGGTAGGAATAATTCCTTTGTAGTTCAAACCCGAATCGCAGTAAAAGTTGAAAATATTGCGATCACCTGGTTCAAAAGCAATACGATGAAAAACTCCAAGACCTTGATCACTCTTGACCTCAGTAATTTTTATATCATTAGGTTTTGAATCACTTTGGTGAACGTTTTGATTGGGACAATAAACCTTTTGATCAATGATTCCATAGATACCGTAGTTTCCAGGAAACGAATCATTTGGGTTACTAAAATTAGTAAATGTAGAAGAGCTAAACCAAGCACCTGCTTTGATTTTTCCGGGTAAGGTGCAGTGATAACGATAGGCTGCTTCTGTAAGATAAAGATATCCTTGGTTTGAATTCAGGTTCCAATCAAAACCGTGGTTATTCACATTTTGTGGGTAGACATTTCCCTGAAAGAGAGCTGCTTTAAAGGAAAATTGATCATTCGGTTCCAACTTGAGACGTACTCCGGGAGCCCCAACTGGGTAGCCAGGCCCTCCATTTGGAATACTGGTAAAGATGAATGCAGGCCATCCAAGCGTGTTGTTGAGGAAGAGAGCTGCATAGTCAGAAATGACAAATTCCGAATCAGCATCCATCTGGCCTACACGCAGAGAAATTTTATCATCAAAAAATGTTTGCTCGAGCCAGAGCTCAATATTTCTAATGGTGCTATAACCGGTAATACTAGAGACCCCAAATATATCACCTACTAAATTTACTGATGGGTCTTGGCCATCTAGATAAAGCCAACGTGAGTAAAAGGTGCCACCTTTCCAATGAATGATTTTTTCTAAATTAACCGTTGTTGCCAACTGAAGAACAGAAGCGTAAACACTCCCCGTTTTCATTCCTCCTGTTGTGTTTCCCCAAACTTCATTAATGAAGGAAAAACCGAGATCGATTCCTTCTTTTGAAAGGGTATCTCTTACCCCAAACCAATCTCCTGTAGCATTATTCTTTTCCAACCATGGTTGAAACTTGCGAATAGATTGATTTTGATCAGGCGTTGTTTCTAAACCAGCATCCAGATTGCTTTCCGGCATCTGAAGCTGATTTATATGAAACAAGGGATTGGGATCATCGTTATTAAGGACTGGGGAGAGGGGCTCTGCTTTGAGTGATTGGCTCACAAACAACATCACTAAAAATACAAAGAACAGTACCAATCTTGAAAAAACATCAGAGGTTATAAGTACAAGCTTCATGAAAAAAATGAGCACTATCTGCTGTTCATAAAATTCACTCAGATTTCATCATTCCAAGAAGCTGTACCATTCACATCAATATTCTTGGTCAACATATTTTCTCTAACTAATTTAGGAACTGTGGAATTTTTCCTAATCGTTTAGGATGAAGGCCTCTTTTTTTAGAGACGAGCCCGTTTTGAACACAGTACTCAGAGATAGTGGCAACAATTTCACGTGCTGTACGACGGCGATCTATAGAAACACCACTACCCATGGCTCCCCCTACAGAACCTCCTGCATTAATAAGAACATTGGAGAGAACAAAGGGACCAATGGGAGTGAATGCAGCAGCAGCTCCAGGAGCTATTCCCGAACCTCCTGTTGTTTTTATACTTAACAAAATAGGTTGATCTGATTGTTGGGAAAGATCGATAAGTTGAATATTTGTTTCCATTTTTGTTTTACCTAATCCTAATCCAATTCCTGCTCGTAAGAGTCGGCTCCCTTCCTGGACAGATTCAAAAGAGCCTTTGAGTAACCAGAAATTTCCATTAGGTGGTTTTTCTCCAGGTTCCAAAAGAACGGCAGGAGCAATATGTTTATTGAGGCGAAGGATCAAATCATCTGCAAATTGAGTTCGCTCACTTTCAATGAGCTTAACAAGCTCTTTTCCTTTTCGATTCACCTGAAAGTGGAGCGTTGGAGCTTCAACTTTTTCAACATAAATCCGTTCAGGGAGTTTTGTTGGATGCATGCTACTAGGTTGAATATTATTCACGCTTACAGAAGCGCAGCTCATCATTAATAAAGCGATGATGCTGATGATGAAATAACGAAGATAAAAGAGGAATAGAGAATGCTTCACAATGAGAAAATAAAATCGAATAAATGTGGATATTTCATACCAATCACCTGCGGAGACCGAGAAGCTAGGTGGATAGTACGTTGATCTCGAAGTCTTCCTCGAGCAGTCTGTACACACAGCAATTATCAGACTTCATCGCTCGCCTGGTCCCATCAGCCTTCGCGACCTCCTCGTCACGATCAGTATGAAATATCCGAGTTAAGAGGTTGAGGCTATAAGTTCCATATTTCTTTTAAAACTTTAAACTGTCATATCTCCAAAAATCTTTTCAGTATCAAGGAATGAATACTGATCTCATCGTTATGATTCCTTTTGTCATTATGCTCCTAGCTGTAGCATTTATGCCCTTTGTACATAGCACTTGGTGGAACTTACATTTTAAAAAGGTTTCGTTCTTTTTAGCGGGTATCATTATTCTCTATTATCTCCTGGTACGACATGATGTTCCACGGTTGTGTATTCTTTTGAGTGAGTATTTTAGTTTTATCGTTCTTATTGGATCACTTTTTTTGGTTACTGGGGGAATTTATTTACGTGTTCAGGGTGAAGCAACCCCACTGAGAAACACTATTTTTTTAATAGTAGGTTCCATCATGGCAGTTTTCATTGGAACCACAGGAGCCTCCATGCTTCTGATTCGGCCTTGGATTCATAGTAACCGTTATCGCATTACTGCATTTCATATTATATTTTTCATTTTTATGATTAGCAATATTGGTGGATGTTTGAGTCCTATTGGGGATCCCCCTCTCTTTTTAGGATATCTTCGTGGAGTCCCTTTTTTTTGGCTTTTTCAACATCTTTGGTTTGCTTGGCTGCTTTCCATGAGTTTACTTGCAGCCATTTTTTATTTTCTAGACAGAAAAAATTTTCTGAAAGCACCTCTCTCGGTTCGTACTTTTGAAACATATAACGAGGCTTGGACTTTTAAGGGTCTATTCAATCTTTTCTTTTTAGCAATAATTATTGGAGCGGTTTTTCTTCCTTCTCCATGGAGAGAAATAATGATGATTCTAGCTGCTTTGAGTTCTTATTTGTTAACTTCAAAAAATATTTTTGTAGCAAATAAATTTACATTTCATCCTATAGAAGAGGTTGCATGGCTTTTCTTTGGTATATTTGCCACAATGGTCCCTGTTCTTGATTACCTTGAAGAAAGAGTATCTCTCACTTCTTCTTATCCCGCGCTAAAACCCATCCATTTTTATTATTTAACAGGATTTCTTTCCACCTGCCTGGATAATGCACCTACCTACCTGGCATTGCTTCAACTCCATTTAGGAATGAATGGAATGAGTATAGAGAAAGTCAATGATGTCGCCTATGTTGCCATGAACAATCCACAATTTCTTACTGCGATTGCTCTTGGAGCGGTTTTCTTTGGAGCAACTACCTACATTGGTAATGGTCCTAACTTTATGGTAAAAAGTATCGCGGAAGATGCAGAGATTCGTATGCCAAATTTTGTGCATTATATCTTGTGCTATTCGTTACCAATTTTAGCTCCTATCTTGTTTCTCATTGGATGGGTTTTTTTCCACTAACCCGGATATTTCATACTGATCGTGAGGAGGAGGCCGTGAAGGCTGATGGGCAACCATACCCTGCTATCACTTCTTTTTAAGTTGCTCTAATGAATGAACTCCTCTTCAAGAGAAACCTTGTTAGTAGCATTCTCTTTACAGAAGCGTACATAGCTTGGAGTAGTAATGAAAAAGTAGAATAGAAGAGCAACGGAAGCAACGTAGAGTGGTCTTTGATCAAAATAGATCAACCATAGATACATCATGAATGGACCTGTTAAAATTATTAATGTCTTAAGGCTCGTTTTTCTTGTTAACTGAATGGTTCCATAAATACTCATCACGATAACAAGTGAGAGGTTCATTATTAGGAGATCATGCTTGGGTATAGTCCCTAGAATCATAGAGAGTGGAATAAATACGCAGGCACCGAAATACCGTAGTTTTGGCTTTAACGCTCCCATGCTTATAGGAGCAGCCATGTAACCGAGAATATAGTATCCAGAAACAATCAGCATGAGCGTTGCCCAACTTTGAGAATTCCATAAAACAATAGCGACCAAAACCCAGTTAATAAGTAAGGATCGTCTGCAAATATTGTATACAGGATTCAATTTTGAGATAGTCCATTTAGGCATTTGTCCTTCAGCTGCCATGGCATAGAACATGCGAGATGAGGCTCCCAGATAGGCATAGCCAGTGCCTGTTGGGCTAACAAGACTATCTGCTGTTAGAAGTAGGGCTAAGAAGTTGAGGCCTAGGATTAGTGCTAAATTCATCAAAGGCGAATGAAAATTAAGTCCAGCCCAACCTTGCGATAGAAACACTTTTGGTACAGCACCCATAAATGAAAATTGCAGAGCCATATAGACAAACATGATCAACAAAACAGAACAGATCATCGATAAAGGGATGTTTTTTCTTGGATTTTTAACCTCACTAGCAAAAGCAGCTGCCAGTTGAAATCCATTATACGAGTAAATAAGACCTGCTCCTAAAATGGCATTGATCGCTGAACCAGAGTTGTAGATGGTGTTACTTGCTAGTGAAAAATTGCTTTTGTCAAAGCGTGTAATTAAAAAAAGAGTGATAGCAAAAAGAGGAGTGAAAATTTTTAGAGCTGTGATTGTATTGTTGACTTTAGAGAGGAGTCGAACTCCATAAAAGTTGACCATCAAATAGAAAAGTAAAATCACCATAGCAAATAATTTTCCATTATAGGTCAGACCATTATTATTCATCAGTATCTCATTTTTTATATAGGCTGAAAGATACTCGGTGGTTGCCTGTGCTTCAGTTGGTACTGAGATGATTAGGCCAAACCAGTTTGCGAATGCAAAGGGCATTCCAAAAATGGCATTGTGTGATAATGAGCTAGAGCGTGTGGTGGCTCCTCTTACTGGATAAATAGCAACAACATGAGCTAGGCAGAGTCCTACAGCTAAAACAAGTAAAGCTGCCAAAAACCATGCTAAAAAAGCATAATTACCTGCAAGTCGTGCATTAAGTTGTGCGCTAAATAGCCATCCAGATCCGATCATGGCAGTAGCACTGATAGCCGTAGCGCTTAGGAGTGATACTTTTCTGTGTCGTTGCATACTTTTTACTAGGTTTGCTAAGACAAGAAATGCTGAACTGTTAGGAAATGAAAAGGAAGACTCTTTTAAAAAAATATTGCCTCATGGAGTTTTGATCATTACCCTCAGACTCCTAATTAAAATATGCAGTCCTGATATTTTATGCTGATCGTACCATCACTAATTAAGAAGCCATCAGGCAGATTGCTTTGGTAGTATTCAATGAGCGAGAAGAATGGAGGCTAGCGAGTCAAACGCGGCATCCATGAAGCTCTCTTTGTGGATAGAGAGAAACTTCGGGTTAATTTTATTTGCGCGGTTAGCTCAGCGGTAGAGCACTACACTGACACTGTAGGGGTCGGCAGTTCGAACCTGCCATCGCGCACCATGAAGTTAGTGTATTTCACACCGATCTACTGCGGAGACCATGAAATCACATGGATGCGGCGTTAGACTCCCATTGTGACTTGGGAAGTATGTACTTATACAGCCGTCGTCAAATTACGTGTCTGCGTTGACTCGCTCACTCCCGACCGCCGGCGGTGCCCCGTTAGCCTTCGCAGCTCCCTCCTTACGATCAGTATGAAATATCCGGGCTAGTGTACAAGAATTTTAGAAGTGCTTTTTTAAGAGAGTTTTCGTCATCCACACGAAAATGAGCTCCTGTTTTTAATGGAACAATACTTCCGTCAGGATGGACTATTTCTAAAATCAAAGAACGAGTACCATGGTGTTGTTTTAGAATTGTTCTAATACTTGTGAGGTTTTCTAAATTTAATTTTGTGCGATCGAGTTTGATTTTTAATGGTTTTTTCGAAAGTAGAGGTTGGAGCAGTTTGAAGTCTGAACCGATGGCTCTTACCATGCCCTCCCGTGGAATAATTTTTAAGACACACGAGACTACTGTTCCTGGCTTTAGAAGCTTTTCGTGTTCGGTGAAAGCTTCATTCCAGACGGTCATTTCAATGTTGCCGCTATAATCCTCTAGGGCAATAATTCCAAATGCTTTCCCTTCCTTCTTTGTGAACTTTTTTTCTACCGTAGAAATGATGCCTGCTACTTTTTCTTTGAGTGGTTCTGTTGATTCTTGAAGATGAATAAGTGGAGTCAATTTTTCCTTCTCTAATGTCCCTTCATAATCCTCTAGAGGATGACCGGTGACATAGAACCCAAGAAGTTCTTTTTCGTATGAAAGCTGAATAGCTCTAGGCCAAGGTATGGCTTGGGGTTTGGAATGAGTGGTGTTTTGTGTTTGCGATGGAGCGAAGGATTCTAAGCTGTCAAAAAGTGAAACCTGTCCCGAGGCTCGATCTCGTTGAATTGAGGCAGCTGAGGCAATAGCAGGTTCAATAGCTTCAAAGAGTTCAGCTCGATGACGTCCGTCAAAATCAAAAGCACCAGCTTTGACTAAACTCTCAAGGATCTTTTTGTTCACACTGCGTGTATCGAGTCGCGAGCAAAAATCCTCGAGTGATTTAAAAGGACCATGTGCTTCACGTTCTGCAATAGCTGAGGCCATGGCAGCAGCACCTACATTCTTGACAGCAGCAAGGCCGAATCGAATGCCACGTGCTTTTTTCTCCTCTTCAGGCAAAAAGGTGAGTCCGCTCTTATTGATGTTCGGTGGAAGAATTGTAATTTCCATGCGAGTGCAGTCGGCCACAAAAGTCGTAATCTTCTCAGTATTGTTGACAGCATTACTGAGGAGTCCAGCCATGAATTCAATAGTATAATTTGCCTTGAGATAGGCTGTCTGATAGGAAATCAGCGCATAGGCAGCACTGTGGCTTTTGTTAAAACCATATTCCGCAAATTTTTCTAAGAAATCAAAAATGGCATTTGCCTGCTTCTCTGGAATGTTATTGAGCCGCTTACATCCCTCAACAAAAGTGAGGCGTTCTTTGGCCATCTTTTCTTTATCTTTTTTACCCATGGCACGACGTAAGAGGTCTGCCTGGCCAAGGGTGTAACCAGCAAGAATATTAGCCGCTTGTTGCACCTGCTCTTGATACACAATGATTCCGTAAGTTTCGGAGCAAATTGTTTCTAGTAGCGGTTGAGCATAGCTCATTTTTTTTGTCCCTTTTTTTCGTTCAATATACTCATCAATGAACTGCATTGGGCCTGGACGATAGAGTGCAATTAGTGCAATGAGGTCTTCAAAACGATCTATTTGAAGACGTTTGGCGACACTCGTCATTCCCCCTGACTCGAGCTGGAAGAGGCCAACGGATTCGCCTCGATTAAGAAGGGCGAAGGTTACTGGATCATCTATGGGAATATTTTCTAAAGAAAATGTAGGATTCTTTTGATGAATGAGTTTTACAGCATCACTCATCACAGTAAGTGTCGTAAGTCCCAAAAAATCCATTTTAAGAAGACCTAAGTCGGTAAGGGGAGCCATGGAATATTGGCTTACGATTCCACCATCATTACCTCGAGTCAGCGGAATATAGTCAGAAAGATCCCGGTCGGCGATTACGATTCCAGCTGCATGAACGCCACTATTGCGCGTGATCCCTTCTAAAATAGTTGCGTAGTTCCAGAGCTGGCTTGTCGATTGTTCTTGTTCTACTGCTATTTTTAAATCTGAATTTTTATCTATTGCACCTGGTTCATGTTTCCCTTTTTTATCAACACCATTGAGAGTAATGTTAAGTTCATTAGGGATCATTTTTGCAATACGATCTGCGTCGCTGTAGCTCCACCCTAAAACACGTCCTACATCACGAACAACGCTCTTAGCACCCATTGTGCCAAAAGTGATGATTTGGGAAACAGCACGCTCCCCATACTTATTGCGAACATAGTCGATAACTTCACCTCGACGGTTCTGGCAAAAATCAATATCGATATCGGGAGGGCTAATACGATCCGGGTTGAGGAAACGTTCAAAAATCAATCCATATCGTAGTGGGTCAAGGTCTGTAATCCCAAGAACATAGGCGACTAGGGATCCAGCTGCAGATCCACGTCCAGGGCCAACAGGAATGCCATGTGTTTTTGCATAATGAATAAAATCCCAAACAATGAGGAAGTAACTCACAAAGCCAGTTTTTTCTAGAATAGAGAGTTCATAGTCAAGTCGCTGGCGCAGCTCTCCATCCGACTGTATACGATCCCCATAGCGTCGCTGCATCCCCTCTTCAGAAAGCTCACGTAGAAAGCCTTCTCGAGTTTTTCCTTCAGGTGGTTTGTAATCTGGGTACTTAGAATGTCCAAATTCGATGGTCAGGTTACAACGCTCAGCAATAGTGAGGGTGTTGCTAATTGCATCAGGACAATCGGCAAAGAGAGCTGCCATTTCCTCACCTGATTTAAAGTAGAGTTCCGGAACATAGTGCATCCTTTTTTCATCAGCTACCATAGCCCCTGTACCAATGCAAATCATGACATCGTGGGCTTCATGATGGGCGCGTTCGAGAAAGTGGACATCATTAGTGGCGACGAGTCCTAATTCAAATTTTTTGGCAAGTTCGATTAACAAGGGACGATTGTGACGTTGTGCTTCAATCCCATGATCGCTTAATTCAATAAAGAAATTTTCTTTTCCAAAAATAGTACGATATTCTTGAGTAAGGGTTGATGCTTTTTCGAAATCTCCGCTAGTTAAAGCAACATTAATTTCTCCTTTTAAGCATCCACTGAGCGCAATGAGGCCCTCGGCATGCTGGGTAAGGAGTTTTTTATCAACGCGTGGTTTATAGTAGAAACCTTCTAGGTGTGCCGCTGTGCTCAGCTTAATAAGATTGTGATAGCCTGTATCATTCATGGCTAAGAGAGTCAAATGATAGGCACTCTCTTTTCCATGATTGCCACCCTTTTTTTCATACATCGATCCTGGAGCTACATAAATTTCGCACCCGATGATTGGCTTGATTCCGGCTTCAGTGGCTTTTTGATAAAATTCAATAGCTCCAAAAAGATTTCCGTGATCGGTGAGTGCCACAGCAGGCATATTGCATGCATGAGCCTTAGCAATAAGATCATCAATACGAATGGCCCCATCCAGCATGGAATACTCGCTATGAAGATGCAGATGAACAAAGGGAACCGTAGACATTCATTACAGCCTACATTCATGGATCAATAGGGTACAGACAGAAGATTTTTTGACTTTAAATATCCGGGCTAGCTATTTCGTGCTTATCTTAACATCAACTTGTAATACGACATCCTACTTCCCGCAAACCCTCTAGAGTAAGGGTAGTATTGATATGGTCAAAAAGTTGAGTTCCTTGCGCAACAAGTTTGGCATCTGTCCCAGTTGCGATCACACATGGTCTTTTATTTTTGAAATTTTCTTTTGTTACCCGTGTTACAACCTCTTGAACTAGACCACGAGCTCCTAAGAGTAATCCAGAGTGAATAGCCGTGAGGGTGCTTTTTCCTACAGCACGACGAATGGGTGAGGGAAGAGATACTGGCAATAGGGCTGTCTTTTCATGCAATGCATCAGCTCCTGTTTTGAGTCCTGGAGCAATGATTCCACCTAAGTAGGCACCTTGAGCATTAATGATATCAAAAGTAATAGCTGTCCCAAAGTCGACCACGATGGCTGGAGTACCATAGAGAGCTGTAGTGGCCACCACATTGGCAAGACGGTCTGCCCCAATAGAAGCGGGATCTGGGTAGTTTATAGGAATGCCAAGTTGGCTTGTTGCATCAATAGAGAGAAACGGAATACGTTGAGATTTAAAGAACGATGCCAGAAGATGTGTTGCTTTTGGAACAACAGAGGAAGCGATAACACGTTCTACTTTCCAATCTCCTAGAGCCAAAGCAAGTGTTGTAGGACTTAACAGCGATGTCGCAATTCGGCGAATAGTTATCAAACGCTTTGAAGTTGAGAGAGCCAATTTTGAAGTGGAATTACTAGCATCAATCAAAAGCCATTTTCCATGCTGAAGAGGAGAGGGGTTAATCTTTACTGCCTCCCCGTCACAATCAGTATGAAATATCCAGGCTAGCTCCTTTTTTTTGCTAGCTCTTTTTTTATCATTCACAGGCTATTAATAATGCTACTTAACTGAGGGATATTCCCTATCGTTTTTTCTACGAGCTCGATATTCTACAATTGCTTCCTGTGCTATGGGGAGTAAAAGGCGGGCTACTGAAATGAGTCCTAACTGTAAGGTTTTATCTTTAAGTAAAGAGGCGCCAAGCATAGCAGACTGAGATAAAAAGGAGGTTTTCTTTTGTTTTTCTAATGAAGGAATAAAACTGCGCTCTTGAGATTTGAAGGGAGTTGACTTGTGAAGCATCCAAGGAAGAGTGATCCCTGCAAAAAAAAGGGTACTTATCCAAGCCCATGGTTTTTTTTGGATCGAGTGCTCAAGACGTTTAGCTACGTTCAGGGAATCAGTAAAAGAAGCATAGTCACGAGCAATTTGAACTCTGCTTTGTTGGATCTTGTATTGAAAATTAGAAATTGTTTGCATTGCTGGTAGAGGCAGAGGCAAGAGCCTCCAAGTCGTGTTGAATTTCAATCGTGGTTTTCTCAAAAGGCAATGAGGAGCTAGAGTGGTAGCGAAGAATAAGTAGAAGAAGCCCAGCGATAACGAGATGGGCAACGGCAATAATTCCAAAAACAGTACTCCAGTTGTACTGAAACTGAGTAACCGCGATAATACTTACTGTCGTCAAGAGAGCTAGATAGGCAATCAGAAGAGCTGCTACTATTACAATGAGAAGTAAGAGTAAAGTAATGGTTTTTTTAAAAAGCTCTTGTGCCTCAAGGGAAGCTAATGAAAAAAGTGCTAAGAGATGCTCTGCAACACCACTGATCAGTCCAAAAAAGCGATCAGGAATACTAGGACTTGAGATTGGTGGTCGAGGAAAAGAAGATGGAATCATATGAAATGAATCAACGAGGTTGAAAAAAAGAATAAGGAGTCGCTATGAAGATGACAATCATTACTGTTTTTATTTCCTGAAAATTTTATTCGTTCTCATTATTTCACGTTATAGTGCAATAGATTCAAGTGAGCAGATGATTGGACTCTATTTCCCACTTTTTTTTCACAGGCTTTCTTGCTGACAGAAAGAAACTCTGTTGATAGTTTTACATTTCGATTATTTTCTTAGTATGACCATTTTTAGACGACCTTCCTTAAAATTCGGAGCCAAGCGCAAGAGGGAGATACCAGAAGGGCTTTGGAAGAAATGTCCCCAGTGTAGTGAAATGATTCACCATTTAGCGCTCGAGGAAAATCTCAATGTCTGTCCAAAATGTGAACACCATTTCTCACTTTCAGCCAAAGAGCGTATTTCTACTATTGTGGATGAGGGATCTTTTATAGAAATGGACTCAGAAATGAGTTCTGTTGATCCTCTGGAATTCCAGGGAGTTGCCGCTTATAAAGAACGTTTAGAAACGTATCAAAAAAAAACAGGGCTCATTGAAGCTGTAAGAACAGGAAATGCAATGATAGGAGGATATCCAGTGGGACTTGCAGTGATGGATTTTCAATTTTTAGCAGCCTCACTGGGTTCTGTTGTAGGAGAAAAGATTACTCGTATTATTGAAGAATCAACAGCAGCTCGGCAACCAATCATTATTATCTCTGCATCAGGAGGAGCCAGGATGTATGAAGGAGCACTTAGTCTTATGCAGATGGCTAAAACCAGTGGAGCTTTAGCGCGTCATAGTGAAGCACGATTGCCATTTATTTCCATTTTAACCCATCCCACAATGGGAGGGGTAACAGCTAGTTTTGCGGTTCTTGGAGATGTGATTTTAGCAGAACCTAAAAGTATGATTGGATTTGCTGGTCCTCGTGTGATTCGTGAAATCGCACATCAAGATTTACCTGAAGGATTTCAAACAGCAGAATTTCTTTTAGAACATGGCCTCATCGATGAAATCGTTCCTCGTGCTCAGATGAGGAACATCCTGATTACGATTTTAAGTCTTCTTGTAGAAAAATAATCATAGGTGCATGGTCATGGATCATGAGCTACGAGAGCAGATTCTAAGTTCCTGTCATGAGTAGCTTTTCTCCTCTCTCTCCACCGCCTTCCTTTTCTGGACTCGACTGGCTCTTCACGCAGCAAAAGAGCGGTATTTCTCGAGACCTCGATGCTATTACTGCTCTCCTGAAAGTTTTGGGTAATCCCGAAAAAAAATTTCCTGTCTTTCATATTGCTGGGACAAATGGAAAAGGTTCTGTTTCCGCATTTGCAGCCTCACTTTTAAAGGCTGCTGGGGTACGTGTTGGTCTTTATACGTCTCCGCATTTAATCGATTTTCGAGAACGTATCCAGCTTGAAGGAAGACTCATTTCTCCTGAGGATCTCGAAAGTGGGATAAGAAGACTTCAAGCAGCAACACAGACATGGCCTCTGCTACCTACGTTCTTTGAACTGACAACAGCTCTTGCCTTTGATTATTTTGCACTTCAGGAATGTGATGTTGTTGTTTTAGAGACGGGTCTAGGAGGAAGACTCGATGCAACCAATCTAGCAGAAAAAAAAATAGCCTGTGCAATGACCCCGATCAGTCTAGACCATCAAGAATGGCTTGGCTCTAAGCTTGTAGATATTGCTCGAGAAAAAGCAGGGATCATGCGTCAGGGAGTTCCTCTTGTGACTTCCCTGCAGCCAAAAGAAGCCATGACTCTCTTGAATAAGGAAGCGCTTCGGTTGGATGTTCCTATAGTAAGAATTCGTGAGCCACTTTCTAAGAGTGTCTCATTAGGTCTGATCGGTCCTCATCAACGTTGGAATGCAGCCCTAGCTCTTAGACTTGTAGAACAAGGTCCATGGAAACTTTCTCAAAGGAGTCAACACGAAGGATTCCAGTCTGTTTTCTGGCCCGGACGATTCCAACGTATTCTAGTAAAAAAAGACCAAGGATTTCTATTATCGAGCTTTATTAATGGGGAGCAGCAAGAAATTATTGTGGATGGAGCCCATAATCCTGCAGCAATCAAGCAACTTGTCATAACGTGGAAAGAGCAATTTCCTCATCAACAATGCACCCTGATTTTTGGAGCACTCAGTGATAAGGATTGGAAAAGCATGCTTTCCTTATTGGAACCGATTACCTCAGAGATGATTTTGGTTCCTGTCTCTTCTACTAGAGCTGTTGCTCCTGATGAAATAAGGAGGTTTTTTCCTAATGCGAGGACTGTTCCATCACTCCAAGAGGCTTTCATAAAAAAAAATGGAAAAGACTTGCTTCTTAAAAGTGGGTGCCGTGCTCCTATTTTACTTACGGGATCACTCTTTCTCGTTGGTGAGGCACTTTCTCTCTTGCAGGGGAGGGAGTACCATCCTTCAACTCAGTAGTTATCATTTGCGAAGACCTAGTAGGAGAGAGTCAACTTTTTTAATGACACTTTTCATTCTTCTTCTGCTTGCGCTCAATGCCGAAGGATGCAAAATTAATACTTTCTAAAAATTCAGGTATGAAATATCCGGGTTAACCCACTAATAGTGAAAAAAATCTTCATTCATCTATATCTGGTGTTTTTAAATTAAAAATTTTAAATATTTTATTTTCTCACATCGCGAAAAATAAAAGCTTTGAAAATGAGTCACCACTCTTGAACCCTTCCTCGTTAACTAACATTACATCATTCCTTCCAATGAATAGCCCACTCCCTCTACACGCTCTTGATCCACTCTCTGACAAAAAATTTTCTGTTCGCAAACGCGATGGTCGAACTGAAATTTTTAATGAAGAACGTATTCGTCTTGCTATTGAAGGAGCTTTTAAAGCAGAGCGTCATCTTACCCCTGATGCTCCTCTCTCCATAGATGACAAAGAGGCTATCTCAAACATTAATAATGCTGTTGTAGAGCGTTTGTTAGCACGAGCTGTACAAGGTGAAGAGCTCGAGATCGAATTAATTCAAGATACCGTAGAAGTGGCATTAATGAAGCATGGCCACCATGATATAGCTCGACGTTACATTATTTACCGTGAAGATCGTCGCAAAGCGCGTGCTTTGAATGCTCCTTCTGGAGATACAGCATCACTACCCCAAGTAAGCTTGCCAGATGGTCGCCGCAAGACTCTCGAGCCACAACGCATTAGACGCACCATCATTCGTGCCTGTCGTGGATATGAGGATCGTTGTCAAATGCGTGAAATGGCCGATGAAGTTCTCAAAAATCTTTACGATGGAGTTCGCTTAGATGAGATTGAAAAAGCGATGATCTTTTCGGCCAAAACACGCATTGAGAAAGATCCTGCTTATGGCTACGTAACAGCACGTCTTCTCCTGGAGTCGATCTATCGCGAGGTGATTCCAGGCTTTAAGCATTACCATGATCTTGCTCAGGCCCATAAGGTTCATTTTGAAGCCTATTTAGAACATGGTGTTCGTGAAAAGCGCCTTTCTCCTGTGTTACTCGATTTTGACTTAAAGTGCCTTGCTGCTGCACTCGCACCAGAGCGTGATTTGCAATTTAACTATATGGGAATTCAAACAATTTATGATCGTTATCTTATCCATGTTGGAGGGCATCGTATCGAGACTCCTCAATATTTTTGGATGCGTGTTGCCATGGGCTTAGCTATTAACGAAGGAGAAAAAAAGAATGAACGTGCCTTGGAATTCTATCATCTTCTCTCTTCCTTTCTTTTTACTTCATCAACACCGACCTTGTTTAATGCAGGGACCTTACATCCTCAGCTCAGTTCGTGTTATCTCACTACAGTGATGGATGATCTCGATCATATTTTTAAATGTGTTGCAGATGATGCTAAACTTTCCAAATGGGCCGGTGGTCTAGGCAATGACTGGACTAATGTTCGTGCAAGTGGCTCCTTAATCAAAGGAACCAATGGGGAGAGCCAGGGGGTCATTCCTTTCCTGAAAGTTGCCAACGATACAGCAGTAGCCGTCAATCAAGGTGGTAAGCGCAAAGGAGCTATGTGTGCTTACCTCGAAACATGGCACCTTGATGTAGAAGATTTTCTTGAATTGCGTAAAAATGTCGGCGATGAGCGTCGTCGGACCCATGATATGAATACCGCTAACTGGATTCCTGATCTTTTCATGAAAAGAGTGCAGCAAAATGCTTCATGGACACTCTTTAGCCCAAGTGATGTGACCGATCTTCACGACCTTTATGGTGCCGCTTTTGAAGCACGTTATGAAGCCTATGAAGCCATGGTTGATAATGGAAGGATGACTCATTTTAAACGTGTTGAAGCGCTTGCTTTATGGCGTAAAATGTTATCGATGGTTTTTGAAACTGGCCACCCATGGATTACCTTTAAAGATCCTTCGAACGTACGCTCTCCTCAAGATCACGTTGGTGTTGTTCATAGTTCCAATCTTTGTACAGAAATATTACTTAATACTTCAGAAGAAGAGACAGCTGTCTGTAACCTAGGATCCATCAACTTGCCTCTTCATACCAATAAAGAGGGCCTTGATCTTCCTCTTCTAGATAAAACAATCACAACAGCAATGCGCATGCTCGATAATGTGATTGACATCAATTATTACCCTACCAAAGAGGCTAAAAATGCTAATATGCGTCATCGACCAGTAGGTCTAGGTATTATGGGCTTCCAAGATGCGCTCTACAAAATGAAAATGAGCTATGCAAGTCAGGAAGCTGTTGAGTTTGCCGATCATAGCATGGAAGCGATCTCCTATTACGCTATTTTAGCATCTTCAAAACTTGCTATGCAAAGAGGTTCCTACGAAACTTTTTCTGGTTCGAAATGGGATCGAGGACTTCTTCCACTTGACACCATCGACTTTCTTGAAAAAGAACGTGGCTTGCCCATTAAGATGGATCGCTCTTCCGCCCTGAATTGGGATTTAGTACGTAAATCGATTCGTCAACATGGAATGCGTAATAGTAATTGCATGGCCATTGCTCCTACCGCAACGATTTCTAATATTACGGGTATTTCCCAATCTATTGAACCAACCTTTAAAAACCTTTTTGCTAAAGGGAATCTTAGCGGTGATTTTACGGTAATTAACGAATATCTTGTGGAGGATCTAAAAAAACTAGACCTTTGGGATGCTTCTATGATTGAGGAATTGAAATATATGGATGGATCGATTCAAGAAATTGAGCGCATTCCTCGAGCTCTTCGTGAAATTTATCGGACTGCTTTTGAAATTGAGCCCTACTGGTATGTAGAATGTGCAAGTCGTCGTCAAAAGTGGATCGATATGGGGCAGTCATTGAACCTTTATATTGCAGCTCCTAACGGTCGAAAATTACACGAAATGTATATGCATGCCTGGGAGAGTGGTTTGAAAACAACCTATTATTTGAGATCTGTTGCCGCAAACACGATTGAAAAAACAACACTACAGTCACGTCCCCGTTGGGCAAGTGAAGGGAAAGCAGAGGAGGATGCTCCTGTTGAAGAAATCAAAGCTTGTAGTTTGGAGGCAAGGATGAGGGGCGAGGAATGTGAAGCCTGCCAATAGAAACTTTTTATCTCATTAATGTTATACTGAGATCATCCCTGCCCGGATATTTCATACCAATCATCTGTGGAGACCTGAAAGCTAGGGTCAATGCTACGTTAGATTCACATTTTGACTTGGGCGGTAGGAACTCTACTAACCAGCGTCAAAATGCTCGCCTGCTATACCCCATTACCCCTTCGCTGCCTCCTTGTCACACGATGAGCTCAAGTATCTAGTCTAAGCTCCTATCGGCATTCCATGAGTACTCCTTTTATCGTTGGCACATTGCATTCTAAGGAATGTCTTAGAATGCTAACACATCACTTTCATACTGATTCTGTTACGACTTGTAAAAATATGATCGATAGAGCATCAGGCTTAACCCGGATATTTCATACTGATCTACTAAGGAAGCCGGGAAGCCAGATGGATGCTGTGTTGAGCTCGAAGTCTTCCTCGGGCAGTATGTACTCATACAGCCGTCGTCAGACTTCATCACTCGCCTTGCCCCATCAGCCGTCACGGCCTCCTCGTCACGATCAGTATGAAATATCCGGGTTAAACTTTTCCTCGAAAGGTATGAAAAATACAGCCATCCTCGAAGACCACAGCCTTCCTTCTCTTCATCAGCCTTCGCAGCCTCCTCGTCACAATCAATGTGAAATATTCGGGCTCAAGAAAAGTCCTAGAGAACTCTTTGATGGAATTGATCTCTTAGAAGCTCGTCTGGATTCATTACCTCTTTCTCTATTGCCCTCATTATGGCCCCTTCCAGTGATTGCCACAGCACGTCATCCTGCTGAAGGTGGCGTTTCTCATCATACCACATTACAACGGCAACATCTGCTAGAAGAGTCTCTTTCGTGGGCTTGTGCCATCGATATCGAATTACGTTCTATGAAGCACATGAAATCATTAATAGAAAATGCAAAAAAAGAAAAACGTTTCATCATCTCCTCCTTTCATGATTTCAAGACTGTTCCCTCTTTGTCTCGTTTGAATCAGATGGCCTTGCGTGCTTACGATGCAGGGGCTGATCTTTTCAAAGTAGCTTGTACGATTCATCATGAAGAGGAGCTGATACGCTTACTTGCTTTTCAACTCATGATGCCAACTCATTTTCCAATCGCATGCATGGGGATGGGGGAGGGAGGGAAGCTCTCACGAATACTTCTACCACTCTGCGGATCTTGGCTTAGCTACGGGTGGCTTTATAAACCTCAACTCCATGGACAATGGTCTGCAAAGGAATTGGCCCTTTTATTTAGAAAATTGTGGTAGCGCGTACGGGAGTCGAACCCGTGCGCCAGCCTTGAGAGGGCTGTGTCCTAACCACTAGACGAACGCGCCAAAAATAATCGAGGGAGTGATTCTGTTCTAATCGATAAGAACAGGCAATAAAAGAGATGAGAAAATAGAATAAAACTTCCATTTACTTCCGTTTTTTTTTTGAAAGTGATTTAACCCGGATATTTCATACTGATCTACTGTGGAAGCCGGGAAGCCAGATGGATGCTGCGTTAGACTCCCATTTTGACTTGGATACTCTGTACTCATACAGCCCTACGTCAAAATACTCGTTTGCCTTGTACTAATAAGATTTGCACGGCGCCTCATGACACTTCATTATGAAATATCCGGGTTAATACACTTTATTTTAAAAAGAATTTTCGAATGAATAAACTATACATTAAATCAGGATGCCCTTGGTGCCGTGATGCAATTCAATGGCTTGATGCCCATGGAATTTCTTATCAAACCATTGATGTTCTCATAGATCGTTCCTCCTATGACGAGATGATTGCCCTTTCATGTCAGACAAAAACACCTACGCTCCAAACTGAAGATAAAAGAGTGTTGGCCGATTTTGATGTGGCACAACTACCAGCTTTTTTAGCACTAGAGTGAGTTGTTTTTTAAGTGATTATCAGTATGAACTCCCTTCGGAGCTCATCGCATCGCATCCCCTTGCCAGTCGTGAGGACTCACGACTGCTCGTATTGCATCGTGATACTGGTCAGATAGAGCATCGGTTATTCCGAGATCTCTCGGATTACATCACTTCTGAAGATCTTTTAATACTCAACAATAGCAAGGTGATTCCTGCGAGATTGTATGACCTTTCTAGGAATATCGAGGTCCTTCTCATTGAAAAAAAAGATGAAAACCATTGGGTTGCTATGGTTAAACCGGGTCGTAAAATGCGCCTGGGGTATCAAGCTACTTTTGGAGATTGTGAAACTAGGGTAGTAGAAATCTTTCCAGATGGAACAAGACTTCTTTCCTTTAATCATCCTCCAGATTTGGAGCGATGGGGAGAGATGCCCATTCCTCCCTATTTGAAGCGTTTAGTAACAGCAGATGATAAGATCCGTTATCAAACTGTTTTTGCCAAAGAGCCAGGTTCTGTTGCTGCTCCCACAGCAGGACTTCATTTTACAAAAGAAATACTTGATCAGTTTCAACATCTCTTTATCACCTTACATGTGGGGCCAGGTACCTTTTTGCCAGTCAAGGATAATAACCTTGCCGATCATCAAATGCATCGGGAGCATTACGAAATTAAGGATTATGTAGCAGATCGTTTGAATCAGTATCTAGAATCCAAACGGGGACGTCTTGTGGCTGTAGGAACAACAACAACGCGTGTTTTAGAATCGTTACCTGCTGGGAGAATTGTCCCAGAAAAAAACGCAACTTCCATTTTTATTCGACCTCCGTATGAGTTTCAAAGGGTTGATGCGCTGCTCACCAATTTTCATTTACCAGCCTCTACGCTCCTTATGCTTATTAGTGCCCTCGCAGGACGAGAAAAAATCTTAGAAACTTATCGTACCGCTGTTAAGGAAAAATATCGTTTCTTTAGCTATGGTGATTGCATGTTAATTTTATAAAAAAGATTGATAAGATTCTGTTCTTTTATTTTTTTAATATCAATCCAGCTCCAGTGATGTTGAGCTTGTTTCTCTTCTGGAGTATTTTCATCGAGAGAAAAGAGGTAGCGAAAGTCGTAATGAAGATGTGCAGGCTCCTTCTTTCTGTCATTAGCAGGAATCCTATGAATGCTAATATCTACAGGAATGGAATGGTTACTGTGCCAGGAATGGAGCGAGCCAGCAAACCCTGTTTCTTCAAGTAACTCTCTCTTTGCTGCTTGAATCGGACTCTCTCCAAGATCGATATGACCTCCAGGTTGAAGCCATTTTTTCAGAAAAGGATGAAAGATCATCAACATTCTATTCTCATGGATAATAATAGCACTAGCAACGACATGGCCAGAGGTTCTAGCTCGATTCCATAAATCACTTGGATTTTCTTCAATCTCTAAGAGAAGTGGGTTGAGAGAAGTCGATTCTTCCGGATAATATTTTTGATAATTACTAACTTCCTTTTCAATATTCATTTTTTTCCTCCTCTTCTCCAAGGTAGGCTTCGATAACACGTCGGTTTTGACGGATCTCTTCAGGAGTGCCTTCGGCAATGAGTTGGCCAAAATCGAGTACTAACATTCGATTGCACAGTCCCATAATAAAAGGAATATGATGCTCAATAAGAAGCATGCTCAATGTAAATTCCTTTTGAATCCATCGGAGCAATTCCATAAGTGTGTTCATTTCTGCTTCATTCATACCAGCTGCAGGTTCGTCCAATAGTAATAAACGTGGGTTCAAGGCAAGAGCTCGTGCGATTTCCAGGCGACGTTGATCTCCGTAGGAGAGGCTTCCTGCTGGTTCATAAGCAAGAGAAGTCATAGAAAAAACATCTAGAAGTTCCATAGCTGAACAAACCGATCGTTTTTCTTCTTTGCTAGTGAGCGATGTTCTTAACAAAGCATCCAAAGGGGTGTACGTGAGTTGAGAATCATAAGCGATCTGAATATTTTCTAAAACGCTGATTTGTTTAAAGAGTCGTATGTTTTGGAATGTTCTAGCGATGCCTAAATGACTTATCTCTGAAGCACTTTTTTTTTGAATCTCTTGACTTAGCCAGATAATACTTCCGGAACTAGCTGGGATGATACCTGAGAGGAGGTTAAAAAGAGTTGTTTTGCCAGCTCCATTAGGTCCAATAATTCCAAGACATTCCTTAGAATTAAGATGAAATGAAAGATCATCAATAGTGCGTTGTCCTCCAAAATTTTTATTCAGGAGTGAAACTTTCAGGAGATGTGTGTCATCAAAATAGTTCTGTTCCATGATTTATAAAGTTGGATGTCCTTCTATTAATAAAATAAATTTTACGGAATTGAGTTTAGTAGACGGTGGGGGTGATGCGCTTGTTGGGTCTCTCCTTGAGTTCAAACCAAGTCCATTCTTGAAAACCCATGATGCCACGTGGACGAAAGATCATTAATAGTACTAGCAAGAGTGGCATGATGACCATGCGCCATACACCACAAGGCTGTAGAAGTTGATATAGGAGCGTAAAAACAGTTGCCCCAACAAGAGAACCAGAAAGGGAAGCAACACCACCAAGGTAGACCATTACAAGAATGTTTGTTGATTTTAAAATGTCAAAGGAGCTTGGGTTAATGAATTGAATTTGCTGAGCAAAAAGAGCTCCAGCGACTCCTGCGAAAAAAGAGGAAATGACAAAGGTCATCATTTTTGCAGAGCGAGTCGAAACGCCCATGGCTTGGGCTGCTATTTCATCTTCACGGATGGCAGTGATACTACGCCCCCATTTTGAATTAATAAAATTACGCAAAATCCAAAAAGTAAAGACACCCCAAAAATAAGCCCAGGGTAATGTAGTAAGTGGAGGAATACCAAGAAATCCTCGAGGCCCTCCCACATAGGTAATATTTTCTAATCCTGATTTAACGATCATCAAAAAAGAAAGTGTAATAATGGCAAGGTAGTCGCCACGTGTTTTAAAGGAAAGTAAAGCTAGAGGAACTCCTACTATTGCTGCAACAAAACCACCAACAATGACGGCAACTGGAAAAAGAAAAAAAACAGGGAGTGTTGGAGCGATTTTTACAGTTATAATAGCTGAACTATAGGCTCCAAGAGCCATAAAGGCAGCATGTCCAACAGAAAATTCCCCCATATATCCATTAACGAGATTTAAACTAACACATAGAATTGCATTAATGATTAAAGTGATAAGAACGAAAGTGACGTAGTTGTTAAAAAGCTTCGGAATGAAGAAGGAAGCAATTCCACCAAGAAGTAAGAGGCTGATATTTTTAAGCCAAAGTCTAGAGTTTTTAAGAAGCCCTTGATTGTGAGAGGCACCGTTTGGTGCTAGAAATTTGTAGTGATGGGTGGCTTTTTGTTTCATCAGAAAAGGTTTTTTAATAGGAGCTGTTATTGTTGCTATATCGTTTAACCCGCATATTTCATACTGAAGTGTCATGAGGCGCCGTGCAAAGCTTATTA